>Ga0308159_1000738_pt1 | contig 63008 bp, 64 predicted proteins | sample PhyCR1_FD_201040 | JGI IMG/M metagenome (GOLD analysis project Ga0308159, IMG submission 201040) | Phyllosphere microbial communities from UC Gill Tract Community Farm, Albany, California, United States - DLSLC.R1 | ecosystem: Host-associated > Plants > Phyllosphere > Unclassified | place: USA...
GGGTCTGACCAGCAGCGTCGACGACGAACCAGTCGCGCTTTACTGTTTCCGGTTTAGCAGTAAAAGTTTTCATTCTTTATAGCCTCAGGGGCCGCCCAGCAAAATAGACGGCGGATCTTACTGAATAGTGCTTACTTTGACAAGGTCAAAGGCAGCCGGACACAGACGCTATCGGGGGCTCGGGTCAGCGCGTCTGATATACGGCAAGATTCTTCGGCAGGCGGCGCATCACTTCCACTGCAGAAAGAGCTGCCGAATTATGCAGATTGCGAAAAAAATTTCAACCTGCTTTTATGATTGTTTTGCCAAGGGAGCACCCGATGGACTACCGCCAGCTGGGCCGAACCGATCTGAATGTGAGTGCAATTTGCCTGGGCACCATGACCTGGGGAGAGCAGAACACCGAGGCTGAAGCCTTCGCTCAGATCGAGCGGGCCAAGAACGCCGGAATCAACTTCATCGACACTGCCGAGATGTACCCGGTGCCGCCAAAGGCCGAAACCTACGCCACCACCGAGCGCTATATCGGCAACTGGTTCAAGCAGCGCGGCGACCGCGCCGACTGGGTCCTGGCCAGCAAGATCGCAGGTCCGGGCAACACCATCGACTACATTCGCGACAAACAGCTCAAGCACAACCGCAAGCATATAGTCGAAGCCGTGGATGCCAGCCTCAAGCGCCTGCAGACCGACTGGATCGACCTGTACCAACTGCACTGGCCCGAGCGCAGCACCAACTTCTTCGGCCAACTGGGCTACAAGCACCAGGCCGATGAAGACTTCACTCCGCTGGAAGAAACCCTCGAAGCCCTGGACGAGCAGGTCAAGGCCGGCAAGATCCGCCATATCGGCCTGTCCAACGAAACGCCATGGGGCACCATGAAGTTCCTTGCCCTGGCCGAGAGCCGTGGCTGGCCACGGGCGGTTTCGATCCAGAACCCCTACAACCTGCTCAACCGCAGCTTCGAAGTAGGCCTGGCGGAAATTGCCATTCGTGAACAATGCGGCCTGCTGGCCTACTCTCCCCTGGCCTTTGGCTACCTGTCCGGCAAGTACGAAGGCGGCGCGCGGCCAGCCAAGGCACGGCTGAGCCTCTACAGCCGCTTCAGCCGCTACTTCAACCCTCAGTCGGAAGCGGCCTGCAGCCGTTATGTGGCGCTGGCCCGCGAGCACGGCCTGGATCCGGCACAAATGGCCCTGGCCTTCGTCACTCAACAGCCGTTCGTGACCAGCAACATCATCGGCGCCACCACTCTGGAACAGCTGGACAGCAACATCGCCAGCGCCGCCTTGAAGTTGTCGGAGGAGGTCCTCGCCGGGATCGAGGCAATCCACAAGGATCACCCCAACCCCGCGCCTTAATAGGCCCACAGTTGCTGGCTTGCCAGCGAATGGATACGTCGCATAACCCGCTTCGCACCCTTCGCCGGCGGCCCGCTTCCTATAGTGAGCGGGCAATGATCTCCTTCATGATCTCGTTGGTCCCGGCATAAATGCGCTGCACCCGGGCATCGGCCCAGGCCCGGGCCACCGGGTACTCCCACATGAAGCCGTAGCCGCCGTGCAACTGCACGCATTCATCAAGCACCTTGCACTGCAGGTCAGTTCCCCAGTACTTGGCCATGGCCGCCGTCGGCACATCGAGCTTGCCCTGCAAGTGCAGCTCCAGGCAGCGATCGACAAATACCCGGCCGATCTGAATTTCCGTGGCCATTTCCGCCAGCTTGAAACGGCTGTTCTGGAAATCGGCAATTGCCTTGCCAAAGGCTTTGCGTTCGCGGGTGTATTCCAGGGTCCACTGCAACGCCGCCTCGGCACTGGCCAGGCCACCAATGGCCACGGTCAGGCGCTCCTGGGGCAACTCCTGCATCAAATAGGCAAAACCTGCCCCAGCCTGCCCCAGCAGGTTCTCCTTGGGTACTCGCACATCCTGGAAGAACAGCTCGGAGGTGTCCTGAGCCTTCATTCCCACCTTTTCCAGGCGCTTGCCCTTGGAGAACCCGGGAGTATCGGCCTCAACCAGAAACAGGCTGGTGCCCTTGGCTCCGGCCTTGGGATCGGTCTTGGCCACGACTATCACCAGGTCCGCCAGGTAGCCGTTGGTAATAAAGGTCTTGGAACCATTGATCACGTATTCGTCGCCGTCGAGCACTGCCGTGGTCTTCACCCCTTGCAGGTCGGAGCCCGCCCCCGGCTCGGTCATGGCAATGGCCGTGACCATTTCCCCCGAGACCAGCCGGGGCAGGTACTTGTGCTTCAGCGACTCACTGCCGTAATGCAGGATGTAGGGCGCGACAATGTCCGAATGCAGGGAAAAACCAATGCCCGTCAGGCCCAGCCGGCCAATCTCCTCGATCACCACCGCGCTGTAGAGAAAGTCCGCCCCCAGGCCGCCGTATTCCTCGGGAATGTGCGAACACAGCATTCCGGCCTCCCCCGCCTTGCTCCACAACTGACGGTCGATATAGCCCTGTTTTTCCCATTCGCCATGGAAGGGCACTGCCTCTTTCTCAAGGAATGTACGCACGCTGTCACGGAAGAGTTCGTGCTCGGAGCTGAACAAGGTTCTAGGGATCATGCAGGCACCTGTGATGGTTATTGATCATGGGTTGGCTGCCAGAGCCTAAGGCTAGCCACCTGCACGGGACACTGGACACATCCGACAAAAAATAAGACGATCCAGCCGTCTGGTGACCACTTTCCCCTATAAGAACAATTGAATTATGTCTAACCAAACCTCCACGCCCTTGCGGCGCGTCAGCATCCTGGCTATCGACCGGGTTTTCGCTTCCACCCTCATGCAAGCCAAGGATTTCTTCCATCTGGCCAGCCTGCGCTACGGCAAACAACTGGGCCAAGGCCTGACCCCGGCGTTCGAAACCCGCCTGGTCAGCCCCGACGGTCAACCCGTATGCAGTTTCAGCGACGTGATCATGCCGGTGGACGGCCCGCTGGAAGACACCGATATCATCATCCTCCCGGCGTTCTGGGACGACTTCGACACCCTGTGCCAGCGTTACCCGCAGATCTTGCCCTGGCTGCGCGCCCAGCACGCTCGCGGCGCGGTGCTCTGCGGCGAAGCCACCGGGGTGTTCTGGCTGGCGGAAGCCGGCTTGCTCGATGGCAAGGAAGCCACTACCTACTGGCGCTTCTTCAGCGCCTTCAATGAGCGCTTCCCCAAGGTCCAGCTCAATCAGGACAAGCACCTGACCGACGCCGACAACCTCTACTGCGCGGGCGGTACCACCTCGGCCTGCGACCTGTACATCTACCTGATCGAACGCTTCTGCGGTGCCAACGTGGCCCAGGCCGTGGCCCGGGACATTCTCTATGAAGTACAGCGCAGCTACGCCCCAGGGCGCATCGGCTTCGGCGGCCAGAAGCTGCATCAGGACGTGATCATCCTGCAGATCCAGCACTGGCTCGAAGAGCACTTCGCCGACAAGTTCCGCTTCGAGGACGTGGCCCGCGAGCACGGCATGAGCATTCGCAACTTCATGCGCCGTTTCCAGACCGCCACCGGCGACAAGCCCCTGCATTACCTGCAGCGCCTGCGCATCGAAACCGCCAAGGGCCTGCTCTCGGGAACGCGCAAGAGCATCAAGACCATCAGCTACGAAGTCGGCTACGACGACGCCAGTTTCTTCGCCCGACTGTTCCGCCAGCACACCGAACTTTCACCCAACCAGTACCGCCAACAGTTCCAGCAACAGGCGGCATAAAAAAAGGGCCTGCAATGCAGGCCCTTTTTCATCTGGCAATGCTTATGGCTTGTGCGCCCGCGACAGGAACTCGTGGGACTGCATCTCCAGCAGGCGGCTAAGGGTGCGCTGGAACTCGAACGTCAGGCGGCCACCGGTGTAGAGGTCCTTGAGTTCGACCTCGGCGGAAATGATCAGCTTGACGTTACGGTCGTAGAACTCGTCGACCATGTTGATAAAGCGCCGGGCGATGTCGTCGGTGGTGACGCTCATCTGCTCCACGCCACTGAGCAACACGGCATGGAAGATCTTGCCCAGCTCGATGTAGTCGTTCTGGCTGCGCGGGCCGTCGCACAGTTCCCGGAAGTCGAACCAGGCCACATCATCGCAGGTACGCAATGCGCGGATCTCGCGGTTCTCGATGATCAACACATCGTTTTCCACCGCCTGGGTGCACTCCGGCGTCAACGCCCGGAAGCTCTTGCGCAAGCTTTCCTGTGCTTCTTCGTTCAATGGATAGTGGAACAGCTCCGCCTGCTCCAGGTGACGCAAGCGGTAGTCGACACCGCTGTCGACGTTGACGATCTCGGTGTTCTGCTTGATCAGGGCAATCGCCGGCAGGAAGCGCGCGCGCTGCAAGCCATCCTTGTACAAGCCGTCGGGGACGATGTTCGAGGTGGCGACCAGGGTCACGCCATTCCTGAACAGCTCCTCCATGAGGGTGCCAAGAATCATCGCGTCAGTAATGTCAGACACGAAGAATTCGTCGAAGCAGATCACCCGCGCCTCTTGCGAGAAACGCTTGGCGATGATGGTCAACGGGTTCTTCTCACCGCCCAGGGTCTTCATTTCTTCGTGTACGCGCTTCATGAAACGGTGAAAGTGCGTGCGTACCTTTTCCTTGAACGGCAAGGCTTCGAAGAAGGTGTCCACCAGATAGGTCTTACCGCGCCCCACTCCGCCCCAGAAATACAGACCCTTGACCGGCGTCTGGTCCTTCTTGCCAAAGAGCTTGCCGAGCAGGCCCGGCTTGTTTTGCTCGGCCGCGATCAGATCGTCATACAGGCGCTGCAGATGACGCACAGCCGTTTCCTGTGCCGCATCATGAAAGAAATCCGGGCGTTTCAGATCTGCTTGGTATCGTTCTAGGGGCGTCATAATTCGTTAGCAAGGCAACAAAAACGGGCCGTCACTTTAGCGACGGCCCTGGGGAATGGCAATCAGCCCTTGGTCGGGAAGACGCCGATTAGTCCTGCGCCGGGGTCAGAGCGATGCGCAGTGCATCTACAGCCGCGTCACGGGCGCTGGCATCGGCAAAGTTCGGGCTGTCCGCCACACAGGCGCCGTCCAGCCAGATACCGAATGCATTGCCCTCGGTCCGCAGATCCAGCTCCTGGCCCGATTGCAGTTGCTTGGTGACAGCACCTGCAGCCTTGCCATCAGCGAAATTGCGCGACAGCAGCAGTTGCTCGCCATCGGCCGACAGCAAACGGAAACGGAAGCTGCCGTCATCCTCTCGAAAGCTGATGAAACGCGCGGCCTTGGCGGCTTTTTTCTTGGTGGTGGCTGCCACCTGTACCTGGGCGGCGAAAGAGCGCAGGCCCACGGCTTCGCGCAGTTCGTTGAGGAACGGCGTGGCCACGGCACGGGCCTTGACGGCGCCGGCACGCAAGATGTCTTCCAGGTCCGAAGGGCGTGCGATCAGTTGGTGATAACGCTCGCGGGCTTCGCCCAGTTCGGCATCCAGCAATTGGAACAGGCGGTTCTTGGCTTCGCCCCAACCCAGGCCCTGAAGCAGCTCGCTGCGGAACTCGGCGGCTTGCGCAGGGGTGGAGAACGCCTGGTACAGGGTGAACAAATGAGAGTTGTCCGGATCCTTGGCCTCGCCTGGCGCCTTGGAGTCGGTGACGATCCGCGAGATCGCGTCCTTCATGTCCTTGGCGCTGGTGAACAGCGGGATGGTGTTGTCGTAACTCTTGGACATCTTGCGGCCATCGAGGCCTGGCAAGGTGGCAACACTTTCCTCGATCAGCGCCTCGGGCATGGTGAAGAACTCCTTGCCCTGGCCGAACAGGTGGTTGAAACGCTGGCCAATGTCCCGGGCCATTTCCACGTGCTGGATCTGGTCGCGGCCCACCGGCACCTTGTGCGCGTTGAACATCAGGATGTCCGCCGCCATCAGTACCGGGTAGCTGTACAAGCCCATGGTGATGCCGGCGTCCGGGTCTTCACCGGCCTCGACATTCTTGTCCACCGAAGCCTTATAGGCATGGGCACGGTTGAGCAGCCCCTTGGCCGCCACGCAGGTCAACAGCCAGGTCAGCTCGGGGATCTCCGGGATGTCCGACTGGCGATAGAAAGTCACGCGTTCCACATCCAGGCCACCGGCCAACCAGGTGGCGGCGATTTCCTGGCGCGAACGCTGGATACGCAGCGGGTCATCGCACTTGATCAGTGCATGGTAGTCGGCCAGAAAGTAGAAGGAGTCGGCATTGCTGTCGCGGCTGGCGACGATCGCCGGGCGGATCGCACCGGCATAATTGCCCAGGTGCGGGGTGCCGGTGGTGGTGATGCCGGTGAGGATACGCGTACGAGTAGTCATGGGTAATCGCTTATCAGACTGCTATCAATTCGAAAGTCGCGGCAGCACCAGATCTTTCAGATCGTTGAGCTTGCCATGAAAAAAGTGCCCGCATTCTGCCACTTTCAGCAGCTCATGGGGGCGAACAAGCGCGTCGGACCAGTCGTAGACCGCCTGAGGGTCGATGACCTCATCGGTTTCCGGCTGGATCAGGGTCAACGGGCAGTTCTGCGGCAGCAGGTCGCTATCACGCAGGCGGGTGACTGCCGGCGCCACCATGAACAAGTGCTTGAGCTGCGTGCCCTGGCCTTCCAGACGCCCGCCAAGGCTGGCCGCGACAAAGCCGCCAAAGGAGAACCCGAACAGGGTCAAGGGCAGTTGCGGATGCTGGGCCTGCAACCACTGGGCTGCCGCCTGGGCATCGTCGACTTCACCGCTGCCCATGTCGTGGCTGCCTTCACTGGCGCCCACGCCACGGTAGTTGAAGCGCAGAGTGCTCAGGCCGGCATCCCGCGCAGTGCGCTGCAGGGTGGATACCACCTTATTGAGCATGGTGCCGCCCTGCACCGGATTGGGGTGGCAGATCAGCGCCATCCCACGTGCATCGGGCACCTGCAGATACAGGGCTTCCAGTTGGCCCACCGGGCCGGCAATCACTACAGGGGTTTCACGCATAAGCAAGGAAGGAACTCCGTGACCTCGAAGGGGGTCGACTCGTCTAGCAAATGGTCTGTGCCAATCTATTGCGAGTGAATCGCGGTATACAGCGCAGGTTCGAGCCGTTAACGTAAAGCAAAGCCGTTTATAGAGGAAGGACTCGTGGAACACTCGCTCTTAGTTTGGTTGTTGCCGACTCTTGCCCTGGTCGCGGGTGTCGCCATTGGATTCCTGGTCGCTCGCCTGCTGCCCAATGCCGCGCCTAACCGCACGCAGCGTCAGTTGGATGATATTCAGGAACGTTTCGACAATTATCAGAATGAAGTGGTCACTCACTTCAACAGCACCGCAACCCTGGTCAAGAAACTGACCCAGAGTTACCAGGAAGTGCAGGATCACCTCGCCGAGGGCGCCAATCGCCTGGCCTTGGACGAACTGACCCGCCAGCGCCTGCTGGCCGCCTTGCACTCGGAGTCGGTGCAGGCTCCACGTGAGCGCCTGACCCCTCCACGGGACCAGGAACCACCACGGGACTACGCGCCGAAGACGCCGAATGCCCCAGGCATGCTCGACGAACAATATGGCCTGAAGAAGTAATACGCCTCAGCCATTAAAAAAGCCCGCCCGATCTGCATCGGGCGGGCTTTTTTATGCCTGGGGTTCAGCCAGTCCGGTCAGGGATACTGCTGGTATTGCTGACCTTGCTGCTGATAGGGCTGCTGGTACTGCTGGTTCGGTTGCTGGTATTGCTGGCCCGGAATCGCCTTGAGGTTGACCTCGACCCGACGGTTCTGCGCACGGCCGTTGACATCGGCGTTGCTGGCGATCGGGTTGTCCGGACCGGCGCCACGAGCGGACAGGTTGGAACCGCTGACCCCCTGGGACGTCAGGTAGGTCGCTACGCTCTGGGCGCGACGCTGGGACAGATCCATGTTGTGCTGACGGCTGCCAGTGCTGTCGGTGTAGCCAACAATCTCGATCTGGTTCTGGTTGAACTCACGCAGGGAGTTGGCCAGGTTGTTCAGGGGCTGGTAGAAGCTGGGCGCGATATTCGCCGAGTCAGTGGCGAAGGTGATATTGCCCGGCATGATCAGCTTGATCTGATCACCCTGGCGCTGCACTTCGACCCCGGTATTGGCCATGCTGGCGCGCAGTTTTTTCTCCTGCTGGTCAGCGTAGTAGCCATAACCTGCAGCGGAAGCACCGACCACTGCTGCACCGATCAAGGCCCCCTTGCCACGGTTGTTGTGGTCGATGGCAGCACCAGCCAACGCACCGGCCAAGGCTCCCAGCCCACCGTACTTGGCGGTTTTACTCATGCCAGACGAGCCGCCGTCGGCCTGCCCCTGGTTGTCATAGGGGTTAGGCGAAGCGCAGCCGGACAACAAGGCCACAGCAGTAGCGACAACAATCAAACGACGTGAGGTGAACATGGAAAGCTCCTACATTTTGCATTCTGTGGTGCAGCGGACGTTGGCAATAGACCTTTGCCGGCGTTGGAACACGCAGAACGGCAAAAATTCCGTGAACCGACGGGCAAATAGTCAGGCTCGCACGAACGGGTTCTGACGCATCTCATCTCCCAGCCGGGTGTCTGGGCCGTGCCCGGCAACCACTGTGGCGTCTTCGTCGAGGGTATAGAGACGCTGCTTGATCGAACGCACCAGCGTGGCCTGGTCGCCACCCCACAAATCCGTGCGCCCGACCCCGCGCTTGAACAGCGTGTCGCCGGCAATCAGAAGCTTAGCCTCGGAAAACCAAAAGCTCATGGAACCTGGGGTATGCCCTGGAGTGTGCAAGGCCACACCGCAACCGCAGGCCAGCTCTTCGTCATCACCCAACCAGCGATCCGGGGACGGCACAGGGGTGTAGGGCACGCCGAACATGCTGCACTGCATCTCAAGGTTGTCCCAGAGAAACTGGTCGTCCTTGTGCAAGTGCAAGGTGGCGCCGGTCTTTTCCTTCATCTGCCCGGAGGCCAGGAAGTGATCCAGATGGGCATGGGTATGGATGATGCTCACCACCTTCAGGCCCAGTGCGTCCAGGCGCGCCATGATCAGGTCGGGGTTGCCGCCCGGATCGACGACTATGGCTTTCTTGGTCAGCGGGTCGCCAATGATGGTGCAGTTGCACTGCAGCGGGCCGACGGGGAAGGTTTCGCGGATGAGGCTGGGCTTGGCGGCGTCCATGGGAAGGCTCCAGAAAAATCGATGGGCCATTCTGTCACAGCTCGCCGCCACTGCTTACTCAGAACGCCAGTTGCAACGTTTCCTCGCCTTCTAGTGCCAACAGGAACTGCTTGGCCTCAAGACCGCCGGCGAAACCGGTGAGGCTGCCCGAGGCGCCGATCACCCGGTGGCAGGGGGCGACGATCGAGATCGGATTACGCCCATTGGCCGTCCCTACCGCACGCACGGCAGTGGGATTGCCGATCTGTCGGGCGATCTGGCTGTAACTGCGGGTTTCGCCGAAAGGAATGGTCAGCAGGGCTTGCCAGACCTGGCGCTGGAACTCGGTGCCGACAAAGTCCAGCTCAAGCTCGAAACGCTCGCGGGTACCGGCAAAGTATTCGCACAACTGGCGCTCGGTCTCCAGCAACAGCGGATGCTCCGCGGCTTCCTGCAGTGGGCCCAGGCGCACCCGGTTCTGCCGCTCGTGCTCCCACAGAATCGCCGCCAGCTTCGCTCCTCGGGCGACCAGGGTCAGTTGGCCAACCGGGGACGCCATTTTCTTGAATACGCAGGACATCGCAGTTCTCCTTCAATCCGCCAGGGAAATCAGGCCGGCAACCCTGGGGTTCGCCGCCTTCATCTCAGTACGCCTGCACTGTAGAACGAGATTTCAGCGCAAGAACCTCGTTTCTTGCGCTGGAACTCGAAGGCGGATCATTCTGGGCGCTGCCAGGCGGCGAGGCTAGTCGTCCTCATCCACCAGGTAGCAATTGTCGCTGCTGCTAAGCCGCCCATGGGGGTCGACGATAAAGGCCCCCCGCCCCTGACCACACTCCAGCAAGTGCACCGGCGACAGCTCGCGCTGGCGGTCGATCTGGGCGTTGAAGCGCACGATATAGGCACCCAGGGAAATGGATACACACAGGATCAGCATCAGGCACAGCACCAGCTGGTCGGTGTAGCCGGCGCCGCTATCGTCAGACGATACCCGCGACATGCTCGGCCTCCGCCCGTTGCAGGTCATGCCCCAGCAGGAACAAGCTCAAGGGGCCGCCGTCCCCAAGGCGCACCATGGGTGCCCCGGACGGCAGGACGCAAGCCATCAGGCCGAGAAGAATCAACACCAGCAGGATGCCTTTGAGCACTGAAGACAGGTTCATGGCTGTGCCGCGCTCTGCAGTTAAGAAGAGCCTGAGCTTAGAGAGCGCTGGGTTAAGAGCGGGTAAACATGAATGGAAAAGCCTCGGCTTCCGCTATCCTTCGGCCCATCGAGTGCCAAGGGTCCAAGGGGACGTTTCCGTGCATATTCACCTGCTGCTGGTCGAGGACAACCTCGACCTGGCCAATACCGTCATCGAGTACCTGGAAATCGGCGGCATCGTCTGCGACCACGCCAGCAACGGCCAGACCGGCCTTAACCTGGCCCTGAGCCAGCATTACGACGTGATCCTCCTGGACATCATGCTGCCGCGGCTGGACGGCCAGCAGCTGTGCGAACAACTGCGCCAGAACGGCAGCCAGACCCCCATCCTCATGCTCACCTCGCTGGATGCCCTATCGGACAAGCTCGCCAGCTTTGCCGCCGGTGCCGACGATTATCTGGTCAAGCCCTTCGAACTGGCCGAGCTGGTGGCCAGGATCCGTGCCCTGAGCCTGCGCCGCAGCGGCCAGGCCAGCCGCCTGCAGGTGGCCGACCTGGTAATGGAGCTGACCACCCGCAAGGTCAGCCGCGCCGGCCAGGAACTGCACCTGTCGCCGATCTGCTGGACCCTGCTGGAATGCCTGATGCGCGCCAGCCCCGAGCCTGTCACCCGGGAACGCCTGGAGGCGACGATCTGGGGCGACGAGCCGCCCGACAGCAACACCCTCAAGGTGCATATGCACCGCCTGCGCAAGACTGTGGACAAGTCCTTCGACCAGCCCCTGATCCACACCCTTCCCGGTATTGGCATACAGCTGAGGTCACATGCGTAACGGCCTGAGTTTGAAATGGGTGATCAGCGGCAGCTTCCTGCTGCTGATCGCCGTGGTACTGCTGATCTACAGTCTGCTGCTGCCGGAATACAGTGTCCGCGGCCTGCTCTACACCGCCAGCGCGATGATGGAGGAAGAAGCCCAGTACTTCGCCAGGCACTACAACAAGGACCCCACGACCCCGCCGCCGCACAACTATTTCTATACCAGCGTCATCGGCAAGGAGGCGCTGCCCGAGAAGGTCCGCCAATTGCTGGACACGCCCCCGAGCCTGTCCTTCGGTGCAGTCCAGGTCTTTGGCGACCTGGATTCCGATGACGACGATGAAGGCCGGGCGATACTTGCCCAGCCCCTGGCGGACGGCAAGACCCTGTACATGTACGACGTCGACCATGACCAGGAAGAAGGCGGCGAAGTCGAGACGCCACTGTCCGACGCCTACCTGGACCGTGAACTGCACGGGGTGATTTTCATCAGCCTGGCGGTGTTCATACCGGCGCTGATCATCATTGCCCTGCTGGTCTGGTGGCTGGTACGGCCCCTGGGCCGCCTGTCCCAGTGGTCCAGTACCCTCAAGGACCCCGACACGGTGGCCGGCGAACGGCCCAATTTCAGCTTCAAGGAATTCAATATGCTGGCCGACGCCCTGGCCCAGAGCATGCAACAGGTCCAGGCTGCCAGCCTGCGTGAAGGTCGGCTGCTACGCTACACCAGCCATGAACTGCGTACCCCGCTGGCAGTGCTCAAGGCCAATATCGAGCTGCTGACCCTGCAATCCGGAGGCGCCCTGCCGCCGCCCCTGCAACGTATCGAACGCTCGGTACTGAACATGCAGCGCATCGCCGAGACCTTGCTGTGGATGAGCCGCGAGCTGCCCGAAGCCCTGCCCGAGGAACCCATCGACATGAGCGGGCTGGTCAACGAGCTGATCCAGGAGCAGCGCTACCTGATCGGGACACGGGATATCGAACTGACCCTGGACATCAGCACCACACCCTGCCGCCTGCCCCTGACCGCCTGCCGAATCGTGGTCGGCAATTTCCTGCGCAACGCCCTGCAATATGCCGATGACGGCACCATCGAGATCCACTTCGACTACCCGCGCCTGCGCATTCTCAACCGCATCCGCGAAGCCAAGCAGATCGAGCCTTCCAGCGACTACGGCTACGGCCTGGGCCTGGAACTGATGCGCCAGTTGTGTGCCCGCCTGGGCTGGCGCATCGACGTGCTGGTGGAGGAGCAACGCTTCAGCGTCACCCTGGACTTCGACGCCACCCCGACCGAAGAAGCCCCGCCCGCCGACCCCGGCGAGGAGAGTGCCTGAAGCCAAGCGAGGAAAAATGTGCTCGCAAGCGATGAAAAAACTGCCTTGGTCATGCCCTCCCTCCCGGCACTTGTGAGTATTGTTGCGGGACAAAAAAACACGCCGGGGGAGCCTTGCCGGTGCGTAACTTGCTTGCATCAAGCGCACTGCATGCGCGGTGATGCATGCAAGTCCCGGGTCACCCTGACCCGGCCGCCCTTCCCCGTGCCCGGGCAAAGAACGAGGTTCGCTGTGGCTGCCTACAATCTGCGTCAACTGAAGTACTTCATCACCACCGTCGAGTGCGGCAGCGTCGCCGAGGCATCACGCAAGCTGTACATTGCCCAGCCGTCGATCTCCACCGCCATCAAGGGCCTGGAGGACAGCTTCGGCGTGCAATTGCTGATTCGTCACCATGCCCTCGGCGTCTCCCTGACCCCCAGCGGGGCACGTTTCTACCGCAAGGCCCAGGAGCTGCTGCGCATGGCCAAGGAGTTCGAGCAGAACGCCCTGGCAGACAACGACGTGGTCGCCGGGCAGATCGACATCGGCTGCTTCGAAACCGTGGCACCGCTGTACCTGCCACAACTGATCGCCGGCTTCAGCGCGCTCTATCCCGGGGTGGAAATCCGCATCCGTGATGGCGAACAGCAGGAACTGGTACAGGGCCTGACCGGTGGCGCGTTCGATCTGGCGATCCTCTATGAGCATGACCTGGACGGCACCATCGAAACCGAGCCACTGATGCCGCCGCAACGGCCTTACGCCTTGCTGCCGGCCGGCCATCGCTACGCCAAGCAGCCCCAGGTATCGCTGCGCGACCTGTGCCTGGAGCCGATGATCCTGCTGGACGTGCAACCGAGCCGCACCTATTTCGTCAGCCTGTTCGAAGAACTGGGGCTGACGCCGCAGATTGCCTTCAGCTCACCGTCCATCGAGATGGTGCGCGGGATGGTCGGCCAGGGCTTCGGTTTCTCGATCCTGGTCACCCGCCCCCACTCGCCTTTTTCCTACGATGGCAAGCCGGTGGTGTGTGTCGACATTGTCGAGGACGTCACAGGTTCAGGCCTGGTGGCCGCCTGGCTCAAACGTGGCCAATTGACCAAGCCGGCGCGGTTGTTCGCCGACTACTGCAAGGAGCACCTGGCCCGCTAGCCCCGGCAGCCAGTGGCGCAGCGCCTACCCCAGCAACCCCAGCTCCTGGGCCCGGGCCACGGCCTGGGTCCGGCGCTCTACCCCCAGCTTGCTGTTGATATGGCTGGCATGGGTCTTCACCGTATGCAACGAGATGAACAGGCGCTCGCTGATTTCCTGGTTGGAGCAGCCCTGGGCGATCAACTGCAACACTGAAAGCTCCCGGGAGCTCAAGGACTCGTTATGGGCCACGATCTCCTGAGGTTCACGCGATGCTGCCGGCAACCGCTCCAGCAACGCCTGGGTCAGGGCTGTCGATACGCCCTGCTGCAACTGCTCACGCATCCAGACGGGATGGCCATGGAGCAATGCCATGAACGGCTGCACCGCGCCTCCAACCCCGGCCTCCAGAGCCTGGGCCAGGTCCTGGCGGGCCTGCGGACCGCGACCGGCCGCCAGCAACAGTGCGGCTTTCTGGGTCAGGGCCATGACGCTCAGCAACTGCCGGCCGCTTTGCTGGCCATGCTCGACCAACCGATTCAAGCGCTGCTCCGCCCGGCCCAGATCGCCCTTGATGCTTTCAAGCTGGGCTTGCTGCAATTCAATGTGCAACGGCAGTTGCGGGTGGAACTCCGGTGGCGCCGCCGCCTGTTCGCCGGTGTAGGTCTGGCCCAGGCGGGCCAGCCAGGCTTCGGCCAGATCGGTACGCCCCTGGGCCAGCCACAGCTCGCATTTCACCAGGGTGATCATTGCCAGGTAATAGATCGGTGGCACGTCCCAGATGTGCATCAAGCGCTCGGCTTCCGCCAGCTCGGCGAAGGCTCGGGAGAACTCGCCACCCAGGCCTTCCTGCTTGGCGATCACGCAGTGACCGATCAGCACGCTGATATCGCGACAGGCCCGGGCCTCCACCAGGCCGGCCTGCAAGCGCAACAGGCCGGCCTCGGGCTGGGCACGCAGGGTCAGCAGATAACCGTCATACAGGGTCAACCGGGCCCGCACCGCATACAACCGCTGGGCCGACAGGCCCTGCAGGCGCCGCAGCCCCTGGTGTACCTCCTCCTGCGCCCGCAGCACTTCGCCGCGGGCCTGCAGGACCCGGGCACGGTCGTAGTGGGCCAGGGCTTCGAACAACGGATTGCCGACCCGTTGCGCCAGCTCCAGGGATTCGCGATTGAGGCTGCGGGCCCGCCACAGATCGGCATCGGTAATGGCCAGGTTGGACAAGGTCGACAGGCACATCAGGCGCTGCCCATAACGTTTGGGCGGTAGGCTTTCCAGGGCCTCGCTGCAATAGGCCAGGGTGTTTTCCCGCTGGCCGCGGCCACGGGCGATGATTCCGCTCAGGGCCAGCCATTGCGCCAACATCGACTTCTGCGCCGTGGCCGAAGGGGCCGGCAGGAAACGACTCAGGTGATTGGCCAGTTCCTCCGCCGCATCCAGCTGGCAGGCCAGGCCCAGGGCCCAGCTGTAGAGCACGATCAGCCGCGGCGTGCTGATCAGCAGGCTGTCGGGCAGGTCCATCTTCCAGCGCAGCAGCATGCCGACGTTCTGTTCCGCCAGCAGTTGCTCTTCGGACAGGTTCTGCACCAGGTTGGCCGCCACGTCCAGGTGCCCGGCGCGCAGCGCTTGCTCCACCGCCTCGTCGAGCAGCCCCTGGGCGTTGAACCAGCGGCAGGCGCGCAGGTGCAGGCTGGCCGCTGGCACCAGGGCATTGGCCGTGGGCCGGGTGCGCAGCAGGTCGGAAAACAGGTGGTGATAACGATACCAATGGCCGTGTTCATCCAGGGGCACCAGGAATACCTGGTGGGCCTGGAGGAAACCCAGGATCTCGGCGCTGTCATGGGCTTCGCGAAGGGCATCGCACAGCTCGGCGCAAAACCGCTCCTGGGGCGCCGTGTCATACAGGAATGACTGCACTTCGGCGGGCAGGCAGTCGATGACCTCTTCCAGCAGGTAGTCGCGGATCAGCCCTTCCCCGCCATGCAGGCCCTGGGGTAGCGCGCCCCCGGCTCTCGCCTCGGATGCCGCCAGCAACCAGAAACGCAGCCCGGCCACCCAGCCTTCGCTGCGCTGAATCAGGTTTTCCAGGGCTTCGCCGCGCAGCGAACTGCTGTGCCGGTCGAGCAGGCTCAGGGATTCGTCGTGGGTCAGGCGCAAATCCTGCTCGTGCAGCTCCAGCAGTTGCCGGGACAACCGCAGCCGCGCCAGGTGCCAGTCCGGGCGTTGGCGGCTGGTGACCAGCACCAGCAAGCCATCGGGCAGGTGATTGAGAAAAAACTGCAGGCAACGATCGAGGACCGGCCCCTGGGCCAGGTGATAGTCGTCCAGCACCAGCAATAACGGACTGGCACCGGTCAATTGCACCGCCAGCTCATCCAGCAGGCCGTCCAGCCACTCTTCAAAGGCGAAGGGCTGGTGACGCTGACGCATTTTCAACAGGCCCAGGGACTGCCGTCCCAATTGGGGAAAGTACTGCTGCAGACCGGCCAACAGACGCTCGAGGAAACGCCCGGGATCGCTGTCCCGGCGGCTCAACCCCAGCCACAGGCTCTGCCAGTTATCCGGCAGCCCCTGGCAAAACTCCACGGCCAGCGAGCTCTTGCCAAACCCGGCAGGCGCACAGACCAGCAGCAATCGCCCCTTCAACCCGGCGCTCAGACGCTCGCAAAGACGCGGCCGCTGCACGTATCCATCGGGCAGGGGGGGTCGATAAAAACGCCCCTCCAGAGCGGGGATCACCGCGCTGGCAGGCCGTTGCAGGGGGGACAGGTCAGTCATGGCCAACTCTTATTGATGTACGGTTGTCGGCGTAGCAGATGTCCGCAGACTAGCGGTAAAAGGCCACCTGTTGAAGATTTTTGCGACCATTCGGGCGAAAAAGACTATGAGCAAATTGGTCAGATAACTCTGAATGATTAAAAGATATTTCGTTTATTTATTGATTAAGTGGCTAATTAGCTTCGAGAAAGCCGTCTGCACCCGGATGGATTCCAAGGCCGGGCCCTCAGGCAAAAAAAAGCCCCGAACCAGGTCGGGGCTTTTTCCGAGGATGCGGCCTCTATTTGCAGCGGCTCAGCGAACCCCGTCCTGACGCAGGGCGGCTGGGGTGAAATCGCTGGTGGTGGCGGTGAAACCGAAGTCGTAGGCCTGTTTCTCTTCGTTCTTCATGCCTAGGGCCAGGTAGCGGCCGGACTGCAGGTCGTAGAGGGTTTCCAGGGCGTACCACGGCACTTGCTTGTCGTAGTAGTTCTCGGCGTGAGCCTCGGCCACGCGCCACAGCTGGCCACGACCGTCGTAGTGGTCGATCACCGCTGCCTGCCAGGTGTCTTCGTCGATGTAGAAGTCACGCTTGGCGTAGATATGGCGCTGGCCTTCCTTCAAGGTTGCCACCACATGCCAGACCCGGCGCAGCTCATAGCGAGCCAGGTCCTGGTTGATGTGGCCGGCCTTGATGATGTCGGCGTACTTCAGGGTCGGCGAGTCGAGCTTGTAGCTGTCGGAAGCGATGTACATCTCCTTCTTGCCTTCCAGCTTCCAGTCGTAGCGATCCGGCGCACCGTTGTACATGTCCAGGTTGTCGGAAGTACGCAGGCCGTCGGCAGCGGTACCCGGACCGTCATAGGACACTTGCGGGGCGCGGCGTACGCGGCGCTGGCCAGCGTTGTAGACCCAGGCCGAGCGCGGCTCCTTCACTTGGTCGAGGGTTTCGTGCACCAGCAGCACGCCACCGGCCAGGCGCGCCGGCGCGGTCACTTTCTGCTTGAAGTAGAACAGGATGTTGCCCGGGTTCTTCGGATCGTAGTCCTTCATCTTGTCGCGGAACACGAACTGGTCCTGGAAGTACACCAGGCTGTAGGAGCCGTTGGCCTGTGGCGTGGCCTGGGTCACCAGGCGGGTCACACTGCCACCGCGATAGCGGGTGATGTGGTTCCAGATGACTTCCACGCCGCTTTTCGGGATCGGGAACGGAATCGCGGTTTCGAAGTTCTCCAGGCCGTTGCCGCCGGACACCAGGTTGGTGCTGGTGGCGTTGCGCTTGATCGCGGCGAACACGTCAGCCGGCACGGTGGCCCCGCGATGGGACGGGTAGACCGGCATCTTGAAGGTTTCCGGGTAGCGCTTGAACATCGCGTACTGCCCCGGCGCCAGCTTGTCCTTGTACTGCTCGACGTTCTGCGCGGTGATGGTGAACAGCGGCTGCTCGCTGCCGTAGGGGTTGGACAGGAAACCCTTGCTGTCCACGGTGCCAGCATTGGTCGCCAGTGGCTTCCAGGCCGGAATGGTGCCGGCGGCATTGCCGGCCATTTCCGCGCCCATCGGCGTCAGGCTGGTACCCAGCTTGGCGGCTTCATCGGCCGAGACCGCGGCCATGACCCCGGTGGCCAGCAGTGACAGTCCCAGCACACCGACGTGCAACAGACTCTTGGTGATTTTCATATTGTTGTTCTTCCTGAAAATGCAGTGTGCTTAGAAGTTCACGCCAACGCTCAAGGCGAGGAAATCCCGGTCATCCACGGTGCTGTAGTCGCCACCGAAGAAGTTGGTGTAGGCCAGGCTCGCGGTGTAGGTGTTCTGGTACTCGGCATCCAGCCCCAGGCTGATGGCCTTGCGGCCTTCTTCGAAGTTGCCGCCAGGACCTGGCGAGTAACCCTTGACGTCATGGGACCAAGCCACGTTCGGCTTGAGGTTCACACCAGCGAACACATCCGGGTACTCCCAAATGGCACGGCCGCGGTAGCCCCAGGAGGTGGCGGTGGTGAAGCCATCGTTGTTGCAGTTGGCGCTCAGATTGCTGGCGTCTGCGCCAGGACCTGCACCGGCAATGGTGGTGGAGTTAAGCGCACGACAGGTGTTTTGCCCGCCGGTGGCTGGCAAGGCGCCAGGACCAAACACCGGATCACGTCCATAGCGGACATCCGACTTGCTCTCAAGGCCTCCGACGTGGGTAACCCCCACCTCACCCACCAGCGTCAGACGGCTGGCGCCCATGACCTGATCGAAGAAGTGCGTGAAGGTGGTCTGGAACTGAGTGACTTCCTTGCGGCGATAGCCATTGAGGTCCTGCCCCGCTACACCTTCAAGCAGCGAGGCGTTGGCGAATGCCCCCTTCAGAGGTCGAACGGCGGAATAGAGAATATCGGTAGAGTTGAGTTGTACAGGCGCATTCGGCCGGTAGCTGATTTCACCGCTCCACGCCGTGCCCGTAGGCAGGGTGGTGGAGAAACTCAAGCCATACAGGCGAATGTCTTCTGGATACTCAACGAAGTACTTCGAATTACCGGCGATCCACACCGGCGCCAGAGAGCCAAAGCCAGGAGCGATGTTGTAAGCCGACTGTGGTGCCGCCGTGGCACTGAAGATCGGCGCCCGGCTGTGATAGTTCATGAAGTAGGCACCGAACTCGGTGTCCAGCGGCTCGAAGTTGTAGTGGAACGCCGCACCGAACTGGCCGCTGTCACGGGCATCGCGGTCGCCACTGCGACGCACCAGCGTGCCTTCTTCGTTGACGTCGACGCCACGAGCCTGCATCGCGGCCAGGGCCGCGCGCCCCGGCGCCGTGGCGGCGATGGTCGAACGCTTGGCGAGCAGACGCAGATTGTCGTCACAGCCATCGGAAATGTTGTCCGGCTGCGAGAAGAAGGTTCCGCAGTTATCGGTAACGGTCTGGTCCCACTCCAACTGATAGAACGCTTCGGCCGACAGGTTCTCGGTCAGGTTCTGGGAGATGTAGAACATGTTGACCGGAATCAGACCTTCCTTGACCTCGGCACCAGGACGGCGGAACGCCGACACGTCGATCGGGTTGATCGAGTTGATACCGCCACCAATGAAGGTACTTTCGCCCCAACTCACCACCTGCTTACCGAAGCGCACCGAACCTGGCTCATCGGCAATGGAGTAGTTGTGATAGACGAAAGCATCGAGGATCTGACCGCCGGAAGACTTGGCGCCTTCCTTGCGGTTGTTGTCGCTGATGTTCTTGAAGTCCATGTCTTCGTCTTTGAGCTTGAAGTCATACCAGTACTTGCCACGGACAAACACACCGGTATCGCCGTACTTCAATTCCAGGTCATGGATACCCTTGAAGATCTTCGAGAAGGTCTGGCCCTTGTTGAAGTTCAAGTGGCCGTCATCGGTGGTCTGGGACAGGCCCTTGCCGCCGTTGTTGACCCCGATCAGGTCCTTGTTGCGCCCGGCGGTCGACCAGCTGGCCCCCACCGACAGGGACGAATCGAAGCTGCCTTCGATTTCACCGATGTTGAAGCTGACGCCGAATGCCGGCCCGGCGAGCGTGGAGGCGAGACCGACGGCCAGGGGCAGTTTCGCCCGGCGCCAGAACTGGTTTGCTGATGTCATCGACGCTACTCCATGTGCATTATTGTTATGGCAGTACGCTTTTCTGAAAACGCTTCGAATACCGGTTGAATGAACACTTGTCCCGGCTCCGAAGTTGCGTGGCGCGAGCCCCCCGCAATGCTCCGTCGTTCAGAAAAATCCGTGAACGGACTATATCCAGCAGGGATTACTGCTTGATCCCTCTAAAGTGTGATTTGCAGCCACCCACCGCACTGGAACAGCCCTTTGCCATAACCTTTGAAAAACGGCGCGGCAAGAATGACTGAAAAATCCGTGAGTACAAGGCAAAGGCTTGCCGGGTGGGCATGCCGTGCCCTGGCGGGCACGGCAGAGGACGCTCAGAGCGTGGAGAGGAAGGTGCTGTTGCTGGCCTGCCACTCGCTGATGTCGACGCGGATGCGCTTCTTGTCGAGCTTGCCAACGCTGGTCTTGGGAATTTCAGTAACAAGGGCGATCTGACTGGGAATCGCCCACTTGCTCAGGTGGCCCAGCTCGACGAAGGGCTTGAGGTGTTCCTTGAGCTCGCGGGCGCCAATCTCATGGCCCTCGCGGATGACCAGCAGGGCGAATGGGCGTTCGCCCCACTGCGGATCGGCAATGCCCACCACTGCTACTTCACGTACCGCCACGTGGCGGCTGATGAGGTCCTCCAGGTCCAGGGAGGAGATCCACTCGCCACCGGTCTTGATCACGTCCTTGATCCGGTCGCGGATGTCGATCACCCCCATGCTGTCCAGGGTTGCCACGTCACCGGTATGCAGCCAGCCGCCTTCCCAGAGCTCGGCGCCTTTTTGCGGCTCGTTGAAATAACCTTCGCTCAGCCAGGGCGCCCGCAGCACCAGCTCGCCCTGGGCCTCGCCGTCCGCCGGGAGGAAGTTGCCTTCGGCATCGATGATCGCCGCCTCCACCAGCGGCCCCGGTACTCCGGCCTTGATGCGGTAGGTGGTGCGCTCGTCCTCGCTGCCCGCCATCAGTTCATCGTTCAGGTGTGCACAGGACACCAGCGGTCCGGTTTCCGACATGCCGTAGGCAGCCGTCAGCTGGATGCCCTTGGCCTTGGCCGCCTCGTACAGCGCGCGGTTCAGCGCACTGCCGCCGATGACGATCTTCCAGCCGCCGAAATCCGTACCCTGGGCCGCCTTGGCATTGAGCACCATCTGCAGGATGGTCGGCACGCAGTGAGAGAAGGTGACCTTCTCCCGGCGCCACAGCTCCACCAGGTACTCCGGGTCGTAGCGCCCGGGATAGACCTGCTTGAGCCCGAGCATGGTGGCCACGTACGGCAAGCCCCAGGCGTGCACGTGGAACATCGGGGTGATGGGCATGTACACATCGTTGGTGCCCAGCAGGCGCACGCTGTCGATGGCCCCCATGATGGTGGACACCCCCAGGGTGTGCAGCACCAGCTGGCGGTGGGTGAAGTACACGCCCTTGGGGTTGCCGGTGGTGCCGGTGGTGTAGAAGGTGGTGGCCACCGAGTTCTCGTCGAAATCCTCGAACGCGTACTGGGGGCCGGCGGCGGCGAGCAAGGTCTCGTACTCGCCCACCAGGTTCGGCAGCTCGGCAGTTTTCTCCGGGGCATCGGTGAGCAGCAGGGTTTTCTCCACCGTGGTCAGGTGCCCGGCAATCGCCTGGTACAGGCCGACGAACTCGCTGTTGACCAGCACGAAGCGGTCCTCGGCATGGTTCATGGTGTAGAGAATCTGCTCCGGCGACAGACGCACGTTGATGGTGTGGATCACCGCACCGATCATCGGGATGGCAAACATGCACTCCAGGTAGCGATGGCTGTCCCAGTCCATGACCGCCACGGTGTCCCCCGCCCTGACCCCGGCCGCGGTCAGCACATTGGCCAGGCGCGCCACCCGCTCGATCAGGGTCGGATAGGTGTAGCGCAACTGGTCACGGTAGATGATCTCGCGGGTTTTTTCGTAGCGGGTGCCGGACATCAGCAAGCGCTTGATCAGAAGTGGGTATTGGTAGGCGCCTTCGGCGGGAGGAATAACGCGAGTCTGCAACATAAGAATCCCTTTTCTGACGGCTCGGTCGTGACTGGAGGATAACCACTCTAGAGCTCCTGCGCGCCCGCTAAATCAGCCAAAGGAATGATTTGCAGGGCCGTACAAATACTAGCTTCAGGCCAGTATTGTTACGGCCCTGCACGACCTCAGGCGCTTTGCCCAACGGCTGCCTCCGCCGGGGTGCGGGGAAAGGCCAGCGCCGCGGCAAACGTCAGCGCCGCGACCCCCGCCAGGACCAGGTACAGGCCACTCAGGCCCTGACGCGGTTCCACCAGAGCAATCAGCGGAATCGCCGTGGCACTGGCACCGAACGACAGGCAGTAACGCAAGGCGAAGATTCGCGACTGCCACTGGGGCGCAACGAAGTTGGCGACCATGGCATCGTTCACCGTGACCTGGCCGAACACCACGAACATGAAGGCCGCCCCCAGGACGATCACACCCCAACCCTGGCTGTCGGCCATCGCCAGCAGCAACGGGGCCTGGAGCAGGGTCAAAATGATGAACGGCCACTTCAGGCTGAAGCGGTGCAATACCCGGCCGATCAACAACTGCGCCACTGCGCCGAAGGCATAGGCCAGGCTGACCACCACCCCCAGGGTCTGCGGCGAGGTGAACAATTCATGCAGGCGTTCCTGGAACAGCTTCGGGTAAGTCATGGTGGTGGCGTTGAAGACCACCCCGCCAGTGGCTGTGGCCAGGGCCAGCACGCCGAACACCAGGAACATGGAGATCTGCTGCCCGCCCTTGCCCTTGAGCGGCACATGGGCGCGTGCGGGGGCAGGCTCGTCACGCACCTGCAAGGCAAAGCCGACACCCAGAAGGATGGCCACGCTCCCCGGTAGGATGAACGCCGAGCGCCAGCCGAACTGCGCCACCAGCAAGCCGGTAATCAAGGCCGAGAAGGCCACGCCGAGGTTGCCCCACATACCGTTGATGCCGATCTCGCGCCCGCGATTCTGCGCATAGGCCACCAGCATCGCGGTGCCCACCGGATGATAGATAGCGGCGAATATTCCCATCAGGGTCAGCCCGATCACCAGCATGCTCGGGCTATTACTGAGCCCGGTGAGGATCGAAGCGCCACCGATGCCGAAAAAGAACAGCAGCATCATCTGCCGCCGACTCCAGTGATCCCCCAGCCAACCGGCCGGTAGCGAACAGGCGCCAAAAGCGATGAAACCACCCAGGGACAGACCGATCAGCCCGGCATAGTCCAGGCCAAAGGCCTGGGTCATGCCCAGCACGGCAGCGGGAAAGATCAGCATGAACATGTGATCGATGACATGGGCGGCGTTGACGTAGCGGATGACGTTTCGGGCTTGATTCATGGCGACACACCGGGGGTTGGTTGTTGTGCCGCCTATGCTAATTTGGCAATCCACCGCATTTCTGACAACAAAGTCATTGGACCGGACATGTTAATCGACCACTTCCACCATGGGCCGGTCAGCGCCTATCCCCGGGACTACCCCGACGCCGGGCATCAACCATTGCACCGCCATCGCGAGGCGCAGTTTCTCTACGCCGCCTGCGGCACCATGCGCCTGGTCACCGCCCAGGGCGCCTGGGTGATCCCACCGAGCCGGGCGGTGTGGATCCCGCCACTGGTGGAGCATGAAATCTTCATGGTCGGCGAGGTGCGCATGCGCTCTCTGTTCATCGACCCGGAGCTGTCAGCGCCCGCATTGCGCCAATGCTGCGTCCTGGCGGTCACACCGCTGCTGCGGGAGTTGATCCTGCGTGCCGTGCAAGGTCCGGAACAAGCGGAAAACCCCTTGATCCAGCAATTGATGCTGGAAGAAATCGCCGCCCTGGAAAACCTTCCGCTGCACATTCCCATGCCCCAGGACCGGCGCTTGCAAGCCATCTGCCGGACCTTGATACAGACCCCGGATCACCCCCACACCCTGGAAGACTGGGTGCAGCAGGTCGGCGCCAGTTCACGAACCCTGGCGCGGCTGTTCCAGCAGCAGGTGCAGATGAATTTCAATGCCTGGCGCCAGCAGGTGCGCCTGATGGAAGCCCTGCCACGCCTGCTCGCCGGGGAAAGCGTGCACAGCGTGGCCGACTCGCTGGGATACGGCAGCGCCCGGGCCTTCAGCGCGATGTTCTGCCGTTTGCTCGGGGATACGCCACGGCATTACGTGGCGGCCTTGAATCAGCTCAGCGCAATCAATGCATCTCGGTGAAGGCCAGCTTCACGCCGATGGCGATCAGCACTGCGCCCATGGTGCGGTCGAACCAGTGGCCCATGCGGGCAAAGCCGGCACGAACCCGCTGCTGGCTGAAGAGCATGGCCACCAGGCAGAACCACACAGCGGTGGCCACCGCCAGATACACGCCATACCCGGCCTGGATCGCCAGCGGCGTATGCGGGTTGATCACCACGGTGAACAGCGAGAGAAAGAACAGCGTCGCCTTGGGGTTCAGGCCATTGGTGACAAAGCCTGAAGTGAAGGCCCCACGCGCAGTGCGGACCCCGGCTTCCTTGTGCAGGTCGTCGGCCGCCGGTTTGGCCGGCTGGGCACGCAGGGCCTTGTAGCCGATGTACAGCAGGTAGGCCGCAGCCAGCCACTTCAGTGCGTTGAACAGAACGATGGACTGGGAAACGATCAGGCCGATCCCCAGCAGCGAGTAACCCACGTGCAGGAAGATTGCGCAGCCCACGCCCAGCGCGGTCCAGGTGCCGGCTCGACGGCCGTGGGTCACGCTTTCACGCACCACCACGGCGAAGTCCGGGCCGGGGCTGGCCACTGCCAGAAGATGGATGAGGGCAACGGTCAAGAACTCGGTGAAGTACATGCAGGCTCCTGTGTATGTCTAATTATTTCATCTGTTAGGCTCGGCAGATTACGCCTTAGAACCCTCGTGCAAAAGGTACAGTTCATGACTAACAATCGCCGCGCCGTCTTCCTCGATCACAGCTCACTGGACCTCGGTGACCTGGACCTGGGTGCGCTGCATGACAGCTTCAGCCCTCTGCAAGTACATGCCCACACAGCGCCGGAACAGGTCGCCGAACGCCTGCAGGGAGCCCGGGTGGCCATCAGCAACAAGGTGGCACTGACAGCCGAAACCCTGGCCGCCTGCCCCGACCTGCAACTGATCCTGGTGGCCGCCACCGGCACCAACAATGTCGACCTGGCCGCAGCCCGCAAGCAGGGGATCACCGTCAGCAACTGCCAGGGCTACGGCACTCCCTCGGTGGCCCAGCACACCCTGATGCTGCTGCTCAACCTGGCCACCCGGGTCGCCGATTACCAGCAGGCCGTGGCTGCCGGGCGCTGGCAACAGGCCAGTCAGTTCTGCCTGCTGGACTACCCGATCATCGAACTGGCGGGCAAGACCCTGGGCCTGCTGGGCAATGGCGAACTGGGCAGCGCGGTGGCCCGCCTGGCCGAAGCCTTTGGCATGCGTGTGCTGCTGGGGCAGATTCCAGGCCGCCCGACCCGCCCGGACCGCCTGCCGCTGGAGGAACTGCTGCCGCAAGTGGACGCCCTGACCCTGCACTGCCCCCTCAACGAGCACACCCGCCACTTTATCGGTGCCCGGGAACTGGCCCTGCTCAAGCCCGGAGCCCTGGTGGTCAACACCGCCCGCGGGGGGCTGATCGATGAACAGGCCCTGGCCGATGCATTGCGCAATGGTCACCTGGGTGGTGCAGCCACCGATGTGCTCAGCGTCGAACCCCCGGTGGCTGGCAACCCCCTGCTGGCCGGCGACATTCCGCGCCTGATCGTCACTCCACACAACGCCTGGGGCAGCCGCGAGGCCCGCCAGCGAATCGTCGGTCAATTGACGGAAAACGCCCACGCCTTCTTCAGCGGCGCCCCGCTGCGGGTCGTGAGTTGATAAACTTCGCCACTTTTTTCGGGGGCGGATCATGGACACACGCAGTGAAGTACTGTTGCGTCAGGCTGAATTGTTTCAAGGCTCACTGCTGCTGGCCGGCCTGGCCGCCGACGATCTGCTGGGCCGCCTGCCCAATGCCCGGGGCTGGAGCTGGCACGCCGGCGACCAGGCAGCCCTGGAGGCGCGCTTTCCCGGCCGCAGTCACTTTGGCGTAGACGCACCGGCCCAATCCTTCGACAGCGCCGTGCTGTTCCTGCCCAAATCCAAGGACCTCACCGACTACCTGCTCAACGCCCTGGCCTCGCGCCTGGCCGGGCGCGAACTGTACCTGGTGGGCGAGAAGCGCAGCGGCGTGGAGAGTGCGGCCAAGCAACTCAACCCCTTCGGCAAACCGCGCAAGCTCGATAGCGCCCGGCACTGCCAGCTGTGGCAGGTCACGGTGGCCAATGCTCCCGAACCGCTCACCCTGCAGAGCCTGGCCCAGGAGTACGAACTGCCGCTGGCCGAAGGCCCGCTGAAAGTCATCAGCCTGCCGGGGGTGTTCAGCCATGGCCGGCTGGATCGCGGCACCGCGCTGCTGCTGGAGCACCTGGACCACCTGCCCGCCGGCCACCTGCTGGACTTCGGCTGCGGTGCCGGAGTGCTCGGGGCCACCGTGAAACGCCGCTACCCGGACAGCCGCGTGACCCTGCTGGATGTGGACGCCTTCGCCGCCGCCAGCAGCCGCCTGACCCTGGCGGCCAACGGCCTGGAAGCCGAGGTGCTGACCGGTGACGGAATCGACGCCGCGCCCATGGGGCTGAACGGCATCCTGACCAATCCGCCCTTCCACACCGGGGTCCATACCGATTACCAGGCAACGGAAAACCTGCTGCGAAAAGCAGCCAAACATCTGCAAAAAGGTGGAGAACTGCGAGTAGTTGCCAACAGCTTCCTGCGCTACCAGCCGCTGATCGAAGAGCACCTGGGGCCCTGTGCGATCAAGGCCGAAGGCCAGGGCTTTCGCATTTATCGGGCCAAGCGCGGCTGAAATCCTTTTTCGCAAACAAGGCTTGCCGAAAGGGTTTTGCCTAGGCAGAATCCGCTCCGTCCTAGGGGAGTAGTCTCCCACGAGCGCCACGCTCGTCCGGCATGCGTCAACATACTTGGTCAACAGACCATGGCGCATGCGACCCAAGAGTCCGCACAGACGGACCGCAGGGTTTGACAAGACCTATGACACGCACACCTTACCCGGGGCGGGAAGGCTGTACGTGTCATAGCCGTGTCGACCCGCCCCTTAGGAAAACCCTGATGATGCTGGACTCCCTGCTCGTTCCCACCGCAATCGTTGCCTTGGCCGAAATCGGCGACAAGACGCAACTGCTTGCCCTGATTCTTGCCGCGCGCTTTCGCAAACCCTGGCCGATCATCGCCGGCATCGTTGCCGCGACCCTGGCCAACCATGCGGCGGCCGGTGCGGTAGGCGCCTGGTTCGGCAGCTTCTTCTCGGACTCGACCCTGCACTGGATCCTCGCCGCCAGCTTCACCGCCACCGCGCTGTGGACCCTGGTTCCGGACAAGATGGACGACGACGAAGCCAATACCGCACGCAAGTTCGGCCCATTCCTGACCACCCTGATCGCCTTCTTCCTGGCAGAAATCGGTGACAAGACCCAGGTCGCCACCGTCATGCTGGCGGCGCAGTACCCGGATCTGTGGCTGGTGATCATCGGTACCACCCTGGGCATGCTGATTGCCAACGTACCGGTGGTCCTGGCAGGCAACTTCGCCGCAGACAAGCTGCCCCTGACCCTGATCCGTCGCCTGGCGGCGTCGGCCTTCTTCATCCTCGCCGTGGTGGCGGTGTACAAGGCCATGCAGATCAGCGGCTGGGTATAAACGAAATCGCCGGCAAGCTGGCCCCTACGCAACCCGTAGGAGCCGGCGTGCCGGCGACAGCGTCATCGACAATGACGCGAAGGGATCAGGACTTCTTGGCGGCCTGATACAGCGGCATCACCTTGGGAATCGCCGCCTGCAAGGAAGCGATACGGCTGGTGGAAGCCGGGTGAGTGCTCATGAACTCGGGCGGCGCGGAGCCACCGGCAGCCTGGCCCATCTTGTTCCACAGGCTGATGGCCGCATTCGGGTTGTAACCGGCACGGGCGGCCAGTTCCAGGCCGATCAGGTCCGCTTCGTTTTCATTCTCGCGGCTGTTGGGCAGAGTCATCAGCAGGTTCACCCCGTTGTCGCCCAGGGCTACGGTTTCCTGCGGAACGCCGAACAAGGTGGCGATCTGCTTGCCGGCACCGACCGCGTACTGCTTGGACATGGCTTCGCGACCGTGCTCGCGCAGGGCGTGGGCAATTTCATGGCCCATGACCGCGGCGATTTCATCGTCGGTGAGTTTGAGCTTCTCGATCAGCCCGGAGTAGAAAATGATCTTGCCGCCAGGACCGCAGTTGGCGTTGAGCTCGTCGCTCTTGATCAGGTTGACTTCCCATTTCCACTGCGCGCAGTCGGGGCGGAAAGTCGGCGCCTGGGCAATCAGGCGGTTGGCAATGACCTGCAGGCGCTTGGCGTTGGCGCTGGTCTTGTCCAGTACGCCCTGGCTGCTGGCTTCACCCAGAGTCTGCTGATAGGACTGGGCATAGGACTGGTTCACTTCAGCGCTGGAAACCATGCTGAACATGGATTGCTTGCGATCCACACCGACCACGCCACCGCTGGTGGTATTGACCGTTTCACAACCGCTGAGCAGTACTGCGGCACTCAATGCACATACGACCAATGACTTCTTCATCATGAAACCTCCCTGAAAACGTGGCGCGTATCCTAAGGGCGGAAATGTATCCGCGCCAGATGTAAAAACAGCAATCGGTCGCATTTCAGATACATATCTGCCTTGCAGGAGAAAATTCATTCCTCCCGCAAATCCCGCCCGGGTTACCCCCACAGCTTGCCAAGAACGACATCAAGCTCCCTGAAACAGTCATTTTTCCGTGTAAGGCTAATGGCCAGCGCTGCAGCGGCCGATACAGCTCGGCAGACCTAAATTCCTGCGCCCGGAGCCTCTATGAAGTTCAAGTCGATCCAGTTTTCCGTCGCCGCCCTGGCCGGCGCCATCGTTCTCAGCGTGGTTGCAGCCCTGGTGCTGTACGCCCTGTTCTCCGGGGCCAGGACCCAGCAGATGGTGCAAGACCGTACCCAGGCCCAGTTCGAACAGGTCATCGAACAACGCCTGAGCGGCCTGGCGCAGACCCAGGTCAGCCAGATCCAGCGCGAACTGGAAGCGCCCCTGCTGATCGCCGGCGGCCTGGTGCGGGTCAATGCGCTGATGGGCACCCAGGACTCGCAAGGCCATGCCGGGCTGAGCCTGAGCCGTGAACAACTGATTGCCCTGATCAAGGAAAACGTCACCCAGAACCCGAAGATCCTCGGTGCGTACATTGGCTGGGAACCCGGCGCCATCGACCATGACGACGCTGCCTACGTAGGCACCTCGGTGGTGGGTATCGATGCAGCAAACGGCCGCTTCCTGCCCTGGTGGTTCCGCAATGAAGACGGCAGCCTGGGCCTGGACAAACTGGCCGACGTCAATGATCGGACCCTGCTTTCCACCGGCGTGCGCGCCAGCGAGTACTACCTCTGCTCCCAGGACAGCCTAAAGCCTTGCGCCATCGACCCCGCTCCCTACAAGGTCGGCGACAAGGTGGTGATGCTGGCCTCCTTTATTCAGCCGATCCTGCTCAACGGCAAGTTCCAGGGCATCGTGGGTGCCGACCTGTCAGTGAACTTCATCCAGGACATGCTGGTGGGCGCCAACCAGAAGCTCTACGGCGGCGCCGGGCACATGGCCCTGATCGGCGGTAACGGTCGCCTGGTCGCCTATACCAAGGACTCGAGCAAGTTCGGTGAAAAAGTCAGCGACGTGCTCAGCAGTGATGCACTGACCAAGCTGTCCAGCCTCAAGCGCGGCGAAGTGACCTACGACGTCGACCAGGCCAACGGCACCATCAGCCTGTACCTGCCCTTCGGCATCGGCCAGACCGATGCGCACTGGACCCTGATGCTGCAACTGCCGCTGAGCGCGGTGATGGCCGACCTCGACAAACTGCAAGGTGACCTGGCCGAACAACGCAAGGCCGACACCTTCGGCATGGCCATGGTCGGGCTGGTGATTGCCGGCCTCGGCTTGCTGGTGATCTGGCTGGTGGGCCACGGCATTGCCCGGCCGCTGCGGCAGATGGTGGCAATGCTCGACGACATCGCTCAGGGCGAAGGCGACCTGACCCGACGCCTGACCAGCGATCGCGCTGACGAGCTGGGCTCCATCGCCAAAGGCTTCAACACCTTTTTGGCCAAGCTGCAGGCGATGATCAGCCAAGTGGTGACCTCGGTTCAGAGCGTCAGCGATTCTTCGGAACACACCGCAGACATCGCCATTCGCACCAACCAGGGCGTGCACAAGCAAATGGTTGAAATCGATCAGGTAGCCACCGCGGTGCACGAAATGACCGCCACTGCCCAGGACGTCGCGCGCAATGCCACCCAGGCCGCGCAAGCCGCCAGCCACGCCGACCAGGCCGCAAGCCAGGGCATGCAGATCGTGCGCGACACCTCCAGCGCCATCGGCGCCCTGGCCGAGGAAATCGGCCGTGCGGTGGGCGTGGTGCAGACCCTCGCCAAGGACAGCGAGAACATCAACGCCATCCTCATCGCCATTCGCGGGATTGCCGAGCAGACCAACCTGCTGGCGCTTAACGCGGCAATCGAGGCGGCCCGGGCCGGCGAGCAAGGCAGGGGCTTTGCGGTGGTTGCCGACGAGGTGCGCAACCTGGCGCAGAAAACCCAGCAGGCCACCGAAGAAATCCAGTCGATGATCCAGCAACTGCAACAGGGCACCCGGGAAGTGGTGCGGGTGATGGAGGACAGCCAGCACAAGACCGACCAGAGTGTGGAGCACGCGGCCAAGGCGGCCCAGGCCCTGGAAACCATCACCCAAGCGGTGTCGGTGATCAACGACATGAACACCCAGATCGCCAGCGCCGCCGAGGAGCAGAGCGCGGTGGCCGAGGACATCAACCGCAATGTGATCAATATCGGCCAGGTGGCCAATGAAGTGGCGGGCGGCGCCGATGAGTCCAGTGCGGCCAGCGCCGGGCTGACCAAGCTCGCCGAACAGCAACGACGCCTGATCAACCAGTTCAAAGTCTAATCACGGACCTGTAGGAGCCGGCTTGCCGGCGAAAGCGATCCTGGCTTGGACAGCAAACCAGGGGGCCTCTTCGCTGGCAAGCCAGCTCCTGCAGCCAGCTCCTGCAGTTGATGCTTCAGGCGGGGGTCAGGCACTCGGGGCCGTTGAGCTTGGGGTCATTGACCAGGTTGGCCAGGACCCGCTCGCGCAGGGCTGCCGGCGGGCTGGCCAGCAAGGCTTGCAGGGCATGCAAGGGGGTCTCGGGATCGAGCCAGGCTTGCTGGCCGGCGGCATCGAGGATCAGCGGGCGACGCAGATTGGAAGCCGCCTGGGTTACCACTGCAGTGCTCAGCCAGACCTGCTCCTGCACCGGGTAGGCCTCCCATATCGCGGCAAAAAAGATCGACGAACCTTCCCCCGGCGTCAGCCAGTAGGGGCGCTTGCGGGTGCCGCCGCGCCATTCGTAGAAACCATTGGCCGGCAGCAGGCAGCGCCGCTCGCGAAAGGCCTGGCGAAACATCGGCTGCTCCGCCAGGGTTTCCGCCCGGGCATGGGCGGGCGTCCGGGAAAGGTCCGTGAGCCACGGCGGTGTCAGCCCCCAGCGGGCCCGGGCCAGGGTGCGCTGGCCGTTTTCCGCGCGCTGGATCAGCACCGAATCATTGGGCGAGATGTTCCACTGCGCCTTCTGGTCGGCGGGAAATCCCGGCAAGGCGGCAAACGCGGGGTTCCAGCGAAACAGGGCATAACGTCCACACATGGGGCAATACAACTCTCGGCAAATCGGCGCTCAGCCTAACAGACCAGCACCCCGGCAAAATTGTCCGGTTCATCAAAGGGCAACGGCAGGGCCGCATTGTACGCAGCGATCAGCTCTCGCGCCTGTTGCGCCTGGTGGTTTTCCACCGACAGCCCCAGCAGCCCGAACAGCGGCAGCTCCCCTGCCCCGCCCAACAGATCGCGCCCCTGCAGATGGGCCTCGATCCCCTCGCTGGCCAGCATGCACTGGAGCAACTCGCCTTCCAGCAGGTTTTCCGGCTCGTAGATGCGCTGCATAAGGGCCACTCCCCATTCAGTCGTTTTCACTGTGAACGTCGAGCATCCATTCCCGACCGTCGGTTTGCAGGGTGAATACAATGGGCCGGCAGCACACCGGGCAGTCTTCGATATAGGTCTGGTCGCCGCCAGACAGGTCCAGCACCGCCTCCGCCTGTTCGCCACAGTAAGGGCACTGATAATGGTCGGTTTCCAGCATCGCCGTCTCCAGAGTGACTTATGCGTATAATCGCCGGTCTATTTGCAGGGCTTTTTTTGTTTGAGCTGAATTTTCAGACCGTGCCCGGCTTTTTTTCGATCCGAACCTTTTCTTACCCTAGCCGTTTCTAACAAGAGAGCATGATGGGCGAATTCGATGCCATCCGACCTTACCACGACAGCGAAGTACCAGCGGTGCTGGCCCGGCTGCTCGGTGACAAGGCGTTTCTAGATATCCTCACCCACTTTCGCTTCCCGCGTTTTGCCAAGACTTTCGGCTGGCTGCTCAAACCCCTGATCGCTCACCGCCTGCGCCGTGAGTTTGCCGGGGTCACTTCGGTGGCCACCCTGCAGGACAAGGTCGAATTCTACGTCGACCACACCATCGAGCGGGCCACCGACGGCGTGACCTACACCGGCGTCGAGCAGTTCAAGTCGGGCACCGCCTATGTGTTCCTGGCCAACCACCGCGACATCGTCATGGACCCGGCCTTCGTCAACTACGCGGTGTACCACGCCGGCCTGCCGACGCCACGCATCGCCATTGGCGACAACCTGCTGCAGAAGCCGTTTGTCAGCGACCTGATGCGCCTGAACAAGAGTTTCATCGTGCACCGTTCCATCAGCGGTCGCCGGGAAAAGCTCGCGGCCTACCAGCTGCTGTCGGCCTATATCAACCACTCGATCCGCAACGACGGCCAGTCGATCTGGATCGCCCAGGCCGAGGGCCGGGCCAAGGATGGCGACGATCGCACCGAGTCGGCGATCCTCAAGATGTTCCACATGAGCCGCAAGGACGAGCCGTTCGGCGAGGTCATCCAGTCGTTGAACCTGACACCGGTGTCCATCAGCTACGAATACGACCCCTGCGACCAGGCCAAGGCCCGCGAGCTGTACATCCGCGCCACCACCGGCACCTATACCAAGGCACCAGGCGAGGATGACGTGAGCATCGCCAAGGGCATCACCGGCTATAAAGGCCGGGTCCACGTGAACTTCGCCGCGCCCATCAGCGAATCCTTCGAGGACACCAAGCAACTGGCCATGGAAATGGACCGGCAGATCCTCGGCGGCTACCGCCTGTTCCCGGTGCACTACCTGGCCTATGCCCAGTGGAGCGATGCCGATCCACAACTGCAGGTGCCAACGGCCGCCGAGGTCTTCCCGGCCCAGGAGCTGGCCAAGGCCGAACAGGAATGGCAGCGCCGGCTGGATGCCTGCCCGGCAGAACACCGGCCGTACCTGGTACTGCAATACGCCAATCCGGTGCGCAACCAGTATCGGGTCAAGGCCGGTCTGGCGCTGTAACGGCCGGACTGGAAAGCACAACGGCGCCTGCGGGCGCCGTTGTCGTTTCTGCAACCTGGGGGTTGATCAGAACCGGGTGCTGATCCAGGACACCAGCAACGCCAGGCCAAGGCAGGCGAAGCCGAAGCGGTAGAAAAACCTATTGATGCGCAAGGTTGCGGGATCCAGCATCAGCAGCGGCTGATCCACCTCCCGTCCCTCGCTCTGCACGGCCAGATTGGCCAGGGCCCGCAGTTCACGACGGCGGGTGGCGTGCAGCAGCCAGCTGCCTGGGCAGGCGAACAGCAGGGCAAGCAGATTAATCAGTTTGGCGGGATGGGCGTTGAACATCGACCAAATCAGTTGCAGCGACATCATGAACCTCGGAGGAAAGCCGTATACGGGCCGTCGAGTGCACCCGCGGCGCGGATTCTACTCAATCCCCGACAAAACGCGGGGGGCTTTCCGACCAGTAACGAGACGCCGGTCCATTAATTTAAAGCGTCATCTTTTCGTCATCTAAACAAGCCAGTCTGTCGCCCCTCGAAACCCACGGAGCTTGTCATGCTGCACGCCGAAAACCAGGACCGCCTTTACCTGATCGCCCCCAGTGAAGAACAGCAGGCGTTGGTGGGCGCCCTGGCGTTCAACGTGCAGGACCGGCACTGGCTGGTGTATTGCGCCCTGGGCGGGCACCAGCACGCGGACCTGCCGGAAACAGACCTGCTGACGGGCGTCAGCATGCTGGACTTCTACGTCGAGGCGGCCTGATCCGCGCCCATAAAAAAGCCCGGCGCGCCATCAGGCAGCCGGGCTTTTTCGTTGCTTGGCCAGGGCTCAAACCCCAGCCAGGCGCGGGTTACTCGCCGAGGATCTGGCCCACGGTCGGATCCTTGAACAGACGGGTCAAGGCATCGCTGAGCACATCACCCACCAGCTTGGTATTGGTGTCCTGGTTCGGCGCCATGCCGAAACGCTGGTCCAGGGAAGCACCGTAACGGCCGCTGTAACGACGGTTGGCGTTCTGCACATCCGAGCGGAAGGTGGCACCGATGGTAGCCTCGGTCACGTACAGGCCTTCTTTAGGCGACTGGTACTTGAGCTCGGCCAGGGTCACGGTCAACTGAGGGGCGTTGGCGCCACCGGCGGTCGGGGTAAAGCCCAGCAGGCGCACTGCCGCTTCGGCCTGGGCCTGCAGCTTGGGCAGGATCTGCGCGCTCTGCACGGTGATGGCACTGGTTTCCGGGTACAGGCCGCCACGGGTGCCCAGGGTCGGCGAAGGACGTCCATCAACCACTTTCACCACCACCGGCTGGCCATGGCCGACAGGCGCCAGCTGGGCAGTGAGCTTGGGCTCCGGGCTCAGTTGTTGCGGGCTGTGGGCGCAACCCACCAGCGACAGGCTGGTCACAGTGATCAAACCGAACAACAGGCGTTGCAACATGCTCATCTCTCCAGGAATCAGGCACAAACAGGCCCGCAGTATAGCGGTGCACAAGGACGGCAAACCAGCGCCAGGCATGACTTAGTCAAGACTCAGACAGGTCCCGTACAACCGGGTTCCTGTAACCTGCCGTTCACTGGCAATACATCATGATGTAACGGCTCAAGGGCATTCTTATCGTCAATGACACATTCAGGTACCTGGTCATGAACTTCCTCCGCTCCCTGTTCGCCCCCCGTCAACAGTTTCGCAGCTTCGCCCTGCTGGACAGCCAGGGACGTTGCCAGGCCTTCAAGCACTGCCTGCTGGCCCCGGTAGGCGATGGCTGGGTGGAAATCCAGGAAATTCGCCTGAACTGGTTGCACCAGGCGCTGCCCGCCAGCGCCCGGGTCAGCCCGCGCTGCGCTCGCTCCCGGGTGCAACCGATACTGGCCACCTGACCAAAAGCCTAATAAAAGTCGCGAAACAGGATCATTTCTGCGCATTTCTTCGTTACAATCTCCCCCCGATTATAAGGACGTCTCCTGATCGGGCCTCGCAGTACCGCCAACGCCACTGCTTTGGCACCCCGCACCGCCCACAGAGAGCCGCCCACACAGTTCGAGTGAAGCTGGCGTGCTTGCTGTTCACCTTGCAAACCTCCACTTTTCGCGAAACTGCAGAGCTGCCGTTGCTCGGCCACTTAAAGCTGTTTGCCCGTCGTGCCCGCATCCTTTGCCGGCATCACCGCGCGGGCCAGGTGCCAGGCTGAGGCAGCCCTTTTTTGAGGTTCACGTCTTCAAAAGAGCGTGAAAAAACGGGTTTTCAAAACTTCACAAGAGTGTGGCGAGCAAATGAATAGTTTTGCGTCTGAACTGGCACCATTGGCCTCTACAACAGCCCGATTACACAGGACCGAGCACTCCTCAAGAACTGGTGCTTGAAGCCTGTCCGCTGACGGATTTGGTTGCACGAGCGGATGTATCGACCATAAGTCGAATTGCCCGAGGCTCCCCGAGATGCGTTCATACGCACCTTGAGGCCCGGTTGGCAGCGTCCGTGGTAGTTGCAAAAAATTGCGAAGATTCGGACATGGCGATCCTGGCCATGGGTAACCTGGGGCATTACGTGAACCGCCCCGTCACTCCTGGCAGCCATGCCGTCAATTTGGTGCTGCAGATTTTGGAGACGCGTTAATGGCGCATAACGAAGCAGTAGACGTCGTATTGGTCGGGGCCGGCATCATGAGTGCCACCCTTGCTGTACTGCTCAAAGAGCTCGACCCCGCGATCAAGCTGGAAGTCGTCGAGCTGATGGATTCGGGTGCCGCGGAAAGTTCCAACCCGTGGAACAACGCCGGTACCGGCCACGCCGGCCTCTGTGAGCTGAACTACACGCCACAGGCCGCCGATGGCAGCATCGACATCAAGAAAGCCGTGCACATCAACACCCAGTTCGAGGTGTCGAAGCAGTTCTGGTCCTACCTGACCAAGAAAGGCACCTTCGGCTCGTCCAAGTCCTTCATCAGCCCCGTGCCGCACCTGAGCTTCGTACAGGGCGAAAAAGGCGTTTCCTTCCTCAAGAAGCGCTTTGAAGTACTGAGCCAGCACCATGCCTTCGCGGACATGGAATACACCGAAGACAAGGCCAAGATGGCCGAGTGGATGCCGCTGATGATGCCGGGCCGCCCAGCGGACGAAACCATCGCCGCCACTCGCGTGCTCAACGGTACCGACGTCAACTTCGGCGCCCTGACCAACCAGTTGCTCAAGCACCTGACCAGCGCTCCCGATGCCCAGGTCAAGTACTGCAAGCGTGTCACTGGCCTCAAGCGCAACAAGGCCAACGGCTGGACCGTGAGCATCAAGGACGTCAACAGCGGCAGTACCCGCGAAGTCGACGCCAAGTTCGTGTTCCTCGGCGCCGGTGGCGCGGCCCTGCCCCTGCTGCAGGCCTCGGGCATCGAGGAAAGCAAGGGCTTCGGCGGTTTCCCGGTGAGCGGCCAGTGGCTGCGTTGCGACAACCCGGAAGTGGTCAAGCAGCACCAGGCCAAGGTCTACAGCCAGGCGGCCGTGGGCTCGCCACCGATGTCCGTGCCGCACTTGGACACCCGCGTGGTCGAAGGCAAGAAGTCCCTGCTGTTCGGGCCTTATGCCGGCTTTACCACCAAGTTCCTCAAGCACGGCTCGTTCCTCGACCTGCCGATGTCGGTACGCGCCGGCAACATCGGCCCGATGCTGGCCGTGGCCCGGGACAACATGGACCTGACCAAGTACCTGGTCAGCGAAGTCATGCAGTCCATGGAGCAGCGCCTGGAATCCCTGCGCCGCTTCTACCCCGAGGCCAAGGCCGAGGACTGGCGCCTGGAAGTGGCCGGCCAGCGGGTGCAGATCATCAAGAAGGATCCGAAGAAAGGCGGCATCCTGCAGTTCGGTACCGAACTGGTGGCCGCCAAGGACGGCTCTCTGGCCGCCCTGCTCGGCGCCTCGCCAGGTGCCTCGGTGACCGTTTCGATCATGCTGGAGCTGATCGAGCGCTGCTTCCCGGCCAAGGCCAGCGGCGAATGGGCTGCCAAGCTCAAGGAAATCTTCCCGGCACGGGAAAAGGTCCTGGAAACCGACGCAACGCTGTACCACCAGATCAACAGCGAAAACAACCTGAGCCTGGAGCTGGTCGAGCCAAGCAAGGAAACCGAAAGCTGCGCCTGATCCGCGCTGAATGAAAAACGCCCCGTCCTTCGCAGGACGGGGCGTTTTTTATGCCTGGCGAGAAGATCAGCCGCGGGCGTTGTCCATCAGCTCGATGTAGTCGGCGGCGTTGCGCTGATCGCGGATCAGGTCGACGAAGGTCTGGCCGTGCTCATCCTTGCCATCCAGGTCGAAACCGGCCTCGACGAAGAAGGTCAGGAAGCGTTCGAAATCATCGATGCGCAGGCCACGATAGGCCTTGATCAGCTTGTGCAGGGACGGCGAAGTTGCATCGACCGGCTCGAAATCGAGGAACAACTTGATCTGCTCGTCGCTGATCTCGTCACCAATCACTTGTTTCTTATCTTTACGCATTGCCGACTCCAGCTCGCAGACATTTCACGGGGCGGGCAGTTTACCCCCAGCCCGCATATGGCCTCAACGCGAACGCACGCTGCCGGTATGCAGGTCAGCCCAGATGTGCCCGTTGGCATAGCTGAGGAACTGGCAATACACCGTGTCGTTGCGCAACAGGTCCATCACCGCACGGTACTGGGCCAGCGGGTAATACAGGGTCAGGGTCCGGGTCTTGGCATCGAACTGCGGCTTTTTCAGGCTTTTGCTTTCACCGTCGAAGTTCACCAGCACCTGGCTGATGGTGGCGCCCTTGTTCAACGGCTTGCCCTTGAGCCGCACCCACACTGGCGAAGTCACGGGAATCGGTTGCTGGTTCGATTGGCGCTGGCTGCCGATCACCACCGAATACTCGGTGACCTGCAACAACTGCTGCTGTTGCGGGACGCTGTCGCGCAGAGTCAGATCATCGGGAGGCAGGAACTGCCCGTGCAAGGGGGCCGGGGCGGCTGCCAGGGGCAGGCTCAAGCACAGAAGAAGGGCCGCGCTACTGCGAATCAACAGGCTCATGACAGGCTCCAGACAAGGGCCGAGCACTCTAGCACGGGTTTTTACCGCAAATCTTGCACCGTTACCGACGGTAGGCCGCTGTCACGGGCGCGGGCCTGTTCAGTCGAACTGGGCGCGCATCCAGGCCTGGTATTCGGCCACGCCGGGCTCGCCTTCACGGGGCGCCCAACTGGCCTGCTCACCCTCGCCCACTGGGCGATAAGGGCCGGCCTTGCATTCGAACATCAGGCTGTCGGGCTCCAGCACCACCAGGCCGTGGAAAACCCCGGCCGGCAAGTCCACACCGACGCAGTCGCCGCCGGCCTGCAGCACCCGCTTGCCCTGGACCTGGCCCGCTTCATCGAAAATCAGCACGCCCAGGCGCCCCTTGAGCACCAGCAGGGTCTCGGCCTTGTCAGCGCTCAGGTGGCGATGCGGCGGAACATAAGTGGAGGGTTGCAGCCCCACCGCCATCCGGTGGCAAGGCTCTTCCATGGCATGGAAGTTGTGGTGCTGACGACCGCGGGGGTTGGCCGCGGCTTTCTCAGCCAGGTCGCTGAACAACGCTTGATCGAGAAAGCTCGGCCCGGTCATCGCTTACATGCCCTTGACGGCATAGATGCCGGCAGCGTTACGCCAGTAGCCCTTGTAGTCCATGCCGTAGCCGAACACGTAGCGGTCCACGCAAGGCAGGCCCATGTAGTCGGCCTTGAGGTCCGGACGGGCCTTGCGGTCGTGGTCCTTGTCGATCAGCACGGCCGTGTGCACGGCGCGGGCGCCGGCGTGTTTGCAGAAGTCGATGATCGCGCCCAGGGTGTGACCTTCATCGAGGATGTCGTCGATGATCAGCACGTCGCGGTCGATAAAGGAGACTTCCGGCTTGGACTTCCAGAACAGCTCACCGCCGCTGGTTTCGTTGCGGTAGCGGGTAGCGTGCAGGTAGGAGGCTTCCAGGGGAAAGCGCAGGTGGGTCAGCAGCTTGCCCGCGAAGATCAGGCCACCGTTCATGACGCAGAACACCACCGGATTGCGCTCAGCCAGTTCTTCAGTGATTTGTGCACCGACCCGGGCGATGGCCGCCTCGACTTCAGCTTCGGTGTACAGGCAGTCAGCCTCGCGCATGATTTGACGGATATGCTCGAGATCAGCGGACATGGCGCTCTCCAAGGGGTGGCAGTTTCGGAAAAGCGGGCAAAGGTACGCATCCGGCCCGGTCAGATCAAGCGTTTCTGGACTAACGTACTTTATGTCTATAGGACAACAACCCCGGATAGATTAATCTAGGCCGTTTTTTTTTGCCCGCCGCCGGAGCCTTTCCCTATGCCCATCCGTGAGATCCGCCATCCGCTGATCCGACACAAACTTGGCCTTATGCGCCGCGCAGACATTAGCACGAAGAACTTTCGCGAGCTCGCTCAGGAAGTCGGTGCCCTGCTGACGTACGAAGCCACCAAAGACCTGCCCCTGGAAAGCTACGAGATTCCAGGCTGGTGCGGCCCTGTCCAGGTCGAGAAGATCGCCGGCAAGAAGATTACCGTGGTACCGATCCTGCGTGCCGGCATCGGCATGCTCGAAGGCGTGCTGAGCCTGATCCCGGGCGCCAAGGTCAGCGCCGTAGGCGTGGCCCGCAACGAGGAAACCCTGCAGGCCCACACCTACCTGGAAAAACTGGTACCGGAAATCGACGAGCGCCTGGCGATGATCATCGACCCGATGCTGGCCACCGGCAGTTCCATGGTCGCCACCATCGACCTGTTGAAAAAGGCCGGCTGCCGTGACATCCGCGCCATGGTCCTGGTGGCCGCCCCCGAGGGCATCGCCGCCGTCGAGCAGGCGCACCCGGATGTGACCATCTACACCGCTTCCATCGATCAGAAGCTCAACGAGCATGGCTACATCATTCCTGGCCTGGGTGATGCCGGTGACAAGATCTTCGGCACCAAGCAGAAGGATTCCTGATCATGCAGGATGAGTTCAACGATCCGCTCTGGCGCCAGGTACTGTCTGGCGCGCAGATGCTCTTCGTGGCCTTCGGTGCCCTGGTGTTGATGCCGCTGATCACCGGTCTCGACCCGAACGTGGCGCTGTTCACGGCGGGTCTCGGGACTCTGTTGTTCCAGGTGGTGACCGGGCGCCAGGTGCCGGTCTTCCTGGCGTCGAGCTTTGCCTTCATCACCCCGATCATTCTCGCCAAGGGCCAGTTCGGCCTCGCGGCGACCATGGGCGGGGTAATGGCGGCGGGCTTCGTCTACACCTTCCTCGGCCTGGCCGTGAAGATCAAGGGCACCGGTTTCATCGACCGCCTGTTGCCGCCGGTGGTCATTGGCCCGGTGATCATTTCCATCGGCCTGGCCATGGCCCCCATCGCCGCCAACATGGCCATGGGCAAGGCCAGTGACGGCAGCGAGCTGATTCATTACCAGACGGCGATGATGATCTCGATGCCCGCGCTGCTCACCACCCTGATCGTCGCGGTGTTCGGCAAAGGCATCTTTCGCCTGGTGCCGATCATTTCCGGCGTGCTGGTGGGGTTTGCCCTGTCGTTCTACTTCGGCGTGGTGGACACCGCGAAGATCGCCGCCGCCCCCTGGCTGGCGCTGCCGCACTTCACCGCACCGGAGTTCAACTGGCAGGCGATCCTGTTCATCGTCCCGGTCGCCCTGGCACCGGCCATCGAGCACATCGGTGGCGTGATTGCGGTCGGCAGCGTCACCGGCCGCGACTACCTGAAGAAGCCCGGACTGCACCGCACCCTGTTCGGTGACGGCATCGCCACCACCGCTGCCGGCCTGTTCGGCGGGCCGCCCAACACCACCTACGCCGAAGTCACTGGCGCGGTGATGCTGACCAAGAACTACAACCCGAAAATCATGACCTGGGCGGCGGTCTTCGCCATCACCCTGGCCTTTATCGGCAAGTTCGGCGCGCTGCTGCAAAGCATCCCGGTGCCAGTGATGGGCGGGATTCTCTGCCTGCTGTTCGGCTCGATCGCTGCGGTGGGGATGAACACCCTGATCCGCCACAAGATCGACCTGGGCGAAGCCCGCAACCTGGTGATCGTCTCGGTGACCCTGGTGTTCGGCATTGGCGGCGTGCTGGTGGGAACCGGTACCGGTCCGGATGATTTCGGCCTCAAGGGCATCGCCCTGTGCGCCGTTGTCGCCATCGTGCTGAACCTGGTGCTGCCGGGGAACGACGGCTGGAAGAACAAGAAGGCCGATGAGCCGTTGATCTAGAGTACCCTTCGCCGGCAAGCTGTCTCCCCCGCAGGAGCCGGCTTGCCGGCGAAGCTATTTACAACGCCAGCGGCGCTCGCTCGCACAAGGCGTTCAAGGCTTTGGCCCATTGTGGGTCGTCATTCAGGCAAGGGATCAACACCAGGTCCTCCCCTCCCGCCTCGCGAAACTGCTCGCGACCGCGATCACCGATCTCCTCCAGGGTTTCGATGCAGTCGGCGACAAATGCCGGGCACATCACCATGACTTTCTTTACTCCCTGCTTGGCCAATTCATCAAGCCGCGCCTCGGTGTAGGGCTCGATCCACTTGGCCCGTCCCAGACGAGACTGGAACGACACCGACCAGGTGCCATCCGCCAATCCCAAGTGCTCGGCCAAAGCCGATGCGGTGCGCATGCACTGGGCGCGGTAACAGGTGGCCAGCACCGCTGGCGAAGCATTGCGGCAACAGTCGGCGTCCTTGAAGCAATGCTGGCCGGTCGGGTCGAGCTTGGTCAGGTGGCGTTCCGGCAGGCCGTGAAAGCTGAGCAACAGATGATCATGCTCCCCGGCCAGGTATGGCTTGGCGCTGGCCGCCAGGGCCTGGATGTACTCAGGCTGATCGTAGAACGGCTGCAGCACGCTGAATTGCACATCCAGCTTGCGCTCGCGCACCACGCGCCTGGCCTCTTCGATCACGGTGGTCACCGTGCTGTCGGCGAACTGTGGGTAAAGTGGTGCCAGGGTAATCTTCTTCTGTCCCTGTGCCACCAGCTTGAGCAGCGCCGACTCGATCGAAGGTTCGCCATAACGCATCGCCAGCTCGACCGGCCCCTGCTTCCACTGCTCGCTCATTACCTTCTGCAGACGCCGGCTGAGCACCACCAGCGGCGAACCCTCTTCCCACCAGATCGACGCGTAGGCGTGGGCCGATTGCTCTGGCCGCTTGATCAGGATCAGCGACACCAGCAAACGTCGGACCGGCCAGGGCAGGTCGATCACATATGGGTCCATGAGGAATTGGTTGAGGTAGCTGCGCACGTCCGCCACCGAAGTGGAAGCCGGCGAACCCAGGTTGACCAGGAGCAACGCGTGATCGGTCATGCAACGTCCTATTTCAGAGGCGGCTGGACACAGGCGTCCAGGGCCGCAGGCAAATCAGTGAACTGGAAAGTGAAACCCGCTTCCAGCAACCGCGCGGGAACGGCACGCTGGCCTCCCAGCAACAGCAACGACAATTCACCCAAGGCCAGGCGCAGGAAAAACGCCGGCAGCGGTATTAGTGCGGGTCGGTGCAGCACCCGCCCCAAGGTCTTGGCGAACTCGCGGTTGCGCACCGGTTTTGGCGCGCAGGCATTATAAGGACCCTGCGCCCCAGGCTGATGCACAAGAAAATCAATCAGGGCGATTTGATCGTCGATATGAATCCACGGCATCCATTGTCGGCCGTTGCCGATCGGCCCGCCCAGCCCCAGCTTGAAGGGCAGCAGCAGGCGCGACAAAAAGCCGCCCTCGGGCGACAGCACCAAACCGGTGCGCACCAGCACCACACGCACGCCCATGGCTTCGGCGCGCTGGGCAGTTTCTTCCCAGGCAATGCACAACTGGCTGGCAAAGTCCTCGTTGACCGGGGGCGAATCCTCGCACAGCTCCCGTTCGCCACCGTCGCCGTACCAGCCCACCGCCGAGCCCGACACCAGCACACCGGGTTTGTGTTCGCGGCTTTCGAGCCAGGCCAGCAGGGTTTCAGTCAGGGCAATGCGGCTGTGCCACAGCAGCGCCTTGCGCTTGTGGCTCCAGGGCCGATCGGCGATCGGCGCCCCGGCCAGGTTGATCACCGCGTCCACCGGGATCTGGTCCAGCTCTTGCAACGCCTTGACAGCCCGCACCTGGGGACCGCACAGGGCGGCAACCTTATCGGGTTGGCGAGTCCATACACTCAACTGGTGACCCTGGGCCTGCCAGTGACGACACAGGGCACGCCCGATCAAACCAGTACCGCCGGTCAGCAATATATGCATGACATCTTCCTCGCGTGGCGTTTTACCCGAATCACTAGTCTATTTTTATAAGCAGGGATCTTTTCAATCGGACAGGCTGTGTTTTAACGATAGACAACCTGAACAACCGATGACGCCGAAAGCTATACCAAAAAACAATATTGTACAGGTTTTGGCGGCGGCGTAATCTGTACAGAAAGGTAAACGAGGCCCCTATGACAGTACCCATCGCAATCATTGGTACCGGCATCGCCGGACTCTCCGCCGCCCAGGCGCTACGAGATGCCGGGCATACCGTCCACCTTTTCGACAAAAGCCGCGGCAGCGGCGGGCGCATGTCGAGCAAACGCAGCGATGCCGGCAGCCTGGACCTGGGGGCCCAGTACTTTACCGCCCGCGACCGTCGTTTCGTCACCGAAGTCCAGCGCTGGCAAGCCAAGGGCTGGGTCGCCGAATGGACGCCACAACTCTACAACTCCCACGGCGGCCAGCTCAGCCCCTCGCCGGATGAACAGACCCGTTGGGTCGGCACTCCCCGCATGAGCGCCATCACCCGCGCGCTGATCGGCGACCTCGAGGCCCACTTCGCCTGCCGCATCACCGAAGTCTTCCGCGGCGAACAGCATTGGCATCTGCAGGACGCCGAAGGTTTCACCCACGGCCCTTTCAGCCACGTCGTGATCGCCACGCCGGCACCACAGGCCACTGCCCTGCTGGCCGCCGCGCCGAAGCTTGCGGGTGTCGCCGCCGGGGTGAAAATGGACCCGACCTGGGCCGTCGCCCTGGCCTTCGATACCCCTCTGGAAACCCCCATGGAAGGCTGCTTCGTCCAGGACAGCCCGCTGGACTGGCTGGCCCGCAACCGCAGCAAGCCCGGGCGCGACAGCCACCTCGACACCTGGGTCCTGCATGCCACCAGCGCCTGGAGCCGGCAGCACATCGACCTCTCGAAAGAAGCCGTGACCGAACAACTGCACGGTGCCTTCGCCGAGCTGCTGCACAGCGTCATGCCCGCCCCCACCTTCAGCCTGGCCCACCGCTGGCTCTACGCCCGCCCGGCCACCAGCCATGAATGGGGCGCCCTGGCCGACGCCGATCTGGGCCTGTACGTTTGCGGCGACTGGTGCCTGTCCGGCCGCGTCGAAGGCGCCTGGCTGAGCGGGCAGGAGGCCGCGCGCCGGCTCCACGAGAGCCTGCAGTGAATCGCCTCAACCCGCGCAAACTGCTGCTGTCGAAGTGGACAGCAGCCCACCCGCAACGCCGTGAGAAACACTTCCTGGTCACTGAGCTTTTCTGCGACGAAGAAGGCACTGTGCTGGACATCGAACTGCAAGCCGTACTCACCCGACGCAGCCAGCGCATGAGCTGGCAAACCCTGCTCAACGACAGCGACTGGAGAATGGGCTGGAAATAACCCGACAACCTACCAGGCAATACCTATACAAATAATTTGACTTGTACAACTTTAATTCTATGATGAAGAAAAGTTGTACAGCGTTACTTTTTTGTACAGGTAAGCCCCGGAGGTTGCACCATGTCCGCCAAGCCGAAAATTGCCATCAGCGCCTGCCTGATGGGCGTCGAGGTCCGCTACAACGGTGGGCACAAGGAGTCTCGCCTGTGCAGCCGAGTACTCAGTGACTACTTCGATTTCGTGCCTCTGTGTCCGGAAGTTGCAATCGGCATGGGCACCCCCCGCGAACCTATTCGACTGGTCGGCGACCCCGAGCAACCCCGGGCCGTAGGCACCGTGGATGCCAGCCTGGATGTCACCCTGCCCCTGGCGGAATATGGCGAGCGCATGGCGGCCCAGGTAGACGATATCTGTGGCTATATCTTCATGCAGAACTCACCATCCTGTGGTCTGGAGCGGGTCAAGGTGTACCAGGCCAACGGCATTCCCCACCGAAACGGCGGCCGGGGAATCTATGCCCAGGCATTCTGCGCACAGCATCCCAATCTGCCGGTGGAAGAAGCCGGACGCCTGAACGACCCGGTACTGCGGGAAAACTTCCTGACCCGGGTCTACGTCTATCGCGACTGGCAGGCGTTGCTCAAGCAAGGCCTGACCCGCCGCGCCCTCACCGACTTCCACTCGCGCTGCAAATACCTGCTGATGGCCCATCACCCCGAACAGTACAAGGCCCTGGGCAATCTGTTGGGCAGCATGGGCAAGGGCGATGCGACGCTGATCGGCCCACGCTACTTCAGCCAGTTGATGGAAGCGCTGAGCCGCTGCGCCACCCGTGGCACCCACAGCAATGTGCTGCAGCACATCAGTGGCTACTTCAAGCGGGCCATCAGCAGCGAGGACAAGCAGGAAATGCAGCGCCTCATCAACCAGTACCGCCAGGGCATCGTGCCGCTGGTGGTGCCCCTGACCCTGCTCAAGCACCACTTGCGCCAGAACCCCGATCCCTACATTGCCCAGCAACTGTACCTGCAGCCGCACCCCGAAGACCTCAGCCTGCGCAACGCGATCTGAGCCATGAAACTCTTCCCCCCAGCGGTCGACGAAGACACCGCCCCGGATACCGACTGCCAGGAACAGGGCTGGCTGCCGATCCGCGAGGTGGCGCGCCAGACCGGTGTCAACGCAGTCACCTTGCGGGCCTGGGAGCGCCGCTACGGGCTGATCGTGCCCCGGCGCACGCCCAAGGGCCACCGGCTGTATTCCAGCGAGCAGGTGCAGCAGATCCTGACCATCCTCACCTGGCTCAATCGAGGGGTTGCGGTGAGCCAGGTCAAGCCCTTGCTGGACAGCGACACCTGCTCCAGCCCCCAGGTGGAGAATGACTGGCTGCACCTGCGCGCCGCCCTCGCCCGGGCCATCAGCCAGCTGGCCGAGCGCAAGGTCGACGACACCTTCAATCAGGCCATGGCGCTGTACCCGCCACGGACCCTGTGCGAGCACCTGTTGATGCCGCTGCTGGCGGAACTGCAACAACGCTGGCAAGGCCAGTTCGGCAGCCAGATGGAACAGGTGTTCTTCTACTCCTGGCTGCGCAGCAAGCTCGGCGCCCGGATCTATCACAACAACCGCCAAGTGCAGGGCGCCCCGCTGTTGCTGGTCAATCAGTCGGACCTGCCACTGGAGCCGCACCTGTGGCTCACCGCCTGGCTGGCCAGTAACGCCGACTGCCCGGTGGAGGTCTTCGACTGGCCGCTGCCCGGCGGCGAACTGTCCCTGGCCACCGAACGCCTGCAGGCCCGGGGCCTGCTGCTGTATTCCGGCAAGGCACTCAACCCCGCCCAGTTGCCCAGGCTGCTCAGCGGCGTGGCCTGCAAAAAATTCATCGTCGGACCCGCGGTGTGCATCCACCCCGCCCAGTGGTCCGTATGTACCACTGAAATCGCCGATCTGTACCTGGCCCAGGACCCGATAGCGGCCTGCCAGCTACTGCTCGAGCGAGGACTTTTCTGATCCGGGAACCGACATGCAATTGATCTGGCTGCGCAGCGATCTGCGCCTACATGACAACACCGCCCTGAGCGCCGCTGCCCAGCGGGGCGCGGCCGTAGCGGTGTATCTGCTGAGCCCGGAGCAGTGGCTGGCCCATGACGATGCACCGTGCAAGATCGATTTCTGGCTGCGTAACCTGCAGTCGCTGAGCACCGCCCTGGGCCGCCTGAATATCCCGCTGCTGATCCGCAGCGCCGCCACCTGGGAGCAGGCGCCTCAGGTCCTGCTGGAGCTGTGCCGGCAATTGCAGGTGCAGATGCTGCACTTCAACCAGGAATACGGCATCCACGAAAGCCGCCGCGATGCGGCCGTGACCCGGGCCCTGCAACACGCCGGAATCAGCGTCCAGGGTCATCTCGACCAATTGCTGTTCCAGCCCGGCAGCGTACTGACCAAGAGCGGCGGCTACTTCCAGGTCTTCAGCCAGTTTCGCAAGGTCTGCTACAGCCGCCTGCATACCGCACTGCCGGCCCTGGTGAAGGCACCCGGGGCTCAGTTGCCGCTGTCGATCAACGCCGATCCGCTCCCGCAGCGGGTCGAAGGCTTTCCCAGCCCCACCCAAGCCCTGCGCGAGCTGTGGCCCGCCGGCGAGGACGAGGCGCAAAGGCGCCTGGAGCAGTTCAGCGATGAACAGATCCACTACTACCAGAGCGAACGCGACTTCCCGGCCAAACCCGGCACCAGCCAGCTTTCGCCCTACCTCGCCGCCGGCGTGATCTCGCCCCGCCAGTGCCTGCACGCCGCCTTGCGCGGCAACCAGGGCGAGTTTGAAAGCGGCAGCCCCGGGGCCGTCACCTGGATCAACGAACTGCTCTGGCGCGAGTTCTACAAACACATCCTGGTGGGCTACCCACGGGTGTCCCGGCGCCGGGCCTTTCGCCCGGAAACCGAGGCGGTGAAATGGCGCCATGCCCCCGAGGAACTGGCGGCCTGGCAGGAGGCCCGCACCGGCCTGCCGATCATCGATGCTGCCATGCGCCAGCTGCTGGAGACCGGCTGGATGCATAACCGCCTGCGCATGGTGGTGGCGATGTTCCTGACCAAGAACCTGCTGATCGACTGGCGCGAGGGCGAGCGTTTCTTCATGCGTCACCTGATCGACGGCGACCTGGCGGCCAACAACGGCGGCTGGCAGTGGAGCTCGTCCACCGGCACCGATTCGGCGCCCTACTTCCGCATCTTCAACCCCATCAGCCAGTCGCAGAAGTTCGACAGTGAGGGGCGCTTCATCAAGCACTGGCTACCGCAACTGGCGGGGCTGAACAAAAAAGATATCCACAACCCGGCGGCCATGGGCGGCCTGTTCGGCGTGCCTGGCTACCCGGCGCCGATCGTCGATCTTTCACGCTCCCGGGAGCGGGCCCTGGCGGCGTTCAAGGCGCTGCCCGCGCGAATGGATGCAGGGGTGAGCCATGAGTGACTTTCTCGACAACTTCGCCCGGGAGTTCGCCGCCCTCGACCGGCACAATCTCGACCGACTGGAGCAGCTCTACAGCGATGACATCCAGTTCACCGATCCTCTGCACGAGGTCCAGGGGCTGGCCCAGTTGCGCGGCTACTTCGCCGAGCTCTACGCCAACGTCCGTGAGCTGCGCTTTGAATTCCACGGCAGCGACCTGTGCGCCGAGGGCCAGGGCTACCTGCGCTGGACCATGAGCTACCGCCACCCGCGCCTCAACGGCGGCGGCCTGATCCAGGTGGCGGGCTGCTCGTACCTGCAATGGCGCGACGCCAGGGTCTACCGCCACCGCGACTATTTCGACGCCGGTGCCCTGCTCTATGAACACTTGCCGCTACTCGGGGCGATGATCGCCTGGCTGAAACGGAGGCTCGGATGAAGCCTGCCATGCCACGAAGGGTCTGGCTCACCGGTGCCAGCAGCGGCATCGGCGCAGCCCTGGCCGAAGAACTGCTCAAGGCCGGGGCCCAGCTGGCGCTCAGCGCCCGTTCCCGCGAGCCCCTGGAGGCCCTGGCCAAGCGCTATCCGGGCCGAGTGCTGGTGGTGCCCGGCGACCTCACCGATGCCTTGCAGGTACGCGAGATCGGCAAGCGCATCGCCCAGGCCTGGGGCGCCCTGGACACGGTGATCCTGAATGCCGGGACCTGCGAATACATCGAGGTACAGCAGTTCGACGCAGCGCTGATCGAACGGGTGCTGAACACCAACCTGCTGGCCGCCAGCTACTGCATCGAGGCCGCACTGCCGCTGTTGCGCGCAGGCAATCGCCCGTACCTGGTGGGCGTGGCCAGTTCGGTGACCTGTTTGCCACTGCCCCGGGCCGGTGCCTATGGCGCCTCCAAGGCGGCGCTGCGCTATCTGCTGCAGTCCCTGCGTATCGATCTTGCTGCCGAAGGCATCGACGTGACCCTGGTCAGCCCGGGTTTTGTCGACACGCCACTGACCGCACGCAACGATTTCCCGATGCCCATGCGCTGGACCGCCGAACAGGCCGCCCGGCATATCCACCGGCATCTGGGCAGGCGCCCCCTGGAGATCGCCTTCCCAGGTCTGTTCATCTTCGGCCTCAAGCTCTTGGCCTGGCTGCCCGGCCGCCTGCAACTGAGCATTGCCAGGCGCCTGGCCCGTAGCGGGGAAACATCGTGAAAATCGCCATCATCGGCAGCGGCATCGCTGGCCTGACCTGCGCCTATGTGCTCAACCGCCGGCATGACATCCGGGTCTACGAGGCCGGCAGCTGGATCGGCGGCCATACCCACACCGTGAACGTCAGCCTCAATGGCGAGACCCAGGCCGTGGACACCGGCTTCATCGTCTTCAACGACTGGACCTACCCCAACTTCATTCGCCTGCTGAAGCAGCTCGGGGTGCGCTACAAAGCCACCGAGATGAGCTTTTCGGTGTGCGACCCAGCCTCCGGGCTGGAGTACAACGGCAACAACCTCAACAGCCTCTTCGCCCAGCGGCGCAACCTGCTGTCACCGGGGTTCTGGGGCATGCTGCGGGACATCCTGCGCTTCAACCGGGCCTCCCAGCAGGACCTGCTGCAACAACGCATCGCCGCCGACACCACCCTGGGCCAGTACCTGCAAAGCCAGGGCTACGGCGAGCGTTTTATCCGCCACTACATCGTGCCCATGGGCGCAGCGATCTGGTCGATGTCGCCGGGGCAGATGCTCGGTTTCCCTTTGCAGTTCTTCGTGCGTTTCTTCAAGAACCACGGCTTGCTCTCGGTGAGCAACCGCCCGCAATGGTGCGTGATCGAAGGCGGCTCCAGCCGTTACATCGAGCCGCTGACCGCAAGCTTTCGCCAGCACATCCGTCTCGACTGCCCGGTGCGGCGGGTCGAACGCGATGAGCAGGGCGTACTTATCCACAGCGACGCCGGCAGCGAGCGCTTCGACAAGGTGGTGTTCGCCTGCCACAGCGACCAGGCCCTGCAACTGCTATCCAGCCCGAGCCTCGCTGAACAGGAAATCCTCCAGGCCCTGCCCTACGCCGACAACGACGTGGTGCTGCACACCGATACCCGCCTGCTGCCACGCCGGCGCCTGGCCTGGGCCAGCTGGAACTACCGCCTCGACGCCAGCGCCGAAAAGGCCGCAGCCGTGACCTACGACATGAACATTCTCCAGGGCCTGCAAAGCAGCAGTACCTTCTGCGTCAGCCTCAACCAGAGCGCCGCCATCGACCCTTCGAAGATTCTTGCCCGCTACACCTACGCCCACCCGCAATACAGTCTCGGCGCGCTGGCCGCACAAGCGCGCTGGGGCGAACTGCAGGGCGCGCACCACAGCTTCTATTGCGGAGCCTACTGGGCCAACGGCTTTCATGAAGACGGCGTGGTCAGCGCCTTGCGCGTGGCCCAGGCCTTTGGAGAGCAACTGTGAACAGCGCCCTGTACAACGGCTGGATCAGCCACCGGCGCTTCGCCCCCAAGGACCATGCCTTCCGCTACCGGATCGGCCTGCTGTACCTGGACCTGGACGAGCAGGAAGCGGTGCTGGGGCTCTCGCCCCTGGCAGGCCGCAGCCGTTTCGCACCCTTCGCCTTCCGTGAAAGCGACTACCTGCCGACCTTCACCGGCCAGGGCATGCGCCTGATCGACGCGGTACGCCAGCAGGTGGCCGCGGCCATCGGCCACGCTCCCAGCGGCGCAATACGCCTGCTGACCCAGGTGCGCAGCTGGGGGCTGGCGTTCAATCCGGTGAGCTTCTTCTATTGCTTCGAGGCCAACGGGCAATTGGCGGCGATTCTCTGCGAAGTCACCAACACCCCCTGGCGCGAGCGCTATCACTATGTGCTACCGGCCCGCCCGGGCACTGCCACAACGCCCGAGCACCAGCACTTCGCCGTGGCCAAGGCCTTCCACGTATCGCCATTCCTGCCCCGGGATCTGGAGTACCGCATGAGCTTCAGCCCGCCGGCCGAGCGGCTGGGCGTGCACATGGCCGACTGGCAGGGCGAGCTCAAGGTGTTCGACGCCACCCTCAACCTGCAACGCCAGCCTCTGGATCGACGCAGCCTGCACCAGTACCTGCGACATTTTCCATGGATGACCGCCAAGACCTGCCTGGCGATCTACTGGCAGGCCCTGCGCCTGGCCGCCAAGGGCATGCGCTTTTTTCCCCATCGGGCCGCCGTTGGCGCCTATCGCACAGCCGTCGTACAACCCAAGGATCGCCGCCATGAAATCCTCTAGCATCTCGGCCAGAACCCCCTTGCTCAGCACCCACAGCCTCACCGCCAGCCTGCTGCGCCGTGGCGTGCTGCGACAACTGGCGCAGCTCAGGCACGGCCAACTGGTGGTCTGCGAAGAGGGCGAACGCCTGGTGTTCGGCAGCAGTGGTGCCGCCCTGCTGGGGGAAATCCACATCCACGACTCCAGCGCCTGGGGCCTGGTGGCCAGCAGCGGTTCGATCGGCGCCGGCGAGGCATTCATCCACGGCTACTGGAGCACCCCGGACCTGACCGCGGTGATCCGCGTGTTCGTCAGCAACCTGGACGTGCTGGACGCCATGGAAGGCGGCCTGGCGAAACTGGGCCGGCCGCTGATCCGCGGCCTGCACTGGCTCAACCGCAATACCCGCAAGGGCTCGCAGAAAAACATCGCGGCCCACTACGACCTGGGCAACGAGCTGTTCGAGCAGTTCCTCGACCCCACCATGATGTACTCCGCCGCGCAGTTTCGCAGCGCCGAAGACAGCCTGGAGCAGGCCCAGCTGAACAAGCTGCAACGCATCTGCCAGAAGCTGGCGCTCAAGCCCGAGGACCACCTGCTGGAGATCGGCACCGGCTGGGGCAGCATGGCCCTGTATGCCGCGCAACACTACGGCTGCCGGGTGACCACCACGACCCTGTCCAGGGAGCAGTTCGCCTATACCCGGCAGCGGATAGAGGCCGCCGGCCTGCAGGACCGGGTAACCCTGCTGCTGGAGGATTACCGCGACCTGCGCGGCCAGTACGACAAGCTGGTGTCGATCGAGATGATCGAAGCCGTGGGCCACCGCTTCCTGCCCACCTACTTCAAGCAATGCGCGCACCTGCTCAAGAGCAACGGCCTGATGCTGCTACAGGCCATCACCATTCGCGACCAGCGCTATGAGCAGGCGAAAAATGGCGTGGATTTCATCCAGCGCTACATCTTTCCCGGTGGCGCCCTGCCCTGCGTACAGAAGATGCTCGAAGTGGTCAGCCGCGACACCGACATGAACCTGCTGCACATGGAGGACTTCGGCCTGCATTACGCCCGCACCCTGCGCCTGTGGCACGAGAACTTCCGCCGCGCCCATGGCCGCCTCGGCGAACTGGGCTACGACGAATACTTCCTGCGGCTCTGGGAGTTCTACCTGTGCTATTGCGAAGGCGGCTTCCTGGAACGCAGCATCGGCACCGCCCAACTGCTGCTGGCCAAACCTGCGGCCGCGCCACAACCGCTGCTCGGGCGCCTCGATGCCTAGGCAACTGGTCAATGCCCTGCTGTTCCAGCTGGGCTGGTTCATCTGCGTGCTCAGCGGCGACAGCCTCTGGCTGCTGCTGGGGGTGGCGATCCTGCCGGCGCATCTGCACTGGATCGGCCGCTGGGCCGACGAAGGCCCGATGATCGTCGGCATTGCCCTGATCGGCATCGCCCTGGACAGCTTCCTCAGTTGGCTCGGGGTGTTTCAGTTCCAGCAAGTCAGCCTGCTGGTGCCCTTGTGGCTGATGCTGCTCTGGGCCCTGCTGGCCACCACACTGCGCCATGGCCTGGCCTGGAGCGCCCGGCCCTGGTGGCTGGGGTGTGTGCTGGGGGCATTGGGCGGGCCGCTTTCCTACTACGCCGGGGGTGGCCTGGCGGGAGTGACCTTTCCCTACGGCACCGGCCCCACCCTGCTCGGCCTGGGGCTGCTCTGGGCGCTGCTACTGCCGCTGCTGCACGTGCTCGCGCGGCCGGCCCCGCAAGAGCCGCCACTGGTCACCGGAGACTGAGCATCCGTCCGGGCTTTAACACAGCCCGGGCTCACTGCCTTACACTGCGCGCCTATGACCACCATCCCCGTTACCTCCATCGCCGCCGAACCCGCCGTCAGTTGCTCCACCTGCGCCGCCTGTTGCTGCCAGCTGGAGGTCATGCTGATCACCGACACCGGGGTGCCCGAGCGCTTTATCGATACCGACGATTGGGGAGGGGAAGTCATGCGCCGCCTGGATGACGGCTGGTGCGCGGCGCTGGACCGCGACAGCATGCGTTGCAGCATCTATGAGCTGCGGCCGCTGATCTGTCGCGAGTTCGAGCTGGGCGAGGCCGATTGCTTGAGCGAACGCCGGGGAATTGCCACGGCGTATCGCTGATAGCGGCCTCAGAGCGGCATCGTGTAATGCAGCGCGTAGCTTTCGATACCGTCGTTGGGGGTCTTGATGCCGGCGTTGGAGTAGTGCGTGGCGCGGATGCCGACTTCATGGCCACCGGCGAAGCGCAGGCCGAAACCGATGCGGTCTTCGAACTGGAAGGATGACCCCAGCTTGTTGTCCTCGACCTGGGTATGGGCAAAGGCCGCTACCCCGATGCCGGCCTCGATGTAGGGCTTGACGCTGGCCCCGGCGAATTCGTAGACCAGCACCGGGGAGAACGACAGGCTGTGGTTGCTGGAGGTCTTGTCGCCATCCCAATAGGTGTAGGCGCCGCTCCAGTAACCCGTGAGACGGCCGACGTCACTTTGCAGCCAGCTCTTGTCCCAATCCCATTGCATACCCAGCCGATAGGCCTGGGTCGAATCGCCGGTTTGCCCCACGGAGAACTCGACTCCGGCCGCCTGCGCGGAAAAACTGTGCCCCAACAACCCGGCCGCAAGTGCAGCCAAACACAACAGTCGCTTCATCAGGAACATCCTTTTCGAACGGTTTTATATGGTGTTGTACAACCCTGTGGATAGGCTATAGAAGCCAGCGCGCATTCAGAAGTTCAGCGCCAGCGAAAGGATTTTTCACGACTTTTTCACAACTGCAAAGGCAGGACTTCAGCAGATTCTTTCCACAACAGAGGCAGCACCCGGGCAAAGTGCGGGACATCGCCACTGGTCCAGAAACAGGTTTCCCGGGCTGGCCCCTGGGCGCGCAGATCGCCTTCGTCGAGCAGTCGCTGCAATTGCCGGGCAACCGCGGCGCCGGTATCGATCAGGCTGATAGGCCCGGGCAGCATCTGCGCCAGCAGCGGCTTGAGAAACGGATAATGGGTGCAGCCCAGGATAATGGTGTCGCAGCCGGCAGCCAGCAGAGGCTCGAGGTAGCCGTGCAACAGTTGGCGCAGAGCGGCACTGTGCAAGTCGCCATTCTCGATCATCTCCACCAGCCCCGGGCAGGGCTGCGTGACGACCTTCACATCAGTGGCGAAACGGTCGAGCAAGGCGGCGAACTTGGCACTCTGCAAGGTGCCGGTGGTGGCCAGCACCCCGACCACGCCGCTGCGGGTTGCGGCCGCCGCCGGCTTGACCGCAGGCTCCATGCCAACGATGGGCCAGTCCGGATAATCGCGGCGCAGGTCGGCCACCCCGGCCACGGTAGCAGTGTTGCAGGCCAGTACCAGGGCCTTGGCGCCCTGTTCACGAAAGAACCGGGCCATCAGGCTGCAACGCTGGCGAATGAACTCCGGGGTCTTTTCGCCATAGGGAATATGCCCGCAGTCGCCGAAGTACAGCAGCGACTCGTGGGGCAGCAACTGTTGTATTTCCGCCAGCACCGAGAGGCCGCCAACGCCGGAGTCGAACACCCCGATCGGCGCTTCACTCACGATGGGTACCACAGACGCTGCACCCCGGATCGCGCTTGACCCGCAACTCGCGAAAACGCGTACCCAGAGCATCAATCAATAACAGCCGGCCAACCAGCGGCTCGCCAAACCCGGCCAGCAGTTTCAGGGCTTCCAGGGCCTGCAGGCTGCCCACGGTGCCCACCAGCGGGCCGAGCACCCCGGCTTCGCTGCAGGTCAGTTCGGCTTCGCTGCCATGCCCGTATAGACAGTGGTAGCAGGGGCTTTCCGGGCGCCGCGGGTCGAAGACCGACAATTGCCCTTCCAGGCGGATCGCCGCACCGCTGACCAGGGGCTTGCCGGCCGCCACGCAAGCGGCGTTCACCGCCTCGCGGGTACTGAAGTTGTCGGAGCAATCGAGCACCAGGTCCACCGCCGCCACGGCAGCGGCCAGGGTATCGACATCCAGCGCCTGGCGATGGGGCACCAGGCGGACCTCCGGGTTGAGGGCAGACAGGCGACTGATGGCCGAGTCCACCTTGCTGACCCCGACGCTGTGGCTGTCGTGGATGATCTGCCGTTGCAGGTTGGTCAGGTCCACGCTGTCGAAGTCGGCCAGGTGCAGCTCACCAACCCCCGCCGCCGCCAGGTACAAGGCTGCGGGAGCACCGAGACCGCCGAGGCCGACGATCAGCACGCGGCTTTCCTTGAGGCGCAGCTGGCCGTCGATATCGACATGCTGCAACAGAATCTGTCGGCTATAGCGCAACAGCTCCTGGTCGGTCAGCACGGCCGGCACCCGAGGCTGATGCGCTCGTGCCCACCGAGGTCGAGCCGGCTGTGGACCTCGATGAACCCCTGGGCAGCCAGCAACTCGCGGACCGCCGCGGCCTGATCGTAACCGTGCTCCAGCATCAGCCAGCCACCGGCCTCCAGGTGCTGCGGAGCCTGGGCGACGATCAGGCGCAGGTCGTCCAGGCCATCCTTGCCCGCCACAAGGGCGCTTTCCGGCTCGAAACGCACGTCGCCGGCCACCAGATGGGGGTCGGCTTCGGCAATGTAGGGCGGGTTGCTGATGATCAGATCAAAGCGCCGGGACTCAATGGAGCTGAACCAGTGGCTGCTGAGCACGCTGACGTTGTCCAGTTGCAGGCGCTGGCGGTTGCGTTCGGCCAGGGCCACGGCTTCCAGTACCCGGTCCACCGCCGTGACCTGCCAGGCCGGGCGCTCGCTGGCCAGGGCCAGGGCGATGGCACCACTGCCGGTGCCCAGGTCAAGGACCGTGGCTGGGGTCGCGGGCAACAGTTCCAGCGCCGCTTCCACCAGTAGTTCGGTGTCGGGGCGCGGGATCAGGGTGTGGGGCGCCACCTCCAGGTCGAGCTTCCAGAAGCCCTGCTGGCCAAGGATATAGGCCACCGGCTCGCCGGAGCGGCGTCGCTGCAGGTAGTCGGTGAACACCAGGGCCGCCTCGCTGGGCACGATGCGCTCCGGCCAGGTGTGGAGAAAGCTGCGGGGCTTGCCCAGGGCCGCGGCCAGGAGCAGCTCGGCATCCAGGCGCGGGGTCGGCGAGTCGGGCAGTTGGGCTGCGCGCAGCAGGCTGGCGATGATGGTCATTTACTCACCCAATGCCGCAAGTTGATCGGCCTGATATTCAGCCAGCAACGGCTCGATGACGGCTTCCACGCCCCCGGCGAGGATTTCGTCCAGGGAATACAGGGTCAGGTTGATGCGGTGATCGGTGACCCGGCCCTGGGGGAAGTTGTAAGTGCGGATGCGCTCGGAACGGTCCCCCGAGCCCACCAGCAACTTGCGCTCGCTGGCAATGGCATTGGCCGCGGCACTGGTCTGCTGGTCGTTGAGCTTGGCCGAGAGCCAGGACATGGCCCGCGCCCGGTTCTTGTGCTGGGAACGCTCTTCCTGGCACTCCACCACGATCCCCGAAGGGATGTGGGTGATGCGGATCGCCGAGTCGGTCTTGTTCACGTGCTGGCCACCGGCGCCGGAGGAGCGATAGGTGTCGATGCGCAGGTCCGCCGGGTTGATCTCGATGGCTTCCTGTTCATCCGGCTCGGGCAGTACTGCCACGGTGCAGGCCGAAGTGTGGATGCGGCCCTGTGATTCGGTGGCCGGCACTCGCTGCACGCGGTGCGCGCCGGATTCGAACTTGAGCTTGCCGTAGACGCTCTCGCCTTCGACCCGGGCAATGACTTCCTTGTAGCCGCCGTGCTCACCCTCGTTTTCCGAGAGGATCTCCAGCCGCCAGCCACGCCGCTCGGCGTAACGGGAATACATGCGGAACAGGTCGCCGGAGAAGATCGCCGCCTCGTCGCCGCCGGTGCCGGCACGGATTTCCAGGAATACGTTGCGCCCGTCGTTGGGGTCCTTGGGCAGCAGCATGCGCTGCAGGCTGCTTTCCAGTTCGGCCAGTTGTTCCTTGGCCTCGCGCACTTCCTCGGCGGCCATTTCCCGCAGGTCCGGGTCGTTGTCCTTGAGCAGCGCCTGGGCGCCTTCAAGGTCCGCCTGGACCTTGAGCACCTGTTTATAAGTAGCCACGATCGGCTCGACTTCCGCGTATTCCTTGGAGTAGGCGCGGAACTTGGCCTGATCGGAAATGACCTCAGCATCGCCGAGCAAGGCGGTCAGTTCCTCGAAACGATCCTGGAGAATGTCCAGCTTACTGAGCAGTGACGCTTTCATTACGGGGTTTTATCCGATGAGCCCTCACCGAGGGCAAAGAGTTCTTGGGCCATGGCCAGCGCATCGAGGCGGCCTTCGGCGGAGAGCTTTTTCAACTGCACGCTCGGCGCGTGCAACAGTTTATTGGTCAGGCCGCGGGCCAACTGGGCCAGCACGTCCTCGGCGCCGCTGCCGTTGGCCAGCATGCGCAGGGCTTTCTGCAGTTCTTCATCGCGCAGGCGTTCGCTCTGCTGACGATAGGCCTTGAGCACATCCACCGCCGCCAGTTCCCGCAGGCGCACCATGAAATCCTCGGCGCCGATGTTCACCAATTCCTCGGCGGCCTGGGCCGCGCCCTGGCGGCTCTTGAGGTTTTCTGCCACCACTTCGTGCAAGTCGTCGACGGTATAGAGGTAAACGTCGTCCAACTCGCCGACTTCTGGCTCGATATCCCGGGGAACGGCGATATCCACCATGAAAATCGGCTTGTGCTTGCGCAGCTTCAAGGCACTTTCCACTGCGCCCTTGCCGAGGATCGGCAACTGGCTGGCGGTGGAACTGATGACGATGTCGCTGTGCACCAGTTCCTGGGGAATATCCGAAAGCAGCACGGCATGGGCACCGAATTGCTCCGCCAGGAGGCTGGCGCGCTCCAGGGTACGGTTGGCCACCACGATACGCTTGACTCCCAGGTCGTGCAGGTGCCGGGCCACCAGGGTGATGGTCTCCCCGGCGCCGATCAGCAGGGCCTGGCTGCGTTGCAGGTCGCTGAAAATCTGTTTCGCCAGGCTCACCGCGGCGAAAGCCACGGACACCGGGTTCTCACCGATGGCGGTGTCGGTGCGCACCTGCTTGGCGGCGCTGAATGTGGCCTGGAACAGCCGGCCCAGCAGCGGCCCGACGGTGCCGGCCTCACGGGCCACGGCGTAGGCGGACTTCATCTGCCCGAGAATCTGCGGCTCGCCCAGTACCAGCGAATCCAGCCCCGACGCCACCCGCATCATGTGACGAACTGCCGCATCGTCCTCATGCACGTAGGCACTGGCGCGCAGCTCGTCTAGGCTCAAATGGTGATATTCCGCCAGCCAGCGCAGCACCACATCCGCAGAAAGATGATCCTGTTCTATATAGAGCTCACTGCGATTGCAGGTGGAGAGGATCGCAGCTTCGCGGCTGTCGGTGAGTCGGCAGAGCTGCTGCAAGGCCTCAACCAACTGCTCAGGGGTAAAGGCCACGCGCTCGCGGACGTCTACAGAAGCAGTCTTGTGGTTAATACCGAGTGCAAGGAAGGCCATTCAAGGTCGCTGATGATGTCGAGAAGCCGGCAATTGTCCTACTTCGCCCGACTCAGAACAACTACCGCCGACTATTGTCCTAGTTTTGTGCCAAAACTCGCCGAGCGAAGATCAGGCAAGGCGAAAATAGGCGAGGATGCGGAGTTTAGGAGCCTAAATGAGCATTCCGAGCCTGTTTCTGCGTAGCGCCAAGGCCGCCCAGCGCGCAGCATGGTCGAAGCGCAGGCAGTTTTCGCGCAGAAACTAATAGACTGCCTCTGTTCTGGCATCCCGTTGAGTCTCGGTTATGTTTGGCCGAAGGCTTGTGTCATGATGATCCGACCGCAGGTTAGTCGCCCTCTTCCTATATGAATAGATCTTCCGCGTTGCTCCTCGCCTTTGTCTTCCTCAGCGGTTGCCAATCTCTGGCACCCGTTTCATCGGACGCTACGTCGCCGGTGGAAGACAGCACCTCCGCCCCTGAAAAGCCCAAGGTCTATTCCTCGTTCAGCGAAGACACCGTCTTCAGCCTGCTGAGCGCTGAACTCGCGGGCCAGCGCAATCGTTTCGACATTGCCCTGGACAACTACGTGACCCAGGCCATCAACACCCAGGATCCGGGCATCTCCGAGCGGGCCTTTCGCATCGCCGAATACCTGGGCGCCGACCAGGCTGCCCTGGACACATCGCTGATCTGGGCGAAAAACGCCCCCGACGACCTGGAAGCGCAGCGAGCCGCCGCGATCCAGCTGGCCCGGGCCGGGCGCTATGACGACTCGATGGTCTATATGGAGAAGGTCCTGCAAGGCAAGGGCGATACCCACTTCGACTTTCTTGCCCTGTCCGCAGCCGATACCGACCAGGACACGCGCAACGGCCTGATGAAAAGCTTCGACCGCCTGCTGCAGAAACACCCGCACAACAGCCAGTTGATTTTCGGCAAGGCCTTGCTCATGCAACAGGACGGCGACGCCAAGGAAGCCCTGGCCCTGCTGGAACAGAACCCACCGGAAGACGGCGAAGTTGCGCCATTGCTGCTGCGCGCCCGCCTGCTGCAAAGCCTGAACCGGGGTAAAGAAGCCCTGCCGCTGCTGGAAAAAAGCATCCGCAAGTACCCGGACGACAAGCGCCTGCGCCTGACCTACGCCCGCATGCTGGTGGAGCAGGACCGCATGGAGGATGCCAAGACCCAGTTCTCCAGTCTGGTCCAGCAATATCCGGAAGATGACGAACTGCGCTATTCCCTGGCACTCGTCTGCCTGGAGGCCAAGGCCTGGGAAGAAGCCAAGGGCTACCTGGAAGACCTGATTGCCCGTGAAAGCCACGAAGACTCCGCGCACCTGAACCTGGGCCGGATTGCCGAAGAGCTCAACGACCCGCAAGGGGCCTTGATCGAATACGGCCAGGTCGGCCCGGGCAATGACTACCTGCCCGCACAGTTGCGCCAGGCCGATATCCTGATGAACAACGGCCGCACCGACGAGGCGCAAAAACGCCTGGTGGCGGCCCGCGACGCCCAACCCGACTACGCCATCCAGCTGTACCTGATCGAAGTCGAGACCCTGTCGGCGAACAACCAGGGCGAGCGCGCCTGGAAAGTCATCCAGCAGGCCCTGCAGCAATACCCCGACGACATGAACCTGCTGTACACCCGCGCCATGCAGGCGGAAAAACGCAATGACCTGGCGCAGATGGAAAAGGATCTGCGCCTGATCATCCAGCGCGAACCGGACAACGCCATGGCATTGAACGCCCTGGGCTACACCTTGTCTGACCGCACTACACGCTATGCCGAAGCCAAGACCCTGATCGAGCAAGCCCACCAGCTGACTCCGGAAGACCCGGCCGTCCTCGACAGCCTGGGCTGGGTGAATTTCCGCCTGGGCAACCTGGACGAAGCCGAACGCCTGCTGCGCCAGGCCCTGGAACGCTTCCCCGATCAGGAAGTGGCGGCGCACCTGGGTGAAGTGCTGTGGAACAACGGCAAGCAGCGCGAGGCCAAGCAGATCTGGAGCAAGTTCCTAAAGGATCAGCCCGACAGCCCCGTGCTACGCGGCACCATCAAACGCCTGACCGGATCAGAGACTCTTTAAGACCATGTTTTTGCGCCACTTTATCGTTTTCAGCTTTATCGCCCTGCTGGCCGGCTGCGCCGGCTTCGGTGCCCGCGAGTCCGTCCAGGGCCAGGGCAACCCTGCGCAATGGCGCTTGCACAAGGATCAACTGACCGGCCTCGACGGCTGGCAGATCAACGGCAAGATCGGCATTCGTGCCCCCAAGGATTCCGGCAGCGGCACGCTGTTCTGGCTGCAACGCCAGGACTACTACGACATCCGCCTGTCAGGCCCGCTGGGCCGTGGCGCCGCACGACTCACCGGTCGTCCCGGCCAGGTCAGCCTGGAAGTGGCCAACCAGGGTCGCTATGAATCCGCAAGCCCGGAAACCCTGCTGGAAGAACAGCTGGGCTGGAAGCTGCCGGTCTCGCACCTGGCCTGGTGGGTTCGCGGCCTGCCCGCGCCCGACAGCAAAAGCCGCCTGACCCTGGACGGCGACAGCCATCTGGCGAGCCTGGAGCAAGATGGCTGGCAGGTGGAATACAGCAGCTACTCGCAGCAGAACGGCTATTGGCTGCCCGAGCGGATCAAACTGCACGGCAGCGACCTTGACGTCACCCTGGTGATCAAGGAATGGCTGCCGCGCAAGCTGGGGCAATGAAATGTCCGTGGAAAAACTGACCCTGCCCTCCCCGGCCAAACTCAATCTGATGCTGCACATCCTCGGTCGCCGTGAAGATGGCTATCACGAGCTGCAGACCCTGTTCCAGTTTCTCGACTACGGCGATGAAATCACTTTCGCCCTGCGCGATGACGGCGTGATTCGCCTGCACACCGTATTCGAAGGCGTGCCCCACGACAGCAACCTGATCGTCAAGGCGGCGAAGAAACTCCAGGAACAATCGGGCTGCACCCAGGGCATCGACATCTGGATCGACAAGGTCCTGCCCATGGGCGGCGGCATCGGCGGCGGCAGTTCGAATGCCGCCACCACCCTGCTGGGCCTCAATCACTTGTGGCAACTGGGCTGGGACGAAGACCGACTGGCTGCACTGGGGCTGACCCTGGGCGCCGATGTTCCGGTTTTCGTCCGCGGGCATGCTGCCTTCGCCGAAGGTGTGGGGGAAAAACTGACCCCTGAATATCCCGAAGAACCCTGGTATCTGGTACTGGTCCCGCAAGTGTCTGTTAGTACAGCAGAAATTTTTTCAGATCCTTTGTTGACACGGAACACCGCGCCCATTAAAGTGCGCCCCGTTCCCAAGGGAAACAGCAGAAACGACTGCCTTCCGGTAGTCGCAAGGCGTTATCCAGAAGTACGTAACGCATTGAATTTGCTAGGTAAATTTACCGAAGCAAAACTGACTGGAACTGGAAGTTGTGTGTTTGGGGGCTTCCCAAGCAAAGCTGAAGCTGATAAAGTCTCGGCCCTTCTTACAGAGACCCTTACAGGGTTTGTAGCCAAAGGAAGCAACGTTTCGATGTTGCATCGCAAGCTGCAAAGTCTGCTCTAAAGGAACCGAGTGCCAGGCATTCGAAGCAACAGATACAGGGGCGTCGCCAAGCGGTAAGGCAGCAGGTTTTGATCCTGCCATGCGTTGGTTCGAATCCAGCCGCCCCTGCCATTTTCCTATACTCATCCAGGTATACCCTCAG
>Ga0308159_1000740_pt1 | contig 62879 bp, 58 predicted proteins | sample PhyCR1_FD_201040 | JGI IMG/M metagenome (GOLD analysis project Ga0308159, IMG submission 201040) | Phyllosphere microbial communities from UC Gill Tract Community Farm, Albany, California, United States - DLSLC.R1 | ecosystem: Host-associated > Plants > Phyllosphere > Unclassified | place: USA...
CCAATCGCTGCGTGGCACGATGGGCCGCTTGCTGTTCTCGGCCGACGACATCAAGAAGAGCGTGAAGGTGCTTTCCGGTGGCGAGAAGGGCCGCATGATCTGGGGCAAGCTGATGCTGGGCCGTCACAACGTTCTGGCACTGGACGAGCCGACCAACCACATGGACATGGAGTCCATTGAGTCGCTGCAGATCGCGCTGGACAAGTACGAAGGCACGCTGATCTTCGTGTCGCATGACCGCGAGCTGATTAGCGCCCTGGCCACGCGCGTGATCGAAGTGCGCCCGAACGGCACGCTCACCGACTACCTCGGCACCTACGACGAATACCTGCAGAGCCAGGGCGTCGAAGTCTGAGCGCCGATCTTCAGCCGTAACCAAGGGGCCGCCGATGTGCGGCCTCTTTTTTTGCGGCGGGCTTTGCAAGGCGAACGCGCGTTGTCCGATCCTGATCTGGCCTGCACGTGCCGCTCACCAAGGCTGCGTTGACAGTACCTCCTCCCGATTCCAGAATGCCTTGGCCGAACGCCACACCTGCATCCCTGCCGCTGCGTTCAGCGCCAGCAAAGAACAATCAAAACATATGAGGAGACTCACGTTGAAAAACGTACTGAGGTTACTGTCGACAGCCGCACTTGTGCTGATGACGTCTGCCCACGCAGCAGAGCGCCTGCCAACCATTCCGCCGGACAAATACGACGCCGAACAGGCCAAGGCAGCGCAAGACTTTCAGGCTGCGCGCAAGGTGCCTGTATTCGGGCCTTTCGAGCCACTGATGCATAGCCCGGAGGTGATGAGCCAGACCCGGGCAATGGGCGACTATCTGCGATATCACTCCGCCATTGGCAACACGTTGAGCGAAATGGTTATCCTCGTCACTGCGCGGGAGTGGAGCCAGGATTACGAGTGGTACGTGCACCATCCGATCGCCCTGAAGGCCGGCATCAAACCGAGTATTGCCGATGCGATCGCCGATGGCCGCCGCCCCACTGGCATGAGTGAGGACGAGGAGATCGTCTATGACTTCACGACCGAACTGATCCGCAACAAGCGCGTGGCCGACGGGACCTATGCCCGGGCGGAAAAGCGGTTCGGCAACAAGGGCATCGTAGACATGACCGGTATCTGCGGTTACTACACGCTGCTCGCCATGGAAATGAACGTGGCGCAGTATCCGGTGCCGAAAAATGCCGCCAAGCTCGCGCGTTTCCCGGAGCCCTGACCGACGTGCCGCCGAGCGAGGACTACGCACAGCTTTGATGCCGCGTATGGTGAGCATCGATTCTTTGCTGTAACTACGGGCCGCCCATGTGCGGCCCTTTGCTTTTGGTGTTCACCGCAAGCGGCAGACGCGCCACCAAAGTCGGCCATTTATGAAAAAACCGACTGGATTCCATGATTTTTTATCGCCATCGGAATTCATTGCCGTCGCTACACTGGGCTGCATATCACAGTGAACAGGCCGAGACCTGCGGACGAGGCGTCACACATCACACCAAGAAGCGCCAAACGCAGGCCCGGCGAAGTACCCAGGAGACGAAATGACCTCTGATATCGGCGGCCGCATTCGGTTGCAATCCCTGTTGGACAAAGTGGTGTCTGCGGACGAAGCCGCAGCCGTGATCCGCGATGGCATGACGGTCGGCATGAGCGGTTTCACCCGTGCCGGCGACTGCAAAGCCGTGCCGTTTGCCCTGGCCCGGCGTGCTGCGCACGAGCCGCTGCGTATTACCTTGATGACCGGTGCCTCGCTGGGCAACGACATCGACAAGGTGCTGGCCGAAGCCGATGTGATTGCCCGCCGCCTGCCGTTCCAGGCCGATGCCACGCTACGGCGCAAGATCAACGCAGGCGAGGTCATGTTCATTGACCAGCACCTGTCGGAAACCGTCGAGCAGTTGCGTTCACGACAGATTGCACCGCTGGATGTGGCGGTTGTCGAAGCCACAGCCATCACCGAGAACGGCGGCATCGTGCCGACCACGTCGGTGGGCAATTCCGCAAGTTTTGCGGTGCTGGCGAAACAGGTGATCGTCGAGATCAACCTGAACATGCCCGCCAATCTGGAAGGACTGCACGACATCTTCTTCCCGGTGCAGCGGCCCCATCGTCAGCCGATTCCGCTCATTGCACCGGAGCAACGCATCGGCCTGCCGTATATCCCGATCGATCCGCGCAAGATCGCGGCCATCGTCATCACGGGGCAGGATGACAGCCCGTCCAACGTGTTGCCGCCCGATGCCGAGACCAACGCCATCGCCGGGCACCTGAACGCATTCCTGGCGCGCGAGGTGCGCACGGGCCGTCTCTCGCCCACGCTGCAGCCGCTGCAGGCGGGTATCGGAACCATCTCCAACGCCGTCCTGCATGGCTTCATCGACTCGCCGTTCCATGACCTCAAGATGTATTCGGAGGTCTTGCAGGACAGCTCCATCGAGCTGCTCGACTCGGGCAAGCTGGCGTTTGCCTCGGCTTCGTCGATCACGCTGTCGCGCCCGGTCTACAAGCGGTTCCTGACGGAACTTGAGCGCTACAAGACGCGCGTGGTTCTGCGGCCGCAGGAGATCAGCAACCACCCGGAAGTGATCCGCCGGCTGGGTCTGATCACCATCAATACCGCGCTGGAATGCGATATCTACGGTAACGTCAATTCGACGCACGTGGGCGGCACGCACATGATGAACGGCATCGGAGGCTCGGGCGACTTTGCGCGCAACGCGCATCTGTCGGTTTTCGTGACCAAGTCGTTGGCCAAGGACGGCGATATTTCGAGCATCGTTCCGATGGTCTCGCATGTGGATCACACCGAGCACGACGTCGACATCATCGTCACCGAACATGGGTTGGCCGATCTGCGAGGGCTGGCGCCGCGCGAGCGTGCTGTCCAGATCATCGGCAACTGTGCTGATCCTCGCTACCGCGAGCTGCTGCGCGACTACGTTGTGCGCGCGCAGCGGCGCGGCGGGCATACCCCGCATCTGCTGGAAGAGGCGCTGGCCTGGCATGTGCGCTTTCGCGATCAGGGTTCGATGGCCCCGGCAGGTTCTACGGATGAGAACCTGCTTCCGGAACCCGTTCTCAGCGCTTGAGGCGTGGGCGCCGCTACTCAGGCGCCCAGCACTTCCTCGCACGTCGCGAGCCACGCACGGGCGGCGTGGGAAAGATAGCGGCCCGGCGACCACAGGTGCGCAAGCGCCCAATCCATGTCGGGAGCGGTCAGGCGTGCCACGGCCAGCTTGTCGCGGTTCGCAAGATTGGCCACCAGCGGCTGTGGCAAGAAAGTCGTGCCCAGTCCCGCAGCCGCCATCGAGGCGAGGAATTCCCAGTGCCCGCTCTGCGCAGCAATGTGCGGCTCGATGCGGGCTTCAAGAAAGGCCTGCCGCAGCTTGCGCGTGAGCGAGAAATCTTCAGCCAGCAACAGCAGCGGTTCGTCTCGCAGTGCCGGGAGGCTGACGGTCTTGCCCTTGGCCCATTTCGCTTTGCGCGGTCCCACCACCCAGATCGGATACTTTGCAAACTGCCGCGTAGCGAGTTCGAGGCCGCTGTCGCCGGGCAGAACCGTGGCGCCGACCTCCAGTTCTCCGTTGGCTACCTGCTGTTCCACCGTCTTGCCGCCGTACTCGGCCAGGTTCAGCGCCAGATTGGGATAACGCTGCCGAAATGCGCTTACGACGGGCGAGAAGAACAGGTTCACCATCGGAGGGATGCCGACCGTGAGTTCGCCCCGTCCAAGCGAAGACAGGTCAGCCACTTCAAGCGTCAGCCTGTGCACCACACCGAGCGTTTCCTGGCCGCGCGCGTACACGACACGGCCCACGTCGGTGAGCCGCACCTGCCTGCCTTCACGGATCAGCAGCGGCTGCCCAACCTCGTTTTCCAACTGACGCACCATCTTGCTGATGGTGGACTGTGTCACCGAGAGCGAACTCGCCGCCTGCGTGAAGCTCTGCAGCCGCGCGGTTTCGACGAAGTAACGAAGGGCTCGGATATCGATGGGCATGGGCGGTCCTCTGCCATGAAGCACGCGAATGGGATTCGCCATGGTAATGAAGTTTTCCCATTCCGCGACGCGGTGATCTCAAAATCTGATGGACGCTCGCATTCAACGGCGCTCGACAAAAAAGGCGGCTCACGCGACCGCCTTTCATGCAAGCCAGGATGCGTTGCTGTCAGCCTGTTGCCTCGTCGATCAGCAGATCGAGCTGGGCGATCACGTTGCTGGTCTCGGGCTCGCCGCGCGTTTTGCTGAGCGCGGTCTTGAGCGTGTCGCGCAGGGCGACGAGTTCGGCGATGTTGCCCGCTTTCTCCACTTTCATCTCAAGCAGATAGCCGCGCAGGCCGAGATACCGGCTGATGGTTTCGGTATAGAAGCGGTAAAGGCGTTGATAGCCTTCGGCGGCCGGCTCTTTTGAAGTGGCTGCAGATGCGGGGGACGCCGCCTCTGCAGTTGCCGCAGATGCGGTGGCCGGTGCCGCCTTCACGGTCGTGGCTCCGGGCGCGTGCGTACGGATATACCCGGCGTTCTCGAGCTCGTCGAACACGGCTTGCGTCATGCCCAGAGGTTGCAGCTGGACGAGGATGTCGTCGCAGGTTTTTTCGCCGTTGATCATCAGAAGGACCGCGCGGTGACGCTGGTCAAGGTGATTCGCACGTGTGCGGATCTCGTCCTGACCTTTTTCGGTCTTCTGGTAGATGGTGGTGGTCATGCTGTCTCCCTCGGCCGGCGCGTCTGCAGCGCGCGCTCTGCTGGCTCTACAATAGACCGATCATAACCGCCCGGGGGTGACGTGGGCCTCAGTCGCAACCCGGATAGCACAACGCGCAAATCGCGCATCCACCAGAGCGAGACGACCAACGATGCAGCAACGCGACAAGCTTTTCATCAATGGCAAGTGGGTGGCGCCGCAGGGCAAGGGCGTCATTGAAGTGATTCATTCGGCCACTGAAGCCGTGATGGGAACCATTCCCGAAGGCAGCGCGGCCGATGCGGAAGCCGCCGTGGCAGCGGCGCGCGCCGCATTTGATGACTGGGCTGCCACGCCCGTGGCCAAGCGCGCTGAATACATCCAGAAGATTGCCGACGGCCTGCAGGCCCGCAGCGAAGAGCTGGCGCAGTTGATTGCCGGCGAAGTCGGCATGCCTATCAAGCTGGCGCGCGCCATCCAGGTGGGCGGCCCAGTCTATAACTGGGGCAATTTCGCCAAGCTGCTCAGCACGTTTGAATTTGAAGAGCACGTTGGCAATTCGCTGGTGGTGCGCGAGCCGGTGGGTGTGGTGGGCGCCATCACGCCGTGGAACTACCCACTCAATCAGATCACGCTGAAGGTCGCACCCGCGCTGGCGGCCGGTTGCACGGTGGTGCTCAAGCCGTCGGAAGTGGCGCCGCTCAACGCCTTCGTGCTGGCGGAAGTCATTGAAGAAGCCGGTCTGCCGCCGGGCGTGTTCAACCTTGTCACGGGTTATGGCCCGGTGGTGGGCGAGGTGCTCGCAAGTGATCCGGATGTCGACATGGTGTCGTTCACGGGCTCGACGCGTGCAGGTAAGCGCGTGGCCGAACTGGCATCGCAGTCGGTCAAGCGCGTGGCGCTGGAGCTGGGCGGCAAGTCGGCCTCGGTGATCCTGGATGATGCGGACCTGGCATCGGCGGTCAAGGGCACGTTGTCGGCGTGTTTCCTGAACTCTGGGCAAACGTGCTCGGCGCACACACGCATGCTGGTGCCGCGCGCGAAGTATGACGAGGTAAAGGCGCTGGCCGCGCAGTTTGCCGCCGCGTACGTGCCGGGCGATCCGGCGCACGAAAACACGCGCCTCGGGCCGCTCATTTCTGCCGTGCAGCGCGACCGCGTGCTGGGCTACATCCGCAAGGGCTTGGAAGAGGGCGCAGAACTCATTACCGGCGGAGCGGAGACGCCGGAAGGCCTGTCCACCGGTTTCTTTGTCAAGCCGACGGTGCTCGGCAACGTCAAGACGACTGACACCGTGGCGCGCGAAGAAATCTTCGGCCCCGTGCTGACCGTGATCTGCTACGACGACGAGGAAGAGGCCGTCCGCATTGCCAACGACAGCATCTACGGCCTGGGCGGCGGCGTGTGGTCGGGCGACGAGGCGCGGGCGATTCGTGTGGCGCGGCGCATCCGCACGGGGCAGGTCAATATCAACGGCGGGCCGTTCAACATGCAGGCGCCGTTTGGCGGCTACAAGCAGTCCGGCCACGGGCGCGAGAACGGCAAGTACGGCCTGGAGGAGTTCCTGGAGTACAAGGCGATGCAGCTCAATCCTGCGAAGACGGCCTGATCGGCTGGGCGTGCCGCACCAATGGAAAACCCGGCTTCGGCCGGGTTTTTTGCGTTTGATGCGTTGCGCCTACTTGCGGCTGCCATCTGGGTTGTAGCCCTGGGCGGTGCCTTCGGCAAGGATGCGCGTCCAGACCGTGTTGCGTTCTTCGTCCGTCATGAACACCCAGTTGCTGACCTCAAGCTGCGTGCGCCCGCAGCCTTGGCAGACCTCGTCGAAGAGCGTTGAGCAGATGCCGATGCAGGGACTGTCTGGGCGGCCCAGCAGGGTGCTGTCGGAAGCACTGGTTGCGTCGTCTGGCATAGGGCTGAATGCGGTCGATTCGGTCATGGCTGCTATTTTACCGGCTTCGGCCGCTCGTCAGCCGCGCGTCGAGCTGGCTCGCCCGTGCGCTGGCTGACGTGATCGGCCGCGGCAGATAGCGCCAGTGCTGAATTCACGAGCGCGATATGCGAAAACGCTTGCGGGAAGTTGCCAACCAGCCGTTTCACGCGCGGGTCGTATTCTTCGGCCAGCAGGCCGACGTCGTTGCGCAGTGCCAGCAGCTTGGTGAAGAGCGCGCGAGCTTCGTCCTGGCGGCCTTGCAGGACGAGGTTGTCGACATACCAAAAGCTGCAGGCGAGAAATACGCCTTCGCCCTGGGGCAGGCCATCGGTCACGGCTTCGGTGCGGTAGCGGCGCACGAGGCCATCTACGAGCAGGTCTTCTTCGATGGCCTTGACCGTGCCCTGGATGCGCGGGTCAGACGCCGGCAGAAAGCCGACGAGCGGCAGCATCAGAAGCGCGGCATCCAGCTCATCGCCACCGTAGCTCTGCACGAAGCAGCCGCGCGTGGCGTTGTAGCCGTGGGCACAGACTTCCGCGTGGATGCGATCGCGCACGGCGCGCCAGCGCTCCACAGGGCCATCCACGTTGAATTGCTCGATGGTTTTGACGGCGCGGTCGAATGCGACCCATGCCATGACCTTGGAATGCGTGAAATGGCGCGAGGGGCCACGGACCTCCCAGATGCCTTCGTCGGGCGTCTGCCAGATGTTTTCCAGATGCGTCATCAGCGCGACCTGCAAGCGCCACGAGGCTTCGTCGCCATCCAGGCCGCCTTTGCGGGCGATGAAGAGGGCGTCCATCAGTTCGCCGTAGACGTCGAGCTGGAGTTGCATCGCGGCCGCGTTGCCCACGCGCACGGGTTGCGCGCCTTCGTAGCCGGGGAGCCAGGGAACCGTCCACTCGCCCAGGCGCCGTTCGCCGGCAATGCCATACATGATCTGCACCTGTGCCGGGCTGCCGGCGATTGCGCGTTCGAGCCATTGTCGCCAGGAGCGTGCCTCGTTGTAGTAGCCCGCGTTCATGAGCGCGAGCAGCGTAAGGGTGGCGTCACGCAGCCAGCAGTAGCGGTAGTCCCAGTTGCGCACGCCGCCGAGCTGTTCAGGCAGCGACGTTGTGGGGGCGGCCACGACGCCGCCGGTGCGGTGATACGTCAGTGCCTTGAGCGTAATGAGCGAGCGTTCGACGGCTTCTGTCCATTGGCCTGCACCGTGGCAGCGGCCAGACCACGCACGCCAGCGCGCCTCGATGTCGACCTGGGCTTCAAGCGCATCAATCGATGCCGGTAATGGCAGATGCGAGGGCGAATGCGTGAGCACAAATGGCACCGCTTCACCTTCGCGCACGGTGAAATCCGCCACGGTGGAGAGGTTCTCGCCACGGATCGGGGCAGGGGTGCGCAGCGTCGTCATGTTGGGCCCGGCCACGGCCCGGAGCACGCAATCGGACATGTCGCACGGGCCGTCAGCCGGCGCCCCCGTGACTTCGGACACGCGGCTGACCCACGGTATCGACGTGCCGTAGTCGAACCGCAGCGTGAGGTCCATGCGCACGTCGACGGTGCCGGAGAGCCCCCGCACGATACGGATGAGGTCCGAGGTGTCGTCCCGGGCGCCGGCGGGGCCCGGCAGGCGGGCGGTCATCAGGTCGGTCACGCTGGCTGAACCGGTGTCGGTCTCGAATACGGTTTCCAGCACGAGCGTGCCAGGCAGGTAGCGCCGGCGCGTGGCACGAGCCTCGCCTTGTGGCGCGATGCGCCATCGGCCGTGGTCCGGCGTGCCGAGCAGCGCGGCAAAACAAGCGCCTGAATCGAACCGCGGCCAGCACAGCCAATCGATGGACCCGTCGCGCGAAACCAGTGCCGCGGTTTCGCAATCGCCAATCAACGCGTAATCTTCGATTCTCGAGGGCATTGCACTCCACTCCAAGCACTTCAACGAGGCCGTGACCATGCATGACAGCACCCGCATCCTGCTTGAATACAACGCCGGGCGTGATCCGGAAAGACTCACCCGCAAGCTGGATGCCATCGCCGCCGACCCGTTTTCATTCTTTCGCGGCACCAACAACCTGTATGCCGCGTCGCTGGCCGATGCTGCGCTGCTGCACGACGCGCCCCGCACGCTCGTCTGCGGTGACCTGCACCTTGAAAACTTCGGCAGCTTCAAGGGCGACAACGGCCTCGTCTACTTCGACATGAACGACTTTGACGAAGCGCTGGCGGCACCGTTCACGGTCGATCTGGTGCGGGTGCTGTCCAGCCTGCAGGTGGCGTCCTTCAGCTGGAAACTGGCCGATGAAGACGCTCACAACCTGTGCCGGCGCTTTCTCGACACCTATGCGGCCGCGCTGGTTGACGGTAAGCCGCGCTGGGTCGAGCGGGCGACCGCCACGGGCATCGTGCGCGATCTGCTGCGTGCCTTGCGCAAGCGCAACCGTGCGGCCTACCTGGCGCAGCGCACCGTGCGCAGCGGCAACCGCATCTCGCTGCGCATTGACGGGCGCCGCACATTGCGTGCCAGCAAGGACGAGGCCCGCCGCGCACGGCGCATCCTCCAGGCGTATGGCCAGCAGGGCAACGGTCAGCGTTTCATCGCCATCGACGTCGCCCGGCGGATTGCCGGTACAGGCAGTCTGGGGCTTGAGCGCTATTCCATGCTCGCCCGCCCGGAAAACGACCCCACCACGCTGCGCCTGATCGACATCAAGCTCTCCATCCCAAGTGTCTGGGACGATGTGCTGGGCAGCGCCTGCAGCGTAGCCCCTTGGCGTAGCGAGGCCGGGCGCGTTGTCGATATCCAGCGCATTTCGCAGGCCATTTCGCCAGCACTGCTGCGCGGCGTCGTCTACGGCGCCAAGGGTGAGAAACCGAAGTCGTACGTCGTCAAAAGCCTGCAACCGACCGCCGATCGCGTCGCGCTAGGCTCGGGCAAGAACGTGGTCGCCAACCTGGACGATGCACTGCAGACCATGGCTCGCGTGGCAGCGTGGTGCCATCTGCGCGGCTGCGGCCGGCATGGAACGGATCTCGTGGAAAAGGTGCAGGACTACGCGTCCGGCACGGCCTGGCGCAAATCGGCGCTGAAGCTGGCGGCGCATGGCAAAGACGTGTCGCTCAAGCAATGGGCTGAGTTTGCTGAGGACTATCGTCAAGCGCGCGGTGGCAAGGCCGCTTAAGTGCGCGATGGCGCGCCATTGACGTCAGGCGCGCGATTCATATTTGAAGTCCCTCGGAGATCACAATGAAGAACCTCGACAATCCATCGCATGATCGCGAGGTGGGCGTCGCCGACGCGACGCAAGACACGACGCGCATCGACGACACCCGCATCGGCGCGGTGCGTCCGCTTATTTCCCCGGCGCTGCTGCTGGATGAGCTGCCGGTGCCGGCCGATACGCAGACGCTCGTCGAAGACACCCGACGGGCTATCGGCAACATCCTGCACGGCCGCGACGACCGGCTGCTGCTCATCGTCGGGCCGTGCTCGATCCACGATCACGACCAGGCGCTCGATTACGCGCGCCGCCTCAAGGCTGCGGCTGATGCACTGAAGGACGACCTGCTGATCGTGATGCGCGTCTACTTTGAGAAGCCGCGCACGACGGTCGGTTGGAAGGGGTACATCAACGACCCGCGCCTGGACGGCAGCTTCCGTATCAATGAAGGGCTGCGCGCTGCGCGGCAACTGCTGCTCGACGTCAACGCGCTCGGTCTGCCTGCCGCGACGGAATTTCTTGATCTGCTGAGCCCGCAATACATCGCGGACCTCATCGCGTGGGGCGCGATCGGCGCGCGCACGACGGAAAGCCAGAGCCATCGACAGCTCGCGTCGGGCCTGAGTTGCCCGATCGGTTTCAAGAACGGCACCGACGGCGGCGTGCAGGTTGCGTCGGACGCAATCATTGCGGCGCGCGCCAGCCATGCGTTCATGGGCATGACCAAGATGGGCATGGCCGCGATCTTCGAGACGCGCGGCAATGACGACGCGCACGTGATCCTGCGCGGCGGCAAGAGCGGGCCGAACTACGACAGCGCGCACATCGAGGCGACCTGCGCGGCGCTGCGCGCGGCAAAGTTGCGTGAACAGGTGATGGTCGACTGCTCGCACGCGAATTCAAACAAATCGCATGAACGGCAGATCGAGGTTGCGCAGGATCTCGCGCGGCAGTTGTCGCAGGGGGAGCACCGGATCGTCGGCGTGATGGTCGAAAGCCACCTCGAAGCGGGCCGCCAAGATCTGAAGCCGGGTGTGCCGCTCAAGTACGGCGTGTCGATCACCGACGCGTGCCTGAGCTGGACGCAAACTGAGCCAGTGCTCGACATACTCGCTGAGGCTGTGCGGCATCGGCGCGCGTATTCGTACGACGGGTGATGTGATGGCGGCAAGTTCAGGGTTGTCGCCTTGTACCTATTGCTGATGTAGCTCTGCGCCTCACTCGCCGTTTCCATGATGGCCAGCCGCCGCACATTCGCATGCGGTTCGGCCCAGTACTGTGTTTCGGCACCGAACCGGGTGATCGGCACGTCCTCCAACGGGCACTCGGCAATCACGAAACTGCCCAAGACGAGGCGGGCTGCAGCGATGTATTCGCCTCTCCGCCCTTAAGTTGATCGATTCCGCGGCCGATAGTGCTGAGGTAGCCGGCCGCCCGGCGCGATGGTCGCGCCCGCGTGAAGAGCCGCGCACACCACTCTCGCCGCGCCCATGTCCGCTCGCCTGACCATCCGCACCCGCCTGGTGCTTTCGGTTTCCATTCTGTTTCTGCTTGCCTTGCTGATTGGCGTGGCTGGCCTGCTCGGCCTGCGCGGCGCCAACCATGCGCACGAGGAAACCTTCACCAATCAGTTTCCGTCTGCGCTCGCGCTTGGCGAGTCTGATCTGAGCCTCACGCGCGCCCGCACGGCCCTCGACAAGGCCATGCTGTATCCGAACGACAAGGGCGCGATGAAGTTGCTCGATCGTACCGAAGAGCTGATCGCACGCTCGGATGAAGCGTGGAAAAAATACCTGACGCTGCCCCGCAGTGAAGAAGAGGATCGCCTGGCCAAGGAGGTCGCCACCACGCGTGAAGCCGCGGCGGGCAGCCTGCGCGACATCATCAAGGCGCTGCGCGCGGGCGACCGTGCGACGGCCGACGGCATCATGGAAAAGCGCGTGTCCAACGCTTTCCGCGATTCCAACGACAAAAGCCTCGCATTGAGCAAGAAGCAGCTCGGCTTCTCCAAGGCCAACTACGACGAATCCCAGGAGGCCTACGCGCGTTTTCGCGTGATCGTGACGGCGGCCATTCTCGTCGCCCTCGTGGTCGCGCTTTGGTGCGCATGGTCGTTGCTGCGTGCGATTGTGGAGCCGCTAAACGCTGCGCTGGCCCAGTTCGACCGCATTGCCGCCGGTGATCTCACGCAGCCCGTGCGCATCGACCGTCACGACGAAATGGGCCGTTTGCTCGAAGGCCTGGCTCGCATGCAGACCGCGCTGACCGATACCGTGCGCCGCGTACGCACGGGCTCCGAATCCATCGGCGCCGCCACCAAGCAGATTGCCGCGGGCAATGCAGACCTGTCGCAACGCACGGAAGAGCAGGCCAGCTCGCTGGAAGAAACTGCTTCGAGCATGGAAGAGATGACCTCCATCGTGCGCCAGAACGCCGACAACGCGCGCCAGGCCAGCCAACTGGCCGACAGCGCATCGGAAGTCGCGAGCCAGGGCGGAGCCGTGGTGACCGATGTGGTGGCGACCATGCGCGAGATCAGCGCGTCGTCGCGCACGGTGTCGGAAATCATCGGCGTGATTGACGGCATTGCGTTCCAGACCAACATCCTTGCACTCAACGCTGCCGTGGAAGCCGCTCGCGCCGGCGAACAAGGCCGTGGCTTTGCCGTGGTGGCCGGTGAGGTGCGCAACCTCGCGCAGCGCAGTGCCGCAGCCGCCAAGGAAATCAAGGAAATGATCGAGGCGTCGCTGTCCAAGGTCGAGACCGGCAGCGCACTGGCCGAGCGCGCGGGCAGCACGATGGAAGACATCGTGTCGTCCATCCGCCGCGTGACCGACATCATGGGCGAAATCGCCGCCGCCTCGAACGAGCAAAGCTCCGGCATCGAACAGGTCAACAAGGCCGTCACGTTGATGGACGAAGCCACGCAGCAGAACGCTGCGCTGGTCGAGCAGGCTGCAGCAGCGGCTGAATCGCTGGAGGAGCAGGCCCAGGCCTTGAACGCCGCCATCGCTGCGTTCCGCCTCGCCTGATGTTGGCCCCGTCGATGCACGGGGCACGCTAAAGACTTGCCTTGAGCGCCGTTTCGGTTGATATAACCGACTGGTCCATTCAAGGAGTCGCCTCATGCCGTTCATCATTGCCGCGCTCGCGCTGGTTGGTCTGCTGATTTATGGCGCAGTCCGGCTGTATGCGGGGGTTGCCGCAACTTACGGCGCGTTGGCGGGCAGCGCGGCGGTGCTGCTTGCCGTGGCGCTGCTGGCCGGCGCAGTCATCACCTTCATCCGGCGTTACCGTGCCGTTCATGGCGTGAACGTGAAAGGGCAGCGGATCGTGTCGCTCAGCGCAAGCTGGGGGCAGGTCGCGGTCGATGCCGAACAGAAACGCGGGACGCTGCAGTTGCACGGGCAAAGCGCGCGCTTTCTCTTCGCCGATATTGCCGGCGCCGATGCGGTTGAACGCGAAGGTGCCTGGACGCTGGCGCTGCGCCTGAAGCATCAGGCGCAGGCAGATTGGTCGATCCCGATGCGCAACCGCCACGAAGCGAGGCGCTGGGCGAAGATCTTTGCGCTAGCGGCGAGCCAGGAGCTTTGACCCGCGCGTTGACCCGCTTATTCCGTCGTGCTCGGGTTCCAGAAGGCCTGAGCAATGTGCGGCTGCGATTGCAGCGCGTTGACGATGCGATCCAGCTCGGCGGCATTCACCGCAGTCGACATCAGCATGGCTTCAATTTCTACGTGGTCGTCGCCAAAGGGTTCGACTGACAGATCGCTGATCGGGTAGCTGGCTTCTTCAAGCAGACGTTCCAGATCGGCAAGCGCTTCTTTCTGGCGCTCGCTCGTGGAGATGACGCACATCGTGTACGTGACTTCGCTGGCCTGATTGTCCAGCGGCGTGCGGTTGATGCGGTCCACCACGGGCCGCAGCAGGATGTTGGAGGCCAGCACGAACAGCGTAATCAGAATGGCTTGGCCAACAAGATCGGAGCCTGCCGCCGCACCCACAGCCGCCGAGCCCCACAGCGTGGCGGCGGTGTTCAGGCCGCGCACGTTCAGCCCTTCCTTCATGATCGTGCCGGCACCCAGAAAGCCGACGCCCGAAACCACATAAGCGATCACGCGGGTGGTGTCCGATGCGGTGCCGATCTGCGCGGCCATGTCGACGAATGCCGATGCCGCCACCGCCACCAGCGCGTTGGTGCGCAGCCCTGCAGTCCGCTGTCTGACCTGCCGCTCGAAGCCGATCAGCGACCCAAGCGCAAAGGCCGAGGCAAGGCTGATGAACGAATCCACCAGCGTGGCGACATTGAGATGGGCGATGGCTTGCAGCGTCATCGGCGGCTCCTTGTTGTGTAGACCGGAGTCTTGGTGAAGGGCGCCGATGGTTATAGCACGGCGCCATGACACGCCGTGCGAGCCCGGGAAGCCGGACGGCTACTTATAGTCCCACTGCATCTGCTCGGGGATCGGCACGGCGTCCGACGTTTCGAGGCAGCGGTCGAGGTAAGCGAGCAGGGAGCGCGGCTGAAAGCCGGTCTCCTGCACCAGCCGCGTGTTGTCGAACACGTAGCTCATGCTGGCGAACTTGGCATACAGGTGGATGCAGCGCGCGACCAGTCGCACGTTGCCGTCGCCCGTCAGGCTCAGGAATTTACGCGCCAAAGCTTTCTCGGCGATTTTTTCCTGATACACGTAGCCGGCCAGCGCCTGGGCATCTTCTTCCGGCGTCTTGCAACGCTTGAAGCGCGGGTACAGCGTTTCGATGCGCTCGGAGTTCGCGTCGCCGGCACTGATGTGATACAGGTCGTGCGCAAGCGTGGGCTTGGTCGACAACTGCACGATGGCCTCGGCGCAGTCGTCCACGGGCAGGATGTCGACGCGGTCGGACAAGCGACAGCTGAATGTCTCCAGCAGCGCCACCATGCGCAGCATCCAGAAAATACTGCCCGAGGGCTCACACCCCAGCGTGCTATGACCCACCACGATGGACGGCCGCACCACCACCAATGGCAGTTCGGGCACGTCTTCGCGAAGCTTCAGCTCGGCCATGCCCTTGGAATACGTGTAAGGCACCGCGTGCTGCTCCAGCGGGGGGACATCCCAGCTTTCGCTGACATGGCGATCCGCCAACTGGCCGCACGACATGGCCGTGCCGATCTGCAGGAATCGCTTCAGGCGTTTGCCCTGCGCCGCCAGTCGGCCCAGCGCCAGCACGCCTTCCACGTTGGTTTCCCACAGCGACGGATGGTTCGAGAACGTTGCCAGCGCCGCGCAGTTGATGATGATTTCCGGATCGCCCAGCTTGGCGGCACCCGCGTCTCGCAGGTCGAACGGCACGATCTGCGATTCCGTAATGCCGTCCAGCGTGCCCTGTGCAAACTCGAAGCGGCGCAGGTTGCTACGCAGCCGCGCCAACCCTTCTGCGGGCGTGTCACCGCGCACGGCAAAGCGTGTGTCGGCCAGCAAACCTTTGGCTGCCAGATTGGCGGCAATGGCGCCGCCTACGAACCCGGTCGCACCGGTTAGCAAAATACTCATGCGAGAAAACTTGAATCCCTTGGGTGGCAAAACGGGCGACCAACCCGCTTGCAAACAACACTGCCGCTGCCGCACCGGCGAGGCGCGTATCGGCAGCACGCTCGAGGCAGGGAGGGGCAAGTCGTGCCAGATGAAGCCGCGCACACGAAACGGGGTTCGCGGGCCGCAAGATTCGCGTGACGCGATGCGGCCGAAACCTGCGCACAATCAGCGATTTATAAGAATGTAACCTTTCAGGTGCCTTTCAGCACCCCATTCCATCAGAGGGTTGACTCAAGTTTGCGGCACTGCGCAGCTCGACGTGGCATTGGCAGCAATCTCGCGCGCGGCCTTGGCGCCCTCGACTTGCAGGATGGTCGGCAGCGACACGCCGTTCTTGGCAGCCGTGACTTCGGCCAGGATCGAGATGGCGATTTCCGGCGGCGTACGGCTGCCGATGTAGATTCCGACCGGGCCATGCAGGCGCGCCAACTCGGCATCGCTCAGATCGAATTCCTTCAGCCGCTCCCGGCGGTTGGCGTTGTTGCGGCGGCTGCCGAGCGCACCGACGTAGAACGCGGGCGTCTTGAGCGCCTCCATAAGTGCGAGGTCATCGAGCTTGGGGTCGTGCGTGAGGGCGATGACGGCGCAGCGCTCGTCGAGCTTCATGGCCATCACCGTATCGTCGGGCATGGTGCGGACCATGGCCACGCCAGGGATTGACCACTCTTCGCTGTATTCCTCGCGCGGGTCGCAGACGGTGACCTGGTAGTCCAGACCCACGGCGATCTGGCACAGGTAGCGCGAGAGCTGTCCCGCGCCGATGACGAGCATCCGGTAGCGCGGCCCGTGAATCGTCACGAGGCGCACTTCGTCAAACTGCAGGCCATCGGTGACGGTAGCGTGCTGCAGCGTCGAGGCGCCGGTCGCCATGTCCAGCGTGCGCGCGACGAGCTGACCCGCTTCCACGGCACGCAGCAACGCTTCGATCCCGCTGGAGGCGTTCAGGGGCTCCAGCACGAGTTGCAGCGTGCCGCCGCAGGGCAGGCCAAAGCGGTGCGCTTCTTCAGCGCTGATGCCGTATTTGACGGCTTCGGGCTTGGTGTAATGCAGCCCTTCACGGCGCACGCGGTCGATGAGGTCGTCTTCAATGCAGCCGCCTGAAACCGAGCCGATGACCACGCCGTCATCGCGCAGCGCGAGCATTGCGCCTTCGGGCCGTGGCGACGAGCCCCACGTTTTGACCACCGTGACGAGCAGCACACGCCGCCCCTGTTCCAGCCAGCGCACGCTGGTTTTCAAGACTTCAAGATCGACGCTGTCCATGATGCGTTGGCTGCGCTTTCGCGCGCTTGATGGTTTTGTTGCGGGGATGCACCGATTATGCCCCGTGGTGCAAAAACAGGTAGGCGGCCGCCACGGCCACCAGCGCCACGATAATCCACGGCCAAGGGTTACGCGGCTGCAGCGCGGGGCTGACGTTGGGTGCGGCGCCCGGCGGTGCACCGTGGGCCTGGAGTTGGCCGGCCGCGAGGTCGGGAATTGCCTGCGTGGCCGGCATGCCGTCGACGGGCGGCGCGGCATGTCCGTCGGCGACAGCCGTATCTGCGGGGCCGAACTCTGCCGCAAAACGCTGGAAGAACTCGTCGGCCAGCTTGCGTGCGGCACCGTCGATGAGCCGCGAGCCGATTTGCGCAAGCTTGCCGCCCACCTGCGCGGTTGCCATGTAAGAAAGCCGCGTGACCGTGGGGCCTTCGGGTGTGAGTTGCACCTGCGCGCTGCCTTTGCCGAAGCCGGCTGCGCCGCCCTGGCCATCGAAATGCAGCGTGTAGCTGCGCGGCGGCGCCACGTCGGCCAGTTCCATGCGCCCCTTGAAGCGCGCCTTGACGGGCCCGACGGTGGCGGTCATGGCGACATCGTAGGCGGGGTTGGCGCTTCCCTCGGCGGCGGTGATGCTCTCGCAGCCGGGAATGCAACGTTGCAGCACGGCTGGGTCGTTCAGCGCGTCCCAGGCGGTCTGGAGGGGAACGGGCAGGAGATGGGTCTGGGTCAGTTCCATGGCGCGGTCGATGGGGCTGAGGTTGGGGGGCGGGGGGTGCGCGTGCGGCGAGCATGCGCCAATTCGTGCTCCAGCGCAGCCAGGCTGTCGAAATGGTGCGCTGGCACCATCACATCGACATGCGGCAGGATGGCCCGCACACCACGTGCCCGCGGCTCAAATCCGGCAAAGCGCAGCAGCGGGTTGAGCCAGACGATGCGATGGGCAAAGCGCGCCAGGCGCGCCATCTCGGTGTCGAGCAGGTCGATGTGCTCGTGGTCGAGTCCATCCGTCACGAGCAGGACAGTGGCACGGCCGGGCAGCGTGCGGCGCGCCCATTGGCGATTGAATTCCGCCAGCGCTGTGCCGATGCGCGTGCCGCCCGACCAGTCCGGCACAAGCTGCGCGATGGCTTGCACGGCGACATCCGGATCGCGCTCGCGCAACTGCCGCGAGACATTCGTCAGCCGCGTGCCGAACAGGAAAGCCTGGATGCGCTCGCGGGACTGCACCAGCGCATGGCAGTAATACAGCACGGCCCGGGAATAACGACTCATCGAGCCCGAGATATCGAGCAGCAGCACCAGCGGCGGTGTGCGATCGACGGGTTGGCGGTATTTCCACCCGGTCCATTCGCCGCCGGCGCGCACGGCCTGGCGGGCGGTCGCACGCAGGTCTGGATGGCGCCCGCGCGAAGCAGCTTTGAGCCGGCGCGTGCGCTCCTGCGCCAGATGGACGCGCCGGCGGCGGATCATGTGTTGCAGCGTGCGCCATTCCGCAGCGTTGAGCGTGTCGAAATCACGCGTGCGCAAGGCTTCGTTTGCAGAGAACGCCAGCGGCGCCACGATGTCATGGCGTTCGCCATCGGGCTTCGGTCCCGGCGGAAGGTTGGTCGACGGTTGCGCGCGCAGGGCATCGGCCAGGCGGTTGCTGCGCGCTGCGGGAATGCCGCCACGCACCTTGGGCAGCAGCAGGGCGCGCAGCTTGCCTTCCCAATCCGGATCGCGCCAGAACACGTTGAAGGCCGCATCGAACAGCGTGCGTTCGTCGGGGTGCGAAACGAGCAGGGCAGAGAGCGCGGCCTTTACGTCGTCGCGGCGGCCGATGTCGATATGGCTCAGGGCTTCGATGGCATCCACGGCGCGCGAGGGCGCCAGCGGCATGCCGGCGTTGCGCAGCAGCCGCACGAAATGCGTCACGTTGCGCGCCAGCATCGGGAACTGCGTTGGCAATGTCGCGTGCATGCCTTACTCCGGCAGCGCGGGCGCGGCCAGCAGTTGCTCGATGGTTTGCGTATCGACGTGCGCCAGGTCGTCCTGGTACTTGAGCAGCACGCCCAGCGTGTCCTGCACGGACTGCGGATCAAGCTCGGTCACGTTCAGCGCCGCCAAGGCGCGGCACCAGTCGATGGCTTCGGCAATGCCCGGCGCCTTGAACAGGTCGATACCGCGCAGGCGGTGCACGAAATCGACCGCACGCTGCTGCAGGCGGGCAGCGGTTTCGGGCGCGCGCTGCGCCACGATCTGCAGCTCTCGTGCCTTATCCGGATAGCCAATCCATTGATACAGGCAGCGCCGCTTGAGCGCGTCATGCACCTCGCGCGTGCGGTTGGACGTCATGATGACCAGCGGAATCACCTGCGCGCGTACCGTGCCGAACTCCGGAATCGACACCTGGAAGTCGGACAGCAGCTCCAGCAGAAAAGCCTCGAAGGGTTCATCTGCGCGGTCGATCTCGTCGATCAGGAGAACGCGCGGTGTGTCGGGATGGGCGGTGTCGGGCAGCAGCGCCTGCAGCAACGGCCGCTTGAGGAGGAATTCATCGCGGTAGAGCGTGTCGGCGCGTGGCTTCTCACCGGCGGCCTCGGCCAGGCGCAGCGCCATGATCTGGCGCGGGTAATCCCATTCATAGAGCGCGCTGGCGGTGTCGAGCCCTTCGTAACACTGCAGCCGCAGCAGCGACGTGCCGAGCAGCCCGGCCGCCGCCTTCGCCAGCTCGGTCTTGCCGACGCCGGGTTCGCCTTCCAGAAACAGCGGCCGCTGCATGCGCAATGCAAGAAACAAGGCCGTGGCCAGCTCACGGCTGGCGAAATAACCCTGGCCTTGCAGTTGCGCGATGCAGTTGTCGATGGAATCGACCGGCATGCCGTTCCTTGGCGATGTGCTCAGTGATGGTGCGCCAATGCCTGCTCAACCGCGCGCGCTGTCAATACCGGAATGAGGTGCGCCCGATATTCCGGCGAGGCATGCAGATCGCCCACCAGATCGTCGGCGGGCACCACCACCTTGCGCGCGGCTTCTGCTGTAAAGCTGGCCGCCAGCGCCTGCTCAAGCGGCGTGCAACGGAACACGCACGGCGCCGCACCCGTGACCGCCACACGCACGTTGCTGCCCTTGCGGCTGACGAACACGCCCACCAGCGCAAAGCGCGACGCCGGGTTGCGGAATTTCACGTAGGCCGCCTGGTCCGGCACCGGAAACTGCACCTCGGTGATGAGTTCGTCCGCAGCCAGCGCGGTCTCATACATGCCGAGGAAGAAATCGTCCGCCGCGATGTTGCGCCGCTCGGTGACCACGGTCGCGTTCAGGCCCAGCACCGCGGCCGGGTAGCACGCCGCCGGGTCGTTGTTGGCAAGCGACCCGCCGAGCGTGCCCATCGCGCGCACCTGGCGGTCTCCGATGCCGCCGGCCAGTTCCCCCAGCGCGGGCAGCATGCGGGCGATGTCCGCGTTGTCCGCCACATCGGCATGGCGTGTGGCTGCACCCACCGTAATCACACCGGGTTGTGTGCGAATGCCGGACATGCCCGGAATGCGCGTGACATCCACCAGCGTAGACGGCTGCGCCAGCCGCAGCTTCATCGCTGCCAGCAGGCTCTGCCCGCCGCCCAGGTATTTGGCGTCGGTGTGCGTCTTCAGCGCGGTGACGGCGGTCTGGGCGTCGGTGGCTTTCTGGTACTCGAAGTCGTACATGGTTCGCTCCTCTGCCTAGGCCTTGGCCGCTTGAATGGTTTGCCAGACACGATGCGGCGTTGCTGGCATCTGGATGTCCTTCACGCCCAGCGGCGCAAGCGCGTCGACGATGGCGTTGATCAGGGCCGGCGGCGATCCGATCGCGCCCGCCTCACCGCAGCCTTTGACGCCCAGCGGGTTGTGCGTGCACGGCGTGCCCTTTGCGGTCTCCACCGTAAAGCTGGGCAGGTCGTTGGCACGCGGCATGGCGTAGTCCATGTACGAGCCGGTCAGCAACTGGCCATTTTCGTCGTACACGCACGCTTCGAGCAGCGCCTGCCCGATGCCCTGGCCAAGCCCGCCGTGCACCTGGCCCTCGACGATCATCGGGTTGATGATGTTGCCGAAATCGTCCACCGCGACGAAGCGGTCGATGTGGACTTCGCCGGTATCCGGGTCGACTTCCACTTCGCAGATGTACGCGCCCGCCGGGTAGGTGAAGTTGGTCGGGTCGTAGAAGGCGTTTTCGTCCAGCCCCGGTTCGAGCTTGTCGAGCGGGTAGTTGTGCGGCACGTACGCCGTGAGCGCGACTTCGCCAAAGGTCTTGGTGCGATCGGTGCCGGCCACGCGGAAGACGCCATCCTTGAATTCGATGTCCTCCGCCGACGCCTCCAGCAGATGCGCGGCGATCTTCTTGGCTTTGGCTTCGATCTTGTCGAGTGCCTTCATGATGGCCGAGCCGCCCACGGCAATCGAACGCGAGCCGTACGTGCCCATGCCGAACGGGATGCGCCCGGTGTCGCCGTGCACGATCTCGATGTTGTCGATGGGCACGCCCAGGCGATCGGCCACCACTTGCGCGAACGTCGTCTCGTGGCCCTGGCCGTGGCTGTGCGAGCCGGTGAAGACCGTGACGGAGCCCGTCGGGTGCACGCGAATTTCGCCGGCTTCAAACAGGCCCGCCCGCGCGCCCAACGCCCCCGCAATGTTCGACGGCGCCAGGCCGCACGCCTCGATGTAGCAGGAGTAGCCCATGCCGCGCAGGCGACCTTTGGCGCGCGATGCATCGCGTCGGGCCGCAAAGCCTTTCACATCGGCGAGTTCGATGGCGCGGTCCAGGCACGGTTCGTAGTCGCCCGTGTCATAGGTCAGGCCAACCGGTGTGGCATAGGGGAAGGTGCGGATGAAGTTGCGGCGGCGCAGTTCAGCCGGGTCGACTTGCAGCTCGCGCGCGGCAGTTTCAACGAGGCGCTCGACCACATACGTCGCCTCGGGCCGGCCGGCACCACGATATGCATCGACGGGCGCGGTATTTGTGAATACCGCTTTCACCTCGGCATAGATGGCCGGCGTCTTGTACTGGCCCGCAAGCAACGTCGCATACAGGATGGTCGGCACGCTGCTGGCAAACGTCGACAGATACGCGCCCATGTTGGCCGTCGTATGCACGCGCATGGCGAGGAAATTACCCTGCGCATCGAGCGCCAGTTCCGCATGTGTAACGTGGTCGCGGCCATGCGCGTCGGTCAGGAAGGATTCTGACCGTTCGGCCGTCCACTTGATCGGCCGGCCCACCTTCTTCGATGCCCAAGTAAGCGCAACGTCTTCCGGGTACAGGAAGATCTTCGAGCCGAACCCGCCGCCCACATCCGGCGCAATCACGCGCACCTTGGCTTCGGTCAGACCCAGCACGAACGCCGACATCAGCAGGCGCTCCACGTGCGGGTTCTGGTTGGCGACGTAAAGCGTGTAGCTGTCGTCCTGGCGCGAATAGCTGGCATTGACGGCGCGCGGTTCGATCGCATTCGGAATCAGCCGGTTGTTGACGATGTCGAGCTGTGTCACGTGCGCGGCCTTGGCGAAGGCTGCGTCAGTCGAGGCCTTGTCGCCGTGGCCCCAGGTGTAGCAGGTGTTGTTGGGTACGTCGTCGTGGACGGCGGTGCCGGCGGTATCTGCGGTGGCGGTGTCGACCACGGCAGGCAGTTCGTCGTATTCCACGTCGATCATCTCGACGGCGTCCTTGGCGATCTTCACCGATTCAGCCACCACCAGCGCGACCTGATCACCCACGTGGCGCACTTTGCCTTGCGCGAGCACAGGGTGGGGCGGCTCCTTCATCGGCGAGCCGTCAATGCTGTGGATGAGCCAGCCGCACGGCAGGCCGTTCACCTTGTCGGCGGCCAGGTCCTCGCCTGTGAGCACGGCAAGCACGCCCGGATGGTTGCGTGCGGCATCCGCATTGATGTGCTTGATGCGCGCATGCGCATACGGCGAGCGCAGGAATACCGCGTACGACTGGTGGGCCTGGACGACATCGTCCGTGTACTGTCCGGCGCCCGTCAGGAAGCGGAAATCTTCCTTGCGTTTGACGGACGCACCGATCAGGTGGTTGTTGGGTTCTGCGGGAGCGTTCATGGTGGTCTCCTCGCTCGGGTCAGGCGGCGTGGGCGCGCGCTGCGGCCAGGCTTTGCAGGGAGGCATCGTCGCCCTCAGCTTCAGCCATGGCTTCGGCACCGTGCATCACCGCACGCACGATGTTGTGATACCCCGTGCAGCGGCAAAGATTGCCGTCGAGCTGCTCGCGCACCGTGTGTTCATCGGGATGCGGGTGTTGCGCGACCAGCGCCGTGGCCGCCATCACCATGCCGGGTGTACAGAAGCCGCATTGCAGGCCGTGGCATTGGCGAAAGGCTTCTTGCATCGGGTGCAGTGTGCCGTCCTTCGACAGCCCTTCGATGGTGGTCACCTCGGCGCCATCAGCCTGCACGGCCAGGATGTTGCAGGACTTCACTGCGCGCCCATTCACATGCACGGTGCAGGCGCCGCATTGCGCGGTATCGCAGCCGACGTGCGTGCCGGTCAGGCGCAAGTTTTCGCGCAGCAATTGGACTAGCAGGGTATGAGGTTCGACACTGACGGTGACAGGCGCACCGTTGACCGACAGCTTGAGGCTGATCGCCATGGGAGTCTCCTTGGGGGATGGGCGCCGGGTGCCATGCTGTGCGCCTTCCTTGCTACGAAGACGTGCGCGTGGTCTCGATATCGGTGGTCGCGGCTCTACTCAGTAAAGCACAGGCGAACCAGAAGACAACCGCAGCGCGGTGAACCGGTCGGAGGAGAAAGGCCGATGCTGCGGCACGCAGACAAACCAAACAAATGCCGCAGAAATGACAAAGGGCCGGAATCCGGCCCTCGATTGGCACCAGGCGGTCATGACCTGGCGGGTGTGGCGGCGGGTGTGATGACACACGGCCGGCGCACGGTGCTACTGCAACTGCGATTGCTGCATACAGCTAGCTTGGGCACACGCCCATCAACAATAGCGTGGCGGGTTAGGCCTTGGCGGTGCGGTGCGTGCCGAACAGGTTCGCGATTGCCGAGAAGAACTGGGCGAACGAGAACGATTGGCCGCTCGGACGGCGATAGTAGTAGATACCTTCGGACATTTCGCGCTCGATCAGTTCGCGTTCGAGTTGATCGGTCAGCTTCAGGTCGTTCGTGTTTTGCATGATTGGCCTCTTAGGGAAATCCCGGTTAGGGAATACCCTGATCATACACCAGATGATGCAATGCACCATACGTAGGCTTACGTATGCACCCCTTTTGCGCCGTCTACCGTTGCTCGGCCACCACGCTTGCGTTGCCCCGCACCAATGTGGTGCTGGCATCGCTTTTCTATACGTCTTGCGCCTCACTTCACCGGAATGGGTTGGCTGGCCGGGATCGGAACCGCCGTCACACTGTTCTTCGGGCTGCCCGAAATGACCTTGTCTGAATACGTCAGATAGACCAGCACATTGCGCTTGCGATCGACCGTGCGGACCACGTGCAGCGTCTTGAAGACGAGCGACAGGCGCTGCGTGAACATGTCGTCCTGCTGCGGCAGCGGCTTGACGAAGCTGATGTCACCGACCTGGCGGCAGGCCACGGCGGCTTCGCTCACGTCTTCGGCCACGCCCAGCGAGCCCTTGATGCCGCCGGTGCGCGCCCGCGAGACATAGCAGGTCACGCCCTGCACAAGCGGGTCGTCAAAGGCTTCGATGACGATCTTGTCGGAGCCCGTGATGCGGAAATTGGTGCTGACGCTGCCGATGTCTTCGGCGCGAGAGCAGCCAACGGTGCTCAGAGCGAGCGCGGCAATCAAAACGGGGAGTTTGGTAAACGGGCGCATGGCTTTGCGTAGATAAAAAGGAAAGATTGAAAGTCAGAGCAGCGACTCAGGCGGCCAGGACGCGGCAGCTTCGTCCACAAAGGTGGGCCGCATGTCGGTGTGCTGGCGGGAATGCTCTATGCGGCGGTGCAGGGCGTCCATAAAGACTTTGACCTTGGCGGGCATCAGGCGGCGGCCCGGGAAGACGGCATACACGCGCATCGGCGGGGATTGAAAGTCTGTCAGCACCTCCTGCAGCGCGCCGGAAGCGATCAGGTCGGTAGCGAACACAGAGGTGATGCGGGCGACACCCAGACCCGCAATGGCGGCCTGCATGCGCAGTTCGCTGTTGGAGGTGCGCATGCGGAAGTCCAGGGGCAGATTGATCGTCTCGCCGCCGGGCGTGCGGAACTGCCATTCGGCTTCGTTCGAGGTGCCGAGACAGGGCCAATCGGCGAGTTGGTCTGGGTGGGTGAGCGGCCCGAGGCGTTCCAGCAGTTGCGGGGCGACGACCACGGCGCGCCGCAAATCAAAGACGCGCTGAGCGACGAGGCCGGAATCAGGCAACGGGCCACGCGGCACCGTCAGCATGATGTCGTAGCCCTGGGCGAGCGGGTCGATCTGGCGCGGCGCGACATCCACCTCGATGCGCAAGCCGGTGTGCTCGCGCATGACTTCCAGCACCACCTCGGCGAGCTGCTTGGCGGCAAACTCATACGGCATGGCAATGCGCAAGGTGCCCGCGGGTGACTGGAACGTCGCTGCAGCGTCTTCCGACACTTCGCGCAGCCGCTGGAACAATGGGCCCGCGTCGCGCAGCAGGGCTTCACCGGCATCGGTCAGGCGCAGGCGGCGTGTGCTGCGCTCGAAAAGGCGCACGCCCATCTTGCCTTCGAGCCGTGACACCGCCGTGCTGACAGACGACTTGGGCAACCCCAGCCGATCGGCCGCGCGCGTGAAGCTGCCGAGCGTGGCCACGGTGCAGAAAGTGTCCCAGTCGTTCCAGTCCGTCGTTCGCATAGTTGAACAATGAATTTGTTGGCAGGCGATTTCCGCCGGTTTCGAGGCAAATTACCATCCCTGCATGAACACGCCAAGCACAGACCACATGGTTTCTCCGCCGTCCGCACCGCGCAAACCCGCCGCCGCATCGACCGTCGGCGGCCGGATGGAATTGCGCATGGTGGGCATGGTGATTGGCTTGGCGACGGGTGTGGACTACATGTCCAACCTGATGTTCTCGATTGCCGGGCCGCATATCGAAGGCGGGGTGCTTGCATCACAAGATGTGTATCTCTGGGCCGTGACGGCGTATGCGGCGGCGGCCAGCCTGGCGATTCTGGTGATGGGGCGGCTGGCCGATCACATGACATACCGGAAGCACACGCTGTTGTCGCTTCTGGTGTTCATCGTCGGCACGCTGATGTGCGCGGCGGCCGAGGGCGGCACGATGCTGATCGTCGGGCGGGCGGTGCAGGGGTTTGGCGGCGGGCCGATGTTGTCCACTTCGCGCATCTTTGTGCAGCACAGCCCCGTGCACGAACGCCGCACGATGATGAAGGGCATGATCTACGGCATCTTCGGACTGAGTTGCGTGTCACCGATGCTTTCGGCGGCGCTCACGGAGCAATTCGGCTGGCGCGCCATCTTCGTCGCGCAGTTGCTGGTGGCCGTTGTAGTGTGCGGGCTGGTGGCGGCGTTCTATCCGCATCCGAAGATGCACGAGCGCAAGGGCGATTTCGCCTCGCTCGACTGGCCCTCGGCCATCGCGTTCGGGCTCGCGGCGCTGATTGCGCTGCACGGTTTCCAGCAGGCGCGTTTCATTCATCCGGATGGGTCGCCCGCGCAGGTGGTGCCGATCATTGCGGTGGTGGCGCTCATCATCTGGATCGGTATTCGCCAGACTGGCCATCCGTTGCCGTGGGTCGATTTACGGGCGACGCTGCAGCGGCGCTTCCTGATGGGCATGGTCTTCTACGCCATCTATTACATGTTTGCGAGCGCCTGGGGGTTTCTCTCGTCGAGCCTGCTGCAGAACGGTTTGGGCTTCCGTTACGAGACCACCGCGCAATTGATGAGCCTGGGCGGCCTGGTGACGGTGGTGCTGGGCATCCTGAACTTTCAGTTGACGAACGTGCTGCCGACCAAGCGCGTGCTGATCTCCATCGGTTTTGTGCTGATGGCGACTGCTCTGCTGTGGATGTCGCGTGTAGCCATGCCGGGGGCTTCGGTGGCGGCGGTGGTGCCGGGGTTCATGATAGAAGGCATGGTGGGGATGTTTGTGGTGATCCAGGTGGCGGGGCTGTCTTACGTGGATTTGCCCGCCAAGGATTTTGGCCATGCCTACCAGTTCAAGGGAATCATGCGGGCTTGGGCGCAGGCGTTTGGGACGATGGGGGCCACGTTGTTGCTGCAGCGCGGACAGGCGCAGCATCGCACTGACCTGGTGGGGCACGTAAGCGCGCTGACGCCGGCCTGGCAGTGGCCTCATCCGTTGCAGGGTTCTGAGTTGATTCGCATCTCGGCGGAGATTGATCGGCAGGCGACGTTGTTGGCTGTGGGGGATTTGTTTGCCTGGGGCGCGGCAGTGGCGTTGGTTTGCGCGGGGGCGATCTGGTTGCAGCGGTCTTTGCGTTGATGGTCAATCCAGCTTTTGTTCCGGTGCCGTGGCCTGCGGCATCTTGCAGTTGAAGGCTGGCGCCTCGTCTTGCAGGTTCAGGTGGTTCATCAGCGTGGGCGCCAGGACTTTTAGCACTTGCACCGTCAGTGCGCTGGTGAATTTGTACTTGGCCGCGTCTGCGCCGGCTACGTAGGCCACGACGGTGCCGAAGTAACGGTCTCCCAAATAGAAGACGAAGGCGCCGGAGCGGCTGACGACCCGCTCCGAGATAAGGCCACCGCCGCGGCTGAAGGTTTTGAAGCGGTTGTCGCCGGTGCCGGTTTTACCGCCGATGGCGATGGGTTTGCCATCCTTCTGGACGAACGTTCCTGAGATCCGCTTGGCGGTGCCACCTTCGACGACGCCGGCCAGCGCGGATTTGACCAGAGGTGGAATCTCGGGCGGCAGCACGCGTTCTCCAGCGCTGGGGTCGCGGCAAAGCATGACTTCATAAGGCGTGTCGGCGGCGAAGCGCAGGCGGTCGATACGCACGCTGGGCAGGCGGATGCCGTCGTTTTCGATGATGCCCATCAGCTCCGCCAGCGATGCCGGCCGGTCTGCCGATGCGCCGATGGCCGTGCCGTATGACGGCACCAGCGATTCAAACGGATACCCCAGCCGCTTCCACATGGCATGAATCTGCTGGAACGCTTCAATCTCCAGCATCTGTTTGATGCGCTTGTCTTGCGCGGCTTTGCGGTGCGATTGCAGCAGCCATTTGTAGACGGACACGCGTTCATCGGCGCTCGCCTCGTTCACCTGCGCGAGCGTGGCTTGAGGATGGGTCCGCAGGTACGCCACCAGCCAGAGTTCCAGCGGATGCAGTCGTGCGATGTAGCCGCGGTCGGCCAGGTCGAAACGTTGGACGGAATACTTCTCATACAGATTGGTGAGTTCGGCCTCATCCAGCTTTGCGCCTGGCAGGTAGCTGCGGATGAACGCTGCGAGCTTGCCCGGACCGGCTTCCGGGTCGATGCTGCGGTAGATCGTGGCTAGTCGCACCGGTGTGGCGCGGGTGCTTTGCACGAGGATGGCTTCGCGCTCCTGGTCGGTCTTGCCCTTGTACTTTGTGTAGAACCGGCCCATGAACAGCTTGCCTTCGCGGTCGGCAAAGCGTTGCAAGTAGACCTGCCGCTGCGGGGAGTCCGGGTTGGTCAACGCCTCGGCGCCGGCGTTGGGCAACTGATGCTGAAAGTAGCGCGAGATGTCGCGCATGATCCGAACGAACACCAGATTGACGGAATGCTTGAGCCCCTCGCGCACCGTGAAGTTCTGGGTGCCTTCCCATTTCTCGAAGTTCTCGAAGCTCTGCATGCCGCCGCCGGTGGCAAACCATTCGCCGGCGTTGCCGGAATATTTGCGCTCCATCGATGCATCGAGCATCGCCTTGAGCGACCGGTCTTGCGTATGGGCGAGGTAGTCCACCGCCCAGCGCTCGATCGGATTCTGCACGGGGATGTTGATCTTGCGCAGCGCCGCCGCAGGCTGGTCGGCATAGCGCTTATACAGCTCGGCCACGATCTGGAGATACGTCACCAGCGTGCGCAGCTTGGCCGTTGAGCCCAGATCCAGCTTGACGCCTTCGTTGATGTCGAACGGCTTGTCGAACGTGTCGGCCTGCACCAGCACCCGGTTGCCGCCGGGCGCGCGTTCGTAGAGCGTGAAGCTGTAAGTCACGCCGCGCGGGTCGCCGCGCTCCAGCATCATGTCGCCGACGAGGCCGGCGGCCTTGGCGTGCGCCGGGTCGCGCAGCTTGCGCAGCTCAGTTGAGATATCGCGCTGCAACGGCGCATCGAGCGTGCTGCTGGCGGTCAGGTCGAGCCGGTCAAGCGCGTACATGCGCGAGATGCCCAGCATGCCCGCCAGGTTGACGCGTACGGCGTTTGTCCCCTTGTGCTCGATGGGCGGAGGCGGCACGCGCGTGTTCAGGGCCTGCTGCTTGAGCGATTGCGCAATGGCCGCATCGCGCAGCGCTGGCGGAATCACGCCGGATACGGCCAGCACCCGCAGGTACGCGTTGGTCAATGTCTCCAGTTCATCGAGATTCTCAAGATAGTACGACGGGCGCCGCTGCGATACGAGCAAGCTCAGCGCCTCCTTGTATGCCAGCGCACGGTCTGCCAGCGGCGCGGCTGAGTTGGCCGAGAGCAACGCATTCACCTGTGCGAAGTCGCGTCCGTACCAGACCCACAGCGCATCGCCAATCCCTTGAATCTCGCCAAACCCAGCGCGCGCGCCCAGCGGTACGGTGTTCAGATAGTCGACTGCAAGCTGGTGGCGCGTGACGGTGGTGTCTTCGCCGTTCAGATAGGCGCGGGCGGATGCGGAGGCCATCTGGCGCAGCTTTTCGCTGGGGGAATCGGTGCGGCCTTCCGGCGAGTGGCGGTACTTCTCGATTTGCGTAGCGAGCGTGCTGCCCCCGGGCGATTCATGCGCCGGGTTGACGACGTGCAGGGCGCGATCCCACACGGCGCGCGCCAGGCGCGACCACTCCACGGCCGGATTGCGCTTGGGGTATTCGGTCTGCAACAGCGTGCGGTTCTCGATGGCGAGCAGCGAGTCGACCAGCAGCGGCGGCACCGACGCAAAACTGTCATACACACGTTCGGGGTGCCGCACGTGGTAGATCGGGCTGCCATCGTCGTCCAGCAACTCCAGCCCCGCCTGGTCTTTTTCGCGATAGGGCGGATTCATGCCGCTGTCCATTCGCGCGACCATCTCGTTGGATGGCACGGCCTGCTGGGCGACGATGTAGCCGCGCGAGCGCAGGCGGTCCAGAAAGGTCGGAAGATCGTGATAACCGAGCCGCTGGTCGTAGGGGCCGGAGTTCGGGTAGCGGGCCGAATTGTTCGGCCCCGGTTTGACAGGAAAGGTCTGCGATTTCGCCAGCTGCGCAAAGTAGCGGGCTTGCCAGGCAGAGGTGCGAAATTCACGAGCGACAAGCAAGGCAGCTATCGCAAGCAACAGCGCCCCGACGAGGGCCAACTTGATGATGGGGCGGCGTATTCTTTTCACTCGCTTGCGCTCCAATCGCAGGCGGACGGGCGCCTTGCTTCAATCTAGCTCATGCGGCCGTCGTGTCCAGCGGCTTGTAACTTTGGGGCCGCCATTGCAAGCCTTACGAGGGTGCGTAATACGGGATCTTCTGCTCGTCATACAACCGATACGTCAGTGCCAGCATGGCACGGATGTCTTCAGACTCGTCGAGCAGTCGCGTGCTGAAGATAATGGGCGAGACCAATTGCGGATCGTCGAGTTCCATGTAGCAGACATCTTCGCGCCGCAAGCCCGCCACACTGCGCGGCACGACTGATACACCTTCGCCTGCGGCGACCAACCCCAGGGCGATTTGCAATTCCCGTGCCTCGTAGATCTTGCTGGGTTCCAGGGCGCGATCGTGGAAGAGGGCGAGCACCTGGTCCGCATAGCTCGGACGCGGTGTGCGTGGATAGATGATGAGCGTGTCGCCGACAAGGTCGCGCAGGGATGCGGTCGTCCTGCCGTCCAGCAGCGCATGGCCTGACGGCAGCGCGACGATCAACCGCTCATCGCGCAGGAGGATGCGCCGCACGTTCGGGTCTTCATAGCGGATGCGGCCGAACCCGACGTCGATGCGGCCGTCCTTGAGCGCCTGAATCTGGTCCATGGTCGTCATCTCGTGCATGGTCAGATCGACCATCGGGTACTCCGCCCGAAAACGCCGGATGACCTTCGGCAGCATCCCATACAGCGTCGAAGCCACGAAGCCGACGGACATGCGCCGCTCGATCTGACCCACGCGCTGCGTCATCGAGGCAAGTTCTGCGGTCTGCGCGAGCAATTGCCGCGCGTGCGCGTGGAAAAAGCGGCCGGCTTCGGTGAGCTTGAGCGGGCGGCTGCCGCGCTCGAACAGCAGCACGCCGACTTCTTCTTCCAACTGCTGAATCTGCCTCGAGAGCGGCGGCTGCGCGATGTGCAGCCGTTCAGCTGCACGCGTGAAGTTCAGCTCTTCAGCAACGGCAACGAAATAGCGAAGGTGGCGCAGCTCCATTTTTATACCTGATGGGTATGAAACTGATACTAAATCGGTGTTGGACGCAATAAATCGCGCTGAGTAATCTGGATTCCACGTTGATAGCAGTTCTTCTGATACCTGGAAAACATGATTCGCTCGATCGAGGCCATTCTAGTGGATGTGCCCACCATCCGTCCGCACAAACTGTCCGTCGCCACCATGCACACGCAGACGCTCGTTCTCGTGCATGTGTGCTGCGAAGACGGCATCGAAGGCTGGGGCGAGGCCACCACCATTGGCGGCCTCAACTACGGCGAAGAGAGCCCCGAGAGCATCAAGGTCAACATCGATACGCACATCGCGCCGCTGCTGATCGGCACGGAGGCCCGCAATGTCGCGGCTGCCATGGCCAAGGTGCGAAAGACCATCCAGGGCAACCGTTTTGCCAAGTGCGCGCTGGAAACGGCGCTGCTGGATGCGCAGGCCCGCCGGCTTGGCGTGCCGCTGTCGGAGCTGCTCGGCGGCCGCCTGCGTGATGCGCTGCCGGTGGCCTGGACGCTCGCCAGCGGCGACACGAAGAAGGACATTGCCGAGGCAGAGGCGATGCTGGCTGAGCGCCGTCACCGCATCTTCAAGCTGAAGATCGGCCTGCGCCCGGTGGCAGACGACGTGGCCCACGTGCTGGCCATCAAGCGCGCCCTGGGCGACGCCGTGAGCGTACGCGTGGACGTCAACCAGGCTTGGAGCGAGCTTGATGCCGCCAACGGCATCGCCGCGTTGCAGGCCGGCGGCATCGACCTGATTGAGCAACCGGTGCGCGCAGAAAGCCGCGCCGCGCTGGAGCGCCTTGCCCGCCAGTTCGCCGTGCCGATGATGGCCGACGAAGCGCTGCATGGTCCGCTGGATGCATTTGAGTTGGCCTGCTCTGCCAGCGCCGACGTCTTTGCCGTGAAGATCGCGCAATCCGGCGGCCTCGTGCCGGCCATGCAGGTAGCCGCCATCGCGCAGCTTGCAGGCATCGGCCTGTACGGCGGAACGATGCTCGAAGGGGCCGTTGGCACGGCAGCGTCAGCCCATGTTTTTTCCACCTTTGGCGAGCTGCAGTTCGGCACCGAGCTGTTCGGCCCCTTGTTGCTCACGCAAGAACTGCTGACCGAGCCGCTGCAATACCGCGATTTCATGTTGCAGGTGCCCACCGGCCCCGGCCTGGGCATCCAGATTGACCGCGACAAGCTGGCGCGCCTGCGCCGCCAATAAGAACAACCAGACCTCGACACCCCACCAAGGAGACCACGATGCTGTTCCACGTCCGCATGGATGTCCGCCTGCCGGCCGACATGCCCGCCGATGTCGCCAACGAGATCAAGGCGCGCGAGAAAGCCTATTCGCAAGATCTGCAGCGCAGCGGCAAGTGGCGCCACATCTGGCGCCTGGTTGGTGAGTACGCGAACGTCAGCGTCTTCGACGTGCAGAGCAATGCCGAACTGCACGACATCCTGACGGCGCTGCCGCTGTTTCCGTACATGGAGATTTCGGTAACACCGCTGTGCCGTCACCCCTCGTCAGTTCACGGCAATGACGCCTGAGACATTCCCCCCAGAAAACCACGTGGAGACACCCATCATGAACGCGCGCGTATTCCAAACGAAAGAAGTGCAGGACCTGCTGAAGGCCGCCACCAATCTGGACGGCAAGGAGGGCAACGCCCGCCTGAAGCAGATCACCCATCGTTTGCTGGCCGACCTGTTCAAGGCCATCGACGACCTCGATATCACGCCCGATGAAGTGTGGGCAGGTATCAACTATCTGAACAAGCTCGGCCAAGACGGCGAGGCCGCATTGCTGGCTGCAGGTGTGGGCCTGGAGAAGTATCTCGATATCCGCATGGACGCTGCGGACGAGGCACTTGGCATCAACGGTGGCACGCCGCGCACGATTGAGGGTCCCCTGTACGTTGCGGGCACGACGGTACGCGATGGCGTGTCCAGGATCGATATCGATCCGGATCCGGCTGCGGGCCCGCTGATCATTCACGGCACGGTGACCGGTGCCGACGGCAAGCCGGTGGCTGGCGCGGTGGTCGAGTGCTGGCATGCGAACTCGAACGGCTTCTATTCGCATTTCGATCCGACCGGTGCGCAAAGCCCGTTCAACCTGCGCGGCGCGGTCAGGACCGGTGCCGATGGCAAATATGAATTCCGCACGCTGATGCCGGTGGGCTACGGCTGCCCGCCGCAAGGTGCCACGCAGCAACTGCTGAACGGGCTTGCCCGCCACGGCAACCGGCCTGCGCATGTGCACTTCTTCGTCACGAGCAATGGCCACCGCAAGCTGACGACGCAATTCAACATCGAAGGCGATCCGCTGATCTGGGACGACTTTGCCTATGCCACACGCGAAGAACTGATTCCGCACGTGGTGGAGAAAACCGGTGGTGCCGCGCTCGCCCTGAAGGCCGATGCGTACAAAGACATTGAATTCAATATTGCCCTGACGCCACTGGTTCAGGGCAAGGACAACCAGCGCGTGAATCGCCTGCGCGCTTCGGCCGAGGCTTGAGGCCGAGTGCCTCAACGTGGAGAAAACCATGTCCGCCTTGATCGATAAAGCCAGCGAACTGGACCAACTGCTGTCAACCGCCGTGGTGGATGACGAAGAGGCCGGCATCTTCCGCTGCCGCCGCGATATCTTCACCAACCCGGATCTGTTCGAGCTGGAGATGAAGCACATCTTCGAGAACAACTGGGTGTATCTGGCGCATGAAAGCCAGATCCCGAACAACAACGATTACTACACCACGTGGATCGGCCGCCAGCCGATCGTCATCACCCGCGACAAGACCGGGGAGCTGCACGCGGTCATCAACGCGTGCGCGCACAAGGGTGCGATGCTGTGTCGCCGCAAGCATGGAAACAAGGGCAGCTTCACGTGCCCGTTCCACGGCTGGACGTTCTCCAACACGGGCAAGCTGCTCAAGGTAAAGGACGAAAAGACCACCGAGTATCCGGTGCAGTTCAACACGCACGCCTCGCATGATCTGAAGAAGGTGGCGCGGTTCCAGAACTATCGTGGCTTCCTGTTCGGCAGCCTCAATGCCGACGTGCAACCGCTCGAAAACTATCTTGGCGAAGCGCGAGTGATCATCGACCAGATCGTCGATCAGGCGCCCGATGGCCTGGAAGTGCTGCGTGGCAATTCTTCCTACGTCTATGACGGCAACTGGAAGATGCAGATGGAGAACGGCTGCGACGGCTACCACGTGAGCACCGTGCACTGGAACTACGCCGCAACGATGGGGCGGCGCAAGGAAGGCGGCACCCAGGCGGTGGATGCGAACAGCTGGAGCAAGTCGGTGGCGGGCGTCTATGGCTTCGAGCACGGTCACATCCTCTTGTGGACCAAGACGATGAATCCGGAGGTGCGGCCCGTTTATGCACACCGCGACGAAATCAAGGCGCGCGTGGGCGAAATCCAAACGGACTTCATCGTCAACCAGACCCGCAATCTGTGCCTGTATCCAAACGTGTTTCTGATGGATCAGTTCAGCACGCAGATTCGCGTGGTACGGCCAATCAGCGTCGACAAGACCGAGGTCTCCATCTTCTGTTTCGCGCCAAAGGGCGAGAGCGCAACCGACCGTGCCACGCGCATCCGCCAGTACGAGGACTTCTTCAACGTCACGGGCATGGGCACCGCCGACGACCTGGAGGAATTCCGCGCCTGCCAGAACGGATATGCCGGCACCACCGCGCTGTGGAACGACCTGTCGCGCGGGGCGCCCCTGTGGATTCACGGCCCTGACGAGAATGCAACCAGGATGGGATTGAAGCCGCTCATCTCGGGCGAGCGCAGTGAAGACGAAGGCCTGTTCGTCTGCCAGCACGAATATTGGGTGCGCGTCATGCGCGCGGCACTCAAGCAGGAATGCGAAGGGGTGCCGGCATGAGCACGGATTACCAGAACATCTGCGCCGCCCTGTACCGCGAGGCGCGACTGCTTGACGACCGCCAATGGGACGTGTGGCTCGAGTGCTACGCAGAAGACGTCACCTACTGGATGCCCGCATGGGATGACGACGACCAGTTGACCGACGACCCGCAGAGCCAGATCTCGTTGATGTACTACGCCAATCGCTGCGGGCTGGAGGATCGCGTCTTTCGCATCAAGACCGAACGCAGCGGCGCTTCCACGCCGGAGCCGAGAACCAGCCACACGGTCACCAACGTGGAAGTCCTGGCCGAACGCGGCGATGAAGTCGACGTGCGCTACAACTTTCACACGCTCAGCCATCGGTACAAAACCACCGATCACTTCTTCGGCACGATGTTCGTCACCCTGCGCCGCACCGGCGATGGTTTCCTGATCGCATCCAAGAAGATCGTCCTGAAGAACGACTACATCCGGCAGGTGCTGGACGTTTATCACGTCTGATCTGCACCCACGTATCCAAGGCAGCGGAGGTATCCCATGTCCAGTTTCACAGTCGCATTGAACTTCGAGGACGGTGTGACCCGTTTCATCGATTGCAAAGCGGGGGAGAAGGTGCTCGATGCCGCCTTCCGCGCCAAGATCAACCTGCCCATGGATTGCTCCGATGGTGTGTGCGGAACCTGCAAGTGCCGCGCCGAGAGCGGAAGCTACGACCTCGGTGACGACTACATTGACGATGCCCTGACCGAAGACGAGAAGAACACCGGCCTCGTCCTGACGTGCCAGATGGTGCCGCAAAGCGATTGCGTGATCGCGGTGCCCACCACGTCGACCAGCTGCAAGACTGGCCAGAGCAGCTTCGGGACAACGGTGTCGAAAGTCGAGTTGCACAACGACGCAGCCGTCGTGCTTGAACTGGATGTGGATGCCACTGCGCCGGTGTTTCTCCCTGGCCAGTACGTCAACATCGGCGTGCCGGGCAGCGGGCAGCATCGCTCGTATTCGTTCTCATCCGCCCCCGGAGAATCGAAGATCAGCTTCCTGATCAAGAAGATTCCCGGCGGCGTGATGAGCCGTTGGCTGGAAACCGCACGGCCGGGGGACAAGCTCGATCTGCACGGGCCGCTGGGCAGTTTCTATCTGCGCAATGTGCAGCGGCCGCTGTTGTTCCTGGCGGGCGGCACGGGCCTCGCGCCGTTCCTGTCGATGCTTGAAGTGCTGGCACGCACCAATTCGCAACAGAAGGTGCATCTGATTTATGGCGTGACCCGTGACCTAGACTTGGTGCAGGTCGATGCGCTGGAAGCCTATGCAGCACGGTTGCCGAACTTCAGCTATGCCACCGTCGTGGCCGACGCCGCGTCGAATCATCCGCGCAAGGGTTGGGTGACGCAGCACGTGCCGGCCGACGCCCTGAACGACGGCGACGTGGACGTCTATCTGTGCGGCCCGCCGCCAATGGTCGACGCCGTGCGGAAGTACTTTGACGATGAGGGCGTGAAGCCCAACAGCTTCTACTACGAGAAGTTCACGCCCAATGCAGTACCGGAGGCGAAGGCGGCATGAGCATGCAACGATTCTCAGGCAAGACTGCCGTCGTGACGGGCGCGGCCCAAGGTATCGGGCGTGGCGTGGCATTGGCGGTGGCACAAGAGGGCGCCCACGTGCTGCTGGTGGATCGAGCAGAACTGGTCTACGAGGTGCAGGCCGAGATTGCCGCTGCCGGCGGTCAGGCCCACGCCACCACGGCGGATCTGGAAACCTACGCTGGCGCTCAACATGCGGTGCAGGCCGCGCTTGATGCCTATGGCCGCATCGACGTACTGATCAACAATGTCGGCGGCACGATCTGGGCAAAACCGTATCAGCACTATGAAGAAGCGCAGATCGAGGCGGAGATCCGCCGCTCATTGTTTCCCACACTGTGGTGCTGCCGCGCTGTGCTGCCGCACATGGTGGAGCGCCGGCAGGGCGTGATCGTGAACGTGTCATCGATTGCCACGCGCGGGATCTACCGGATTCCGTATTCGGCGGCCAAGGGCGGTGTGAACGCGCTCACGGCCAGCCTGGCGCTGGAGCATGCGCAGGACAACATTCGCGTCAACGCCGTCGCCACGGGTGGCACCGAGGCGCCGCCGCGGAAGATTCCGCGCAACACGGCGCCCATGTCGGAGCAGGAAACCGCTTGGTACCAGGGCATCGTCGACCAGACCATTGCCAGCAGCCTGATGCATCGCTACGGAACGATCGACGAGCAGGTGCGAGCGATCCTGTTCCTGGCTTCGGACGAGGCCTCGTACATCACCGGGACGGTGTTGCCGGTGGGCGGTGGCGATTTAGGCTAGGTGCGCGTGAAGCGGCCAAAGCAAAAACGGCGCCGATGCGCCGTTTTTTTTTTTGCCTTTGCGGCATGGCTGACGATTCAGCCGCAGGCCTTAGCCCAGGTATGAGCCCGACTTGCCAACCACTTCTGCGTACACCAGGTTGTCATCCCAACCGTTGCGGAAGAAATTGACCACTGCGCGCAGCAGCGATGGGCGACGGGCGGCCTGCACTTGAGCTTGGCCGGCGAACTTCGGGGTGTAATAGGCTTGCTGGATCATGATGTTTTCTCTCGTTGCGTTATCTAGGGTTTTCCCGAGTATAGGGTTATCCCTAGGGCGGGGCAATGACGCAACGCAAACGTGCGGTCCATTCTGAACATCACTCAAAGTAAATAATCCTTCAGCCCTCCCGCCTCCGTCGCAAGTTTCGAGGTCGCGTTCGGCCGATGCCTGCTCGATGTGATTTTTAGGGCCTTTTTTATTGCGCCGGAAAAGATTTTTTAGCGACAAGTTCCATGCAGGACGTTGGAAATCCGCCGAAGAAGCGCGTTTCGTCTTTCTTTTTCGGTCTATGTGTCGTTAATTTCATTCAACGTGCGGGCTTGTTGTTTGATCGATATGCCCTCTACCATACGCCGCCGAATCCCCCGCTTCTGTTTCGAGGAGGCCTCGTATGGCGTATCCCCCAATTCCGGTGCCGGTTGACGGCGCGTCCAGCGCCAATACGGCGTGGCAGGCGCGCAGCCGCGCGGCCGTCTGGCATCCGTGCACCCAAAATGCGCGGCTCGATGCCATGCCGCCGCTGCCGATCGCACGCGGCCAGGGGCCGTGGCTGATCGACTTTGATGGTAAGCGCTACCTGGACGGCACCAGTTCTTGGTGGGTGAACCTGTTCGGCCATGCGAATCCGCACATCAACGCGGCGCTGAAGACCCAGCTCGACTCACTGGAGCACGTCATGCTGGCGGGCGCCACGCATCGCCCGGCAGTGGAGCTGGCTGAGCGCCTGATCGACCTGACGGGCGGTGTGCTGGGCCACAGCTTCTTCGGCTCCGACGGTGCTTCTGCCGTGGAAATCGCACTCAAGATGAGCTTCCACGCCCATCGCAACGCAGGGCAGGGCGCGCGCAGCCGTTTCGTCTGCCTGGAACATGGCTATCACGGTGAAACGCTCGGCGCGCTGGGCGTGACCGATGTCGCGATCTTCCGCGATGCGTATGACCCGCTGATTCTGCAATCGCACCGCGTGCCATCGCCGGACGCGCGTCTAGCCGGCCCAGGCGAGACCGCCGCCGACGTGGCCGAACGCGCGTTGGCCGCGCTGCGCGATTGCCTGAGCACCAACGCCGGCACCATCGCCGCCGTCATCATCGAGCCGCTGGTGCAGTGCGCCGCGGGCATGGCCATGCACGACGTGAGCTATCTGCGCGGCGTACGCGCGCTGTGCGATGAATTTGGCGTGCACTGGATTGCGGACGAGATTGCGGTCGGCTGCGGCCGCACCGGTACGTTCTTCGCGTGCGAGCAGGCTGGCGTGTGGCCGGACCTGCTGTGTCTGTCGAAGGGCATCAGCGGTGGCTATCTGCCGCTATCGATCGTGCTGTCGCGTGATGCCATCTATGACGCCTTCAACGACGATGCACCGGTGCGCAGCTTCCTCCATTCGCATTCGTACACGGGCAACCCGCTGGCATGCCGCGCGGCACTGGCCACGCTCGATCTGTTTGCTGAAGAAGACGTCTTTGCGCGCAATCGCGTGACCGCCGCGCGCATCGCCCAGGGGCTGGCGCCGCTGTCGCACGATGCGCGTTTTGCCCATCTGCGGCAGACGGGGATGATCACCGCGTTCGACGTGCACCCCGAAGTGGCCGGTGCCCGTTTTGCTGAACGTTTTGCGCTGACGGCGCGTACGCATGGGCTGCTTCTGCGCCCCATCGGCACCACCGTTTATCTGCTGCCGCCTTATGTGCTGACCGACGAAGAGGCCGACATCCTGGTCGAACGCACGCTGCAGACGCTTGAAGACACGCTGGCCCAAGCTACGGGCGAAACAGAAGGACACACCTATGCGATTGCTTGACGACCTCCAGGCGGGCCTCGACGCCATCGACGCCGCGCACCTGCGCCGCGTGCGCCGCACCGCGTACAGCCCGACCGACCGCAGCCAGCGTATCAGCGTGCCCGGAGGCGAACCGCGCGACATTCTCGGCTTTTGCGGCAACGATTATTTGGGCCTGGCAGCGCATCCCGCCTTGGCCGAGGCGGTGACGCGCGGCACGCGGCAATATGGCTTCGGCAGCGGCGCATCGCATCTGGTCAGTGGCCATTCGATCGCACACGCGCGGCTGGAAGCACGCATGGCTGCGCTGCAAGCTGAACACATTCCCGAGGCAGACGCGCTGTTCTTCTGCACCGGCTACATGGCCAATCTGGCCGTGGTGAGCGCCATGGCGCAGGCCGGCGGCATCCGCCCGGCGGAGGAGTGCACGATCTTTTCCGACGCGCTGAACCACGCCTCGCTCATTGACGGGGCACGGTTGTCGCGGGCGCCGATCAAGGTCTATCCGCACGTCGACCTGGCTGCGCTGGAAGCGCTTCTGGCCGCGAGCACCAGCCGCAACAAGCTGATCGTCACAGACGGCGTGTTCAGCATGGACGGCGACATCGCACCGCTGCCCGAACTGCTCGCGCTGGCCGAACGCTACGACGCCTGGCTGATCGTCGACGACGCGCATGGCTTGGGCGTGCTTGGCGAAAAAGGTTCGGGCGTGCTGTCGCATTTCGGGCTGCACTCGAAACGCCTCATCTATGTCGGCACCTTCGGCAAGGCCGCTGGTGGATCGGGCGCGGCCATCGTCGCGCACCGGCTGGTGATCGACTGGCTGGTCCAGCGCGCACGCACGTACATCTTCACAACCGCCACGCCGCCGGGCATTGCGTGTGCGGTGGAAGCAGCATTGGATCTGATCGCGGGCGAGGAGGGCGCTGACCGCCGCGCACGCCTTGATCGCCATATCGCCGTTTGGAGTACCCATGCGCAGCGTTTGGCCGCGCGTTTCGGTTGGCAATGGATGCCATCGCCCACGGCCATCCAGCCGATCGTGATTGGCGAGAACGCCCCCGCATTGGCGCTGGCCGCCGCGCTGGAACGCGAAGGCATCCGCATCGCCGCCATCCGCCCGCCGACGGTGCCAGCGGGGACGGCGCGTCTGCGCATCACGCTGTCGGCCGCACATACCGATGCAGACATCGAGCGCCTTGCGCAGGCGCTGGAAGCGGCCGGCCAGTCTCTGCAACCGGCCAAGGCAGCCTGATATGCGCGCGCGCTTCGATTGCTTTGTCACCGGCACGGATACGGAGATCGGCAAGACGCTGGTCAGCGCGACATTGCTGACCAAGCTGACTGATGCCGGCTACCGCGCCGCAGGCCTCAAGCCGATTGCTGCCGGCACGCTGGCGGGCGCGCCCACGCGCACCAATGAAGACGTCGAGCAACTGCGCGCCGCCGCGTCAGTCGATCTGCCGCTCGACACCGTTTGCCCATGGCTGCTCGATGCGCCGATGTCTCCGCATTTGGCCGCAGCGCGAGAGGGCGTGACGATTACGCTGCCGCCGATTCTCGATGCGTTTGCGCACGCCAGATCGTTGGCGGATGCCGTTGTGGTGGAGGGTGTCGGAGGTTTCCGGGTGCCGCTGTCAGACGACTTTGATACGGCCGAGATGGCCGTGGCGCTGGGCTTGCCCGTGGTGCTGGTTGTCGGGTTGCGCCTGGGCTGCCTGAACCACGCCGCGCTCACCGCCGAGGCAATTGCCGCACGCGGCCTGCATCTGGCAGGCTGGGTCGGTAACGTGGTCGACCCGGCCATGGCAGGGCTTGACGACAACGTCGCCACCTTGCGCCGCTGGATCAATGCACCGCATCTGGGCACGATCCCGCGATTGCCGCACGCCGATGCGCGCCTGGCCGCGACGCACCTCGATATCACGCCGCTACTCGCGCGTTGAACCTAGGCGCGGCGGTAAACTACCGGCTTCACTCAGTTAGGCGAGGGCGGTTGTCATGCGCGCAATGCGGTGGGCGGCGGTAGCGATTGTGGTTGCGGCAACGGCGGGATGTGCGGCACTGGAATCCCCCGTCACCAAGGGCCAACGATTGGTGGGTGCGGACGAGCCCGCCGTGCAGGCGCAGTTCGGGCCGCCGCGCGAAACCTATCCGCTCGGTGGCGGCACCCGCTGGCTCTATCCGACCAAACCGTACGGCCAGTTCACCTACGCGGCCGACTTCGATGCCAGCGGCAAGCTCGTCGCCTTCAAGCAAGTGCTGAGCAGCCTTGAGTTTGCCCAGGCCAAGATCGGTGTCTGGACCCGGGACGACGTGCTGCGACATTTCGGCCAGCCGGTGGAAACGGCGTATTTCCCGCGCATGGACCGCCTGGTCTGGTCGTACCGCTTCAAGGCGGACGACGTCTGGCCGTCGCTGATGCACTTCTACTTCGACCCCGCCGGTGTATTGCAGCTCACGCAGCTCACGCCCGACCCGCTCTACGATCCGGACCGCCCGCGACTGTTCCGCCGATAGCTGGCCGGCAGTTGAGGCAGCGCAATTCGATTGTGCGCTCAGGGTTCCTCCCGCATTGCGAGCTTTGCGCAGCGACCTAAGCTAGAAAGCAGGGGAGGCAGACGCCGCCGGCGCTTGCCGAAAGCAACCGTCACCAGAACGGGCGCGCATTGTTGGGGGTGCATCATGCTGACGCATCGCTGGGTCGATATCGACCCGATCGCAGCGGGACAACATCCGCTGTACGGCATTGCCGGATGGCTGCCGTGGGTACTGGCCATTGCCATCGCCGGGCCAACGTGGGTGTTCTGGCAAGGGTTGTCGATGGATGCGCTGCAACTGGCCGGGGCCGATCTGTTTGATGCCAACGCGCCGGGCAGCGGGGCGATCAACCTGACCACGCTGCTTTATCTGATCTCCTGCGTGACGGTCTTGGTACTGGCTACCACGCACGACAGCGCGTTCCGGCCGGCCATGCTCGCGCACATGGCGCTGCTGCCGCCGCTGATCGGGCTCATGTTGATGGCGGGCGGCATTCCAGGAGCGCGCACCACCTTTATCGACGGCGCCGCCGTGGCGGTGGCGCTGACGTTCACGTGCGGCGTCTACCTGCAGCTCTCGCGCCGCGTGCGCATCACCTTCGAACTCCGCGACTGGGCGCCGGGCGAGCATGCCTGGTTCAAGCGTCAGAAACGGGCCGCGGCGGGTTGACCAGCGTGACCATCACGTAGCTCATGATGGTCAGGAGGAACCAGGCGCCGAGCTTGGCTATGGACACCATTTCCCAGCCCTGCAACTGGTTCGGATAGAGCCACGTGCGCGTGAACGTGCCGATGTTTTCCGCGAGCCAGATGAAGAGCGCTACCAGCGTAAAGCCGAGCAGAAACGGCATGCGCCGGTGGACGCGATCAATGCGAAAGTGGATCCAGCAGCGCCGGAATGCCACCGCAATCAGCGCCATCAGCACGTAGCGCAGATCCCACCAATAGTGGTGCAGGAAGAAATTCGCGTAAATGCCCAGAGAGAGCAGGGCCGTCACGGCCAACGGCGGGTGCTGCGAGAAGCGCAGGTCGAATTCGCGCCACGCCCGCGCGATATAGCTCCCCACAGAGGCGTACATGAAGCCTGTGAACAGCGGCACGCCGCCGATGCGCAGCACCGACGCCTCGGGATAAATCCACGAACCGACTGCAGTCTTGAACACCTCCATGCCCGTACCGGCCACATGGAACATCAAGATCACTTTGGCTTCGTCCCACGTCTCCAGCTTCAGCCAGAGCAAGGCAATCTGAATGATGACCGCGGCAATCGTCAGAGCGTCGTAGCGGGCAATCGGCGCGTCGGCCGGATACCAGAAATGCGTGCCGATCAGCAGCGCGACCATCAACCCGCCGAACAGGCATGCCCACGCCTGCTTGATGCCGAAGACGACAAACTCGTGCAGCCCCGCAGTCAGTTGGCCATGGCGCGCGGCCCAAGCGCCGGTGCGGTCGCGCCAATACGTAAAACGGGCCCGCAGGCCCGCTCGCAAGGAGAAGGTTTCGGTCGGCATTCAGTCGATCAGCGCAAAGCGCGGCACCTGCCGGCCGTCGACTTCAACCATTTCATGGAACATCGTTGACGGGCGTGTCCAGATCGTGCCGTTGGCGGCGCGATAGACCGTCATCTTGATGGCAGGATCGGGCTCATACGTGGCCTCGCATAGCCATTCGTACTCGCCGCCCTTGTAGTGGCGGTAGCGTCGCGTCGGGGTGTTCTGCATGGCGGCTTCAGTGTTTCGTGGGCTTGTCTTCTTCGTCGACGTAGGGCATGTGTTTGCCCTCCTGCGTCTGCGCGCCGAGCTTGGCGTCTTCCATGGCGTCTTGATACGCGAGCATGGCGGCGGCCACGGCTTCTGGTTCGCCGTTAAACGAGATCACGCTCTCGCCGCAGTTCGGGCATTCGCCGCCGAAGATGGCGTGGATGCCAGGCATGTCGCGCGGTTCCATCCCTTCGAATTCGGTAAAGGCGGTCTTGCAGGCGCCGCAGACCAGCTTTTCGGGGCGCAAGGCGTCCAGTCGGCTCTGCGCCTGGGACATGCGTTCGGCTTGCGTGCCGCGTCGTTTGGCTTCGCCCATGGGCTTCTCCTGTTCAGCAACGGTCGTTGAAGGCTGGATCATAGAACGAAGACCGGTGCCTGTCGCGCACTTGACGGATTGCCCACGAATCGAACGGGCGGGATGTCCGCGAAAAAGCGATGGCAATGACGCGCAGAGGTGAGGGCGGTCAAGCGAAAGAAAGTCGGATATTCAATGAATGGATTGAATTGAAAGTGTAAGCAGATTCTGCTTTGGCAGATTATTTTCGGTTGAATTTTGTGTTGCGGTGGATCAATGAAGTTTTAATCATCAAACGCAATGAAAACCACGCTGCATAAGCTGATGTCTCTGGCATAGGTTGTTGAATCTTCGTGAAAAGAATAAGGAGTTCGCCATGAAGACATTGCTGCAGACAACGCTGATCACGGCAATGGCAGCGGCTTTGGCCGCGTGCGGGGGCGGCGATGATGAAGGCGGTGCCGTACTCCCCGTGCCGCAGCAACCTTCCTCCATCCGGCTGGCGGACCCTGCCAACGGTTACCTGAACGCGCGAACCGCTGCCGCCTATACGTACTTTGGTTCTCGCGATACATATAGCCTCTACGCGATCAGCCTTTTCTCCGTCATCGCTGCGGGCAGCCAGGCGGGCCCCGGAACCTTATCGTCCAACTGCACGGGCGGAGGCACCGCATCCATTACATTCAACGATCGTGATGGTTCGAACAGCATCTCGGCAGGCGATACCGCCAGCATGACGTTTGCGAATTGCCAGGAGAACGTTGAACTTGCCGGCGCAACGTTATTGACGACGCTCAATGGCGGAATGTCATTTGTCATCAATGCGGCGTCGGGCCCGACAGCAAACCTGCAGGATTTTTCGTTTGTCGCGGCCGTCACCGCCAATAATCTGAGTGCGCAGGCAGGTACCGCTTCAATGACATTCAATGGAACGATGACGATTTCCAAATCGATTCCGCAGCCCGACAGCACGCTGAAATACATTGCGACATCCAATGACGCAACCGTGAACCGCAACATCAATGGCGTCCAGGATTCCATCATGCTGGCAGGCTGGCGTCTGGATGATGCGCTTTCGCTGCTGACCTTTACCGATGAGGTGAAGCTTTCCGGCAACCTGAATCTCACGACGGCCTCGGGCAACGAAAACCTTCTGCTGACCACGACGTCGCCGTTGGTCGTGGGCGCCTCGGGCGTACCGAGCGCCGGCTCCGTGGCGTTTGCCACCACGGAGGATCGGGCGAGCGCATCCTTTGCCTCCACGGGCGATGTGGCGCTGGCGATCGACGCAGGGAAAACGGGGACGGTTTCCGCGACCCTTTCAACGACGATCAGCGTGCTGGAGAGCCTGTTCGGCAACTGAGCACGGCAGCTTTGAGGGCGTCGCAACGGACGCCCTCAAGAGCAAGATGGAAACGGGCCCCGATTGGCGACGGGGCCCGTTTTCTTGCTGGCGCGGCGCATATCGGCGTGACAATGGTCAAGCCATCCAGGGGGTTCCGGCTGGTATAGTGCGGGCCCCAATTCAGCCGCTTCATGCCACTCGATATGTCCACGATTCCCGCCTGTCCTCAATGTGCCTCTGAGAATACCTACCAGGACGGCGAAATGATGATCTGCCCGGATTGCGCCCACGAATGGGACCCTCGGGAGCCCGCAGCCGAAGTGGAGGCCGAACCGGAGATCAAGGACAGCAACGGGAACCCGCTGCGTACCGGCGACGCAGCGCTCCTGATCAAGGATCTGAAGCTCAAGGGTGGTTCGGGCACGCTCAAGGCGGGCACCAAGGTGAAGAACATCCGGCTGGTCCCGGGTGACCATCCGATCGATTGCAAGATCGATGGCGTGAGCTATCTGCTCAAGCCGGAGTTTTTGAAGAAGGCTTAAGAGGTGTGAGGCGAGACCGGTGGATGCCGGTCGACCATCTATTTAACATAATGCAAATTATGAGAAATACAGGTGCACGCTTTGAGGTTGGACCCAACCCACACCCGACCAGCCCAGCCCAGCAGCGCGCATCTTGCTCCGTCACTCAGCCATTGCCGGCACCAGCTCCAGGCGCTTGGGCACGCCCGTCACGATCGTCGCGACGGCAATGGCCAGCACTACGGCGGCGCCAATGAACACACCCACCGCGCCGTTCGCGTCGAACACCACGCCGCCCGCTGCCGCACCGGTTGCAATTGCAAGCTGCACAGCCGCGACGATCAGGCCACCCGCGCTTTCGGCTTCATCAGGCACGGTGCGCGTGACCCATGTCGACCACGCCACCGGCACGCCGCCAAACGCCATGCCCCACAGCGCGATGAGCACGGCATCGAAGACCGGCGCACGGCCCAGCGCAACAAGTGCGATGCTGAGCACCACCATCAGCGCGGGCATGGCGATCAGCATTGGCCGCAACCGGTGTTCCAGCACACGGCCGGCGAGCGATGTGCCGACGAAGTTGGCAATGCCGTAGCCCAACAGGATCGCCGACAGGCCGTTTACGCCAACGCCTGCAACCTGTTCGAGGAATGGCCGCAGGTACGTGAAGAACGCAAAGTGACCGGTGAACACCAGGATCGTGGCAAACATCCCGATGCCGACGCTCGGGCGTCGCAGCACGTCGATCAATGTGCGCAGGCGCGTCGTGCCGCTTGGCGCCATTGACGGCAATGTCGCAACCTGCGACACGAACGCAATCACGCCCAGCCCTGCTGCGGCCAGGAACACATTGCGCCAGCCGATCAGGTGGCCGAAGTAGCTGCCCAGTGGCGCGGCGGCGATCGTGGCGACGGCCACGCCGCTGAAAATGATCGACAGCGCCCGCGGCACCATCGCGGCAGGCACGAGCCGCATTGCGGTGGCAGTGGCCATGGTCCAGAAGCCGCCCAGCGCAATGCCAAGCACCACGCGGCCGATCAGAATCGTCGTCAGGTTGGTCGCGAACGCCACCGCAAGGTTGGATGCCACGAGCAGCACCGAGAATGCGAGCAGCACGCGCCGCCGGTCGATGGAGCGCGTGACAGCGGCGGTCAGCAAGCTGGTGACGAGCGCAACCGTTGCGGTGGCCGTGACGGCCTGTCCTGCCACGCCCTCGGTCACGCCGAGGCTTTCCGCCATGGGCGTCAGCAGGCTTGCGGGCAGGAATTCGGCCGTGACGAGCCCGAACACGCCCAGCGCCATCGCAAAGACAGCGCCCCAGGCGGGTTCACGCGGAGCCGCGATTGAGGCGGCCGTGGAGATTCCGGGATTCATGCGTCGGTCCGTAGAAAAAGATCAGGGGAAATACCAATAAGGCCGCATGGTAGGGCCCCATCGCCGGACGGTCTATGGCATACAATCCGGTCTTGTTGATCAATCGTCCGGATTTTGGGATGCCCTCTTCTCTGCCGTCTGCCTTGCCCGACGTGCACGACCTTGTCAGCGAGCTGCTGCTGGGCATGCGGCTGAGTGGCGTCCAGTACCGCCGTATCCACGTAGCCCGGCCCTTCGGGTTGAGCTTTGGCGAGGCGCCAGGCCGTGCGCAATTCCACTTTGTTGGGCGCGGGCCGGTGCTGCTGCGCGACGCGTCGGGCGCAACGATGCAGCTTGAGGCTGGCGATGCTGTGCTGCTGCCACAGGGCACGCCGCATGCGTTGTTGTCCGATCCGGATGTGCCGTGCCGCGAGATCGCCGGCTTTGAAGCCGCGAAGATCTGCGACACGGTGGCGTCGGTTGGCGCCGGTACGGAATCGGCGCCAGGGGATGCGCTCATTTTCAGCGCCTGCATGGAGTTGGATCTGGGCGGCATGCAGCCCCTAGTGGGCACCATGCCCGAGTTCATGCACGTCGGCACCCTGCTCGCGCGCTATCCGGAAATCCGCCCGATGCTTGATGCGATGGAACGTGAATCGTGCTCGGAGCGCGCAGGTTTTGCGGGCATCCTGGCGCGACTGGCAGACGTCGTGGCCGCTTTCATCGTGCGCGGCTGGGTGGAATGCGGCTGCGGCGACGCGACGGGCTGGGTGCAGGCGCTGCGCGAGCCGAAACTCGGTCGCGCGATCGTCGCGCTGCATCGAGACCCGGGCCGCAACTGGAGCGTTGCCGAGCTGGCGGCGCAAGCGGGCGTTTCGCGTTCGGTATTTGCCGAGCGCTTCCTCGCAGCCACCGGAATGACGCCCGTACGCTATCTGACCGAGCTGCGGATGCGACTCGCCGCGCAATGGATCACGCGTGACCGCGAGGCAATTGAAGCCGTCGCATACCGGCTCGGCTATGGGTCTCTCGCTGCGTTCAGCCGCGCCTTCAAGCGGGTGGTCGGGCGCCCGCCAGGGGCCATGCGCACGGAAGGCGCCGAACTTGACGCGTGATGTTCAACGATGGCGATAGCCCTGCGCCGCGTGCCGGATCTCCTTGCTGAATTCCGCACACACATGCGTCATCAGGTCGGCCGAACGGTAGACCATGTAGACATTGAAATCCGGCAGTTCGTCTTCCATCGGCAAGACTTCGAGCGAGCCGGGAACCATGCGCAGCGGCCCGCCGGTGCCGCTGAAGACGAATTCCGACCACATGCTGACGACGTCCGTCTTTGTGGCCAGTTGCAGCCCTAGCAGATTCGATGCGCTTTGCACGATCCGGCGGGGTATTTCGAGGCGGTGCAGCCGCATCAGGCTGGCCATCGGGCTGCCCGGGTCTTCCAATGGGTCGAGCACGAGCCAGTCGGCATCCAGCAGCGGGCGCAGCCTGCGTACGCGGCGCAGCGGATGGCCTGGGCGCACCGCCAGGCGCATCGGCACCGAAAACAGCGGCTCCCACTGAAAACTCCCCGTGCCGGGGCCGCTGTTGCTGGAGATCAGTCCGATATCGAGCCGCCCTTCGCGCAGCCCTTCCAGAATCTGCTGCGGACGTTGTTCGAAGCCGCGTAGCGCGACGTTGGGAAACCGCTTGCGCAGTGCCGCCATCGCGTCCGGCAGCGGTCCGCTCGACGCCACGGCGGTAAAGCCGATGTTGAGTTCGGCCTCCGCATGCCCGCGGATGGATTCGATGTCTTCCAGCGCGTGACGCAACTCCTGCTCGACCACGCTGGCCCGTTTGACGAGCGCCATCCCATACGCCGTCAGGCTCACGCCGCGCACCGAGCGCGACAGCAGCGTGACGCCAAGCTCCCGTTCCAGCTCCGCAATCGCCTTGGATAACGCGGGCTGAGAAATATGCAGCCCGCGCGAAGCCTCGTGGATGCTGCCGTGCTGTGCCACGGCAAGCAGGATGCGCAACTGGTGCAGCTTCACGTGGCTCCTCCCCATTGTTGGGCGCACTGCCCGGCACTCGGCGCGTCACCCGATTCCGCCCCAGGATTCGCGGGCTTTCCCCGATAGCGGATACACGCCGGTTATGACGGTGATTCTATTTGGTTATCGAGATGAATATTTACGATTTTTTCCGACTGCGGCTTGGCGGAATACTGCAAGCGCCAAGGGTTCATAGAAGCCCTCTCGCCAATACCCCGGATGGAGACCCTCATGAATGACGCCACCCTGCAGCCGCCCTTGCCCGCCTCGGTCGCTGCTGTGTCCAAGCCTGTCGGCCAGGCACGACTGATTGCCGCGTGCTCGATCGGCAATGCGCTGGAGATGTATGACTTCACGGTCTACAGCTTCTTCGCGCTGATGATCGGCAAGCTGTTCTTTCCGTCCGACAGCGCGTATGGCTCGCTGCTGCTGGCGGTGGCAACGTTCGGTATCGGCTTTGTGATGCGGCCGCTGGGCGGCTTCGTGATCGGCAACTACGCAGACCGCCACGGGCGCAAGGCCGCGATGACGCTGACGATCGGGCTGATGGTCATCGGCACGCTGTGCCTGGCGGTGGCGCCTACGTACGCCACTGCAGGCCTGCTCGGCCCGCTGGTCATTCTGGCCGGGCGGCTGCTGCAGGGTTTCTCGCTGGGCGGAGAAATCGGTGCGTCGACTGCGATGCTGATGGAATCCGGCGGTATTCGCGGGCGTGGCTTTCGCGTGAGCTGGCAGCTGGGCAGCCAGGGCCTTGCAGCCCTGTGCGGCGCACTGACCGCGGCCATTCTGTACGGCAGCCTGTCGCCGGAAGCGCTGCAGAGCTGGGGCTGGCGTGTGCCGTTCTTCCTCGGCCTGCTGATCGCGCCGGTGGGCCTGTATATCCGCTCGCACCTCGATGAAACGCACACCGCCGAGGCGCATGCACCGAGCCCGCTCGGCACCTTGTTCCGCGATCACGGCGGGCTCGTCATCAAGGGCGTGCTCACGATCATCGGCGGGACGGTCGGCACGTATCTGGTCATCTATTTCATGCCGACCTACATGATCCGCGAGCTGCATCTGCCGCCCTCGCTGTCGCTGCTTGCCGGTTGTGTGACGGGGGTGACCAGCTTTGGCGCATCGCTGCTCTCGGGTTGGCTGGCGGATCGCCTGCCGCGCCGCAAGCCGCTGGTGGTGGGCGCAACGCTGGTCACGGTGGTGGCGCTCTATCCGGCCTTCTGGCTGATGACGCATTACCCGAGCGTGCCGCTGGTGCTGGCGCTGTCGGCGTTGCTCACGGGCGCGCTGTACCTGGGCACCACGCCGATGCTGCTCATGATGATGGAGCTGCTGCCCATCAAGGTGCGTGCCAGCGGCCTGTCGGTCATCTACGCGATTGGTGTCACGGTGTTTGGTGGTTCGTGCCAGTTTGTCGTGACCTGGCTGCTGGCTCGCACCGGCAATCCGCTCTCCCCTGCCTTTTACATGATGGCGTGCAGTGCCATCACGCTGCTGACCGTGCTGAGCCTGCGTGAAGCGCGCGAAACCCACTGAACCCGATTCCAACCTCCAACCCCGGAGCCCCGACATGACCAAAGCGCCCACGCTCACGCCGTTCCAACTGCTACCGCATCTGCTGCCGCCCGTTCATATCGATGCAGAAACGTTCGTCAACATCCGCCGCCAGATCCACGCGCAGCCTGAACTCGGTTTCGAGGTGGGCGCGACCAGCACATTGGTGGCCGATCTGCTCAAGAGCTGGGGCTACGAGGTGCATACCGGCATCGGCAAGAACGGCGTGGTGGGGCAACTGAAGCTCGGCAGCGGCACGCGCCGACTCGGCATTCGCGCGGACATGGACGCCCTGCCCATCGTTGAAGCAACGGGCCTGCCCTACGCCAGCCGCAACCACGGCAAGATGCACGCGTGCGGCCACGACGGCCACACCGCCATCCTGCTCGCAGCGGCCAAGGCGCTGGCCGAGAGCCGCGACTTTGACGGCACGCTCAACCTCATCTTCCAGCCTGATGAGGAAAACCTGTGCGGCGCGCGCGCCATGATCGAAGACGGGCTGTTCGAGCGCTTCCCGTGCGATGCCGTCTATGCCTTGCACAACATGCCGGGCGTGCCGGCCGGTAGCTTCCGCGTGTTGTCGGGGCCGGTGAGCCTGTCTTCCGACGTGGCCGACGTCACCATCAAGGGCATGGGCGGGCACGGCGCGATGCCGCATCGCGCACGTGATCCGATTGCTGCATCGGCCGCCATCATCACCGCGCTGCAGACCGTGGTCGCACGCAACGTCGCACCCGACGACACGGCGGTGGTGTCGGTCGGGTTCATTCGTGGCGGTGCAACGCACAACGTGATTCCCGAATCGGTGACGATCGGCCTGAATGTGCGTGCGGCGCGGCCCGAAACGCGCGCGCTGGTGGAAATGCGCATCCGCGAGATCGTCAGCCTGACCGCACAAGCCCATGGCGTCGAGGCGCAGATCGACTATCGTCAATTGACGCCGCCCATGGTCAATACCGAGGCAGAGACGCAACTGGCGCAGCAGGTCTGCACCGAACTGGTGGGTGCGGCAAACGTCGTCACGCAGGCGCCCAAGGGGCTCAACGGCAGCGAAGACTTTGCTTGGATGCTCAACGAAGTGCCCGGCTGCTACCTGATCCTCGGCAATGGCGAAGGTGAATTCGGCGGCTGCATGGTGCACAACCCTGGCTACGATTTCAACGACCAAGTGTTGCCGCTGGGCGCAGCTGCCTGGGTGCGTCTGGCGCAGACCTACCTGACCGCGTGAAGTGAACTTCAAGTCAAGCCATGCAAGCCAACCTCAGCCAGGCAGCCACACCCGCGGCCGCCAACGAAGAGATCGTGCAATGGAGCGCGATCGAGCTGTCGCGGCGCATCCACGCGCGTGACGTGTCGTGCGTGGAAGTCATGGAAGCGTTCCTCGCGCAGATCGATCGCCATAACCCGGTGGTGAATGCTGTCGTGGCCCGCATCGATGCCGAATCCGCCATCGACCAGGCGCGCGAGCGGGATGTGCTGCTCTCGCAGGGCTTGTCCGGCGGCTGGATGCATGGCTTTCCGCAAGCGCCGAAGGATCTTGCGGCCACCGCCGGCATGGTGACGGCGATGGGCAGTCTCGCCATGGCGCGCAATGTGCCGACACACGACAGCATCGTCGTGGAGCGCATCCGCCGCCAGGGCACCGTGCTGATCGGCAAGACGAACACGCCGGAGTTCGGCCTCGGCTCGCACACCTACAACCGTGTGTACGGCATCACACGCAACGCCTGGAACCCCGAGCGCTCGGCCGGCGGCAGCAGCGGTGGCACAGCCGTTGCACTGGCGCTGAACATGCTGCCCGTGGCCGACGGCAGCGACATGATGGGCTCGCTGCGCAACCCGGCTGCCTGGAACCATATCTACGGCCTGCGCCCAAGCCTCGGGCGCGTGCCCTACGGCCCCACCGGCGACGTGTTCTTCCAACAACTGGGCACCGAAGGCCCAATGGCGCGCAATCCGCAAGACCTCGCTTGGTTGCTCGCCACGCAGGCCGGTTACGACCCGCGAGCGCCGCTGTCACTGGGTGACGATCCGGCGTGCTTCATGCGGCCGCTGCACCGTGATTTCCGGCAAGCGCGCATTGGGTGGCTGGGCGATTTTGGCGGCTACCTTGCCGTCGACCGCGAAGTGCTGGCCGTCAACGAGCAGGCGCTGGACACATTCGATACGCTGGGCTGCCATGTCGAAACCGTACGGCCCTTCTTCGCGATGGATGCGTTGTGGGAATGCTGGTGCACGCTGCGCGCGCTGAGCGTATCCGGCAACCTGGGGCTCCTCTACGCCAACGCAGCCACGCGTGACTTGCTCAAGCCCGAAGCCATCTGGGAAATCGAGCACGGACGCAGCCGCACCGCCATCGACATCAACCGCGCCATTGCCACGCGCGCAAGCTGGTATCAGGCGCTGCTGGGGCAGTTCGCACAGTACGATTTTCTTGTCCTGCCTTGCACGCAAGTTGCGCCTTTTCCTGCGGAAGAACACTGGCCCAAGACGGTAGCCGGCCGCGCCATGGACACGTATCACCGCTGGATGGAAGTCGTGATTGGCGCCACGCTGGCGGGTGTGCCGGCCGCAAGCCTGCCGTCGGGTTTCACCACCGACGGCCTGCCGCTGGGCTTGCAGGTCATTGCCCCGCCGCGGTCAGAATTTGCGCTGCTGCAGCTTGCCGCTGCGTGGCACGAAGCGTTCGCGCCGGCGCGTACCACGTCGCCGCTATTGCGCTGAGCGATGCACGCGTGCCGTGTTTTCGCGGCACGCGCATAGCCAATCCCACACAGAGCGCACGGCGGCGTCTTCAAGCCGCGCAGATGGCGCCACGGCCCAGAAGTCATAGCGCTGAATGACGGGCGCTGCAAACGGCTGGACGAGCGCGCCACTCTCCAGCGCATCGCGCACCAGCGGCAGATTCGCCAGGATCACGCCCTGCCCGGCCATTGCCGCCGACATGGCGTGCCCGTCGTCGGACAGCACGATGCCCGTGTCGGTCTTGAGCCTGTGCTCGATACCGGCGGCGCGCGCCCACATCGGCCAGCCAATCGGCTGCGGCAGCGTGCGCTGCCATTCGGAGTGGATGAGCGGCACGCGCGCCAGATCGTCATGCGACTGGACGTTCAGGCCCGGATGGCAGACCGGCGCATAGGCATCGCCAAAAAGATGTTCGCTGATGAGTCCGTTGGCCTCAGCGGGCGTATCGCCATAGCGCACTGCAAGGTCTGCACTGCCGCCGTACAGGTCGACCACGGTGTCGGACGCATGAATGCGCAGATCCACCTCCGGATGCTGCGTCGCGAATTCACCCAGCCGCGGCACCAGCCAGCGCGCGGCAAGCCCCATCGGCGCGGTAAGTGTGACGCGCTGGCGGGTCGGTTGCGCTTGCGGGCCACGAAGGGCATCGATCACCTGCGCAAACGCGTCAAAGCCGGTATTGAGCACGGGATACAACTGCTGGCCGGCGGCTGACAGGCGCAGCGCCCGCACGTGGCGCTCGAACAGCGTCACGCCCAGCGCGTCTTCCAGGCGGCGGATCTGATGGCTGACGGCCGTGGGCGTGACCGACAGCTCGTCGGCAGCGCGCTTCATGCTGAGGTGGCGCGCGGTGGCTTCAAAGGCGCGCAGCGCGCTCAGGGGTGGCAGTTTTCGCATGCGCGGGATTGTGTCATGGGCGTTTTTCCCGCGTGAGCGGCATGGATGAATCCATGTCAGCTGTGGCACGCAAAACAACTCGTTTGTCGCGGTGCAGCGCGGTTCGTAGAGTGGCCACACCTCCACTCAACTCAAAACGGATGCGTAAATGACTTCTCCGATCCGCCTGTTGCACCTCGATTCAAGCGCCCGGCCGGGCACCTCCGAGACTTCGCGCCATGGCTCCCATACGCGTCGGCTCTCTGCGCGCTTCGTGCGACGCTGGCTAGAACATGCGCCCGACGCGCAGGTCGTCTATCGCGACATCGGCGGTGAACCGCCCTCGCCCGTCGACGGCCCCTGGGTACACGCCGCGTTCACGCCGCCTGCGCAGCGCGAACCGTGGATGCACGATCGCCTTGCGCAAAGCGATGCGCTGATCGACGAGTTGCTTGCCGCCGACGTGATCGTGGCTGGCGTGCCGATGTACAACTTCGGCATGCCCGCGCAGTTCAAGGCGTACATCGACAACATCGTGCGCGTGGGCCGCACGTTCGGCTTCGACCGCAGCCGCACCGGCGAGCCCTATTGGCCGTTGCTGGCCGGCATGAACAAGCGCCTGGTCATCCTGAGTTCTCGCGGCGATTTCGGTTACGGCCCTGGCCAGCGCATCGCCCACATGAACCACGTGGAAGGCGGCGTCGCAACGGCGTTCGGCTACATCGGGATCAGCGATGTGGCATCGGTGGCCATCGAATACGACGAGTTTGCAGACGACCGGCTGCGCGCATCGATTGCCTCGGCAGAAAACGAGGTCGATGCGCTGGTCGCACGCATGGCAGGCGCCGCCGTGGAAGCGGCTTAGTCGATCAGCCGGCCATCGGCCTCGAAGAATGGGTGCGGCCCGTCGAACTCGCCCACGTACGCGAGATGGCTCACCAGGCCTTGGCCCGGCACCCAGGCGTGGACCTTGTACGCGGGCGGCTCCATCACGAAACCGGGCGCCGCGTCGGGGTCAAGATCCAGCGCCACCTGGTGCGCGGGGGATGGGCATGTCGATGCGACGGTGCCCGCAAAGCGCACGTCAATGGAGCGATGCAGATGGCCGCAGATGATGCGCTCGACATTGCCGGCGGCACGCACGATCTGCGCGAAGGCCGGGATGTCTTCTTCGGCGAGCGATTGCACGTCCATGTGGCCGATGCCCGTTGCGAACGGCGGATGGTGCATCGCGATGACGGTCGGGCGTTGCGTCTCGCGCGACAGCGCTTCGGCCAGCCAATCAAGGCGCTGTACGCCCAGGCGGCCGCCGGGATGGCCGGTGTCCAGCGTATCGAGCACGACCAGGCGCACGTCGCCAATGTCTGTCCAGTACTGGAAAGCGTGCGTATCCTGCGCCGAGGCTGGAATGGGCGCGACCCAATCGGCAAAGGCATCGCGCGCGGCGTCACGGCCGTCGTGGTTGCCCAGCACCGGCAGCATGCGGATGCCAGCCGCATCCAGCGGCGCCAGCACGGCGCGCAGATGGGCGTACTCCTCCGGCGCGCCGGCATCCACAAGATCGCCGGTCAGGACGATGGCGTCGGGCTTCTCCTGCTGCGCCAGGATATGCGCCACGCAGCGCGCCAAATAGGCCGCCGAATCCACGCGCCGATACGCCAGTCGCCCCGGGCGCTTGATATGAAGATCGGTGAGTTGCAGGAAATGCATCGGCATCAGGCTTGCAGGGTCAGAAGGCGGTCTGCCGGAACATCGAAGCCGACCGCATGGCCCGGCGCAAACTGCTGGCGGCCGGGCACGTCGATGAACAGCGGCATGGCCGACACGCCGGCCACGCGCACGCGGGTGCGGAAGCCGAGAAACACCGCCGATTCGACCGTGCCCTTGAGCGCGGCCCGGGCCGGGTCCGCCAGCACGGCATCTTCGGGACGGAAAAACACGGCGTTGCCTTCGCCTGCCGGCACGAGGACGCGGCCGCCCGCGCAGACGAATGCGCCATCCTGCCGCGTGCCGTCCAGCCGGTTCATGATCCCGATGAAATCCGCCACGTGCCGGTTGGCTGGCTGGAAGTAGATTTCGCGCGGCGTGCCGATCTGCGCAATGCGGCCGGCTTCCATGACGACAATGCGATCGGCCAGCGCCATCGCCTCTTCCTGATCGTGCGTCACGTAGATGGTCGTGATGCCGAGGCTGCGCAGCAGGCGGTCCATCTCCGCGCGCACGGATTCACGCAGCTTGGCATCGAGCGCTGTGAGCGGTTCATCGAGCAGCAGCACCCGCGGCTCGGGCGCCAGCGCGCGCGCCAGTGCCACACGTTGGCGCTGCCCGCCGGAGAGCTGGTCCACGCCGCGGTCTGCGTACGGCGTGAGATGCATCATCTCCAGCAGCGTGTTCGCCCGGGCGCTGATCTGCGTATCAGACAAGCCGTTCTGCCGGCGCTGGATGCGCAGGCCGTATTCCACGTTGCCGCGCACGCTCAGATTGGGAAACAGCGCGTAGCTCTGGAACACCATGCCGATGCGGCGGCGCTCGATCGGGCGCGCGGTGACGTCTTCGTCGCCAAAGTGCACGGTGCCGCCGGCATCCGGCGCCTCCAGCCCGGCGACGATGCGCAGCGTGGTGGTCTTGCCGCAGCCCGACGGGCCGAGCAGCACGACGGTCTCCCCGGCGGCGATGTCGAGGTCCATCGACTCCAGCACGCGCTGGCCGCCAAAGTGTTTTCCGCAGCCGCGCAGCCGGATCGGCACGGGGGCGAGGTGTAGGGGTTCGGTACTCATCGGGAAGCCTTTCCGTTGTTCACCCGCAGGCCGCCAAAGCGCTGCATCAGCACCAGCAGCGGCACGATCATGACGAAGAAGATCAGCGTGTAGGCGCTGGCAATCTCCAGGCGCATCGACGCATAGGTATCGGCCAGGCCGACCGGCAGGGTCTTGGTTTCTGGTGTGTGCAGCATCCAGGTGAGGTTGAATTCGCCCACCGAGAGCGTCACCACCGTCAACGCGCCGGCCAGGATGCCGGGCTGCACGTTGGGCAGCACGATGGTGCGAAAGCGCTGCCAGAACGACGCGCCCAGGCTGGCGGCGCCCTCCTCCAGCGTCTTCAGGTTCTGGCCTGCCGCCACGGCTGCGACCGAGCGCACCATGAACGGCAGCGTGAACACCACGTGGCCGACGACGATGAACCACAAGCTCTCGCGAAAGCCACCAAAGCCGCCGTACGCCACGATCAGCCCGAGCGCCGTGGCCAGCCCCGGCAGCGCCACGGGCAGCGTCAGGAATTCTTCGATCAGGCGGCTGGCGCGGCTCTGGCGCCGCGCGAGCACATAGCCTGCCGGCACGCCCGCCGCCAATACGATCACCAGCGTGCACAGCGCCACCAGCAGCGACATCCAGATGGACGCCTGGTACATGTCCCAGACCTGAGCGACCCAATCCAGCGTCCAACCGCTCTTGAAGCCGCGGATGTAGTTGCGCGTCAGCCCCACGGCCATCGAGAGCACGACGGGCACGATCAGGAAGAGGCACAGCAGCAGCGTGATGATCCACTGCGCAGCAGACAAGGCGCGTTTCATGCCGCCGCCCCCGCTTGTCCGCCAGCCGCCGTGCGTGCAATCGCCAGCACCAGCCACGTCACCACGCCCAGCACAACCGACAGCGCGGCCGCCATGGCAATTCCGGCATTGAGCGTGAACTCGGTATAGATCGTCATCGGCAAAACGTCGATATCGGTGGCGAGCGTGAAGGCCGTGCCGAACGCGCCCATCGACGTGGCAAAACAGATCGCCCCCGAGGCGATGAGCGCAGGCGCCAACCCCGGCACGAGCACGTCACGCGTCACCTGCCACGACGACGCGCCCAGCGAGCGCGCCGCTTCTTCCAGTGAACGATCAAGCTTTTCCGCCGCTGCCATGACCGTCAGCACCACGCGCGGGATCGAGAAATACAGGTAACCGAGAAACAGCCCGCCGATGGAATAAGCGAAGACCCATTTCTCTCCGACCAGCTTGTGTGTGAGATCGCCCAGCAGGCCCTGGCGCCCGGCCAGCAGAATCACCATGAAGCCGACCACCACACCGGGAAACGCCAGCGGGAACGTCAGCATGGCGGTAATCATTCGTTTGCCCGGCACGTTGTGGCGCACCAGAAACAACCCGGCGATGGTCGATAGGACGAGCGTGGCCAGCGTGACCGCTGCCGACAGCACCACCGTCGAAAACAGGCTGCCCAGGTAGCGCGGTGTAGTGACCGCCGCCGTGTAGGTGGCGACAAGGCCTTCGCTACCGCTCACACGCAGCAACGCGGCCATCGGCAGCAGCCAGAATGCGCAGAACAGTGCAACGGCCGGCGCCAGCAACGCCACCCGCCACCGTGCGGGCAATACCGCATCGTCGGGCAAGGTGGTTCGGGTGACGGTGCTCATGCTCAGCGGACCTCGTTCAGGTAGCGCGTGCCAAACGCCTGCTGGCCGGCCGCCATCTTGTTGAAGTCGACCGTCTTTGCGCGGGCGTATTCGCTGGCCGGCAGGAAGCGCGAGGCGGCTTCCTTGCTCATGGCGCTGGCGCGCACCGGGCGCAGGTAGGCGTTGGCCCACAGTGTCTGGCCCTCGTCCGACAGCACGAAATCCAGCACCTTCTTGGCATTCTCGGCATGCGGCGCGCCGGCCGTCAGGCTCATCACGTACGGCACGGCAATCGTGCCTTCCTGCGGGATCACGAATTCCACGTTGGCGTGATCCTTGTACTTGGCGCGGTAGGCGTTGAAGTCATAGTCGAGCAGGATGGGGATTTCGCCTGCCACCACGCGTGCGTAGGCGGTCTGCTTCGGCACGATCGGCGCGTTCTTCTTCAACTGCTTGAACCACTCGATGGCCGGGGTGAAGTTGTCCAGCGTGCCGCCCAGCGCCTGGTTGACCGCCACGGCACCCACGTAGCCGACGAAGGCGCTGCTCGGGTCCAGGTAGCCGACCATGCCCTTGTATTCGGGCTTGAGCAGGTCCTTCCACGAGCGCGGCACGGGCTTGCCTTCCAATGCGTCCTTGTTGACGAAGAAGCCCAGCGTGCCGGAGTGGATCGAGAAGAACGCGCCATCCGGGTCTTTCATGCCGGCCGGAATATCTTCCCAATGCTTGGGCTTGTAGTTCGCGACCAGGCCTTTCTCCTTGGCCTGATACGCGGACGTGATGCCCAGGTAGGCCACGTCAGCCACGGGATGCGACTTCTCGGCCAGCATCTGCGCGATGGCCTGGCCGGAGTTCTTGTTGTCGAACGGCACGGTGATGCCGGTCTTTTCCTTGATGGCCTTGATCTGGCTGGCCCAGTCGGCCCATTCGGGCGGGCAGTTGTAGCAGATGGCGACTTGCTGGCCGGCCGGCTGTGCCTGCACCGGCGCAGCCAGGGCGAATGCGCCGGCTGCCACGAGGCCGCACGCGCGCAGCCATTGAACGAGACGTTTCATCGAGACGCTCCTTGCGTATCAGACGTGAGGGAAGAAACAACGGAGAGAGACGCTTCAGCCGGCGCACGGGCCAGCGTGCCGCCCGCCAGCAGACGGTGCGGCAACGTAATCGAGGGCACCACCTCGCCGGTGATGCGGCGAGCCAGTGCCATGGCCGCGTCGGTGCCGATTCGGCGATGCGGCTGCGCCACCGTCGCAAGCGTGGGCGAAAGCCACTGCCCCATCGCCAGGCCATCGAAGCCAACCACGCTCACGTCTTCTGGCACGCGCAGGCCCATCTCGCGCAGCGAGCGGATGGTGAGCAGCGCAAGGCGGTCGTTGCTGCAGAAAATGGCGGTCGGGCGCGGCGGGGCCAGCAGGCGGGCCAGCTCGGCGGGCAGCATGGCATCGGCATTGAAATCAATTTCGACGGGCGGCTGCGGCGCAATGCCGGCCGCTTCCAGCGCTTCGCGGTAGCCATCGTGGCGCAGCGCCGCACGGTCCGACGCTGCCAGCGTGCCAGTGAGCATGCGGATTTGACGATGCCCCTGCGCGAGCAACGCGCGAATGGCGTCGCGTGCGGCCGCCCGGTTGTCGACCGTGACGCAGCAGCGGGCAGGAATGCGCGCTTGGCCAACCGTGTCGTTGTAGACCAGCACGTAAGGCACGTGCTCGGCGTCGAGGCGATCGAGGTGCGGATTGGCGGCGGCATCGGCCACGGTCAGGATCAGGCCGTCGACACGTTGCTCGAGCATGGTTTCGATGGCGCGGGCTTCACGCTCGCGGTCGTACGCAGTCGTCATGAGCATCACACGTTGGCCCGTGATGGACGCTGCTTCCTCGATGCCCTGCATGCATTCGGCAAACACGGGGTTGGCCAGCGACGGCAGCACCACACCCAGCAAGCCCGTGCGCTCGGCGCGTAACTGGCGGCCCAGCGCGTTGGGGCGGTAGTGAAGCGCATCCATGGCGGCCTGCACACGGGCCAGCGTCGATGCGCTCACGCGCTCCGGCGTATTGACCGCCCGCGACACCGTGGCAATCGAAATGCCGGCATGCGTCGCTACGTCCTTGATGCTGCTGCCCACTGCTCGCCCCTCGGAATTTGTAAACGTTTACATCCTAGGTGCGCGCAGTGACTATTTCATGACAATCGATGCTGCAGTGCAGCCGTCGCCGCAATGCAGCATCGCCGGTGTTGTGCATGGCAAAGTTACAAAGCTCGCATATTCTTCTTACGAAAATGGGCAAGCGGCGTGCGCCAATGCGTGCGCAGCGGCATGGCCCACTTGCTGCTGTGCTGTTCTCGCTGCCTGCTCTGGAGACACCATGCGTGTATCGCCCGTTTTCGATGTGCCTAGCATCGCTCTGCCCGCCCTGATGCAACACTACGGCGTGGTCCGCGCCCAATCCCTGGCCTTGGCCGCGCCGCTGTCCGACGCCGATGCCACCGTCCAATCCATGGACGACGCCAGCCCCGCCAAATGGCATCTGGCCCACACGACGTGGTTTTTCGAAGAATTCATCCTGGGTCCGAACGTGCCGGGCTATCGCTCGCCGGACGCACGCTACCGCTACCTGTTCAATTCGTACTACGAGACCGTGGGTGCGCGGCACCCGCGCCCGCGTCGCGGCATGCTCACCCGCCCTACGCTCGATGAGGTGCGCGCCTATCGCGCCCATGTCGATGCGGCCATGCAGTGCTTGCTGGCCGATGGCGTACCGGATGACCTGGCTCGCTTGATTACGCTTGGCCTGCATCACGAGCAGCAGCATCAGGAACTGCTGCTGACCGATCTGCTCCACTTGTTTGCGCAGAATCCGCTATGCCCGGCCTATGCAGAACCGCCGCCGCGCGTGCATGCGGCGCCCGCGCAACCGGGCTGGGTGAGCTTCCAGGGCGGCGCCGTGCAGATCGGCAAGACCGAGTCCGATACCGGTTTCACGTTTGATTGCGAAGGCCCGCGCCACACCGTCTGGCTTGAGCCCTATGCATTGGCCACGCACCCGGTCACCAACCGCGAGTGGCTTGCCTTCATGCAGGACGGCGGTTATCGGCAGCCCACCCTGTGGCTGTCCGACGGCTGGGCGTGGGTGCAGAGCGAAGGCGTTGACGCCCCGCTCTACTGGCGCACCGGCATGGACGAGGCCGAAGGTTGGCAGCAAATGTCGCTGCACGGTTTGCAGCCGGTGGATCTGGATGCGCCCGTGGCGCACGTCAGCTTTTACGAGGCCGATGCCTATGCCCGCTGGGCCGGCGCCCGCCTCCCGACTGAAGCTGAGTGGGAGCACGCCGCAGAAGGCCTACCCGTGCAAGGCAACTTCGCCGGCCGGGGCGCGCTACGCCCGTTGCCCGACCACGGCATCGCCGAGGCAGGCAGCCTGCGTCAACTGTTCGGTGATGTGTGGGAATGGACCGCCAGCCCTTATGGCCCGTACCCGGGTTTTGAGCCGGCCGAAGGGGCCGTGGGCGAATACAACGGCAAGTTCATGTGCAGCCAGATGGTGCTGCGCGGCGGATCGTGTGTGTCGCCCGAGGGGCATCTGCGGGCGACGTACCGCAACTTCTTTTATCCGCACCAGCGGTGGCAGTTCACCGGGGTGCGGCTGGCGCGGCGGGCGTGAGGCGCATCACAACCGGCACTGCGGCACGATTGCCGCGCCATTCGGGCCGCGTCTAGCGGTTGCTGTCAAACAGCATATTGGTTGGGGTGCCGATCGTATCTTGGCCAGCCGGGCTGGGTGCTGCTGCATCCCGTTTGGCTGCCGGCATCGGCGTGGGCGCATCCGGCGCGCTTGCCTTGGCGGGCTGAGGGACAGCCGCCGCGGGTGCCGCCACCGGAGCAGGCTTGCCCGCCTGTTCCGCCAACTTGCGCCGGCGTGACTCCAGCCCCGCCGCAATTTCATCCTGGTGATACCGCTTGGCGAAGTCGATCACGTCCATCTTCTGCTGGTTGCGCAGGTTCATGTCGG
>Ga0308159_1000742_pt1 | contig 62610 bp, 52 predicted proteins | sample PhyCR1_FD_201040 | JGI IMG/M metagenome (GOLD analysis project Ga0308159, IMG submission 201040) | Phyllosphere microbial communities from UC Gill Tract Community Farm, Albany, California, United States - DLSLC.R1 | ecosystem: Host-associated > Plants > Phyllosphere > Unclassified | place: USA...
TCGGACGGGCAGCCCTACATGCGTTAGCCTATTTGGTCTTTCAACTCCCGGGGTTTACAAACCACTACAGTCGCCTGTAATGCTCGTGCGCTCTTACCGCACGTTTTCACCCTTACCCAAAATCGCAAGCGAAAAAGGGCGGTATATTCTCTGTTGCACTCTTCCGTGATTCAGGTTTTCATTCCTCAATCCCTTTCCGTTAGAAAGCGGGATGCCCTGTGTTGCCCGGACTTTCCTCTCTCCCGATAAATCGAAACAGCGATAGAACAACCTGCATTTTGCGCAAAGATGCTTGTTTTAAATTAGAAAGACACTAAAATTATTGATTATTTACAATTCTGCAGTTGAACAGAAACTTTGCTATAGGGTACAAATCCTTGTTTATTGCCAAAGGAATTGGTTACATAAACCATCACCTGTGCCACGTCTATATCTGCTAATTCTGGGAAAGCTGGCATTTTTTCTTTATAAGTTTTGCCGTTGATTACAATTGGCTCATTAAAGCCGTTTCTAATCATACAAGCCAATCTGGTTTTGTTGTTTTTCAAAAAGACCGAGTCTGTTAAAGGCGGAGCAAGCTGACCTAAGCCCTCGCCATTTTCTCCATGGCAATTCTGGCACTTAGTTTTGTAGATGTCTTTACCATTAGACATGTAATTTTGTAAATCGATGGTTTCCTGATTTTGGCAGGCAGCTATGATTGCGATAATGGAAAGCAGGAAAATAGAAGTAACAATATATTTGCGCATTGATATTAGTTTATAGCGAGAAAAGCAACGTGATGGATCATTTTCCTCATCACGTCGCTTTCTTGGCTGATATTTTATTTTTTATATTCTGCCAGTAGAACCGGAATATCCTTTTTCAGCTGTGCTACCTGATCTTCTTTGGTACCATCATAAGCACCGCGAATTCGCCTGTCTTTATCAATTAGAACAAGGTAACCCTGATGAATATAACCATCTTTTGCAGTACTATCTTCACCAACTGCCACCAGGTAGTTTTTCTCTGCTAAAGTATAAACACTGTCTTTACTTCCATAAAGAAACTGCCATTTGTTCCCATCAACGCCAAGCTTTTGTGCATACTTTTTTAAGACTGATGGCTTATCATACTTAAAATCAATGGTATGTGATACAAACATCACATCAGGATTAGTCTTAAAATCATTATAAACCGTCATTAGGTTTCTGTGCATTGTTGGGCAAATGGTACTGCAAGAAGTAAAAAAGAAATCTGCAATATACACTTTACCGTCTGTGGCCTTATTAGTGGTAACAACGCTATCCTGATTCAAGAAAGACCAATTAGGAATGGTTTGGTAAACGGTATCGATTTTTTCTACACCAGCAGCATCTCTAACTGTCTCAGCATGACGCTCACCGTAGAAAGGTAATTTTTTGTCTTGTTTGCAAGAGGAGAGCATGGCAACGGATAGCATACAAATCGCTATCGAAGAAATTATTTTATTCATGTTTTTTTATTAATGTGTAAATATACGACCTCTGTTTTGCAGGAGGGAATTAATTTTTGTTTTTAATGTCTCCCGCAGATTTAAAAGATAAACGGAGATATTTTACAGTTCCGAGAAGGTCTGTTCAATCAACGGGAGAATTTTAATGTTTATGATGTTCCATATTCATTTTTTCTGTCGGTGCAACATTGTATACTTTCAGTACCGAATCTGATGCTTTCGTAACTTTAATATAATCGTCTTCTACCTTCCTGATTTTTACCATTTCAGATTTATAGTAATTCAAATCTTCCTCTTCAGTTTTACCTTTAAAGTCATCCTTGAAACCATGCATCCAATCCATCATGCTTTCATCAGCTTGATTTAAGTTTGTAATTAAGTTGGCTACTTTTACAGAGTCTTGAGGAGATTGAATTTTGTCGGACTTTAAAATGGAATCTAGCTTCATTTTATTAGCGATCACCTTTCCGCCGTCAATCATCAGTTTATCATGAATATTTAGCACTTCTTTTTTTATTGCTTTTGAGTTTGGTTCCGTTTTGCAGGCGCTGAAGAGTAAAACGATTCCGCAAAACACTAGTGTTATTATATTTTTCATATGATTTTTAATTAAAATTTGTATTTGGTATTTGTTCCTGTCTGAGTTCTGAATTTCTACGCCAGGGATGGGTATAATTATGCATCACTAGTATGTTGAGATGATGCGAATGAAAATTGAATGGTAAAAATTGATTACATCAGTGGCTTTAGCTCCTTGATGTCATGCTTTTTTGCAAGTACAGGAGGGAGATAAGCTACTCGAAATTTATGTTTATTAATATGCTTTATGATACTTTCTGCTATCACTAACGTAGGATTTGAAAAAGCAATCATTCGCCAGCAGTAAGCTGGTAATTTAAACTGTTTTCGGCGGATGAAAGATAGAGATGGAAAGGTCTTTAACTGGTTTTTCTAGATAAAGGCTTTCAGATTTAATAGTGAAGTAGGGAAGGTGATGATTTACTGTTAGCATTTCGAATCCAGGATCACCCTCTATAATTTTCTTAAGTGTTTCCTGAATTTGTTTGTTTTTCCCATCTAAATCCTTCAATTTTTTGGCAAGAAAACATTGTCCGTCGCAATGAAGTTCAGGATGAGCCTTATTGATACAAAATACTGATGTAATGTATTCCTTATTCATTTGGTAACCAGAGTACACTACCAACTGCATATAGCAATTTGATATGGTACAGATTACTAAGAAAAATATCAGGGCTTTTTTAAACATGCTAATTCGGTTGCAAGGTAATAAATTTTTCACCTCCTTTAATGTTAACCATAAAGAATTGGAGTAAAAGTGAATTAAAAAAGACGTTGTATTCTGCACAATAGTTAATTAAAGAACAGGTCCTGCAGATTTAGTAATTTTCGCGAAACCTAGCATTAAAAATCCGCGGAATCTGCGTGATCTGCGGGACAAAAACCTATCATGCCTGCTCGTCAGCATTAGTAAAACTAGTCCCGCGGATCTCAGAGATTTTCGCAAAAGTGAGTGGTAAGGTTCTGCGTAATCAGCGTGATCCGCGGGACAAACGTATTATGCCTGCTTGTTCAGCATTAGTAAAATAAAACTAGTCCCGCAGATCTCGGAGATTTTCGCAGAAACAAGTAACAAAATTTGCATAACCTAGGGGACAAAAATATATGATGCCTGCTTGTCAGCATTAGTAAAGTAAAACTAGTCCCGCAGATTTTGGAGATTTTCGCAGAAACAAGTAACAAAATTTGCATAACCTAGGGGACAAAAATATATGATGCCTGCTCGTTAGCTTTAGTAAAGTAAAGCTAGTCCCGCAGATCTCGGAGATTTTCGCAGAAACAATTGGTGAAATTCTGCGTAATCAGTGTGATCCGCGGGACAAAACGTATTATGCCTGCTCGTTGAGCATCAGTAAAATAAAACTAGTCCCGCAGATCTCGGAGATTTTCGCAAAAGTAAGTGGTAAGGTTCTGCGCAATCAACGTGATCTGCGGGAGAAAAACGTAGGACGCCTGCTTGTCAGCATTAGTAAAGTAAAACTAGTTCCGCAGATTTCGGAGATTTTCGCAAAAGTAAGTGGTAAGGTTCTGCGTAATCAGCGTGATCCTCGGGACAAAACCTATCATGCCTGATCGTTCCGTACTATAATTTTGTATCAAAAAAAAAGCCACAGATGATACATCATCTGTGGCTCTGAGTTTTTATGATCTTAAATTACAAATAAAAATCCTGCTTAAGCTTGTAAATCAGCCATTACAGTCTTGATTTTCTCTCCCAACTCTTCGTTTACTTTCGGAAAATCAGCGCGATCAGCTAAAGGTGCATTTACGCTGCAATAGAATTTAATTTTTGGTTCTGTACCACTTGGACGAGCAGAAACAATGCTTCCATCTTCTGTGATGAACTGTAGCACATCAGAAGTAGGGTAATCTAGTTTAGTTACCTTTCCGGTCGCCAAATCAGTTTCCTGACTTAATTCGTAATCCTTCAATACTGAAACCTTAGAACCTCCTAATGCTGCAGGTGGATTCTCTCTGAATTTCACCATCATGGCTTTGATTTCTTCTGCACCGGTTTTACCCTTTTTAGTAAGCGAGACCAGATCTTCTTTATATAAGCCATATTCTACATACATATCAAGTAGCGCATTATACAAGCTTGCACCTTTATCTTTATAGTAAGCAGTCATCTCAGAAATGAAAGCAGCAGAAACAACCGCATCTTTATCGCGAACCAAATCGCCAATTAAATAGCCATAGCTTTCTTCTCCGCCGCCAATGAAATATTTTTTTCCTTCAAGCTCAGTCATTACCTGACCAATATATTTAAAGCCAGTTAAGGTATTGTAGTAAGTAACATCTTTTTTCTTGGCAATTTCTTCAATAAGGTTAGATGTTACAATTGTTTTTACAATGAATTGGTTGCCATCTAGTTTACCAGCTTCCTGCCATGCGGTTAACAAGTAATTAATTAGTAAACTTCCGGTCTGGTTACCATTTAACAAAACCCATTCGCCATCATTATCTTTTACTGCAATACCTACACGATCAGCGTCTGGATCGGTTGCCAATACCAAATCTGCATCAATTTCCTTCGCCTTATTCATGGCTAACGTTAATGCGTCTTTTTCTTCAGGATTTGGATAAACAACCGTTGGGAAATTACCATCTGGTTTGCTTTGCTCTTCAACAACAGTTACGTTGGTAAAGCCAAACTGCGCTAATGCTTTCGGTACAAGTGTAATCCCGGTTCCGTGAATAGGAGAGTATACAATTTTTAAATCATGCTGTCTTTTGATGGCTTCAGGAGATATTGAAAGCGCTGTGATGCCATCTAAATATAATTTATCTACGGCTTCGCCGATTAACTCAACGTTGGCTTCCACACGATCGAACTTAACTTCATCAATGCTGCTGATCTTATTTACTTCATCAATCACCAACTTGTCATCAGGAGAAGTGAACTGACCGCCATCTGCGCCATAAGCTTTATAGCCATTATATTCTTTAGGATTGTGGGATGCTGTTAACATTACACCACTTTTGCAGCCAAAATGACGCACAGCGAAAGAAAGTTCTGGAGTTGGTCTTAATTCTTCAAAAAAGTAAACATAGATCCCATTTGCAGAAAAAACATCAGCTGTGATTTTAGCGAAATAATCTGAGTTATTGCGACTATCATGTGCAATCGCTACACTGATTTTTTCACCTGGATATTTATTGTTTAAATAGTTTGCCAACCCTTGAGTTGCAGTTCCAATAGTATATTTATTGATTCTGTTTGAACCAGCACCCATGATGCCACGTAAGCCTCCGGTTCCGAATTCTAAACTTTTATAAAATGAATCGATTAAGTCTGTTGTTGCGTTCTGATCAACTAAGGCCTGTATTTCTGCCTTTGTTTTCTCATCGTAATTACCGCCTAACCATTGGTTAATGGTGGCTTGTGTAGATTGGTCAATTGCTTGCATTGAGCTTTTTTTTAATTAAATATCTCGTGTTGAACAAAATTTCCTGGATGAAGTTTCGTCAAAATTCATTTATTTCGATTTATCCAAATTTTATTTTGTTGAGGATGTTGCTTTTAAGCTTGATTTGCTTATTTTCACGCCCCGATACAATAATAAAGAAATTCCGGTATTAAAATAAAACCATTGTAACTTTTTCACAGTTCGAAGGGAATTATGTAAAGTATTGCTGGCTTTTATCACAGGTTAAAAAATAATTAAGTAGATGAAAATATTAAAATTTGGGGGTACATCTGTTGGTAGTCCCGAGCGCATGACGAAGTTATTGGATATTATTAATCCAAATGAAGAACAGATTGTAGTGTTATCAGCCGTTTCTGGAACTACAAATAGTTTAGTGGAAATTTCTAATTATTTTTTAGCCGGAGATAAGAAGAACGGAAGTACTGCCGTAGAAAATTTATATCAAAAATATAAGGATTTCGTTATTGAGCTTCTGCCTGCTGCCGATTTTCAGGAGATGGGGAACGAAGTGATTGATTATCATTTTAGTTTTTTAGCCGTTTTAACCAATGATATTTTTACACCTGTAGAAGAAAAAGTGGTTCTGGCACAAGGCGAATTGCTTTCCACAACCTTATATCATATCTATTTAAAATCAATCGGAATCGAATCAGTCTTGTTGCCTGCGTTGGATTTTATGAAAACGGACGAAGATAACGAACCCGATATTCCATTTACCACCAAGCACCTAACGCCACTTTTAGAACAAAATAAAGGAAATAAACTCTTCATTACACAAGGATTTATTTGTCGCAACAGTTTTGGAGAGGTAGATAACTTGCGCCGTGGCGGAAGTGACTATACCGCTTCTTTGTTGGGTGCTGCGATTTTGGCAGAAGAAGTGCAAATCTGGACAGACATCGACGGGATGCATAACAATGATCCCAGAATTGTAAAAGGTACCAAGCCGATTGCGCAACTATCTTTCGATGAAGCAGCAGAGTTGGCATATTTTGGCGCAAAAATTCTTCATCCGCAATCTGTGTTTCCAGCGCAAAAATACAAGATTCCAGTTCGTTTGCTGAATACAATGGAACCATCAGCGGCCGGAACATTGATTACGCACGATAGCGAAAAAGGAAAAATAAAATCAATTGCCGCGAAAGATGGAATTACCGCCATTCGCATTCAATCTAGCCGAATGTTACTGGCTTATGGTTTCCTTCGTCGTGTTTTTGAGGTATTCGAACGCTATAAAACACCAATCGATATGATCACAACATCTGAGGTTGCAGTTTCGCTTACCATTGATGAAACAGGAAATCTTCCAAAAATTATCGAAGAACTGGAAAGTTTTGGAAAAGTTGAGGTAGATACCAACCATAGCATTGTTTGCGTCGTAGGAGATTTCGGTTCTGAAAAACATGGTTTTGCGAGCAGGGTTTTAGAAGGCTTAAAGCACATTCCAATCAGGATGATCTCTTATGGTGGAAGCAATTACAACGTTTCTTTACTCATTTTGAGCGAATATAAAACAGAAGCATTAAGAAGTCTGCACAATCGGTTATTCGAATAACAGATAAAACGTACCTAAAATGACCAAAAGGCCGAGTACGCAGTGTAAGGCTAAAAAGCCTTTTGGAAGTTGATCATTTTTGTATTTCTTATAGGAATTTAACAGGCCTAAGGAAATAATTAATGCAATAAATATGGCTGCAATAATCTTCATTTTTTGATAAATAAGAGGAACAATACAATCAGGAGTAAGACCAGAGAAAATCTGATTTTCCCATTATATTGTTTTTGGGTAATTCTTCCATTCTTTAAATCGAGGTAATTACCGAAGTATACCAGCCCAAAGAATAAAATTAAAATTATAATAAAGAATTTGAACATGTTCGCCCATAAAGATATATCAAAGTTTAGCAATATAGAAACGCCATTTTACTATTATGATACCGATTTACTGCAAGAAACACTTCGCACATGCGCAGCGGCAGCAGCTCCCTATCATTTTCATATCCACTATGCCTTAAAAGCTAACTTCAATGCTGTTTTGCTTGAAGAAATAAAAGGCATTGGTTTTGGTGCAGACTGCGTGAGCGCCGGAGAAGTGAGAAGGGCGGTAGAAGTTGGTTTCGATCACCAGAAAATAGTATTTGCAGGAGTGGGCAAATCTGATAAAGAAATTAATGAAGCCCTGGATCTTGATATCTATTGCTTCAATGTAGAGTCTATTCAGGAACTTGAAGTACTAAACGAACTCGCCGCAGCAAAAGGGAAAGTTGCACAGGTAGCCATTAGGATTAACCCGAATGTTGATGCACATACGCACCATAACATCACCACAGGTTTAGATGAAAATAAATTTGGAATCAACTCATGGGATTTACCAGAATGTGCAGAGACTTTAAAAGGATCTGCAAACTTAAAGTTCATCGGTATTCACTTCCATATTGGTTCTCAGATTACCAACTTAGATGTATATAAAAATCTTTGTGTCAGGGTTAATGAGTTTGCAACCTGGTTTGAAGATAAAGGCTTTACGCTGAAAGTTTTAAACGTAGGTGGAGGTTTAGGTATCGACTATTATCATCCTGATCATCAAATACCTGACTTCGAATCTTACTTTAAAATATTTGATGACTTCCTGGAGATTAAAGCCGGACAAGAAGTACACTTCGAACTGGGACGCGCCCTTGTTGGCCAGTCTGCATCACTCATTACAAGAGCTTTATACATTAAAAATGGCAAGAAGAAAAACTTTGTAGTTTTAGATGCCGGCATGACAGAATTGATGCGTCCGGCCCTTTATCAAGCCTATCATAAAATCGAAAATTTAAGCCGTGTTGACGAATCTGCCAACACCATCAAGTATGATATCGTAGGGCCGATTTGCGAAAGTACGGACTGTTTTGGAAAGGAAGTAGAACAGCCAATTTCTTTCAGAGGTGATATTTTTGCCATTCGCAGCGCAGGTGCTTATGGCGAGGTAATGGCTTCGAAATATAATCTACGAGATGCGATAAGATCTGTCTATAGCAACGAGATTTAAATAGGAATCGCCGATACGATTGCAGCGTTAGCAATTGTATCGGCAATACTTTAATTTGGTTCACTAGGTTCTAAAACTTGATCCCCACAGAAAATCTAATGTTGAAGGGTTCTCCTTCCACAAAGAAATAGTTATTCCCTGCATAGGGGAAGTCGGTAGTGATATCACCAGCAGACATGTAACGTTTATTAGCCAGGTTATCTGCAATTATCCTCACCCAATATTTTGGATTAGTAAAGCTTACTCCAGCATCAAATTTGGTGTAGTTCGGTAAGAAAACATCCCGCTGGCTAATGGCTGAAAGTTTCGAAATACTGGTTTGACCGGCACTTAATGAGATTTTATTATAGCCTTTTAAGGGAATACTGTATTGAATCCAGGTATTAAAGATCTGTTGAGGAACATCTGGCATTTTTTGTCCTACAATTGAAGGGTTATCTGGAGAGGGATCGAGGTTATTGTCTTTAGTGATCTTCGCATCTACATATGTATAATTTGCAACTAGCGAAAGTCGGTCTGTAATATTTCCAATCACATCAACTTCAACCCCGTTGCTTACCACTTCACCCAATTGCAGGTAATAAGCTACTGCGCCAGCTGTAGCTGTGTAGCTTCTGAAATCTCTTGCAGATACATTTTGCTTTGCTGAATGAAAACCGTTTATCGTGGTCAGCAGCTTCCCATTAAACCATTTTTTCTTAAAACCAACATCAAAGCTATTTCCAAATTGAGGATCTATTGGTTTCGTTCCAGTCACCGTGCGCTGTCCTGCCGTTGTTCCTTCCGTCGTTTCCGTTACAACTTGTCCTGTTTGAGGCACAAAAGACTGATCATATAGAAAATAGATCGAAGAGGTAGAATCGGGCGTAAAGGTTAGTGCCAAACGGGGCGAAAATGCATGTTGTTTGTATTGATCGGGTGCACGCGGTCCTCTGGTCGTGGTTAAAATATTCTGATTTCGATATTCGGTATACCGTGCACCAACAGTTAACATAAATTTATCGTAAGCTATATTATCGTAAACGTATGCAGCTGTATAGTGAATCTTATTTTCCTGTCTGATAGACCTTTTCGTTACGGTAACAGCAGCCGGATCTACTTCATAATTCGGATTGTTGCGGTCAAAAGCGATTGAATTGCTGCCATAATAGGTAGAGAGCGAATCTTTTCCCTTAGTATAATCTCCACCAATCAATAAGGTATGTTTAAACTCACCCGTATTAAATTTTCCATTCAAAAATAGATTGGTATTATAAGTTTCACCCAATAAATTTGAATTGCTTGATATTCGCTTAGTTTTACCTCCTTCGTCAAAACTGATTGAAGTTCTGTTATTTGATGAAACCATATACCACTGGGTAGATGGTGCTTTAACGTAATTAGATTGGGAAGTTAACTGCCAGTTAGAATTGAATTTATGCACAGCAACGAATCGACCAGTGTGTGTTTGGGCAACACTCAAAGGAAGCCCGATACCTGCGCTATAATTTACGCCAATGGGATCTTGCAATACATCCTTATCCTGACGAAGTTTATTAATAGAGGAACCATTTTTTACCTCACCCCGAATGTAGTTATATTCTGCAATCACATATGTTTTCGGACTAAAGTTGTATTGAAGCACCGGAGCAATTACGTATTTCTCGGTTTTCATGTGGTTTAGGTAAGAATCCTGACGCTGGTAAGCGGCGTTGAATCGGTAAGAAAAGCCTTTGTCTAATGCTTTACTGCCCACGTCTACGGTTGACCTGAATAAATTATAATTTCCCCCCGTAAGCTGAACATTCAACAGTTTTTCTTTCGGTGCTTTTGTGGAGATGTTTAATGTTCCTCCTGGTTCACCAACAGCACTGATAAATCCAGCCGGGCCTTTGATAAATTCTAAACTCTCGATTAAGGCTTCATCATCAAGCGTTGCACCAAGAACCAGTCGGCTGGGCATCCCGTTAATGGTGGTAGATGCGTTAAACCCCCTAATTTTAATGGAAGCAGAATTATCGAAAGGTGAACTATTGTATCCGAAATAAATTCCACTGGCATTCCTGGCCATGTCTCTCAATTGAAAACTTCCTTGCTGCTGGATTAATGCCGAAGAAATGCTGATGATGTTTTGAGGCATTTGAAGCAGTGGAATCTGCAGCCTAAGGGCAGCAGCCAAAGTGTCCTTTCGCAATTTCGCTGCTTTTTGTCCAGCAATGCTCACTTCTCTTAACTGTTGGGTTTTATTCGAATCCAAAGTAGATTTTGCTTTGCCTGGTTGCTGGGCAAATAATTGGGTAACATAAAAAAGGATGACTAATGAAAGGTAAAGTTTTTTCTTCATTTCTGTGATTTGTTAAGTTGATGGTAATGGATTTTATAGCGGTGATTTTATTTTTCTACTTAATAATAGGATAGACGATGCTATTGCGAGCAGGCCTAGGATACCAATAATGATCTCTTTTCTCTTTCCGGGTGCAGGTAGCATATCAAATTTCGGGAGATGGTAAAAGTCGGTTAAGGTTAAATTTCTGTTGTGGATAATATAGGTTGTCATAAAATCAACCCAGGTTTTTTGAAAACGATTGACCTGACTTTGATAAGCTAAATAATCATTCAGACCGCTTTCTGCTATTAAATTGAGCAGGTTTTGCGTTTTGACAGCTGGATTAATCCAACTTAATCTTGCTGAAACGGCATTTTGTTTTTGAGGATATCGGTTGAAGTTATCTACTGCAGCAGTCATCTTCCTGCCTAAAAGATCGTAGTAAGCAACAAATCGAACGGTGCTATTTTCACTGGTATCGGCTGGACTTTTTAAAGCAATATATTTCGGGTTGTTAAGATAAAACGTATCAATAAGCGCTTGTTTAGGCATCGCCCAGATGGCTTCGCTATTTTCTCTTAACGCAACGGCTTCATTTGTTTTTAAGGGAATTGGATATGTTTGGCGGACAATAGCATTGGTAATGGCGGGTAATACCAGCAAGAAAAAGCACCATACTGCCAATAGATAGAGGGCGTTCGCAGCAGAATTTTTGCCCAGTTTGATTAAGAATAAACAAATTGAAAACCAGAATATGATATAAGAAGTAACTGCAAAAAACCAGAACAACGCAGTAATCAGGTCGAAAGAATTTAGCATTGCATCACTAAACATTCCGATGTAACTCAGCACCCATGTTAATAAAATAACCAGGGTGAATCTGAAGCCTAGCTTATAAACAATAATGCGTTCAAGATGCTTGCCTTGAACAGCGATGAGTCGATCGGTTTGTTGTTCCTGTTCTTTCGACCAAGTGTTATAAGATAAAGCAATCCCCAGGAGAGGAAGGAGGTAAATGATTACATATGCGAGATCGATATTCCCGGCCGCAAGCATTTCAGGGTTGGCAATTTCTGCATTTGGCGACTGTACTGCATTTCGTCTTCTCGTGATCACATCATAATAGGGCAACAAATCCCGTTGCCCAATAGCAAGCGACATGAGCTTTGCTGGCCGATGTACCGCGTTAAGCGGATTTCGATATTCAATTACAGAGGGGATGCCAGCTTGCGCAAAACTGATTTTTCCTTCAGCAGTCGTGGTATCTGCCTTAAAACTACCCACTAGTTCAATAAACTTATTGTCGTAAGTTTTTTCCAAACTATCTATTGCTGTAATTTGCTTTTTAGCGACGTAGTAACCATTATAAATGCTATACAGACCGATCAAAAAGAAGCAAGAAATTAAGTACATCACTATTCTTTGCCTCCGGAGCATCCGAAATTCAAATGCAAACACAGTTTTAAACAGATTCATAATTACGGGCTAAATAAAATGAAGCAATAAACCGGAGCACTAAGGCAAGCAGCATGATCCAACCCAAAATAGCTGCGAACGCAATCTGGTTGAGTCGAACCACCTCTTCAATTGGCGGAAGGTCATCTGTGAAGCTTTTAGTTTGAGTAAAATATTGCGGACCAACTTTGTACTCTCCTTTTACGCCTTTGCTGTACATGGCCAACTGCACGTTAAGCTTTTTGATTAAGTGATTGCGATAGTGCTGAGCTTGTTTAAAAAAGTTCTGGTGATGATAATAATCCGTGCCAGACAGTGCCATCGAAATTCGTTTGATGGAAATGAACGGATTAAATATTCCTGCGATGGTTAAAAACTGTTGCTGTTGTTCAAACTGTTGTTCTACCTGCGCTAAATAGTGGTTAAATACTAATGTCCGGTAATCTTCATGGTATTGGAGCGTCAAACCATCAATGTTAAATGGCAATTGGCTAGCAGAATCTGCATGATAACTTTTGAGCAGCTTCTTAACAAACCTTTCCCCACGGGCCGCATAGGGGTCATTTCCGTTTAACCCTTTTCGGTATCCTTGTTCTACCAGATCGGTAAAGGCCGCACGGGACATTGGTGAATAGCTGCGATCTGCAATCCCGGTGAGTAGCTTAGGTATAACAATGCTCATCAAAATCCAACAGCTCAAAGCCGTCAACAGGGCTTTGCTAGAATTTCCACTCCAGGTAGAAATCAGTGTACCTAATAATGCAATCAGAAAAAAATAAAGTAGAAATGCAGACATCACCCACAAAAGCCTGGGGAGGAGGAGAATAGATCCCGGTGAGGTGAACAACATCAAAATCATTAATAAAAAGATGGGTAAAACCACCGCTCCGATAAACAAATAGCTGGAGATAGCCTTTGCCCATATTAATTTGGAAGTGCTTAATCCCTGAGCAAGTAGCATCTTCAATGTGCCGTTTTCTTTTTCAGTGGTGATGTTGGTTGCGGTAATGAATAGCAGTAAAAGTGGAACCAGTAATTGCAAAATCAATGCTATTGTAAGTCGACCGAAACGCATGGAGCCATCATTTCCTTCTGCACTGGTGGCATCGGGTTCATGTTGCACGTGGGCCTCAACACGATAGGTGGTCCCGGCGTAGTCATCTAAACCGGTATCAAAAACGTTCAACAGATTAATTGATTTAAAAAGATAAGTGCCAAAGTGGGCGGCATCATGTGGATTACGTTGCTGATGTTCCCATTGCTGCCTGAATAGCGTGTTCGCCTTAACCCTTTGTGCATGAGTAGATTGGTAATCTAGGCAAGTACAAATGGCAGCTGCAATAAAAAGTAACCAAATCATCGTCGTCGAAATGAGCATTGTCTTTTTTCGGTAAAACACCAGCAATTCTTTTTTTATCAGCATTTGCCAGGTGGCAAAGTCATTTTTTTTCATTGAAAGATTAATTTTTATAATGCATCAAAGTTGCATTATATTTTACATATTTGCAACATTATTGCATTTACAATTTTGGAGATTTAGCATGGTTAAAGATTTTATGCGCAGAAGAAAGTACCCATTTTACAAGCAGCCAGATGCCATGGATTGTGGTCCGGTTTGTCTTAAAATGGTTGCTGACTATCATGGGAAAAAAATTCCAATGCAGCATTTAAGAAAGCTTTGTAAAATTGGAAAGCAAGGCACTACCATGCTCGATCTAATTGATGCGGCAGAAAATATTGGCTTCAAAACTATGGCAGTAGAATTGGAGTTCAATCAATTAAAAAGATTACCTATGCCATGCATAGTCCATTGGCAAAAAGAACATTATGTTGTTGTTTACGAAGTAACGGATGAGGTTGTATATCTGGCAGATCCGGCACTCAATGATAAAATAAAATTACGAACTGCTGAATTTTTACCCGGATGGACTACTGGCAATAATACCCAGATTGGTAGGGTATTATTGTTGGAGACGACAAAATCATTTCATGAAATGGAAGATAAGTCCGAGCATAAAACTTCGCTGTGGAACCTTTTTCCTTACCTAAAACTGCACAAGAAAGGCTGGTTTCCGATAGCCGTGAGCTTGGCACTGGCAAGTGGGTTTTCGCTCGTTATCCCATTACTTACGCAAATGATTGTAGATAAAGGGATTCAAGGTAAAAACACAAATTTGTTATTGCTGATTTGCGTAGGTCAGCTGATGCTTTTTTCTGGACGGATGCTCATGGATTTTGTGCGCGGGAGATTGCTATTTAAAATTGGTGCGCGGACGAGTATCTCCATGCTGAAGGATTTTCTCGCCAAACTGATGAAATTGCCTTTTTCCTTTTTTGATAATAGGCAGGCAGGAGATAACATGCAGCGTGTAAACGACAACCAGCGTATTGAGGAATTTCTCACCAACTCACTAATCAACTTTATCTTATCAGCCATCACTTTGATAGTCCTCGGTGGGGTTTTACTTCACTATAACTGGCAGATTTTTCTATTATTTATTGCAGGTGCCGGAATGAGCATCATCTGGTCAAATTCTTTTCAGCAGAAACGAAAAATTATCGACCAAAAAAAGTTCAAGGTACTTTCTGCAAACCAGCAACTGCTGCTTGAAATCTTTTATGCCATGCAGGAGATCAAATTAACGGGAAGCGAAGATGAAAAAAAACAACTCTGGGAAGGATTACAAGACCAATCTTTTGATCTCAAACTAGAGGCTTTACAACTCGATCAGCGCATGCAGGGCGTTGGTTCGTTTATCAACGAGGTTAAAAACGTACTGATTACCTATGCGGCTGCCATGTTGGTGATTCATGATCAGGTAACCTTAGGCGGGATGCTCGCCATTACCTATATCTGTGGTCAATTAAATGCACCGGTAAATCAGTTAGTCGAATTCTCCAGGGTTTCTCAAAACGCGAAATTTAGTTTACTGCGGATAGATGAGGTGCAACAGGAAACTGAGGAAGATTACGGTGTGGAGGAGGAATTGAAAGCAGCTGGCCCGGTAGACATTTTATTGGATGGGCTCTCTTTCCGGTACGGTGGCAAACACAGCGCGTTGGTATTAAAAGATATAAGTTTAAAAATACCAGCAGGAAAAGTAACGGCAATTGTAGGTACAAGTGGTAGCGGAAAAACAACGCTAATCAAACTTTTGCTCAAGTTTTATGCTGCAACCGCTGGGAACCTTCAAATAGGCCATCAAAAAATCGAAACTATTAATGCAAAATCATGGCGAACGCATTGTGGCGTGGTAATGCAAGATGGTTACGTTTTTATGGATACCATTGCCAATAACATTTTTGCTGGTGCCGGGGTTAAAGACTTTGATCGCCTCTATGATGCAGCAAAGATGGCTAATATGCATGACTTTTTCTTAAAAATGCCATTTGGTTATGAAACGGTAGTTGGCAGAGATGGCTATGGATTAAGTGAAGGCCAAAAACAACGACTATTAATCGCTAGAATGATATACCGTAATCCAGATTATGTATTTCTTGATGAAGCAACCAATTCGCTGGATGCGCAAAATGAACTTTCTATTGTAAATAATTTAAATGCTTTTTTCAGGGGAAAGACAGTGCTTATCGTTGCCCATAGACTCAGCACAGTAAAAAATGCTGACCAGATCGTGGTGCTTCAACAAGGCGAAATCAAAGAAGTAGGTACGCATCAAGAGTTGCTTCAAACCAAAGGGTATTATTATCACCTGATCAAAAACCAGTTGGAACTCGGGCGATGAACTTCCGTTAACTTATAAATCTATTTATGGCAGTAAAGATATTTCCTTATTCTTTAGTACGATACGCAAGTCTTAACCACCAAGTTTTCAATGCGATTGCATTTAAGCATGGTGAAAAATTGATCGAAACACATCACCATTATTTAAAAAGTAGGGAAGACCTTGCTGAAAAAATATGCGACACGCTGTTTCCGGTGATAAGTCAGCAAACTGATGATCAGCTCCGGCAAAAACTGATCAACATTAAAAGAAGGGTATTTAATTACAAAAAGATCACAGCAGAACATTTGGCATTGATAAAAACATTTAATTCCGAATCATTATTCGGCCTTTTTGAAGCTTACTTTTTAAATCAAACCGCACTGGAGAATTTTTATGCGGAAAACGAGCCGTTATATCAACAATCGGAAACCTCACATCAAAAAACCATTCAGCAGCTGGCATTATTACCAGAATTGCAAAATGGTCTGATGTTGTCAAGTCCGGTGCTATACCTGCAGTTGAAAGATTTTGTAGAAAAGAACCCGGAAAAATTCAGGCAAAACGAGTTGCGAATCGAGTTCAGTTTGTTACGTTACCTCAGCCGGATGGCCTTCAAAACTTCACCCTTTAGTAGCTTCACTTTTACTGGTGTGATGACCATGGAGTCCAATCGGTCAAATCGTCCCTTAAAAAATATGAACGTTCAGAGTAAACTTAAGCTGAACAATATGCTCTTCGAATATCTTCGTTCTATATTCAGGCAGCATCCATTTTTAAATGAATACCTGTTGGTAAAAACCAATATCACAGTTGAAATTGTCAATGATAAAATTCAATTTCTAACCAACTATAATAATATCGAATCCTTTCAACAGCTGCCAGCCAGTGGCCTGCAGTTATTGGTGGTGAAGTATCTACAGAACGCTGAGCAACCTGTCACTTTAGCGGCGTTGACAGTCTACCTTGCAGAACGTGTTGAAGATTCAAGTAGAGAAGAACTGAAAGCTTATTTGCTAAAACTAATAAATACTGGTTTGTTTGAAATAGGCTTTGGGTTTTCTGGAATGGATGAAAACTGGGCGGAGAAACTATTGGCCTTCTTTCAGGTAGCAGATAACAATTCTTTATTTGGTCCTTTGATCAGCCTTTTCTCGGGGTTGCTCGTTCATCTTAACAATTACGCAACGGCCAATACTGCTCAACGTTATCAGATGCTCCAAGCGGCTGAAGCAAAGGTCAATCACACTTTCCAACAGTTGCAAGAACAGGCAGATTTGCCTTTTTACAGCAGCGCCGATGAAAAGAAGTCCATTAATCATAAAGATAACCAGTTACCAGAAACTTTTTTAACTAATATCTTTGTACCATATTATTTCTCTGCCAGGAACATTTTTTTTGAGGATTGCTTTACTGATGAAGCTGAGGTATTACCCGAACTAAGAATAAAAGATTTTGCTGAAAAATTGAATCTCCTTGCCAAATACCTCCTTCCGCTTGACGTAATGCGGAAGGAAAGGATCAAAATGAAGGATTTTTATAAAACCCATTATACAGATCTTGAGAAAATTAAGGTAACAGCGTTTTACAGAGATTACTATTTCCATGTTAAAAAGTCCGAGAAGGCACAATCAGAAGCAAAAAACAATCCGGTAGTTGAAGTTTCGGATTGGAAAAAAGCAATTTTAGCAAAACTCAATCAGTTAGTAACTTCAACTGATACGCTAAATCTGACTGACAATTTCTTTGAAAATTTGCCGCTTCAATCAGACCTCGCCACAATAAGTTCACTGGGTGCTTTTGTTCAGTTTCAAGAGCATGATCAGCACGTTTATGCGGTAGTTAATTCCCTTTTGCCGGGAATGGGAAAGGTGAGCGGACGGTTTCTATCGCTATTTGACTCAGTGATACAAGAGGAATTTATTGCTAAAAACGAAGCGATAAATCCAGGCGTTATTAAAGCTGAACTGAATGATGCTTCTACATTTAATGCCAATATTCATCCGCCTTTGTTGAAACATGAGCTTGTGCTGCCTTCTGGTAATCATGTATACCCAGCAGCGCAACTAATTAAAGTTGGTGATTTATGTATCAGTCTGGATACCGATAAGGATTACCTCAAACTGCTGCTGGATGACCGCGAAGTTCACAGTTATGATCTGAGTTTAGAATCTTTTTATAACCGTTCAAACTTGTATCAGCTACTGGCCCATTTCAATCCAGATGCGCGCATATCCTTGCAGCCTTTTATTCAACTGGTAGATGAGCATTACCGGGGTAAGTTTGGAGACGAAGAATCTGACGTTTACCTGCTTCCACGGATTGTATTCGAAGGTACTGTCATTATTAGAAGAAGAACATGGCGGGTAAAAACGAGTGTAATCCCTGTCCAGCAACAAGTGGAGACAGATTTTGAATATTTCATTCGTTTAAATAGCTGGTTTAAACTCAATCAAATACCAACTAAATTCTTTTTGTTTTTGAGAAAGCGGGCCTATCAAGGCAATGCGGTAAATGGAGAAAATTTAAAAAAGGAGGGTTTGCATGACGATTATAAGCCGCAATATCTCGCGTTTGACCAACCGCTGTTGGTAGGCATGTTCAAACGACTTTTAGTAAGAGCAGGGAATTACATTACGATCGAAGAAGTGCTTCCTTTACCGGCAAAAGGAGGGGTAAAAGAATATTTAATCCAATGGTACAATGAATAATACAATCAAGCGCATTGACTATACCTGGCTTAGCTTGCATATTCACTTTAGCGGCGATGCCAACGCACTTTTGAGAGAGGCTATTGCTCCATTCATCAGTAGATGGAAAGGCTATCTTTCACCAGATTCGCCATGGTTCTTTATTCGGTATTGGGAAGGCGGAAGCCATATCAGGTTAAGGTTCAATGTAAATCCAGCTCATCATAAATCAATTACAGAGTCGCTAAGTAGTGATTTTTTGCAGTTTTCAAGTACATCCTTTAGAATAGAAAAGGTTTTAATAGCCAACTACAATCCGGAAATTAACCGTTATGGCAACGGAAAAAGTATCGCTTGGGCAGAGCAGTATTTCGCAACTTCATCAAGCTATATTCTGAACTGGCTCTTAAAAATGAATGGCCATAAACAGCCCACATCACAGGCGATACAACTTCACCTTTTGCTATTATACCATACCAGATTAAAGCCTGATAAAATCATCATTTTGTGCGATTTTTTTATAAATGGCTGGCTGCCCAGGCTCTACCGTAAAGGGTTACCCATCGACCAAGAAAAAGAATATTGGCTCAATCAATTTGAACAAACATTTTTACCCAAGAAAGAAATGATTTGTCTGGCTGCCAGTTCTTTTTGGGCATCAATTTCCGGCGATATCTTAAATCAGGATTTAACAAAATATAGCATCACCTGCCAGGAAATTATGGATATGTATCACGCCGAAGCTTTTAACGAATTTAAGTTTCAGGAAATTATCTCCAGCCTGATGCACATGACCAATAATCGGTTAGGTATTGCCAATCAGGAAGAAGCTTACCTGCTATATGTTGTCAAAAACTGTATGATGTCTTTTGCTCAGGCAAATCAATCAAATTAATTTATGTTTACCGATACTCAGAGACAACGTTTCACCGATCACCTCCACGAAATAAGAGATGATTTGCTCTTAAATAAGGTGGAAACCGCTGATGAAGTTTGGTGGCCAACGCCGTATTATATCAATCCAGATGAATACGCCTTTCAGGAAAGCTATGACATTTTTAATGGCAATTGTGGGATCGCACTATTCTTCCTTGAGCTTTATCGTTTTGAGCGAAATGAAGAACATCTGGTTTTGATTGATAAATTAATGTGTAGAATGATGAATTCTGATGCCATTCTTAAACCAAAGTTTTTTGCATTCTATACCGGTATTGGCGGAGTGATCTATACTAATTTGAAGATTTATGAAACAACACGAATACAGAAGTACCTGGATTATGCAGTAACTTTAACGCTAGCAAACAAGAATCAGCTCAGCAAGGAGCTATTAAAAGCAGATTTGCTAAGCGGCTATACCGGGAATTTACTCGTATTCACGCTGCTTTATCAACATAGCCAAAATGACGAAGTGTTACAACTGATCCATTTGCTTCTTGATCGGCTTGTTCAGGAAGCCCGGGTTTCTGCGATCGGTTTGAAATGGGATTACAGTCAATCTAAAAAAGCATACGATAGCATGGCAGGTTTTTCTCACGGTGCATCAGGGATTGCCTATAGTTTAATGCAATTGCATGTCTATTTTAATTCGCCAGGTTTATTGTATCTGGCAGAAGAAGCTTTGGCTTATGAGATGCAGTATTATAATGATCGGGCGAAAAACTGGCTCGATCTACGTATGGGCAATGTTAATCTGGCGAAACCAAATGCACATTTATGGCAACTGGAAACTTTTGCTTCCAGCATGGTTGCTGTAAATGCCTGGGCACACGGGGCTGCAGGAGTGGGGTTAGCCAGAAATGTGGCGTTTAAACTGACACAAAAAGAGGGCTATTTGACCCAATGCAACAATGCACTGGAACGATGTGAGCGCGATCTGAAACATACAGAGCGGCCAGATTTTACACTCGTAAGCGGTTACACAGGAATGATTCCGTTTTTGCTGTGCAATATAACAAAGACAGGGATCAGCGACAAGATCTATGAAATAATTGACGGAGCTATTGAGCAATATCAAAAAACGAACAGTTATAGTGAATACTTATCGTGCGGTGCGAATGATTACGGTCTTTTCTCTGGCAAAACCGGTGTAGGTTATCTACTATTACAGCTATTACGCGAAAATGAAATCGATTCAGTTACAAACCCTGTTTTACCTGAACCTAAAAAAAAAATTAGTCTGAACGAAAGATTTTCCGTGACCAATATTAAACGGAAGATTTTTTCAAAATATTATGGCACGACTATAAAGAAGCTTATGTTAAACAGCGTGGACATTGATACGCTATATAAGGCGGATGATATAGATCAGTTTAGTGATTTATTATCAAGCCGTATCGTTCAGCTGTCAGGAAACCATGAAGCAATGCTGCAATCTTTTCATTTGGAATCAGAAATCCTGAAGTTGTGGAAACTTCATAAAGGCTATTTTAGCTATCAGCAAAGAAGCACTTACCTCAAAAAGCAAGCAGAAGTGTTTATTGAAATGGCTGATCTAGATTTATTGGGCTTAAGTTTGAGACTGAATGATCACGTGAAATATTATCGAGATGATGAGAACCGTGGTGGGATTATTCTGCTTTGTGATGCAAATGGTGTTGAAGAAATTAAAATTGGAATCTTTCCTGCCATTATTATAAAGGCTTTGTGCAATGGCGAGATGATGATTGCTAAGTTAATAAGCGAAATAAATCAGCAATATTTCAATGCAACTGTAGATAAACAGGAAATCAGCCAAAAAATCATGTTGCAAATCAGGCTGTTGCTTAAAGGAGGTTTCGTAAGTTGTATAGCATAAACAAGGCGCCAAATGGCGCCTTGAACTTGAACTAAAATAACTAGCAGATTACCGTGGTGCATCTTACCGGTGGGGTATGATGGTCATCTGTTTGTTCTGTGTGCGTAGGTTCTGATACATTACCTAAACCACCTGATAAGCGCATCGCGACTTCACTGTCGATACTCGTTACAAAACTTTCCAATTGAAGGTCTTCTAAGTTCAATGTGATTTTCTCTGGTTGATTTTTCATAAGATTTTGATTAAATATGACGCCTACTGGTGGTTACGAGGTTTCGGCATTCCCCGGTTGCAACAGTACTAAGTTAAGTAATTGCAACTATGTTGCAAAATATAAATTTAATATTTCGCTACATTGTTGCAATTAAATTTAGGCATATCAAATCCTTCACAACTTCAGTTGTTTGCTCAATGATTAAGGAAGGAAATGGTAAAATTTGAAACGCTGTTATTAACGTTTGCGGGCAGAAATAAAGATAAACGCACCGACAACTAGAATAATACCGCCAACGTAGGGTGGCCAGGCGACAGACTTTTGTCGGTCTGCAGAAATTTGAATTGGACCAGCATCTACTATTTTTTCTTTCTTAGTATACGAGAAGCCGGTCCAAACAAGCATGGCGATGCCTGCAATAATTAATATAAGGCCTACAGTTCTGTTCATGATTCTTACGGATTGGTTAAAATCTAAACAGTGAGGTACTGTTTAAGTTTTATTCGTCGAAAAAATCGACAAGGCCACCAATGAAATATTCGTCTATTCCTTCCGTAAAGTCTTTATAATCCTCATCAGGAATGTTTGTTTGTCTAAATTCTAAGGAAGTTCCACCCTTATCCGGATGAAGTTTGATCGTTACAATTGATGGTTCTCCATCTTCGCCGAAATACCATTGTTGAACGATCTTTTTGTTTGGTTCAAACTCCAAGTTTTTGCCCACAATATCGCCGTCCCAAAAAGAAAATTCGGTGTCTGGTTTTTCCTCAAATTCTACCTCCGCGCCCGTCCAGAGTTTGATGCTGATGTCTTTCGTGAGTGCTAAATAAACTTCTTCAGGTGTTGCTGGGATGTATGTATATTTTTTATAGTCCATTCTGGTACAGGATTAATATGATTTTAGAATATTCAAAATTGAGGAGTAAAGAAATCCATTCCTCATCCATTTGAATCGTTTAAATTAAATAGCAAAATTGTTTACAGGCACAAAGATGAAAAATTAAGGCTTAGATTTATCCTATCGGCGATAACTTTTCTCCGGGATGATAAACTTTATATCAAGCGCTAAGTTTAGTCGCTGTTTTGCGTAGCGTCGGATAAATTAATCCAGTTAGTTTTCTCTCAAAACCAAATGAGTTAGTGTGATATAAATGAAACTTATTTAAAAGCATTCAAACCTGTAATGTCCATGCCGGTAATCAGCAAATGAATGTCGTGTGTGCCTTCGTAAGTAACTACAGATTCCAGGTTCATCATGTGGCGCATGATCGAATATTCTCCAGTTATACCCATGCCGCCCAGCATCTGGCGTGCATTTCTGGCAATATCCAATGCAATTTCTACACTGTTCCGTTTAGCCATCGAAATTTGTTCGGCAGATGCGCGGTTTTCGCTTTTTAGCATACCCAGGCGCCAAACCAATAACTGACCTTTGGTAATTTCTGTAACCATTTCTGCCAGTTTTTTCTGCTGCAACTGGAATCCTCCGATTGGTTTTCCAAATTGAATGCGCTCTTTAGAATAACGTAAGGCAGTATCATAGCAATCCATCGCTGCGCCCAATGCACCCCATGCAATCCCATAACGCGCCTGGTTCAAGCAACCCAACGGTCCTTTCAAACCACTGATCTCCGGGAAAACGTTTTCTTTTGGGATTTGTACGTTATCAAAAACCAGTTCGCCGGTGGCCGACGCCCTTAAACTCCACTTTTGATGTGTTTCTGGCGTAGAAAAGCCTTCCATACCTCGTTCCACAACCATTCCTCTAATTTTTCCGGCTTCATCTTTTGCCCAAACAACGGCGATGTCAGCAAAGGGTGCATTGCTGATCCACATTTTCGCCCCGTTTAAAATATAGTGAGATCCTGCATCTTTAATATTGGTGACCATTCCGCCAGGGTTAGAACCATGATCAGGTTCTGTTAACCCAAAGCAACCCATCATTTCGCCACTGGCTAATTTTGGGAGATATTTTTTTCGCTGTTCTTCACTTCCATAAGCATAAATAGGATACATCACCAAAGAACCCTGCACAGAAGCGGTAGAACGGATACCAGAATCGCCACGCTCAATTTCCTGCATCAAAATTCCATAAGCGGTATAATCCAACCCGGCGCCGCCATATTCTACCGGAATAGTTGGTCCAAAGGCGCCAAGATCTGCTAGACCTTTTATTAAATGTTTTGGAAATTCTGCTTTTTGAGCATAATCTTCTATAATAGGACTAACTTCTTTTTTAACCCAGTCCCGCGCAGTTGCACGAATCAATTTATGTTCGTCTGATAATAATTCATCTAATAGATAATAGTCAGGAGCCTCATAAAGGTCTTTTTTGGTTGATCTGCTCATCGTCTTTTTCCAATTTGGTGAAGAAATACCGTTCATTTCAAAGGTAACAATTTACCGCAACGGGCATTATATTCATGAATAAAAATTTAATTTTGCAGCATACGAAATATAAATGAGCCATTTTAAACAGACTGTTGCCTTAAAAGACGTAAAATGCTTTGCCTTGCATGGTTATTATCCTGAAGAACAATTGATCGGAAACCATTTCATTATCGATTTAGTTACTGAATTTACACCAAAAGGTGTTGATGATGAACTTGCACAGACGGTAAATTATGAGGATCTTAATTCGGTTATTTTAGCTGAAATGAAGAAAACGCAAAAGCTCTTAGAAACGGTTTTAAAAAATATCATCTCAAAGGTTATCGAAGCTTATCCATTCGTAGAACACATTGAAGCGAGTATCAAGAAATTGAATCCGCCAATGCCCGGGCAAATCGGACATTCTTTTGTGAAACTTACTTACACGTCAACACCCGCACTTTAAAATGAATTTCAATAAAATAAACTCAGAAATCTTAACAGAAATTGGGCTAGCCATTGGCTCCGAGAAAGTGTTCACAGATGCGGAAAGCCTGGACAGTTATAGTCATGATGAAACAGAAGACCTGCGTTACCAGCCTGAAGTTGTTGTAAAACCATTTACGGTGCTTGAAATCTCGGCATTATTAAGAATTTGTAACCGCCATCATATTCCGGTTACGCCACGCGGTGGCGGAACGGGCCTGAGTGGCGGAGCGCTACCTATATATGGTGGGATATGCTTATCAATGGAAAAATTCAAATCGATTATTGAGATTGATACAGAAAACCTGCAGGCAACAGTAGAACCTGGTGTTATTACGGAAGAATTTATTAACGCAGTTGGCGAGAAGGGGTTGCTTTATCCGGTAGATCCAAGTAGCAAGGGTTCATGTTTCATCGGCGGAAATGTAGCGCACGGCTCTGGTGGACCAAGAGTGGTTAAATATGGTACAATACGAGAATATATTTTAAACTTAGAGGTTGTTTTACCGAATGGCGACATCATCTGGACAGGCGCAAACACCTTAAAATATGCTGCGGGTTATAACTTAACCCAATTAATGATTGGCTCTGAAGGTACGTTGGGTGTGGTTACAAAAATCGTGACTAAACTGTTGCCAAAGCCCACGCAATCTGTTCTGATGATGGGTTCTTTCGCTACAAACGAAGATGCTTGTGCAGCTGTTTCTGCAATTTTCAGGGCGGGTGTTACGCCTTCAGCTTTAGAATTTATGGAGCGGAAAGGCGTGGAGTGGGTCATTAAATTTGATGATATAAAATTTGACCTCAAAGATAACGTTGCTGCTTTGTTGATGATTGAGTTTGATGGCGATGACCTGGACGATATCTTTAAAAACTGCGAAAAGGCAAACATCGTTCTGGAGAATCACAATTGCTCAGATGTGCTCTTCGCCGATACTGCTCAGCAAAAGGAAGAGCTTTGGCGAATGCGCAGAACAATGGCCGAATCTGTAAAAGCAAACTCTGTTTATAAAGAAGAGGACACGGTGGTGCCCAGGGCTGCTTTGCCGAAATTAATTAATGGAATAAAAGAAATCGGCAGCAGATATGGTTTTGAGAGCGTTTGTTATGGACATGCAGGTGATGGAAATTTGCATGTAAATATTATCAAAGCAGGAATGAGTGATGAAGATTGGAAAAATAACTTACCATTTGGCATCACAGAAATTTTTGAGTTAACTACAGCTTTGGGTGGTACTTTATCTGGTGAACACGGGATAGGATTGGTTCAGAAACAATACATGCCAATCAAATATTCTGAAGTTCACCTCAATTTGATGCGTGGAATCAAACAGGTTTTCGATCCAAATGGCATTTTAAACCCAGGGAAGATTATGCCGGATCCTCCAACCCTGTAAAGAAAATCTTCGAGCAAATTTTGTAAGAAGGATTTTTAAGTGTAGAAAAAATGGGGTGTAATAAATCTACCGTGCTCCATGCTATGCAAAGCTTCATGACACTTTTGAAGGTCAGAAGCCCATTCCGGTGGTGTGTTGTATTAACCTGCTAGCTGCTCAAACGCGATCATTTTTTGTTTCTCAGCAACCGGAATTGCTGTAGGACGTTTCGTGGTATAATCAACAGCGATACAAACTGTTTTTCCTTTGCTGCAAATTACCTCTTCCTTTCCATTTATCTTCACAATCTGATAATCCAGATCGAAGCTCGTTTCGCCGATTCTTGATGTTTTTACATGTATTGAAATCTTATCATTCGCAACAATAGGGTGGATATAATCTACTTCAGCATGTGCGATTACAATTCCGGTCTTCTTCCAATCCCATTTTATAATTTCTTCCCAATACTTTGTTCTCGCAATTTCCAGGTAGGTAAAATAAACAGAATTATTCACATGTCCCATCATATCAAAATCTACGAAGCGCAGATGGATATTGGTTTTATAGTTGAATTTGTCGGAGAAACTTCTAATTTCTGCCAATTTGTCCTTTGATTTTGATTTATTTTGCCATAATGTCTTGAAAATCATAAATATTTGGTTTGGTATATAAGTTGATTATTAGGAATTATCAGTTTAAAAAATAAAAATTAAAGATATGACACTTGTAAATTTCAACAACAGAACCCGTAACACTGCTCCTTACTTTAACAATGTTTTCGATTCATTGTTTAGTGATGCAGTAACTAAAAACAAAGCTGTAGATAAATCACCAAACGTAAACATCTACGAAAACGAAGCTGCATACGTGATTGAGTTAGCTGCTCCAGGTTTGAAAAAAGAAGATTTCCAAATTAAATTAAAAAAAGATACCCTTTCTGTTTGGGCGGAAGTTAAAAAAGACGAAACCCAAGTAGCTAAAGATTTTACCCGTAAAGAGTTCGACTATAGCTCATTTTCAAGGTCATTCAATTTACCGGACACTGCTGATGGAGAAAATATCACTGCTGAATATAAAGATGGTATTTTAACGATCAACATTCACAAGAAAGACGATGCTAAATTACAACATAAAGAAATTGTAGTAGCGTAATTAAAATATTCTCGAAAGAGGGTTTTCATAATAGTTTAGTTTTAGGTAAAACGTTATGAAGCTTGCATCAGCTGATTAGGGCGGTTGATTTTGGGGTGGCTGCTGCCGGGTTCATAATAGTTTAGGTTTTATAAGGTTAGCATTGGATAATGCTAACCTTATTTTGTTTATAGCTTTTTAATCAAACTACCAAGCTGGTGCATTGAGTTTAAACAAAAGCCCTGATGATGCCGCTGAACTAATGATTTTTATTATTTTTGCGGAATGGAGAGAGAAATTCTGGATACTAAACGTAAAGCATTAAAAATAAACCTTGACCCTAGAATTTACGGCACTTTCGCCGAGATCGGAGCAGGGCAGGAGGTTTCCAGAAACTTCTTTAACGCAGGCGCAGCATCAGGAACGGTAGCCAAAACCATGTCGGCTTATGATATGACTTTTAGTGATGCCATTTATGGTGCAGAAACTAATGGAAGATACGTAAGTCAAAACAGGCTTTTGCAAATGCTCGACCATGAGTTTGGCTTATTAAATGAGCGTTTATCAGGTGAAAAATATGAAAGCCGTACTTTTTTTGCATTCGCAGATACGGTTACAACCCTAAATTACAAACGAACCAATGAACCTCATGGCTGGGTTGGAATCCGTTTCCAGGATGAGCCGGGAGGGTTACCGAATGAAATTTTCTTCCATGTTCGCCTGTTGGATACCGACGTGAATATGCAGCAAAGGGTGCTGGGAATTATCGGGGTAAACTTATTGTACGCAGCTTTTTATCACTATAAAGATCCGAAATTAATGGTAGAGTCGCTTGCCGACAACCTCACCATTGGTTCCGTTGAAATTGACTTAATATCGGTTAAAGGCCCGGCTTTTCATGGCGTAGATAATATCCTGCTTAATCTTTATATGATTATGAAAGATTTTTCTGCCGCCGCTATTTTCGATTCAGATGCTCATCCGCGTCAGGCGAAGGACTTATTGTATAAAAAAGATATTATGATTTTGAGAACCAAATATGGTCAGAAATCATTACCAAACTTTAGTTTGTTTAACAAGGCAACCGATCAGTTCAAACGTACTAATGATGTACAGGAAGGTAATCTTGCCGTGATGATTGAGGTGCTGCTAACCAATGTGCTCACGGATGATCAGGAAACACCTGATGATATTGATTTAGAAAGCGTTGCACGCAGAACCCAGGAAATGTGTGATACGGGCAATATCGTAATTGTATCAAATTTCACCCGTCATAATCGTTTAGCTAAATATCTCGCCCGTTGTAAACCTAAAAGTGTTGGCTTAGCTACCAATATTAATAACCTGAAATTCGTATTCAATTCAACTAATTTTAAAGGTGAGAATTATTCAGGTCAGTTGTTAAGCTATGTAAACGATATGTTTAATACTAATGTTCGCCTGTTTGCTTATCCATACCTTGATAAAAAGACAAACGAAGTGATTACAACAGCAAATATGCCGGTAACTCCAGAAGCAAAGCCATTATTCGATTTCCTATTAATTAATCATTATATCACCGATATTGAAGATTATGCAGAGAATGAGGTGAAGACTGTTTAAGAAGATTCAGTATTGATCGGGTAGTTACCAGTTGTCTTGGCTAATATGCTTATTCTCCTTCCTTTATTTTTAGGTTAACAGCTATCTTATTCATCAAGGCCTTCAAACCATTTAGTGTGGCCTGGTAGTATTTTCGCTCCCTAAAAAGCTGGAACATTTCATCGGCTACGATTTCATTTGCATCTGTTTCTGACAAAATTTCGCCTATTCCATAATAAGACGAGCTGCTAAATACTTTGATCCGTTTATCCCATTTGGAGATCAACATCACAATACCAAAATATTGGTTTCGGCTGTTTAAATTATCAAAATTTGCTTTTTTTAATAAATTCGAGTCGCGGGTGATTTGATTGATGATGCCTTTGAAGTGATACTTTGACATGTAAACGGAATCGATAGTGATGAGTTTTAACTGGATTTTCGATTGGTTTTGAAAATTCTCTAGCAAACTGTCTAGTGCTTTCAATTCATCTATGGTGTAAATATGCTCCATATCATTTGCCCAACGAACAGGCTTTGGGAAACCTTCCAGAATTGGATCTTTAGTAGCCGAGTGTATTAAGGTAGAATCTTTGGCATCAATCTCCTGCGAAAAAGCTTGTTGCAGATTAAGGAACAAAATCAAGGTACAGATGAGTTTTAGTAATTTTCGCATATCAGATTGACCTTAAAACAGCACCTTGGTTATTTACTTCTAAAACGTGATTTGCACCACAAGTTAACGCGAAATTATTGCGTTGGTGACCAACAGGAAAATCAAAAGCGATAGGATAATGGTATTCTTTAACTTTTTCCAATACAATTTCATACACCGTCTTTCCAAATTCTTCACCTGGATCATCGGGCTTAACCTCAAATCCACCCACTATTAGTCCTTTCAGATTTTTGAGTTTGCCGCTGCGTTTTAAATTCCAGAGCATGCGGTCAATACGATACAGATACTCACCGGTATCTTCGATAAAAAGTATTTTCTGATCAGTTTCGAGATCAGAATTACTTCCCGCAAGCGTTTCTATAATGCTCAGATTTCCTCCAACTAAAATCCCCTCTGCTTTTCCTGGTCTGTTATTGGCATTTGGAGGGGATGTGTAGCCTAACTGTTTCCCGAGCAAAGCGTCTTTAATAGATAGAATGGTTTCTATTTGAATTGGTTCGGCGGTAGCCCAATCATCCGGAAAGCTGTTGCACATTTTTGAATGTATCGAAGCAATACCAAAGTTTTTAGCTAAATGACAATGCAAAACGGTAACGTCGCTGAAGCCAATGATCCATTTTGGGGATCGAATAAACTTACTAAAATCCAGCTGTTCAATTATTCTAACTAAACCATAACCTCCTCTCGCACACATAATGGCTTTCAAACTAGAATCATCAAGCATTTCTTGTAAATCTTTCAACCGCTCTTCGTCCGTTCCCCCGTAAGTAAAATCCCGCTTCCCAATGGTAGCGCCTGTTTTGACATTAAATCCCCAGCTTTCCATTTGTAAAACAGCTGGCTGTATTTGTGCCGAAGTGATATAACCAGCAGGACTTGTAATGCCGATCATGTCGCCTTTAACTAAATAAGGAGGGATTTTGAAGGAAATTTTTGTCTCATTACTATTACTTGCAAAACCTTTAAAGGTTGGTATTGCCAATGCTGCTATAAGAGAAGAGAGGAAATTTTTTCTATTCATTAAAACTGAAGTATGATACTGCAAACGCGAATATATTACTTTAAAACTCGGGATAAAAGAAAAGGGATTTATATCCATAAATCCCTTTTTTAAACCAAACAAATTAATCTGTAACAGATTAGTATAATGTGAATTATATAGATAACCGTGATCGCTATAAAAAGTTTTGAGATTTATTGTTTTTTTGAAAAGGCATACCAGATACATGAAAAGTAGTTTATTAGCCTGCTCAAGCGGATTTGTAAACTTCACCAATAGAAAATGGCAGTTCGGACATTGCTCAATGATTATTTACTTTAAAAAGTTAAGGCTATCCATCGCGGATAGCCCTTGCTAACAACAAAACAAATATAAGATAACCAAATCTTACCTGATTGAGCAGAATCAGGGAAAGTGCATATGAGAACACTTAGTAGCCAGGTAATGGATTCGAACCATTATTTAAAGTTTAAAAAACTCTCCTTCCAATCGGTCAACCTGCTAATTTTTAAACTGGTTTTAATGCCAGGTAATTTTTTAAATCTTCTATATATTGTTGATTTATGCTATCTTCAACAATCTCTTTTTGCCCTTCTAACCGCTCAATATGGATTGGATAAAAGAGGTTTTGATATTCATCAATGCTGGGGTATTGGAAATAGATCGACATGATTATTGCATTTAATTGTGTAACATCGTATTTAGTTAATGATTTATGTTAAACAAATATATCAATTACTATATAATATCTATAGAATTAGTAGTTATTATTTAATAATTATTTTTATGTGATTGATTATGAGTGATATAAAATTTATTAAAGCCTAGGAATCGACTTCTAAATGATGATTTTCGTTAGCTGTCTAAGTTAAAAATGACCGTATTGGGAAACTCTTTCATCTTAAAGTACAATTTTTCAAAAGCTTTGATTTGCCCATATCAAATGCCTTGAATTCTATTTCTAAAAAGCTAATTATTTTCAGGATATTTGTATTTTCAAACATTAAAAATATAAATAGTGTCTTTAGATAAATTGAAACTTAGCAAACCACTTGTCGCGGCAATGACTGATGCAGGATTTTTAACTCCAAAAGAGATCCAGGCTAAAACAATGTCTCGGATTCTAGGTGGTCAGGATGTAATCGCAGTAGGACCGGAGGGAGCTGGAAAAACAACAACTTACGTGTTGGCTACGTTGATGAAGTTGAAGTATGCTTTTGAAGAAGCGCCGAGGGCATTAATATTGGTTCCTGATGCAGAACATGTTGATCATGTTTTAGAGCAGTTCAATTTGCTGAACAGAAATAAAACTTTTAGAATATTAGGGATCGACAGCAGGGGTGCGGTAGATACGCAGATGAATGAAATTACAGATGGCTGTGATATCATTGTGGCCGTACCAGACCGCGCCAGAGCCTTATATCTTAAGCTTGCGCTCAACACCAATAAAATTCAGTTATTTATTGTTGATAATGCTGAGTTAATTGTAAAAAAAGGATTGCAGTTGCCGGTAGTAGAACTGGCCAATAGTGCTTACAAATCTCAGCATGTTGTTTTTACAGAAGTAATGCACGAGAAGCTGAATGTAATGATTTCTCCTTTTATGAAGGAATCTACAACAACGATAGAGGTTGATGAAATTGGTGAACAACAGGCGGAGGTTTATCAGCAGATGCTTTACCATGTTCCAAATTTTAGAACAAAGTTGAACCTGCTTACCCTGTTAATGAATGATACCGAGTTTTTTGATAAGGTTGTAGTGTTTGTAAACACCCGTTTAACAGCGCAAACTGTTTATAAAAACTTCAACCATACTAACGACGAAGAATATACCATCTATCGTTCGCTGTTCTTCGATGATAAGGGTTATGATGATATTGAAGATTTTAAATTAAATCCAAACTCAAGGGTATTAATTGTTGCCAACGAAAACCTCGAAGATTTAGATATCCAGGGAATTCCATTTATCATCCATTTTGAATTGCCTGAACAGAAGGAAACATTAATTCAAAGGATTGTTAAACATGGTGAAGAAGAAGTGGTTGCCATTACCTTCTCAACTGATATTGAATTAATCGAAGTAAAGAAGATTGAGCAAGCGATTGGTCAAAGAATTGAAGTAATGGAACTTCCTGAGGATTTAAAGGTTGTTGATCCGACTGCTAAACCAAAGAAAAAGAAAGGTGGCGAAGAGGATGAGCAATCTGAAAGGGGACCAGCGTTCCATGAGAAAAAAGCCAGTAACTTAAAAAATTATAATTATAGCGCAGGTACAAAGGCGAAAATGACTTATAAAAATAAGAAAGGTTTGTCGTAGCACCTTCCGTTAAGTTCTGATCATTGATTGGAATCAAGTCATAAAAAGATAATGGAATAAATATGAAGGGTTCTTGGATGAAAAGTCTGAGAACCCTTTTTTTTGAGACTTAATCTATAAGTTTTTAGCATAGTGTGTTTGCCTCTGACTCCAACTCCGCGCTTCATTGCATTTGAAAGCAAATTACTGATCATCGGTATCAAGCCTTTTTCAACAAAAAAACTCCTCAGAAATTAATCTGAGGAGTTTTTTAACTTAGTCTATTTTTAATTATCGACTAGTATAATGTGAATTCTACACGACGGTTTTCTTGACGACCGGCAGCAGTTTTGTTTGTAGAAATTGGTTGATCAGGACCGTAACCAGTTGCTTCGATTCTTGATGCATTAGCACCTTGAGAAACTAAATAAGCTTTTACTGATTCTGCTCTTTCTTTAGATAAACGTAAGTTTAATTCTCTGCCACCAGTGTTATCTGTGTGACCAGCTAATTTTAAGCTAAAGTTTTTCTCTACCAATAAACCAGCAACACGGTTTAATGAAGCGTATGATTTAGAACGGATGGTTGATTTACCTAAATCGAATTCTAAGTTAGAGATGGCATCTTTAACTACTTTACGATCTTCTTCAGTGATTACTTTAGTTTCTCTGATAATTTCACGTTGTACTTTGATTGGGCAACCTGAACCATCTACCACAGTACCTGATCCAGTTCCTGGGCATTTATCAAATTTGTTTGCAACACCATCATTATCATCATCAGCTAAATCTTTAGCATACTGATCTCTATCACGTTGTGCATTTTGCTCAGCAGTAGATAATGCTGCTCTTAATTCAGCACTTTCTGCAGCACTTTCTTTACGTAAGTTCGCTAATGAACTGTAATTTTGTAATTGTGGTTTTTCTTTGCTACCCAATGCAAATTCTAAACCTGCGTGTGCATAAGCAAATTTATCGTTTAAGCCATTAACACCATCAAATTTATCCGACTTTACGAAATTAACATCGTAACCAAAATCTAAATTAATTCCTTTGGAAACGCCTAATTTAAAACCAGCACCAACTGGTACAAACCATCCTTCCCGGTAAGAACCAGCTCCACCATTTGTATTAACATTAGTAAGCGTTGCTCCCGAAGACATATAACCTGCACCAGCTTTTAAATAAGGGGTTAAAATTGAATTCTCTTGATTAATGTTGATACTTGCTACATTCCATACAGCTGACAAAGCCGCAGACCATTGAATATTTGTTTTTGTAGCTGTATTATTTGTATAAGTTCTATTGCCATTACCATCGAAAGAATCATAAATTCTTAAAGCTTCAACTTTACCAGCTAAGAAATCAGCCTGGATACCCAATTGAGGTAAGATTTGCTTCTTAATATATCCACCGTAGCCAATATGTTCATCTGGAGTCTGAAAGTCTGGTCTGGCATTACCAAAAATTGTTCTTGGAGTCAATAAGCCTCCGTGTACACCTACACTCCAAGTGCGGAAAGATTTTTCTCCAAATCTAGTACCCATTGTGCTTGTTGCAGTTGGTGTTTCTTGCGCAAACAACTGAGATGATAATCCCAATAGTGCAACCAACATTGCTGATTTTGTAATTTTTGAATTCATTGTTGTTAATTTTAATTATGGCTAACAACATGGAGGCACAAAAAATGTTTCGATTTCGTCGCCGAAATGTTACACTTACTAGTTGTGGGATTTTATTCGTTAATTACAAGTTTGGTGTGATATCATCGCGTAGAAATACGCTAATCATTTTTATGAAAATTTTATTCAGGTTCGTCAGGCATGACGGTCTTTTCGGCAAGGCAAGACTACAAGTACTACTGAAAAGCAAGAATTCCGGCCCGGCATTCGCCGAGACCAGAATCGGAGGAGATTTAATCCTTATCAAAATTAAGGATGTATATTAATAGCCCGGATTTTGGGTAAGCAAACCCCTGCTTAAATCGATTTGAGCCTGAGGGATTGGCAACAAAGCATCTCGACTGCTCATAAAATTAGTTTTTCCAGCTGCATGCAACGCTTGATCTGCAATTCCCCAACGCACCAGGTCAAAGAAGCGGTCGTGTTCCATTGCAAGTTCAATGCGGCGCTCGTGCCGGATGGCTTGTCTTATTTCCTCCTGATTGGTTGATTGAACAGGAGACAGGATATTGGCATTTGTTCCTCTGGCTCTTGTGCGAACTGCGTTCAAAGCAGAAATGGCGCTTGTACTATTACCGGCACCACCCAACTCATTGGCCGCTTCAGCCATTATCAACATCACATCTGCATAGCGCAATACGCGTACATTCATCCACCAGCCGCCGCGATCATTATTTAGTGTGCGGTACGTTGGGTTGGTATAAACCTTTTGGTTATATCGGGGATTAGGCACCTCTGATGGGTAAACCGGGAGCGGCTCTCCGTAAATGCTGCGGGATATTGCAGCAGTGGTACTGGCATATAAAATGGTAGACTGCCGTCTTGGGTCTCCAGATTCATAGGCGTTTTCCAGAGTGGTGCTTGGTGTATTCCATCCCCAGCCCATATTAAAATTTCCCGGCCCTCTAACGCCTTGTATGTTTGCATATTGTACACCGTTTTGTGTTGGTGTTCTGGCAGATGATGTGGCCTGAACCTCAAAAACAGATTCGCTACTATTTTCTCCAGATTCTCTAAAAATCTGATCGTATGGTGTGGATAAATTATAGCGCCCGGAATTTATTACTGTGTTTGCCGCGCTCATTGCAGCTCCCCATTTCTTTTCTGTTAAGAAAACCTTAGCCAGCAGACCATAAGCAGAACCACTGGTTGCCCTGCCGATAAATTTAGGATCCCAGGCGGGTGGAAGATTAGCTGCTGCATATTGCAGATCGGTTTCTATAAATGCGTAAACCTGTGCAATGTCGCTTTGCGGCACATTAGTTTCCGAAACCTGCAATACCCTGCTGATGATTGGAACACGACCAAAAAGCCGCACCAGCATAAAATAGCCATACCCCCGGATAAAGCGCATTTCTGCCTCTGCCTGTGTTTTTATACTCGGTTCAGCCTGAATTGCCTGGTTAGTAGTAACCTCATTTATGGCAGTGTTGCATCGGTTAATTAAGTTATAATAGTTCACCCAAAGTGCATTTGCTATGCCGTTGGTTGGTAAAACCGGGAAATTATCCATGCTAATTACATCTGGTCCGCCATCAGTTGGGGTACTTCCTTTATCTGCATCATCACTTCTAATGCTGGTAGCTACGATAAAAGGTGCTGCATGTACATTGTAATCCCGAAGGTAATTATAGGCACTAAAGATAAACGGATCATAAGGACCAGCGCCCTGAGGGTAGGGATAATCCTCAGCAGTATATTCTCCTTGATTTTCGGTATCTAAAAATTTTCTGCAGCCCGTTGTTAAAATGGCCGTAATTGCAAGCATCAGCAGGTAAATGCCAGTATGTTTTGGTATCAATTGTTTCATGGTATATCTTTAGAAGGTTACATTAAGACCGAAGGAATAGATTGCGGGTATCGGATAAACGCCATTATCAGCACCGCTGGCAGTAATATCGCCAAGTTGAGCCTCTGGAGAATAACCTGTTGCTTTAGTCCAGGTCCATACATTTTGTCCGCTTAAGTACACCCGCACTTTCTGGATATTGAGTTTGCTTAAGGCTTCACTTTTAAAATTATAACCCAACTGGATGGTTCTCAACCTGAAATAGTTCCCTGATTCCAAAAAATAAGAGCTAAACTGATAGTTGTTGGCCCTGCTGGATAAAATCGGTTCGACATTACTGGTGCCGGGTCCGCTCCAGGCATTCAACCTGTTTGCTTCGTAGTTTAACACTGCGAAAGTTGCTGTACGGCGCTGGGTGAAAATCTTATTTCCTGCCACTCCCTGACCATCTACTAAAAAATCGAAACCCTTGTAGTTTAAGGAAAGGCTCATGCCGTAACTATATGGCGGAAAAGGGGTGCCGAGATAAGTCCGGTCTGCGGTGGTAATCGTTCCGTCTCCATTAATATCCTCGTAGGCAATGTCTCCCGGCAACGAATTATTCATGCTCGGTCTGGAGGCAATATCTTCCAGACTTTGATAGATGCCGGCTTGCCTGTATCCATAAAAATATCCGATAGATTGCCCGCTTTCGGTCACGTTAACGCCGCCGTTGCCAAGAATCTGGAAATTGGCTGTATTCCCGATGGAGTTTACGAGATTTTTGTTGTAACTGAAATTACCAGATAAACTGTAGGAAAGTTCTTCGCCCAGCTTCGCATTCCAGCCTACATTGGCTTCAATTCCCTTGTTGGTAATTTTCCCAAGGTTTGTGAAAAATGGAGGAAGTCCGCCAGGAAGTGGGAAACTGGTTAAGATTCCGTTTGTAGTTTTATTGTAGACATTTAACTCTACACTCAACCGATTATCCAGCGCACGCACATCGAGTCCAATATCTGCTCCCTGAACAATTTCAAAATGCAGGTTTGGATCTGGCGTATAAGCGGGTTGGACAGCACCATACACATTCTCGCCAAAAACTGCCGTAGAAGAAATGGTTAAACCAGATTGATACAGGTTATTGCCCGTAATGTTTGAATTCCCGAGCCGGCCCCAGGCGGTTCTAAGTTTTAAAAAGTTAATACCTTTAATGGCTTTTTTAAAAAACTCTTCCTCGCTGATTACCCAGCCTAAGCCCACACTACCAAAGGTACCCCAGCGATTTTCAGGCGCGAACTTTGAGCTTCCATCTCTTCTCACGGTAGCATTAAGCAGGTATTTATCTTTAAAGGCATAGCTAAGGCGGGCAAAACCACCAACATTTGATTCTTCGGCACCCGAACCACTGTTATTAATGACATTGTTCTCATTTACAATACCAAGATACCAGTAAGAGGCCCCGTTCGGAGTATTCAGAGTGCTATCCGTTCTGGAACCGCCAAGTAAGGTTTGCGAATTGTGCAGCGTTGTAAAACCTGCAACTGCTGTAATCCGGTGCCCGCCTTCCAGCGATTTGTCATAGGTTAGCGTATGGTCTTGCTGGTACCTGCGGAACTCATCTGCAGCTTGCCTTACACTTGTTCTGGCAGTCTGATCGGTAAAGGTGGTGGTTTGCCCGCCGTTTTCGCCAATGTTAATTACGGTAAAAGGGAGCGGTGTATAGCCTCGGTTGTTGTTGAAACCAAGGTCGGTATACACAGTAGAACGCAGGGTAAAGTTTTCCATAAACTTAACCTCAGCAAAAAGACTTCCTGTAAAACGGTAACCCCGGTTTACAGCGGTACGGTTATTTAGATTAAGTGAAGCGACAGGATTACCCACCTGTACACGCTGGAAGGACGGCATGCTGTAATATTGATTGCCTTCACTCACAGGCACAATCGGTGCGGCCCAAAGCGCATTATTCAGCAGATCGTTGTTGGCCGGATTTGACCTCCAGTGGAAACCGGTAACGTTGGCGCCCACTTTGATCTTGTCGGTAATATTTATTTCTTCGTTTAACCGGGCAATAAACTTTTGGTAATTATCGTAACGCACCACACCGGCCTGGTTGCTGTAACCCAAACTAACCAAGGTGCTGTTTTTTTCGCCACTGTTTGATATGGTTAGGGTATTATTCGTCGTTACCGCGTCGCGAAGAATTAGACGTTGCCAATCGGTATTGGCCGTGTAATTGGAAAAATCAAACGGTTGCGCATTTGAATTGGCAAGCTGTGCAGAATAAAGCCGTTGAAAGCCCGCAGCATCTACTACATCGATCGTTTTATTTACATGTTGAACACCAGTAATGCTCTGAAGGGTAACGCTGGTTTTACCGCGGGCAGCACGTTTAGTGGTCACCGCAATTACCCCGTTAGCCCCTCTAAGGCCGTAAATGGCAATTGACGAAGGATCCCGCAACAAATCTATGGTCTCAATATCGCCGGGATTCAGGTAATCAATGTTATCCTGGATAATGCCATCTACCACATAAATCGGGTTAGCGCTATTGGTACTGTTTACCCCTCTGATTCGTACTACCGGGCTTTGTCCAGCGGCGCCGGTATTGGTAACTGTTAATCCAGGCACTTTTCCTTGTAGCGAAGAAATGGGATTTGTTGCTGGCATTTGAGCGAGTTCTTCTCCATTAACGCTGGAAATAGAGCCCGTTAAGTCGCGCCGGCGTTGTGTACCATACCCAACCACCACCACAGCTTCTAAATCTTGTGCGGTTTGTGCAAGTGTTATGTTAATTGTTTGGCGATTATTTACCGCTACTTCTTGTGTGGTGTAGCCGATGTAACTGAAAACCAATGTGGCATTTCCTGGTGCGTTAATGCTGAAGCGACCAGATGCATCTGTAGTTGCGCCGGTCTGGGTACCTCTAATTAAAACCCCTACGCCAGGCAGCGGCGTTTTATCGGCCGCATCTGTCACTATTCCCGAAATGGGCTGTTGTTGTGCCTCACTGGTAGATGCCAGCAAAAAACACAAGAGGTGAGCAGCTATTAAGGTGGTAAACGATTTCATCATACAGAATTTTATTAAAGTTGTTTCGATTAAAAAACAGCTTCAAATTCTGTATGGTTTAGTTGTTTAATTTTGATTTATACGGTATTTTCTGATGAAAATACGTCCGTAAGCCAGGATAGATTTAGCGAAAAATACCTGTAATTCTGATCGACTCATTTTGTTCCGTAACGCGATGTTTTGTTAACAAACTGCACCATTCAGCCATGCGCCAATTTGGAGTGCAAACTTTATCAGATAAACTTTTTCAAAAGACTTAGTTTTTCTACGAGAAGCTTGGGATTGTTTTTTAGAATCAACTCAATACCAACGTAGCAACATTTACCGCGGTGAGGCTTCTGGAATTAAATGCAATTTCAAAGGATACCACATCGCCTCTTTCAGGGATAGATTCAGCACTTTCTGCAAAAAATTTGATTCGTTCCCCATTTTCATCTTCAATAAGGCCAATGCCTGCTTTCTTATTAAACGAAAGAATTTTACCAGTTCTCATTGTAAATTTTATTTATAAATAAGTTGATATTTTAAATTTCCATGCCATTTGGTTTAAGTCTGGAAGCAGCATCTGATCTTGTTTTAAGCTCATCAATTAGTGAATGAGTTCTCGAACGGTATTAGTGAGTTTCGAGTAATCAAATGGCTTAAACATAAGGGCATCTGCCTGGCTCGCTATCGCTTTGGCCTGTGATTCCAACATCGCTGTAATCAGCAAAATTGGAATGTTCATCGTTTTAACATCTCTTTTAAGAGAATCGCAGAGCGACCTGCCATCATCGTTATCCAGTAAAATGTCCATCACAACAAGATCAGGGCCAAAATTTTTAATTGCCGCATCAAGCAAAGCAGATTTATGGATACTTCTTACTTCAAAATCCTGATCTTCCAAAACCAGTTGAATGACTTCAGCATTGCTTGTATCATCATCTAATACCAAAATTTTCGACATAACATTTAATTTAGCATGGAATAAAAATACGCTTATTTTTAGCTTCAACACCTCCTGAAGTAAAGTCAGGTATTTATCAGTGTTAAAATGGGTATTAATCATCATTTTGGGTCGTTATAAACAAGTAAAACGCGCTTTTTTTGTTTTGATTTTTAGAAAAATTCGGTTTGTGTACAAGAACTCTGCAACGCTGAATTATAGGCGTGTACTAATTTTTTTAAATGTAGTAGATTAAATATTTCGCGCCTGCAAAACTCGCCGCAATGTAGCCTTGTTTTAATGGTTAGTTGCCAGATAAAGGCTTCGAAAAAATTAATTACATATCAATTATGAGTAAAATTGCATTTCACGCTTCACACGAACAGTTTGCACCGAGCGCATTACTTAAGTATGCAAAACTGGCAGAACAAGCAGGTTTCGGGGCAATATCATCATCAGATCATTTTCATCCATGGAGCGAAAGGCAGGGGCAAAGCGGATTTTCTTTTGCCTGGCTAGGGGCAGCCATGTCGCAAACTACCCTTCCATTTAGCATGGTGTGTTCCCCTGGGCAGCGCTATCACCCGGCAATTGTGGCACAAGCAATTGGTACCTTAGGTGAAATGTTTCCCGGGCGAATTGCTGTGGCCCTGGGAAGTGGTGAGGCACTTAATGAAAGCATTACCGGAGAGAAATGGCCGGAAAAAAAGATCAGAAATCAGCGTCTCTTGGAATGCTATCAAATTATTAAAGACCTTCTTGCTGGAGAAACCGTATCTCAACAGGGTTTGGTTACTGTAGAAAATGCCAGATTGTATACTTTACCGGTCGAAAAGCCGCTTTTACTGTGTGCTGCGGTCGGCCTGGATACCGCTAAGTGGGCAGGGCAATGGGCAGATGGATTAATTACCACGCATAAACCAAAAGAGGAACTTTTGAAAACCATTCAAACCTTTCGCGAAAATGGAGGAGAAGGAAAGCCGATATATTTAAAAGTACAGCTCTCTTATGCGAAGGACGCAAAACAAGCAGCGGAAGGTGCATATCATCAGTGGAGAAGCAATATTTTTCAGGGCAGTGTATTGGGCGAATTGCCTACGGTTGCACATTTCGATGCTGTGGCAGAGTTTGTTACGCAGGAACAAATGGCAAATCACGTACGCATTTCTGCAGATTTAAAGCAGCACCAGGCCTGGATAAAAGAAGACCTTGAACTTGGCTTCGATCGCGTTATTCTGCACAATGTAAACCGGGAGCAGGAGCAATTTATTGAGGATTTTGGTAACGATGTATTGCCTGGGTTATAATGGAAAGGCAAAAAATGAAGTTTTAATTTATTCTTTGCGCCAGCGCTGATGACTGACGCAAAGAACAAATTGTTGTTGTCTGATATTTAAGGCCAGGAGACAGACCAATCATCGAAACCACCCGTAAATTTTTCTGATGATGCTTTCTCTTTTAACTCGCGCTGTTTTCTTTTGCTCAATGGCTGCTCTTGGTCGAGCGCTTGGAGTATGTCTGTTTCAATTGATGATTTATCTGTTTTAGCTTTCCAGGTGTGACTGGTTTGCGCTGTCTGTCGCTTTTCTTTTTTTTGTTCCATCTTGTTGTTTTGATTTAAATGGTCAGCGATTATTGATGTTCAGGAGCGTGTAAGTTTCTGACGGCGAATAGGTGATAGCCAACCAAAAGGCCAACCATCCCGATCGCGCCGCTGCCATGCTTTAGCTGTTAAAGCAGCTATTTTTTTTCGTTTTCAGCTGCTGTTGCGGCTTTCACATCTTCTGGATTCATACTTGTATCTGTATCCACATGGTCGCCTTTAGGTAATTCTGGGTCAGCAGGCCTGTTGTCTTCAAAAGATTGAGGTCCTTCAGATGCGTCTTGTTCTTCGTTTCCGAGCGGCTCATTTTCAAGGCCATGCTTTTTTGTTTCTTCGTTTTCCATAACTAAATAATTTAAAAGGTGAACACCATGCTAAGGTGCTTAAGATGATCTGATTTATTTTCTAGTTATTAAACACCTCAGCGCTGATGCCGGTTTAGGAGGAATATACCCGAATTAAGTTGCGGAAACCGCTGCTCATGTGGAGGTAATTACGGCCACTCCCGTGTTGCATACGCGGATCTTCATCACGGTCATATACCTGTTTTCAAGTCGCCAGCCACTTTTTGTAAACTATCATGCAAATCTACATGTCAGTCAACTATTGTATAACTTAAATCTTAACTATGTTTTATCATGACAACAGACTACAGTACCAGGTACGTGTAGATAAACCAAATCCAGCATTTGCAAAACTTTTACAACAGGCAATTGGTGGTATCGAAGGAGAAATCAGGGTTTGCCTTCAATACTTATTTCAAGCCTGGGGCAACCGTGGGCCAAGCAAATACAAGGATATGTTATTAGACACCGGTACTGAGGAAATGGCGCATATTGAAATGTTATGTACTGCTGTAGCATTAAACCTGGAAGGTGCAACCAATGAGCTGAAGGATAAAATTGCAGGTGAAAATCCATTGGTTAGCAACATTTTAGGTGGCATGGACCCCCGACATGTTATCTCTTCAGGCCTTTCGGCTATGGCAGTTGATGCGAATGGTGTACCATTCAACGGATCTTGGGTAGTAGGAAGTGGTAATATTGCCGCTGATATGTATGCAAATGTAATGGCAGAATCTACAGGACGTGTGCTTGCCACCCGATTATATGAGCTTACCGACGACCCAGGTATGAAAGACATGCTTTCGTTTTTAATTACCCGTGATGCCATGCACCAGAACCAGTGGTTAGCCGTTTTGGAAGATCTTGGTGGGGTAAACGCTAACCTTCCAATTCCAAATACCTTTCCAACAGGCGTCCACATTCCTGAGTTTGATTATGCTTTTGTTTGCACCAATATAGATGGAGCCAGAATTCCTGTGGATGCAAGATGGGCCAGTGGACCTTCAATTGATGGTAAAGGCGAGTTTAGGTATGTGGCTGCATCGCCGCAAGGGCAAGAGCCAGAGCTTGGACCACCAGATGTTAAAGGTTATGCGCAAGAGCAGCAAATGACTGGCGGAATGGATAAAGGCATTATGGAAAATATCAAAGATACACTCCTTCCGTAGTCAAATTATAATACCCAAAAAGCACAAGGACGGCCAATTAGCCGTCCTTGTTTTTTTATCTTACTTTTTTGATCAGGATTGTTGTTGCTGTTTTCTGCATTAACCAATCGTTTTTAATGTAAACTGCCAGCGGCTGAAATTGCTACTGTTTTGGGTAGGCTGGCGATTCTACTTCGGTAATCAATTTCATTTTCGCACTTAAAACTTTCGATTCCTGTAGCATTAATGCTTTAAAATCCTGCTCACGGTTAGCCCGTGCTTTTTCATAAAGTGCTAAGGTGGTATCACAATTTGCTTTGAGATAAGCCAGGTAAGCGGTATCGATTGATTTAGCAGATTGTTTACTCATTTTTTTGATCGGTACCAATTGATAATCTGCTGCCATAGAAGGAAGGATTACTTTTTTAGATACGGCATACTGACTAAACCTGGCCAGTGTTTGGCGGTTATGGCGTTGGAGGTTTTCTGCAAGCGTTTTTAATTTTTTATCGCTGCTTTTATTGATGGCCACCTGATTTGCTTCCTTTTCCAGCAGCAAACGGTAAGTAGCTTGCTTAATATAGTCGCCAGCTTCTTCATCCAGTTTGGTTTCGAAAGTTTCTACACCACCTACATGGTCTTTTACAGCAGTGTCATTAGCGATACTATCTTTCTCCATATTGGATTTTTTATCGGCCATATTGCAGCCGGTAGCTGCCAGTAGTGCAAAAAATGTTAGGCTCAATCTAAATGTGTTTTTCATAGGAAAGTTTATTTTTCTTAACCGCCTATTGATTTACATTGTTCTGCTTTGTGCCTGTATTTAAAGAAATTCACGTATTTGTTCTTCGGGTTCACGTAATTTCCACCTGAAATTAAAAAGCGGTTTTACAAGAAAACGAATGACGGAGATTAAACCATCTCTGCTTGCGGGATAGCTTATTGTTATCCGCTTATTCCGGCACTGATAAACAGCTCATGCTGATTAATTTTTCTGATGCCACTATACATTGCATCAAAATCTCCGTCTTTTAGCAAATAACCTTTGGCACCTGCTTCTAATGCACTGTCTACAAAAGATCGCTTGGCATGCATGGTGAGGATAATGATTTTAACATCTGGATAATTTTCTGCACAAATGCGTCTGGTAAGTTCAATACCATCTATTCCAGGCATATTATAATCAACCAATAAAATGTCGGGCAGCACGCCGTTTCGAAGCATTTCCAGCGCCTCAATACCTTCTGCTGCTTCACCAATTACCTGCATGTCTGCTTGTGCATTGAGCAGTTCGCGCAGTCCCTCGCGAACAATTTTATTGTCTTCTACAAGGAGTATGTTAATCATCATCATTTTATTTGTTGTTAAATTACATCGATACTGTGGTTTGGAATATCAACGTTTACAATCGTTCCTGAGCCTGCTTTCGAATCTATGTTCAGCTGGCCGTTAAGCAATTTTACCTTACTGCGGATAGATGCAAGCCCGATGCCCGTACCGGATTTGGCGTCTTCCATTCCTTTACCATCATCGCTTACCTGAATCCGGATCACTAAAGCACCAAAGTTTAGCCTCACGAAAGCATTTCTAGCTTCTGAATGTTTCACCACGTTCAAAATCAGTTCTTGTACCGTACGGAAAACGGCCAGCTCCATATAACGATCAAGCCGTTGTGTAAGGCCAGAGAAAGAACATTTAAATTTAATACTGCTGGTTAATTGCTTACAGATATCGCCAATGGCTGCTTTTAAAACGAAATCTTCCAAAATGGTTGGCATCAGTTCGTGTGAGATTTTTCTGCTTTCTGCAATGGCGCCCGAGAGCAATTGTTCTGTATAGCTTTTTGTTTTTAGAAAGGCTTCTGGCGATTCGCTGGCTTTTTGGGGCGTAAGGTGTGAGATACTCATTTTTATACCGTAGAGCGTTTGGGCAAGACCATTATGCAGGCTTTCAGATATTCGCCTGCGTTCCTCTTCCTGGCTCGCCAAAGTTACCCTGAAAATTTCCTGCTGCTGGCGGGCTTCCAATCTACGGATGGTATCTTCTGCAGCTCTGGTCGCCGTAATATCCATGTTTACGCCAAGCACCTTTGCAGGTAGGCCAGATTTATCATGAATTACTGTTCCCTTGAGGTGGAAAATTTTCACCTGCCCTGAAATCATGAGCTCCAGCGTTTCATTGAAGCCACCTGCCCCGCTGTTAATGTGGTTAACTACATGTTCTGCTGCCGGCATTCCTTTTTCTGTGGCACACTCCAGGTAAATTTCTGGACGAACCATTACCGCTCTATCCAAATTAAAAAGCCGGTACATGCCATCAGACCAGCTAAATTTTTTCGAATTCAGGTCGTAATCCCAGCTACCTAAAGCGGCCAGCTCTTCAGATTGCTGGAGCAATACATAATTTCTAAGCCGTTCTTCCTGAGCCAGTTTACCCGCGGTAATATCCATGTTAGAAGCCACTACACCATCTCCAAGTTTAACAAACATGCAGGAATACCATTTATTAAATTCCTCATGCGGATAAAAGTATTCGCGTTGTTGTGGTATGCCGGTTTCAATAGTTTCTTTGATCATATCAAACAATCCCGTTTCCTTAATGCCTGGATATTCCGCTACATAATGCAATCCCACCAAATCGTTCCGACCCGTTTCACGTTCCAGTTCTTTATTCCCAAATATAATCTTCAGGTCTAAAATTTCGCCTTCCTCATTCCGCACGGCCTGCAAAATGGAAATCTGCATGAGCGTGGTATCAAAAACCAATTGCAGCTGATCGCGGCTTTCCTGAAGTTCGTTGGTGCGTTCCGCTACCTGTTGCTCAAGTTCCAGTGTAAGTTGTTGCAAATCCCTTTGTGCACGCTTCCGTTGTGTAATGTTGCTCGCCGTAGCCAGCCATTCCTTTATTTCTCCATCTTTTTCAAATACAGGAATGGCCCTTGAATGCCGCCAACCAATCTCCCCGTCGGCTTCAAGCACTTCATGTTCCATTTCAAAAAGACTTTTTTGGCTAATGGCATGGTTGATTGCTGCCCAAAGGCGTGGTTGCTCAGCCAAAGGAATATAGCGATCCATCCAGTTAATTTTAATCCGTTCATCTGCTCTGGAAAAATCCTTGCCACTAATCAGGTACATTTTGGTCCAGTCGGCACTCATGCGGTAAACCATGTCTGAACTTGCTGCGACAAAAGTTCTGAATTCAGTTTCGCTCTGGAGCAGCGCCACTTCTGTATGAGCCCTTTCCACCGCATCCCAGGTGCGCTCTGCAGTTTGTTCGAGTAATAAAAGTTCGTTTTTAGTCCAGTGCCGGGGTTTACATTGGCTAACACACATACAGGCAACCATTTCTCCATTTTTGATTAACGGAGTTGCCATTAATGAGTTAAACTCCATGGCTTCATAATTTTCCCGCTGCGGGTTTAGCTCCGCTACTGTAGATACATCATCCGCAATGAAAGGTCTGCCAGCGCTCATCGTGGTCACGGCTACGCCAAAGTCTGTGTATTGGTGCGGGCCCAACAAACTGATTGATTGATGGCGCACAAATTCATGTTCAACGAAAGATTGTTGTGCATGCTCATCCATTCTGGCATAAAACGAACGATCGGTGCACAGGTGTTCTCCAAGCATTCGCGTTGCAACCTCCAGAATAGTATGGGTATCCGTAATGTTTCGGATGGCATCGCTAAGTGTTAGTAAAAACGCCTGGCGCTCTTCGCTCTCCCGTAACCTTGATTCGGCCTGCCTGTGAAGTGTCACATCCGTATTAACGGCTACCGCAGCGATAATCTGTCCGTTAAAAACAACTGGCGCAGCTGCCGAACGTACAATTTTTTCCTTGTTGGTTTTCAGGTCCTGAATGAGGAGATCTACCGAAACGGTTTCCCCAGCCAGCGCACGTGCAAAGGGGATTTGTTCCAGCGTCAGCGGTGTTTTGGTAATGGCATCTCTTGCATTTAATTGTTTTGTAAGCGTGGAAATATTTACCTGAAGGTCTTTAATATCTGCTACCCCAAGTGAATCCATGGCCGCCTGGTTGGCAAAACTTACGCCTTGCATGTTGCCTACATAAACGCCATCGCTAATGCTTTGGAGTACCGCCTCCAACTCTGCCATTTTTCCGGTTAGCGGATTACTAAGAAATCGGGTAGTTGAAACAGGAGGTGAATCTTTAATTTTGAAAATTCCGAGCAGATGTGAAGCTGATTCAGCTGTAGAAGCAATTTTATTCCATTTTACGGTGAATGCTTGCTTTAAGCCTTTAGAAAAAATGGTTAAATGTTGTTCCGTAGAATCTGGAGCGGAATAAGCTGCTTCAAGTTTTTCGTTTTCGATTTCAATTCCAAAATCTGTTAAAGTAGAAACCTTTTTTCCTTGCGTTGTTGCATCCTGATCAAGTAAAGCCCTCATTGCAGTGTTCATGCAAATAATTTCGCCATCACGGTTGAGGATAATGCTGGGGTCTGAGTATGCGGAAAGAATGGATTGAAATATAATTGCAGCAGTTGCTTCACGTGAATCTTTGCTTTTTTTCATTTTCACTTTATCATATCGTCACAAGGACAGAGGTGTGTTGTTAATGGAGAAATGGGTTAATCTTATTGTATTTTATGGATAACCAGTTTTTTAGCGTTTTGTTTGTGAGATTTGCAGTGCTTTTCCAACGCAGAATGATACCTGCAACCCTAAAACGACAGTTTTTTAGTCGTGGATTAAATCTAGGTTATTTTTTGTCTGTAAGTGTAATCAGGAGCCGAAATTTCGTTTGCTTCATTTTTTAATTGAGCTTTTTCGCCTGCGATGATGTTGTTGAGTAACCTAAGGATTCTAAAAATAGTGAGGTCAATCTGTATTGATTCCCTACGCCAATAGGCTATTTGAATATCAAAACAATGGTTGAATACCTCATGTTCTTCAAAGAAAGGATAATCATTAACAGATGGAAAAAGATACGGAACAAGAAGACCAGGCGCTCACGCGTAAAGATTTTTTAAACCTCACCGGAAAATCACTCATTATCGGAACTGCGGGTTCCTTTGCGCTAAATGCAATTTCAGTAGGCGAAGTAAATGCGCAAACCACCAAAAAAGCAGCTTCTCCTCCAGCCCGTATTCCGCCATCTATTCAGGAACCCATTGTACTGGAGCAATGGAAGTCTGATGTTGATCAGCAATCGGCGCCAACGCCAACGCCACTTCCTCCGCTTCAACGTGTGGGCTATGCTGTGGTGGGCCTGGGCCATCTTGCTTTAGAAGAAATTCTTCCGGCACTTAGTGGCTGCAAAAAGTCGAGACTTGTTGCCCTGGTAAGTGGAAGTCCCGAAAAGTTGAAAAAGGTATCGCAGCAATATGGAATTGATGCGCAAAACTGTTACAGTTATCAAACTTTCGATCAGCTCAAAACCAACAAAGCAGTAGATGTGATTTATATCGTGTTGCCGAATGGCCTGCACAAAGAATATGTCATCAGAGGGGCGAAGGCTGGAAAGCATATTTTGTGTGAAAAGCCAATGGCCAATTCTGCTAAAGAATGTCGGGAAATGATCGCGGCTTGTCAGGCGGCAAAGGTTAGTCTCATGGTAGCCTACAGAATTCAGTTTCAACCTCATAATAAAAAGATCAAGGAATTTCTTCAGGAAAAAACTTTTGGAGAACCGAAATTAATTACGGCTACCAATGCGCAAAGTACTGCAAATGTTAACCATTGGCGACATAAAAAGGCGTTGGCTGGTGGCGGGGCATTACCGGATATTGGCTTATACTGTTTAAACACTACACGCTTCATTTTAGGCATGGAACCTACAGAAGTTTTTGCTTATGAATATAGCACGCCTGGCAATCCGCTTTTTGCAGAAGTAGAAGAAATGATCAGCTGGCAAATGCGTTTTCCAAATGGGGTTATTGCTAACTGTACCACCGATTACGATGTGCATGAAAGTCGCCATTACCGGGTGAACTGTAAGCAAGGTTGGTTAAATTTGGATAAGGCTTATGCCTATAAAGGACAAAAACTGATGGCTGCAAGGGCTGAAGGTAAGCTTGAAAAGCAGGAAGATATTGGCATTGCTGAAATTAATCAATTCGCGGCAGAAATGGATCATTTCTCTTCCTGTATTCTCGAAAACAAAAAGCCACTCACCACTGGTGAAGAAGGTTTACAAGATCATATTATTATGGAAGCCATTTATCAATCTGCGAGAGAAGGCCGCCCTGTTAAAATTAACGGCGTAGCGCCTAAACCTAACTGGAAAGGCCCTGAACCCAAAGACGATTAACGAAAGATTTAAGTTTTATAGAACACCGCAAGTAGTTAAAACGTGCGGTGTTCTATATTAGATTAGCCAGCTGTTGAAAGCTGATCTCCGAAATAAAAGTTTATTTTCTTCTGGAGAGATACGTAAATGCCAGCGAGGTAACAAGTGCCGTTACAAAAATCCCTTTTAGGAGGCCGGCGCGGTTGTACTTCAACTCTGCTTTTAAACCTCGTTCCGCCAGGATGTTCGGTATGTAACCTTTTTTCAAATCGTCTATTATGCCCTCCCAGCTATTCACCCGATCTGCTAGAATTAATGGAATCCAATGGCGATATCGGTCTTCGCTATGTTTAAAAGCATATCGCCTGATGGCTCCACTTAAACCTGATGGCGGAACCGAAGTGCCAAATACCGCTGAATAACTCGGCCGCTCGTTTGATTTCAGCACTTCAATATTTACCGGTTGCTGTGGCGACTTTTCGTAATTACTACGTTTATGATCATCTCCGGTATAATTTTTCATGAGATAAGTAGGTTCATTTTCCGGATCTATATCAATTCCCCATCCCGGGATGTTTTTATAATCAAAATTTTCTGTTTTCATCTTTTTAAGCTTTAGTAGAAGGGATTAGTACAGTCTTAATACATTCATCAAGTTTGGAAGAGAAAATGTGATAAGCATCTGCCACTTCTTCTAATGGAATACGGTGTGTAATCAAACCTTTAGGATTAAGCCTGCCCGATTGAACATGATCTATTAATTTTGGTAATAACCGCTTCACAGATGCCTGGTTGGCCCTTAGCGTAATTCCTTTGTTTAACACATTGCCAATAGGTACGTAATTAAACGGAGGCCCGTAAACGCCCACAACAGAAACGATTCCACCTTTTTTTACCCCATTAATAGCCCACTGTAAAGCAGTTGCAGCACCAGCCTGCATCAAGGTAATTTTGCCAGTAAAAGTTTGTAAAGCATTTCCAACAGCCTCGCAGCCTACGCAATCTATACATACATCAGCGCCATACCAGTCGGTGGTTTTTTTGATGAACAAAACCGGGTCTTCCATCGATTTGAAATTATATGCTTCACATTTGGCGTAATTTTTAGCAAATTCCAATCGATAATCTACATGGTCGATGATAATTACCCTTGCGGCACCAAAAAACCAGGCACACCTGGCCGCCATAATCCCGATGGGTCCGGCACCGAAAACCACAACGGTATCACCTTCTTTAATTCCACCCATTTCAGCTGCCTGATATCCGGTAGGAACAACATCCGTAAGCAAAACAGCATCATCAGGATCCATATCTGCCGGGATTACCGTAGGCCCGGTATTTGCATAAGGTACACGTACATATTCTGCCTGGCCACCATCGTAGCCACCTGCTGTATGAGAGTAACCAAATATGCCACCAACAGCAGTAGCCATGGAATTAGATTCGTGGCAATTTCCATAAAGACCCTGCTTACAGAAATTACACTTTCCACAGGCAATATTAAAAGGCACCAATACCTGATCGCCAACTTTAACATTGGTTACCAATGGACCAACTTCTTCAATAATTCCTGTAAATTCATGCCCAAAAGTAGAACCAACCCGGGTGTCTGGTACCATTCCATGATATAAATGCAGATCTGAACCACAAATACAGGTTCTGGTTACCCGCACAATTGCATCTTCCGGATGAAGAATTTGCGGCATTGGGCGTTGTTCTGCCCTAATCCTGTACGGGCCACGATAATTCATTGCTAACATAATTTCTTCTTTTTTTATTTATATGAACAGATATTTATTTTCGTCTGGCTTCTCTTTCCAGTCGCTCACCAATACGTTTACAGCCGCAAGTGCGGTGTAGGCTAAATGGTAGGCAAGTACTTTTTTCTTGCTATGGATAAATGGAAAAGCAGCAAGTGAAGAAAGAAGTGCAATATTGAAGAGGTCAATATGCAGGTGTGTTTTTCTTTTAATTGTTTTAACGGCACCGTAGCGATGATTGCTCAATAAGTTATAGGCCAAAAGGTTGAGGCCAATCACACCATAGCGAATAACTGACGGCCGGTCTAATCCAATTACCTTAGGAATAACCAATGCGGTAGCAGAGAATAAGTAATCGCTTATTCCATGCTGATCGTAGGATAGTGTTTTGTTTTCCATACCTAAAGAACAAGGCGAAGCGGGACGAAGTTTAGAATAAGATTATTATACTGATTTTCGATTGCAGATTAATCATGCACAGACTCAAACCAACAACTTTCGTTTCGTTTTTGGTTTTGTCCTTTTCAGGTTTCCATTTGTCCATAGGCAACACTTTTAATTTTCAAATGCCGTTCTAATTTTCAAAGTATCGACGTGATCACCAATCAATAGTTAAGTATTAATAAAATCAATTATGAAATCTATCCTGTTTAAACTAACCTTGATTTTGGGGGCGCTGGCTACGTTGCCAAATCATATTTTCGCTCAGCCACCAAAAGTGAGTAAAGCAGATTCCACGTATATCCGTGAGCATTATACAAAGTCGATAGTGCGCATTCCTATGCGGGATGGGGTGAAATTATTTACTATCGTCTATGCACCTAAAGCACATGATGTAAAATATCCGATTCTATTAAACCGGACGCCATATAGTGTCTGGCCTTACGACATCGATAAATATAACCTGCATATGGGCCCGTTATCTTTCTCTTACGTGAAGGAAGGTTACATTTTTGTAGAGCAGGATGTTAGGGGCAGATACATGTCTGAAGGGACCTTTGTTGCGAATCGGCCCTATATTCCAAACAAAACAAAAAACCAGGTAGATGAAAGTTCAGATAGCTATGATACAATTGACTGGCTGGTAAAAAATATCCCGGATAATAACGGAAAGGTGGGCGTTTATGGCGTGTCTTCGCCTGGCTTTTATGCTACAATGGCAACCATCGATTCACATCCTGCTTTGAAAGCGGTGTCGCCACAGGCGCCGGTTACAGATTGGTTTATGGGTGATGACAGGCATCATAATGGCGCGTTTTTCTTAATGGGTTCTTTCAATTTCTTATCTTATTTTGGCGCGCCAAGGCCAGCACCTACCCAAACAGATGCAATGCCTTTTAATCAGTATGGTACACCTGATGCATATGATTTCTATAAAAGGTTAGGGCCGATAAAAAATGTGAACGAGCGGTATTTTAAAGGGAAGAATGCAATTTGGAACGATATGATGGAAAACGATACGTACAATGCTTTCTGGAAATCTCGGTCGCCGCTTCCACATTTAAAAAAGATTAAACCGGCAACATTGGTTGTGGGTGGGTGGTTTGACCAGGAAGATCCATATGGGCCGCTCAAAACGTTTGGAGCCATCGACCAGCAAAAACCAGTTGGCGATAATTATTTAGTTATGGGCCCGTGGACACATGGGAGCTGGATGTTCGGTAAAAATGATGTACTGGGGGATATTCGTTTTAATGCTGAAACCGGCCCCTATTACCGGGAGCACATTGAACTTAATTTTTTCAACCATTACCTAAAGGGATATAAAAATACAAATGAAGCAAAAGCCACTATTTTTGAAACAGGTTCCAATCAATGGAAGCATTACACAGCCTGGCCTCCTGTGGACGCGAAAACTAAAAACCTGTATTTTCAGCCTAATGGCAAGCTCTCATTCTCACCACCTGCAGCAGATGCGACTGGCTTTGACGAATACCTGAGCGATCCGGATAAGCCAGTTCCATATACCCAAGAAATCAGGATCGATCGCGGAAGTAATTATATGGTTGAAGATCAGCGATTCGCGTCGAGAAGACCTGATGTACTCACTTACGAAACGGATGCGCTTGAAAATGATCTGGTAATATCGGGTAACTTAAAGGCAGATCTTTTTATATCGACTACGGGTACAGATGCCGATTTTATTGTGAAGCTTATTGATGTTTACCCCAACGATGCGCCGAACGATAGTCCGATGCCAAACACTAAAATGGGCGGTTTCCAGCTAATGGTTCGGGGAGAGGTAATGCGGGCCAAATTTCGGAAAAGTTTTTCTGAGCCATCACCACTAGTGCCAGGAGAAATTACAGAAGTTGGCTTTGATATGCAGGATGCAGCACACTGTTTTAAAAAAGGACATAAGATAATGGTTCAGGTGCAAAGTTCCTGGTTTCCGCTGGTTGATCGAAATCCTCAAAAGTTTGTTAATATTTATAAGGCTTCCGAATCAGATTTTCAAAAAGCAACCCATCGGGTATATTTTAAGGGCAATAAATCATCGCACCTCGAATTAAGTGTATTAGATCACAATGGACAAAGATGATCACCATGAAAAGGAATGCTAAACCGAAGGTTTAGCGAATTAATTCAGTCTGCATAAAATAACAAATGTCAAAAGCCAGATCCTAATTCTGGCTTTTGACATTTTGATGGACTGGATTTATTTAGAAATTATAACACTTCTGCAACAACATAAGTACTTCCACCAATGAAAATCAGATCGTCAGGACCTGCATTTTGTTTGGCGGCGGTTAGTGCTAACGATACACTGTCATAAGTATCACCTTTTAACCCAAATACCGTCGCCTGGGTTTGCAAATCACTAGCCGTTGTTGCCCGTTCAAAATTAAGCTGGCAGAAATAGTAGGTTGCATTTGCCGGAAAGAGACTTAATATCTCACCAACTTCTTTGTCTTTCAGGATTCCGATGACGATGTGTAAGTTCTGATGCGGAAAGGCCTTGATATTTTGCATCACCTCCTTAATTCCTGCAGTATTGTGGCCGGTATCGCAAATAATTTTTGGTTCCTCACCAAGGGTATACCACCTGCCCTGCAGGCCGGTGTATTTGGTGGTATGCTTTAAGCCGTCATAAATATGTTCATTGCTAATGATCCAGCCCTGCTTTCTAAGTGTTAAAACCGCCTGAATAACTGTAAGTAGATTCTTTAGCTGATAATGACCACCTAAATCCAGTATAATGTTTTCAAACAGGAGTGTGTCCTGATGATAAATAGAAGTAATCTGTTGATGTGCTTCGTGGCGGATGTTACCTGTGTGCAGATTTAAGTCTGCAAAAATAAGTTCACTGCCACACTGAACCGCTTTTTCTAGAAAAACGATATCAGATTGATGCTGCTTTTCCCCAACAACTACAGGCACGCTTTCTTTAATGATTCCTGCTTTTTCGGAAGCAATTTTATCGAGGCTGTTGCCCAGAATATTCATGTGATCGAAGCTGATGTTGGTAATGATCGATAATTCTGGGGTGATGATGTTGGTGGAATCAGATTTTCCGCCAAGACCAACCTCAATAATGGCAATATCCGTTTCCTGATCTGCAAAATAAGAGAAGGCCATGGCTACCGTAACTTCATATAGCGATGGATGAGCTTGCTCCAGGGTTTCTTTTTGATCAGCAATAAATGCAGAAATGTACGTCTCAGAAATCATTTCACCGTTGATACGGATTTGTTCTCTGAAATCTTTCAGGTATGGCGTAGTAAATAATCCGGTTTTATACCCAGCAGATTGTAACACGGCTGCAAGCATATGTGAGGTTGAGCCTTTTCCATTGGTACCCGCAACATGAATGGTTTTAATTTTCTGATGCGGATCTCCTAATGCAGAACAGAGGTTAATAATATTCTCTAAACCGCTGGTCATTGCTGCGGCACCAATTTTAGCAAATACAGGGAATTGGGTGTTCAGGTAATCAATAGATTGTTCGTAGTCCATAAGTCTGAGATTTATGTTAACTAACGGAATCATGCTACCATAAGTATCGTAAAGAATTACGAAAGGCTATCTTTTTTTTGTCCAGAGGATCATCCACAGTTTTTGTGATAGTTTAGCTGAAATAAATGTGAATCATTCTTTACGATAAGTTCTATATAAGCACACTCACAAATCAGTTTTATGAAAGTATTTACGCTTTTACTTTTTCTCTCTTTGGTGTCTTTTAGCCTGTTGGCTATTAATCCTGTGCGTGAGTACAAAGTTCGGCCGGAAATGCTTGGAATGAAATATGAAACGAAGAAAATCCAGGTGAATAGCAATGTGCAATTAAATTCATGGTTATTTCTAGGTGATCAGGCCCGGCCATTTATAATCGTTTCCAATTCAGATGCCGGCAATATGACTAACTGCCTGGGTCAGGCGCAAGAATTTTCTAAAGCAGGTTATAATGTTATTCTTTATGATTATCGGGGTTTCGGCGAAAGCTCAGATTTTGAAATGGATCGGAACAGGCTTTATTATGATGAATTTGTGGAAGACCTTAATGCCGTTTTAGCTTTTACCCGCAAAGTCTATAAACCCAAAAAATTGATTTTGTATGGATTATCAATGGGAACGATTATTTCGAGAACCGCAATGGATCAGCATAGATGGGTGAGTGGTGGCATATTTGATTCATTTGTAGTCAATCCTAATTTAGTGGTAGATCGAATATTTCAGCTGAAAAAGAAAGAAATTTCTTTGCCAAATGGGGCTGTACTATACAACAAAATTAATGAGAGTCCGGCAGGTGTTTCCATATTGATTTTTTCAGGTTTGCGAGATATCATCACGAAATCAACTGACTACACCAGTTTCCTGAAAATAAATCCAAAGGCCAGAGTTGTAACCTGGGATTGTAACCACCTGGAAAACTTTTACACCATGACGAAAGATAAAGATAGCGACCTGTATATGGCAGCCGTAAATGAATACATTAATAACTTAAAATAGTATCGATTGCAATTTCCATTAATAATCACTCGAGGTAAATAAAATGCACCGTTTGTCTATTATTTAAGTTGTTTGTGCTTTTGTGCCCATTGCTCCAGTTGCTGTATAATCGGGTTGAGTTCGTAACCAATTGGAGTTAGCTCGTATTCTACTTTTAGCGGCACTTCCGGATAAATGGTCCGGGTTAACAACTTATTTTCTTCCAGTTTTCGGAGTTGTAGGGTAAGCATCCTTTCGGTAATATTTGGTAAACGTTTTTTCAGTTCGCCAAACCGCAGCTTTCCCTCCATTAACCAGGAGCAAATCACCAGTGCCCATTGTCCGCCAATAATATGGCTAGCGTAAACTTCGCCACATTCTTCTGCCAGGGCTTGTTTGTTGGCAAAGTTGGTTGATGTTTCTTTGATGTTAGACATTACTTACATTTTTTATAGTAGATAACAATGGGTAGCTGATGCGGCTAAGTTAGTCTGCCTCGGTTATTTTTGCAACAGGTAATCTAAAATCAATAAAAATGAAAACATTAATTATCATCATTCACCCGGATATAGAAGGCGGTGTTGCGAATAAAAGGTGGTTAGAAGAATTGAACAAATATCCAGATCTGTATGATATTCATCAATTACATCAAAGCTATCCAGACAGAAATATAGATATATTAAAGGAACAAAAGCTGATAGAACAGTACAATAAAATTGTATTTCAGTTTCCCTACTACTGGTTTAACAGCCCTTGGCTATTTAAAAAATGGCTGGATGAGGTTTTGATTCACGGTTGGGCTTATGGCAGCGAGAGCGGTTTTAAGGTTGCTGGTAAAAAGATTGCACTGGCCGTTTCGCTTGGCGTAGATGAGACCGAATATCAGCCATCCGGTACTTATCGTTATCCGCTGGAAGAGTTATTACGCCCGTTTCAGCTGTCTTTTGAATTTGTAAAAGCAGATTACCAGCCACCATTTGCTTATTACGGTGTCGATTATCATTCGTCTCAAGAATCAATTGAAGAAAGTATTCCGCTGTATCTGGAGTTTTTGAAAAATTTTTAAATCAAGACGTATTTTATTTTTAAAACTGATAATTTCTTATCCTACATCAAGATCATGATAGATAAAACATTGCACTTTTACAATCTCAATTAGACGATAAAAATAAAAAACAATATGTCAAGAATTCTTAGTGTTATTTCAAGCCCAAGGGGCGAGGCATCAAATAGTATCAAATTAGCTAACGCGATTATTGATCAGTTAAAGGCTCAAGATCCGGGAGCAGCGGTAACGGTTAAAGATTTGGCTAAATCGCCTTTTCCACATTTGGAAGAAGCGCATTTAAATGCTTTTTTTACACCAATCGAGCATCATACGGAAGAAAATAAAGCGGCAATTAGTCACTCTAACCAAGCCATTAAAGAAATTATGGATGCTGATGTTATTGTAATTGGCGCACCAATGTACAATTTCAGTATTCCTTCAGTTTTAAAAGCATGGTTTGATCATATTGCACGTGCTGGGATCACTTTTAAATATGGTGCTAACGGACCAGAAGGATTAGTAACTGGTAAAAAAGCATATATCGCTGTTGCAACAGGTGGCGTTTACAGCTCTGGCCCAGCTGCAGGGTACGATTTCGTAGTTCCTTACATCAAAGCCTTTTTAGGTTTTATCGGAATTACAGATGTAACCGTAGTAAGAGCAGAAGGTTTCGCGGTACCAGATTTACAAGAAACTGCTTTAGATAAAGCTATTGATAGTATCGAATTATAGAAATTTTATTCTTAACCAAATAAGGCCAATGCTAAAGCATTGGCCTTATTTGTTTTTAGCGAATTTTTTTTAGCTCTTTTATTAGTCGGTATAAGTTTGAAATAACAGTTTCTGGATGCTGCAGGCTAAGAAATAACGCTTTTCAGAGATATAAGAACATGCGTTTTCGAAACGCTCGTCCAGGAATATTGTAAAGGATATTTGTTGAAGTTGATCTCCTAAATTAAGTCAAGAAATGTTATTTATTAATCTGCGCCGGCACTACACGAACAAAAATTTAAACCACAGAACATTTTTTAAGAAAGGTTAGCAGATACTTTGTGTATTTACTCAAGGTGTAATTCAAGTAGGACAAAATAACACTTTTTTCCAAAGAGGCCTCCACAACTCTGTGTTATGTTTTGTGTAGTATAAATAATGTTATTGCATAAAATAGAAATCTACAATTTTTCTTTAGCTTAAGATCGGCATTTAACCATATGTTAAATCGTTTTTTCTAAAGAATCACTTTGTTTTTCACTGTAAATCAGTATAATAATGGCATTGTTTGGCTTAATGTTTGTCAGTCGTTATCAATTATAATAAATCATTCCAGTTACCACTTCACGGCTCCTTAAGCTGTTTGCATTTCTACCAATTTACCTCTGATTGGTTCGGCCTTTTACGCGAAGTCACTTGCTTTTTAATTTCCGTTCCATCCCAACGGGTTTACCTGTCCTGTATAATTTAATTGTTGCAGGCTATTTAAGCATAAATCAACAACCATGGAAAATAAACTCATCACCGAAATTAATATTGAAGACCGGGCGATTAACCATTTTGCCTCATTTAGCTTACGGCAGGCGTTTAACAGTCACCATTATTTTGAGCTGCGGTTTCACCACGACCAGATGGGGGCGCCGGGTTTGGTTAATCTGGATGACAGCCGAAATTTCGTGGGCAAAACCCTCACGGCCTCTTTTGGGTATTCGCCAGAAAACCTGCAACAGTTCGCGGGTCTGGTTACGCGGGTAGAACTGGCCCAAAGCCATGGCTACCATGGGGTATTAATTGTAAGTGGCTACAGCCCGACTATTTTAATAGACCGTGGCGAAGACCTAGGTTCTTACCTGGACAAAGATTTAAATGAAATTGTAAAACTGGCCACCATTGATACGCCTGCTAACGATTTAAAGATCGTAGCAAATGCCAGCCGTACTTCCAGTATAGATTACCTGATCCAGTACAAGGAAAGTGATTGGGATTTTTTAAACCGCCTCTCTGGCGAATACCACGAATGGCTTTACTATGATGGTCAGCAACTAAATTTTGGAAAGCCGGATGTGCAGAAAGAGGTTGCCTTATTTTATGGCAGGGATGTGCATAATTTACAATATGCCATGGAAGTGGCGCCACTTAAAAACAAACGTTTTGCTTATAACCCCAAACACGATGAAATGCTGCAAAGCGAAAGTAGCGGCAAGGCAGATGGCAATCCGGATCTGGCACATGCTATCCAGGCTTCCAATTTAATGTACAGCAAAACCTTTAACCAGCCTTCTTTGATTCGCGTTGACAACAGCAACGACATTAAAAGCCATGTAGACAATGAAGAAAAAGCACACATTAGTGAACTTTTAAAAGTAAATGCCAGTGGGGATCATGCCGGGCTGGGCATTGGAACCCTTGCAGAAATTACCATGAGTATGAGGCAGGAAACTGGCTTTGCTACAGAAAGCCTGGGACAGTTTTTAATTACCAGCATTACCCACAATCTGGACGGAACCGGGAAATACCACAATACTTTTGAAGGGGTGGTAGCCAGTACCGAACGTTTACTGGTAACCAATTACGCTAAGCCAAACCCGGAGATGCAGCTGGCTGATGTAATTGACAATGATGACCCTCAGGGCCAGGGGCGGATTAAGGTTAAATTTAAATGGGAATGCCACACCAATGAGGTAACTGAATGGCTACGGGTGCTAAGCCCGAATGCCGGAAGTGGGGATACGGGTAAAAATCGCGGCTTTCACGTCATCCCCGAAAAAGGAGACCAGGTGGTGGTTGCGTTTGAAGAAGGCAACGTGGCGCGGCCCGTGGTAATGGGCAGTGTGTACCATGGCAAAAGCGGCGATAGCAGCGGCTTTAAGAATAGTAATACCAAGGGCTTAACTTCCAGAAAGGGGAGCGCTTTAACTTTCGATGATTTAAACCACGCCCTGAATATGGGTACCAGCGGTGCCAACTTTATCAATATTAAAAACGGACAGGCGTTGCTTACCGCCCAGGCCGGAAATAAAATCGTAATCCAAAGCGGAAAAAGTACCATCACCCTAGATAAGGAAGGAAACATTGACATCAGTGGGGAGCACATCAGCATCAATGGGCGGGCAAGTGTAGATATTCAATCACCTAAGATTACCATGGGTAATCTCGCTCCGGCAGAAGGTGCCACACCAGAGCAAACGGCCGCAGCCACGAACACCGTTGATATTAAGGGAAAGGTAATTACCGTAGAAGGCGAAGAAAGCATTGAAAATACGGCACCAACAGTAGATCTGGGCAACGCTGAAAAAGGCCTCACCAATATGAAAGGAAAGACAGTTAATATTGATGGGATAGATCAAATCAACCTGAGTTCAACCATTATTAATTCTAATTAGGGATGGGTTGGTTAAATTATTTTTTAGGGTCAGGAAAAAGTGCCTCCGAAATAGAAGAAGAAACTTATCCTGCTGTTATTGGGAGCGATAAGCAACATTTCAGCTTTGTTTACACTCACAAACACTGGCTGGCTAATAGTGATGTATCACACCATATAACGGGCGATATCGATATTGGAATACAATATGAAAGGGCGGGAACACAAAAATGGAGCATTTTGATGCACAATGTACAATTCGACTGGGAATTAAACTGTTTGCCTGAAATTTACCTGTTTTTTAATTGCGTAAAAAGGATAGAGATTTATGTTGATCAACAAGGTCAATTACTGGACACCCTATATCCCATAAGCCAATCGGTATTTTTAAAAGAGAAGCAAAAAGAAATTTCAAAACATGTTAAAGACGAAAAGCAGGCGGTTAATCTTAAGCACTTTTTTAGGGCAAACCTATCTAACCAACAGTTTTTACAAAAAATCATCCCGCATAATCCAATCATCAAAACATTGATCAATGCCATGCTGACTGCTAACCTGCACAACAGCAAACCGGGATTGGATCAGATCGCATCACCTTACCTCATTCCCGGCTACTTTGGAAACGAGGCCATATTGCCCATCAAAGCTTGTTGGTTGTATAAGCCTGCAAAAGATAATGGCGCAGCACTGACTTGGTTACGTCTAGGTGGTTTAGATGAAGTGCAGTACGAAAGACAAAACTTAAGCCCCTGGCTTAGCACGTTAAATGATAATTTTGATATTGGCAGTAAGTTAAAGGTAGATTTTGCCGAGCAGTATAGGTTTAAGTCAAATATTCCCCTAAATGTATCACAGTTAGTGTATGCAGACCATTATCTGGAAACCATTATTGCTGATGGCTGGTATAAAGAAGAACAAGTTATCATTCAAGAAGTAAGTCAGGAGGTAGTAAATGGCTAAGGATGATTTATATGCCTTTCAGGGGGTAATTTTAAAGTGTGATAAGGGTGCAACCGTTTTACCTCTTTTAACTACCCCGAAGAAACATGCGGTGAGTAAACTACAAATTGCCACGGTAACCGATAATGTTCCGATCGTTAATATCCCAAGCTTCGGCGTGTGTTCCATTACGGGGAGTGCTTGCATGCCAGTGGCACCTGAGTGGTTTAAGGCACATGATGGCGCACAGAAAGTATTGGGCCAGGCACCTCTATTGTTTTCTTCTTATTGCAAATGCCAGGCCGGAGGAACCATCGAAATCTTCCCGAGTGTGGAAGCCGCCATGGCAGCGCTGGAGCAAGACAAGGAAAGCCGTGTAGATGGTATCCCCTGGCTGGATGGTGCACTGGGTTCAGCCTTAACCTCACCTATTGGCCCGATATTGGATGCCTTTACAGATGGTGGCACAGATGTAACGCAAGGTGTTGGCCGTGGCTTTAGAGCAGGCTTAAAAGGCACCTGGAATGGCTTGGTGCAAATGGTAAGCCATCCTGTAGAAACGGCAAAAGGGCTGACCAAAATGGTAGGTGTCGCCGTGGTAGGTTATGGCACACAGTCTCCTACAGGGCAATTTTCTACTCCTGAACAACGGCTGAAAGATTTTGATTCGCTTTTTGGTACTGATCTGGCTCCTACGCATGAAGCGATTGGCGATGCAATAGCTGATGGTTGGGATAAGAAGGTGGTAAATGGTACTACCGAAGAGCGCAGCGAGGTAGCGGGTCAGATTTATGAAGGGGTTTTGGAAGCCTTGGTGGGTACTAAAGGCGCAGGTGCAGCTGTAAAGGGCGTTACTACGGCAGGTAAATTTGCTTTGGGTGCTGATAGAATGGCCGAAATAACCGCTGCTATTGCTAAATTGCAGCGTGCCATGAAGCTGGAAGCTTTGGCTAGTAAAGTGAAAGGGATTTTTAAGGTGGGGGTTAAAACCCGGCTAGTTTTGCGAGAAGGTGAAACGCTAGGCGATTTTGGAGAAAGGGTAATCCGTAGTCAGTTGGAAAAAGAGGGATTTGATAAGTTTTACCGGGTACAGAACCGATCTGGTAACGGTGTAGATATTGTAGCCCGGAATTCGGAAACCGGAGCCATGAAAAAGATAGAAGTAAAAACGACCCAGC
>Ga0308159_1000743_pt1 | contig 62610 bp, 56 predicted proteins | sample PhyCR1_FD_201040 | JGI IMG/M metagenome (GOLD analysis project Ga0308159, IMG submission 201040) | Phyllosphere microbial communities from UC Gill Tract Community Farm, Albany, California, United States - DLSLC.R1 | ecosystem: Host-associated > Plants > Phyllosphere > Unclassified | place: USA...
GGTCGAGGCGGCGGACACCGACACCAATTACCGCCTGGCCGCTGGCGATGTCTTGCGCATCATCGTGTTCGGCGAGCCGGAACTGAGCTTCAAGAAGATCCGCCTCAATGACGCCGGCACTTTCTCCTACCCGTTTCTCGGCGAGATCGTCGCCAGGGGCCTGACGCCCAATCAAGTCGAACAAAAGATCGTCGACGGCCTCAAGCAAGGCTATCTGGTCGACCCGAAAGTCAGCCTCAGCCAGATCGAATACCGCCCTTTCTATATCAACGGCGAAGTGCAGAAACCCGGCAGCTATCCGTTCCAACCCGGCCTGACCCTGGAAAAAGCCATCGCGCTGGGCGGCGGTCTGACCGAACGCGCCTCGATGAAACGCGTGACGATTTTGCGCGGCAGTGGCGGCCCGCCGGTCACTGAAAACATTTCGCGCACTACCGTCATCGCCCCCGGCGACACCATTTCCATTGCACAAGGCTTTTTCTGATCATGGACAACAGCCCAAGCACCTACCTCGAACGTCCGCTCCAGGGCCACTTGCCAACGCAAGCCGCCGATGAGTCGGACACCCTTGATCTGCTGCACCTGTGGCGGGTGATCTGGTCGGCGAAGTGGAACATCGCCTGGCTGGTACTGCTCAGTTGCGCGTTGGCCGTGGCGGTGCTGTCGTTCATCACGCCGCAGTACGTCGGCAGTGCGACGCTGCTGATCAAGGACAAGACGCCGCCGGTGTTGAGTTTTCAGCAGGCCGCCGAAGCCGGCGGCGCGACCACCACCGATTACTTGCAGACTCAGCAGGCGTTGCTGCAATCGCGGGAACTCGCCGAGCGCGCGGTGCGCAAGCTCGGTCTGACCACCCACCCGATTACCGATCCACGCCAACAGGCGCAGAGCTGGTTCGCCCCGCGCCAATGGCTGGCCGAGCTCAATCGCGATCAATGGCTGCCATGGCTGGATCTGCTGCCGCCGCCCAAGCCGCCTGCGACCGAAGAACAGGTGTTCAACGACGTCACGCAAAACCTGATGCTGCACACCAGCGTCAAGTTCGTCGGCAAGAGCCAGTTGCTGGAAATCGACGTCGAGCTGCCCGACCCCGCGCTCGCTGCGGCGGTGGCCAATGCCCTCGCCCAAGGTTTCATCGACAGCCAGCAGGACACCAGTCTCAAGTCTTCGCAAAACAACACCAGCTGGATGAACACCCGCTTGGTCGAATTGCGCGACAACCTGCGCGTGGCCGAAAACAAGTTGCAGGCCTACCGCGAGGAACAGGGTCTGGTCGATGTTGACGGTGTCGCGACGATCAGTGCCAACGAGCTGCAAATGACCGGCAACCGCATGATCGACGCGCGCCGCGATCGTGCCGAGGCCGAGAGCCAGTACCGCCAGGCCCAATCTCTCAGCAATGGCGATATCAGTCGCCTGTCGAGCGTGCCAGCGGTGCTGAGCAACCCGTTGATTCAGCAGTTCCAAGGCGATCTGGCCAAGGCCCAGGCCAAAGTCGAGGAGTTGTCGGGGCGCTACGGGCCCAAGCACCCGGCGCTGATTTCCGCCCGTTCCGAACAGCGTACCGCTGCCAACAGCCTGCGCCTGCAGGTGCAGCAAGTGGTCGCCGGCATCGAACGCCAATATCAACTGGCGGTGGCCAGCGAAGACGCGTTGCGCAAATCCTTCAACAGCAACAAGGCGCAGATTCAGGATATTTCGCGCAAGGAATTCCAGCTGCGCGAATTCCAGCGCGAAGTCGACAGCACCCGAGCGCTGTACGAAACTTTCGTCACTCGCCTCAAGGAAACCGCCGCCACCTCGGACATGGATTCGGCCAAAGCACGCATCGTTGACCCGGCGATCGCGCCGCTGGAAGCGAGCAAACCGCGCAAGAATCTGATCCTCGCGATTGTTGCGCTGGTGGCTGCGGTCGTCGGCGTCGCCCTCGCCTTCCTCTTCGATACCCTGAGCAACACCTTCAAGACCGACGACACGGTCGAGAGCCTGCTCAATGTGCCGCTACTGAGCGTGGTGCCGCTGGTAATGAAAAAGAGCCGGCGGCAGTTGGCGCGGCTGTTCGAGGACAACGACCACCCGCGCTTCTGCGAAACCATCCGCAACCTGCGCACCTGGCTGATGCTGCAAAACAACGAACGTCCGGCGCAGGTGGTGCTGGTCACGTCTTCGGTGTCCGGCGAAGGCAAGAGCACCATCGCCAACAACCTCGCCTCGTCGCTCGCGCCGCTGGAGCGAGTGCTGCTGATCGATGCCGACATGCGTCAGCCGACACTGTCGCTGAACTTCGATTTCCCGCCGGAAAACCCCGGCCTGGCCAACCTCATGGCCGGCACCGCGCGGCTCGAAGACTGCATCCGCAGCGTGGGCAATCTCGACATGCTCCCGGCCGGTTGCCTGGCGCCTTCGGCGCTGGACCCGTTCGATGCGCCACGGCTGAAAGCCTCGAGCAGTTCGAGCAATGCCGTGGCCCCCGCGCAGGACTTGCTCAGTTCGCCACGCCTCGGTCGGCTATTGCAGATTCTGAAGTCGCGCTATCGGCACATCATCATCGATTCGCCGCCAGCAGAAATCGTCAGTGACGCGTTGTTGCTGGCTCAGCACTCCGACGCGGTGATCTACGTGGTCAAGGCGCAGAGCACGCCGGTCGGCCAGGTGCGCAAAAGCATCGCCGTGTTGCAGCAGAGCCAAGCGCCGGTGTTCGGCGTGGTGCTCAATCAGGTCGATCTGCGCAAGGCACGCAAGTACGGCCATGGTCACTCCCGCTCCTTCTACGACTACGACTTCGCCCCGCGCTGATTTTCCGGGCCGTGCCGCCCGGCAACAGCAAATCCCTCCCTGTTGGACGAATCGGAGATCGCGCCGATGACCTCGCAATATTCCGCGCAAATGGCACACCGTCGCGGCCTCACCTTCTGGGTGCAATGGCTGTGCGCAATGACTCTGGTCAACCTGTTGCTGATCGTGCTGGTGCACTGGCGCATCGGCGAACTGCCCAGTGAGTACCGCTTGCTGATCATCCTCACGGTGCTCGGTTCGATGCCGGTCTACGGCCTGGTGCAGGTCTACCACAAGCGCCATGGCCTGCTGGTCGGGCTCGGGCGTTTGCTTGCCGGATGGCTGATTCTGCTCGGGCTGCTGATGAGCATCGCTTTCGTCACCCAGACCAGCGCTTTGTTCTCCCGGCAGGTGGTGATTGTCTGGGCCGTGGTCGGTTTTCTCGCTCAGGCGGCGACGTTTGTGCCGCTGCATCTGTTCGTGCGCCTCTACACCAGAATGATCAGCAACGAGCGCCGTGCGGTGATCATCGGCACCTGCCCGACCGCCCATGAGCTGGCGCGCAAACTCCTCGATCCGGATCGCGCGCTGCTGCTCGGTTTCGTCGCGGCGAAAGCCGACAGCGGCCCCGCGCCGAGCATCCTGCCGCTGCTCGGCGAGGTCGAGGACATCCGCGAAATCATCACGCGCCTGCAGGCGCGGCGCGTGTACATCGTGCTGCCAATGGCGGAGGCGGCGACCATCGAAGCGCTGTACATCAACCTGCTCGACATGAACGTCGACGTGGTGTGGATTCCGGATCTGGGCAGCATGGTCCTGCTCAATCACTCGATCTCCGAGATCGAACGGATGCCGGCGATCTACCTCAACGAAAGCCTGCTCACCTCGCACCCCGGCAGTCTGTTTTGCAAGGACCTGTTCGAACGCAGCGTGGCCGCGGTGGCGCTGATTCTGCTCAGCCCGCTACTGCTCGGCGTGGCCATCGCGGTCAAGCTGACGTCGCCGGGACCGGTGCTGTTCAAGCAAAGCCGCCATGGCTGCGACGGCGAAGTGATCCGCGTGTGGAAATTCCGCTCGATGCGCGTGCACGACGATCAGCAAGTGCGCCAGGCCACCCGCGACGACGACCGCGTCACACCGCTGGGACGCTTTCTGCGGCGCAGCTCGATAGATGAGCTGCCGCAACTGTTCAACGTGCTGTTCGGCCACATGGCGCTCGTCGGCCCGCGCCCCCACGCGGTCACCCACAACATCTATTACACCGGCAAGGTGCGCGCCTACATGGCGCGGCATCGGCTCAAGCCTGGCATCACCGGGCTGGCACAGATCACCGGGCATCGCGGCGAAACCGAGACCGTGGAAAAGATGCAGCGCCGGGTCGCCCAGGACCTCAATTACATCAATCAATGGTCGCTGTGGCTGGACATCAAAATCCTCCTGAAGACGCCCTTCACCCTGTTCTCGAAAAACATCTACTGACAGCGGCCAGCGCTCTGGCCCACCCCGCCACGCATGAGGTTTTCCCATGAATGTGAGTGTATTCGGTATCGGTTATGTCGGACTGGTCCAGGGCGCCGCGCTGGCCGAGGTCGGCCACAACGTGCTGTGTGTGGATGTCGACGCGGCCAAGGTGCAGGCCTTGAATGACGGCAGCCTGCCCATCTACGAGCCGGGCCTGAAAAGCCTGGTGCGGGAAAACCATCAGAGCGGACGCTTGCAATTCGGCAGTGATCTGGCCGCTGCGGTAACGCACGGCGACGTGTTGCTGATCGCCGTCGGCACCCCGCCGGACGAGGACGGCTCGGCGGATCTCAAACATGTGCTGAGCGTCGCGCGAACGATCGGCGAGCATCTGCGCGGCGAGCAGATCATCGTCGACAAATCCACGGTGCCGGTGGGCACGGCGGACCGTGTGCGCGATCGCATCAATGTCATCCTCGCCGAAAGCGGCCGTGGCGAACTGACCTTCGATGTGGTCTCCAACCCGGAATTTCTCAAGGAAGGCTGCGCGGTCGATGACTGCATGCGCCCCGACCGGATCATCATCGGCACCGACAGCCCGCGCGCCGAAGCGCTGATGCGCGAGCTGTACGAACCGTTCAATCGCAACCGCGAAAAAATCATCGTCATGGACGTACGCAGCGCCGAGCTGACCAAGTACGCCGCCAATTGCATGCTGGCGACCAAGATCAGCTTCATGAACGAGATGGCCGGGCTCGCCGAAAAGCTCGGCGCCGACATCGAAATGGTCCGCCACGGCATCGGCTCGGATCCGCGCATCGGCTACCAGTTCATCTACCCCGGCATTGGTTACGGTGGCTCGTGCTTTCCCAAGGATGTGCGTGCGCTGATCCATGCCGCCCACGGCGTTGATGTCGATGCGCGCCTGCTGCGCGCGGTGGAGTCGCGCAACAACGAACAGAAAAGCACGCTGTTCCACAAAATTGCCGAACACTTCAACGGCGCCCTGGAAGGCAAAACCTTTGCGCTGTGGGGCCTGAGTTTCAAGCCCAACACCGACGACATGCGCGAAGCCCCCAGCCGCGTCTTGATGGAGGCATTATGGCGCGCTGGCGCCAGCGTGCAGGCGTTTGACCCGAAAGCCATGGAACAGGCCCAGCAGCTTTACGGCCCGCGCGACGACCTGACCCTGGCCGGCACCAAAGAGGCGGCGCTGAAAAATGCCGACGCGCTGGTGATCGTCACCGAGTGGCAATCGTTTCGTGCGCCGGACTTCGAGTTGCTTGCTCGCCAGTTGAAAAACCCGCTGATCTTCGACGGCCGCAACCTGTTCGATCCGCAACGTCTCAGCGCGCGCGGCTTTACCTACATCAGCGTCGGTCGGCCGACCTGCGCCGCGCAAGTACAGGATCTTGCATCATGATCCGCCTGGAATTGCTCGACCGTTATTCGCCGGCCCTGCTGGAATCGAACCGGGCGTTCTCCTTTCTCAACTTTGCCTCGATTGGCAGTTTCATTCGCCAGCCGCCGCCGTCGCTGGCGTATTTCTGCGACGGCATGCTGATGTCCGGGTTCATGTCGCGCATCACCGGGCGCACGGTGCAACGGGTCAGCTTCGATTTCACCTCGATTGCCGATCCGGTGTTAAGCGAATCCGAGCAGCGCGGCAAACGCGTCTACGTGGTCGGCGCGCGACAGGCGGAGCTTGATCATTTTGTCGAAAAGCTCGGCACGCAGTACCCACGCCTGCAATTGGTCGGCGCGCGCAACGGTTACTTCGACGCCGAGCAAGGCGCCATGATCCATGCCGATATCCGCCGACAGCGGACCAACGTTCTACTGGTCGGCCTCGGTGCCGGTCTGCAGGAGCGCTTTGTCCTCCAGGCGCTGCGCGGCGGTTTCAGCGGCGTGGCGTTCACCTGCGGCGGCTTCATTCGTCAGGAAGCCAATGCCAGCGAGCGTTACTACCCCGACGCCATCAATCGCCTGCACCTGCGCGCCTTCTACCGCATGTATCGCGAGCCGCACACGATCAAACGCTACCTGCTCGACTACCCGAGCAATGCCCTGCGCCTGACCGAAATGATTCTGCGCCAGCAAGTGGCGATCAATGTCACCGCCCCATGAGGATTGTGTCGATGCATATTCTGTTCACGCTCAAGGATTACCAGACTGGCGGCGGCGTCGAGTGCGTGCAGCAACGCCTTGCCGAGCAGTTTCTGGCGGACGGTCGACGGGTGAGTTTTTACGTCATGAACGGCGACTCGCCCGACGTCGACGGCGCGCCGAGCGTGGCCGGTGGCGGCAGCGGACTCGCTGGCTGGCTGAAGTCGATCGTGCTGCTGCGCCGATTGATTCGCCGCGAAGGCGTGACGCACCTGATCGGCGCCAAGGAACAAGCCAATCTGTGCACCTGGTTCGCCACCCTGGGCAGTACCTGCAAAGTCATTTACAGCCGCCACGCCGCGCTGGATTGCGCCGAGCAAAACACCGGGCGCGCCAGCTTGCGCCTGTTGTACGCGCTGTATTTGTGCGGCAGCGGCAAGGTGGTCGCGGTGTCCCACGGTTTGCGCCAGTCGCTGGCCGGGTTGATGCCGTGGGGCCAGCCGCGCATCCGTTATTGCCCGAACGCGGTGATCACCGAGCAATTGCTGCGCGCGGCACAAGCGCCGCTGCCCGGTGGCGTACCCCATCATTACTGGCTGGGAATTGGCCGACTGGTGCACACCAAGGGCTTTGATTTGCTGCTCGAAGCCTATGCCGTGGCGGCGCAACAACGCACGTTGCCCTATCTGGTGATTGCCGGCGACGGGCCGTTGCGCGCTGAGCTTGAAGCGCAGGCGCAACGGCTGGGCATCGAACGTCTGGTGCATTTCACCGGGCATCTGCGCAATCCATACCCGCTGATTCGCCATGCGCAGCTGTTGGTGCTCAGCTCACTTCACGAAGGCTTGCCGACGGTGCTGGTCGAGGCGCTGGCGCTGGGCACGGCGGTGATCTCCACCGATTGCGGCAGCGGGCCGCGCGAGTTGCTCGATGATGGACGCCTCGGGCGTTTGGTCAGCGTGAATGATGTTCCGGCACTGGCCGAGGCAATGCTTGACAGTCTGGCCAGCCGCGAACCTGCCTTCCCGGCGCGCCGTTCAGTCAGCGAAGCGATTCTGCCCTATACCAGCCAATACGCCGCCCAGGCTTATTACCAGGTGTGGAACCGATGAAAAAGCTGCTGATCATCCTCCAGGATCTCGGCGCCGGCGGCGCGGAGAAAATGATGGTGCGCCTCGCTGGTGCCTTGGTCGAGGCCGGCAATGAAGTGACGCTGCTGATGCTCACCGGTGCCGGCATCAATCAACCGGCGCTCGATCCTCGGGTCAGGCAAGTATTGCTCGATAGCCCACGCAGTGCCGCCGCCGTGCCCGCTTTGATGCGCTTTTTGCGCAGCAACCGCTACGACGCGCAACTGGCGGTGCTCACTCATGTCAACGTCGTGGCGATTGCCGCCGCCGCGCTGTCCGGGACGCTGGCGCGGCTGCATGTCAGCGAGCGCAATGCCTTCTCGCGGGACAAGCACGTCAACCCGGCGCTCTCGGTCAAGCTCGCCTATTGGCTGGCGCCGTGGCTGTATCGGCTGATTCCCAACCCGGTGATCTGCGTGTCACAGGGCGTCGCCGAAGATCTGGTCGACACCACTATCGCCCGCCCGCGCGATGTGACCACCGCCGACAACCCGGTACTCGACAACGATTTTCGCGACAAACCTGCCGCCGCCCCCAGCCATCCCTGGCTGCGGGAAAAAACCACGCCGGTGGTCGTCGCGGTGGGTCGGCTGGCCCAGCAGAAAGGCTTCGACACGCTGATCGACGCCTTCGCCCGTCTGGCGCAACGCGATGCACGTCTGATCATCTTCGGCGAAGGCGCCTTGCGCGGCGAACTGCTTGCCCAGGCGACAGCGCTCGGCGTCGCAGAGCGTTGCGATCTGCCGGGGTACGCCAGTGACCCAATCGCCGAAATCGCTCGGGCCGATTGCTTTGTTTTGTCGTCACGCTTCGAGGGCAGCCCCAACGCCCTGGTCGAAGCCCTGTCGACCGGCACGCCGGTGGTGGCGACACGCTGTCCGTATGGCCCGCAGGAAATCCTCGCCGATGGCGCCGTCGCGCCCTTGGTCGAGGTTGACGACCCGGCGGCGCTGGCCGCTGCGATCAGCGAACAAATGGCCAGGCCGCGAGCGCTGCACCGACAACGGCGCATCGACGCCGCCGCACGCTTTGTCAGCGCTCGCGCGGTGCAGACCTACCTCAAGGCGTTACTCGGGAGGCGCTGAGATGAACCGTCTGCAAGTGCGTTATTCGACGCTCGCCGACGCCTTCACCTTGTTCGGTGTGCTGTTCTATACCCAAGTGATCGGCTTCTTTCTGCGCCTGGGCAATGTGAGCACGCTGGACGATGCGCAGCAGGATCTCGAGGGCAATCTGGCCAATCAGGTCTGTGGCTTGCTGACGCTGCTGGTGCCGCTGTTTTTCTTCATTCGCCACAAGGTGTTCCTCAGCAAGAGCTTCTATCGGCAGAACCTGTTTTTGCTGTTGTTTCTGGGCTGCGTGGCGGCGTCGATCAGTTGGTCGAGCGAGCCGATGCTCAGCTTCAAGCGTTTCGTTGCGCTGCTCAGCGTGGTGTTCTTTGCCGGTTTCATTGCCTGGCGCTACAGCCTGGAACGCATCGCTTTTCTGTTCGGCTGCGTGATCGGTGCGGCGGCGTTGGTCGGGTTGATCTTTGCCCTGATTCGCCCGGACATCGCCTTTATTTCCGGCGGCATTCGCGACGGCGCCTTTCGCGGGGTGTTCGCGGAAAAGAATGCTGGCGCGCGCCTGAACGCCATCGCGATTCTGTTGCTGCTGCCGATGATCCGCCAGCGCAACCCGCTGGCCATGCTGTATGGGCTGTTCGCGCTGATTGCCATTGGCCTCGCGCAGTCAGCCACGGCGATTGCCCTGATCGTCGCCGGCACTGCCAGCTACGCGTACTTCATTGCGCTGATCCGCTTGCGCATCAACCGCTCACTGCTCGCGTTCATGGCGGCGACGCTGGTGTTCTTCCTCCTGTGTGGGGTGCTCTACGCCAACTACGCGATGTTGCTGGAGCTGGTTGGCCGCGACCCGTCGCTGACCGACCGCACGCTGATCTGGGAGCTGTTGCAGCCCCTGATCGATGCGCAATTTCTCAAGGGCTATGGCTTCGGCGCGTTCTGGGCCAGTGCCGATGCCGACGCGTTCATCACGCGCTGGGGCTACATCGGCAACGCGCACAGCGGCTACGTTGAGACCCTGCTCAACGGTGGCTTGATACAGTTGATCGCCTTGCTGCTGATGTTTGCCCAGACACTGGCAAAGCGTTATCGGGCCATCACGGCGGATCAATCGGCGCGCTATCAGGCGTGTGCTCTGGTGATCATCGGCCTGTTCGTCGTTACCAATTACGTTGCCTATGTAATTCCCAACTACCGCTCGGGCGAGTTCCTGATTTTCTGCGTGCTCAGCCTGACCTTCCGCCATCACCTCATCACCCGTACCCAGCCGCTGCCAGCCGCCAGCGCGCGGCCGATGCGCGGCACTTTCCGGGAGCAACGCCCATGCTGAATGATCCCTCGGCCGTCACCGTGTGCGTGGTGATTCCGCTGTACAACGCCGCCGCCAGCATCCAGCGCACACTGGATTCGGTGTGCGCACAAACCCGCCAGCCGGACAAAGTCATCATCGTCGATGACGGCTCCAGCGATGCCGGGCCAGAGATCGTCAGGCAATACGCCGCGCCCTTCCCCATCGTCCTGTTGCAACAGCCCAATCAAGGCCCGGCCAGTGCGCGCAATCGCGGTGTGTTCAGTGCCGAGGAAACCTTTATCGCCTTCCTCGATGCCGATGACCGCTGGCATCCGGAAAAACTGCACAGGCAATTGGCGCTGCACGCTGAACTGACGCAGCAGGGACGCAAGGTCGGTTTGATCGATTGCTTTCAAATGAGTGAATTCAGCGACGGCAAACGGCAACTGGAGGATCGCTGCAAACACGGTGATCACTTTGCCGACTTCATGCGCGAAAACATCATCAACGGCACCTCCGGCGTGCTCGCGCTGCGCGAGATCATCGTTGCCATTGGCGGCTTCGATCAGAGCCTGCGCTTCGCCGAGGATCGCCTGTTGTGGACGCGCATCGGGGAAATCAGCGAGATCCACAGCGTGCCGCAGATCCTGCACTGGCGCGCCGTCAACGCCGCCAATATCACCGCGCAACCGCACAAGTACTACCCGCACAAACTGCGCTTCATCCAGCTGTACCTGGCGCGTTACGGCACCCGATTGAACAAGCAGCAGCGGATCTATTTCGTCCTCGCCAACCACGCGGAGTTTCTCAATGCCTTTTCCCGGCGCGGCGATCATCGCCGGGTCATCGAGGTGTTCCGGCAGATGCTCGGGCATTCGTGGCAGACGCTGTTTTTCTTTCAGGGCAAACCGACCCTGCGCTACCTCTACGCCTGCTTCAAAAGCCTGGGCAACAGCCGCTGACTCTCGGGGATCGCACCATGGCCAACCGTCGCCTGACGACACTCGCCTGGATTTTCACCGAGAAATTCGGCCTGATCTTTCTGTCGATGATCACCTTTGTCGTCTACGCACATTTGCTGACGCCAACGGAGCTGGGCATCGGCACGCTGATCATCGCTGTGGTCGAAGTGGTCGGCATTCTGTTCTCGTCGATGCTGGAAGACCCGCTGGTGCGTCTGCAGCGGGTGGAGGACAAACACATCAGCAGCGTGTTCTGGGTTGCCGTGCTGGTCAGTCTGTTGTCGATTGCGTTGATTTCGCTGGCGGTCGTGCTTTACACGCCGTCGCCCGCGCTACGCTGGATGACCGTTGTGGCCTCGGTGAAAATCCTCTTCACCCTGATGGCGCGGGTGTATGTGGCGCAGATGCGCCGCAGCGGTAATTTCAAGCTGCTGGCCTCGCGCACCTTGCTCGGCAAAGTTGCTGGCGGAGTGGGCGGTGTGGCCGTGGCACTGATGGGTTTCGGCCCGTGGGCGGTGGTCGCTCAGGCGCTGATCATGGACGGCATTTCCACGCTGGTACTGATGCGCAGCGAGCGTCGGCGCATTCCCTTGTTGATCGACCGCCAAGTGCTGGGCGAAGTGCTGCGCGCCGGCCTGCCGGTCTGTGTCAACGTCATGAGCTCGCAAACCCTGCAACGCGGCGTCAACCTGCTTCTCGGCCTCACTGCCGGGGCGCAGGCGGTGGGCATGTTCAACCTGGCCATGCGCATCATCGACCTGCCGCGCTCGGCGATCTACAACGGTTTGATGAGTTACGCGCTGCCAGTGTTTGCCCGGCGCAGTGCCGAACCGGCGCGACTGATCGGTGTGATTGGTGATTCAACGGCGATCAGCGGCTTCGTGCTGACACCGCTTTTTTTCGGCATCGCCTTGACCGCCGAAGACATTATTCTGCTGATCTTCGGCGCCAAATGGGCCGATGCGATTCCGTTGCTGCAAGTGCTCGCGTGCACGGCAGCGCTGGGCAATCTGGCGCTGTACGCCACCACCGCGCTGGTGGCGGTCAACCGCACACACCTGACGCTCAAGGCCGAAGTCGCCACTACCCTGCTCGCGCTGGCGCTGGTCTACCTGCTCGGCGCGACCTATGGCGGCATGGCGGCGGCGCTGGCTTTGCTGCTGCGCATGCTGCTGATCACGCCGCTGCAGGTGCGCGGCCTGCACGCCGCCATCGGTTATGACTGGCGCAGCTTCTTCCAGTCCGGTTACCGCAGCCTGTTCGCTTCACTGGTGATGGCCGTCATGGTGATGTGGCTGTCGCGGCAAACCGGCCTGTCCGGCTACGCGCACCTGGCCGGCGACATCGCTATCGGCACGCTGACCTACGCCTTGGCCTACAGCCTGCTGCACCCGCGCTGGCCGCAAGAATTCAAGCTGGTGTTCACCGCCCGCTAAGCCGGATTTTCCCGCAATGGAGCACGTCGTCATGCGCAAAACCACGTTGGTCACGGGCGGTGCCGGCTACATCGGTTCGCACACGGCATTGCAACTGATCGAGTCCGGACACTCGGTTCTGATCCTCGACAATCTGTGCAACAGCAGCCGCGAGTCGATCGCACGGCTTGAGCTGTTGAGTCATTCGCACGTCGATTTCATCGAGGGCGATATTCGCGACGCCGCGCTGCTGGAAGAGATTTTCAGCACTTACGCGATCGACGCGGTGCTGCATTTCGCCGGGCTCAAAGCTGTGGCACAGAGCGTGCGCCGGCCGATGGATTACTACGCCAACAATGTCGTGGGCACACTGAACCTGTGTCAGGCGATGGCCCGCGCCCACGTGTTCAATCTGGTGTTCAGCTCATCGGCGACTGTCTACGGCGAGCCGGCCGCGATGCCCATCGTCGAGGAGCACGGCACCGGCATACCGGCAAATCCGTACGGGCGCTCGAAGCTGATGATCGAGCAATTGCTCGGCGACCTCGCCCTCGCCGATTCACGCTGGAACATCGCTGTGCTGCGCTATTTCAATCCCATTGGCGCGCATGAGAGCGGGCTGATCGGCGAAGCGCCCAATGGTCGACCGAACAATCTGCTGCCGTGCCTGAGCGAGGTTGCCAGCGGCCAGCGCGCTGCGTTAACCGTCTATGGCAATGACTATCCGACCGTCGACGGTACCTGTATTCGCGATTACATCCATGTGCTGGATCTGGCCGAAGGTCATCTCAAGGCGCTGCAGGTTTTGCAGGGCGATGAGCATGGCCTGCACGTGTGGAATCTCGGCACCGGCAGCGGCTACAGCGTGTTGCAGATCATCAGCGCCTTCGAAGACGTCACCGGTCTGCGCATTCCCTACCGTTTCGCCCCGCGCCGTGCCGGTGATGTCGCCGAGTGCCGCGCCGATGCGAGCAAGGCCGGGCGCGAGCTGGGCTGGCGGGCACAGCGTGAGTTGACGCAAATGCTCATCGACAGCTGGCGCTGGCAAACCAACAACCCGTGGGGCTACCGCCCGCAACCGGCGCCGTTGCTGGCGGTGGGCACGTAATAACGGCGCAAACCAAGTTAGGGACGACTCATGAACAGATCACGATGCTTGCTGTTTGTTTTGCTGCTGCTGAGCGCCGGCGTCAGCGCCAATATTCCACAGCCTGTGGCTGACGGACTGGTGCTGTGGCTGGACGGCAATGACCCGGCCGCAATGACCCTCGAAGGGCAAAATCAGGTCGTACGCTGGCTGGATAAATCCGGCAAAGGCAATGACGTCGTCGTCGACAACCGTGCGGCAACGACGTTGCCGACACGCGTCGACAACGCCCTCAACGGCCACGGCGTGGTGCGTTTCAGCAGCACGGCGGCGTTCATGGGCCAGGCCATTCGCACAAGCAAAGGCCCGGTGACAGTGTTTGTGGTCTCGCGGCGCTTGCCCGAGCAGGCCGGTGGCAAGGCCTGGCAGCGCCTGTTCAGCTCGCGACCGCAACTGGCGGATAACGATAACGTCGCGCCGAATTTCGGCATCAGCGTGCAGCAGACCACGGCCTACGAACCGGCCCTGGCGGTGTTGGAAACCAGTGACGTGCCGATCGGCCCGTTCGCCGTGGCGCGCAACGTCGTCGGCACCTCGGAGATCCTGCGTGGCGACATTGCCGAAGTACTGGTTTACGACCGCCCATTCAGCAACCAGGACGAACGCCGCAACGTGTTCGAGTATCTGGCGCAAAAGTGGGCGGTCGCCCTACCGCAACAGGCCGATGCCTGGACTCGCGTCGGCCCGTTGGGCCCGACACCGACGCACGTTACGCCCGACCTGCCGTTATCGGACCAGGCCAATGCCGGCGGTTGGAAACGCGATACGCGGCTGTCCGACGAATTCAACGGCAGCGCGCTCGATGCCGAACGCTGGCACGTCAACAACGCCACCGGCACCGACTCCCTCGGGCGCAAACCGGCGCTGTTTTTGCCGGAGAACGCCAGGGTCGGCAACGGCAATCTGAACATCACTTTCCGCAAACAGACCCTCCCGGAAAAATATGTCGCCCTGGGCTACAAGGACTACAGCTCGGCGATGGTGCGCACCCATGAACGGGGCATGTACGGCTATTACGAAGCACGCGCGAAACCGATGAACTCTGCCGGTTCCAGCGCGTTCTGGCTGGCGTGGACGGGGCTGCCGGACAACGCCACGGAAATCGATATCTTCGAAATCGGCGGCAAAACCCTTAACGAAGCGTTTGATCGCCGCTACAACATGAATGCGCATGTCTGGGCCAGACCACAGAACGATCAACATCTCAGTTCCGGCAGTACCTGGATTGCGCCGTGGCGGCTGGCCAACACCTTTCATGTTTACGGTTTCGACTGGCAACCCGAGACCTTGCGCTGGTATGTCGACGGCGTACTCGTTAGGGAAGCGAAGAACAGCTACTGGCATTTTCCGATGCAGATCGTCTTCGACAGTGAAGCGATGTGGGACTGGTTCGGCGTGGTCGACGACGCGGACCTGCCGTCGGTCTTTCGCATCGATTACGTCAGGGTCTGGACCCGCTCAACGCAATAGGGCTGCACTCAGCGGTTATGCACCATCGCCTGCATCTGCCACAGCGTGCGAAACCGTCCCTGGCTCTCGCGCAGTTCTTCGGGAGTGCCGTCCTGCACGATCTCGCCGTCCTCCAACACCAGCACGCGGTCGAAGTTGGCGATGGTCGAGAGGCGGTGGGCGACGGCGAGCACCGTGCGGCCGCGCATCAAGTTGCTCAGTGCGCGCTGGATGATCGCTTCCGAATCGGAATCCAGTGCCGAGGTGGCCTCATCAAGAATCAGGATCGGTGCGTCCTTCAAAAACGCCCGCGCCAGCCCCAGGCGCTGGCGTTGCCCGCCGGACAACGTTACGCCGCGCTCCCCTACCGGGGTGTGATAACCCTGCGGTAGCGCCTGAATGAATTCATCGCAAAACGCCTGGCGGGCAGCCTCGATGATCTGCTGCTCGGTAGCGTGCGGTTGGCCGTAGCCGATGTTTTCCAGAATGCTGCGGTTGAACAGCGCCGGCTCTTGCGGCACCACGGCGATCTGCCGGCGCAGGCTGTCCTGGCTGACCGAGCGGATGTCACGGTCGTCGATCAGAATCACCCCGCTGCGCACGTCATCCAGACGTTGCAGCAAGCCGAGCAAGGTCGATTTGCCCGCGCCCGAGGTACCGGCAATCCCGATACTTTGCCCAGCCGGGATATCCAGAAAAAAATGCTCGAAGACGTTGCGCCCGTCCGGATAGGCGTAACTGACGTCGAGCATTTTTATGTGCCCGCGCGTTGGTGCCAATTCTTCTGCGGTGTCGCTGAGCTCGTGGGGCTGGGCGACGATGCCCAGCGTTTCGCTGATGACGCCCATTTGCTGGCTGGTTTCGACCAGCGCCAGCGCCAGTTCGCGCGAACCATGCAGGATGCGGAACGTCAGCGCGCTGACCATCACCACATCCCCTGCGGTCACTTGCCCCGTGCGCCAGAGCACAATCGCCCAGCCGAGCATGCCGCCGGCCATGAGGGTCAGGCAGATGTCGTGCAGCACCCGGGCCTTTTCCATGTAGATCCAGCTACGGCGGTGCGATTGCGCCTCGATGCCGATCTCGCGCTCCAGGCGCAGCCGCTCGCGTTCACGCCCGGAGAAAGCCTTGATCGTCCACACGTTGGAGACCAGGTCGACAATTTCGCCACCGACCCGGGCTGACTGCGAAGCGAACGCGATGTGCCGGCTGCGGCCGCGCACGCCAAAAAGGGTAATCAGCGCGGCGACCACGATGACGCAGCCGATCAAGGCCAGTGCCATTGCCGGATGGACCGCGACCATCACCACTACAGCGCCAATAAAATCCACGCACGGCGGCACGATGCGCCACGTCAGCCCGCCGTAGACCTTGTCGGCAGCGGCGCCGATCGCCGAGACGCGGTTGGCCAGCGAGCCGGAGAAATGCCGCCGGAAATAACGCATAGGGTGGCCAGTCAGATGATGAAACAGGTCGACACGCAGATCGGCACAACTGCCGACGATGGTGTAACAGCCCACCCAGCCGCCCAGACGCCAGAGCACGTTCTCCAGAATGATCAGTGCCATGAACAGGCCGAACGCGCGCCAGACCTGATCCGCTGCTGATTCGCCAGCCATGGCATCGACCAGCAGTTTCATGCCGTACTGCACCACCACCGCGCAACACGCCGCGCCAATCACCAGCGCCACCATTGCCATGAAATGCGCCGGGCGCACTCTGACGTAGCGCCACAAAAACGCGCTGGATGCGGCCGGCAACGGTTCGTCACGCAAGTGCTGGAAGTTCATGTTGGTCGCCCCTCCAATCGCCCGTCATTGAGCCTGCGCAACCGTGCGTTGATCCGCTCCGGGACTCGCGCAAGCTCGACATGCAACGGATGAAACGCCGCGCGCGCGCCCTCGCCATCCGCGTAGCCAAACACGCCGGTCGGGCAATAACGGCCGTCGTCCCAACCGGGATAATCGAGAAACGGATACCAGCAGATGCCTTGCACCGGCACACCGCGCTCCAGCGCACTCCCCACCTGATCGACAACGTAGCTCAGCCACGGCAGGCGTTCGTCATCCTCGGCGCCGGTCTCGGCAAGCAGCACCGGCCGCTGGTACCGCTGGTGCAATTCCTTGAGCATCCCGGCCAGCGGACGATAGTCCGCTTCGCCGCGAACAATGCGCCGCCCCTGGAAATACCATTGGTTATGCGGGTAGAAGTTCGCACCGATGATATCCAGGTAGCGTTCCTGCCCGCCCAGCCCCGGCCATTGGCGACCGGTGAGCAAATCCCACGCCTGGAACTGCGACAGCCGATACGCTTCGGCCGCTTCGACTTCATCGCTGCGCCGGGATCCGGCGATCACATGGATCAGCGGGTCGCACTGGACGAAGCGTGCATTCGGCGCCTGCCCGCGAATCGCTTCGATCGCAGCAATGCTGGCTCGCACCAGTTGATGCTTGAGCTCCTGCGCACGCCCGCGCGCGTTCGGGTTGAAGTAAGCGACATCACCCCCCGCCCAACTCCAGAACGAAATCTCGTTGATCGGCGAGTAGAACGGCACGCTCACGCCCTCGTCGGTCATCAGCTTCGCAACGGCTCCAGCGAAACGGGCGAAGCGTTCGACGAACGACGGGCGCCAGATGTCCAGATCATCCGGATAACCGTAGTGGCACAAGTCCCAGACCACTTGCACCTGCCGCGCTTGCGCGGCTTTGAGCATGGGCACAAAGCTGCTCCAGTCATACCGCCCGGGGCTACGTTCGATCAAGTGCCAGCGCAAGCCATCTCGGGCGCAACGAATGTTCAAGGCGCCCAGGCGCTGGTAATCCTCTTCCACCCAACGCGCATGCCCGGTGTCTGCCAACAGGTCGAGACGCCGACCGTCCTGGCGGCGCTGACTGGAACACTCAAAACCGGCCATCACGAAGCTGCTGAACATCGAAGGTGCGCCTGCGCCGGGCTCGGGTTCGTCGCGTTTGGGCTGCACGCTCATGAGATATCGATCTCGGTTGCGGCAGTGACTGGTGCGTTCGCCGCTTGAATATCCCGATACAAGGCCAGCGCCTGCCCCACCACCTGATCCATGTTGTAGTACTTGTAGGTGCCCAGTCGTCCGAGAAACGTCACGTTCGGTGTCTGCTCAGCGAGCGCTCGGTAGCGTTTGTACAGTTCAGCGTTTTCCGCGCGGGGCACTGGATAATATGGATCGCCGTCATCACAGGGATATTCGTAGGTGATGCTGGTGCACGGGTGTGTCTGGCCGGTCAGATGTTTGTATTCGGTGATGCGCGTGTACGGCACGTCGGGATGCGGATAATTGACCACTGCCACGGGTTGATAATGTTCCTGCTCGAGGGTCCGATGCTCGAAGCGCAGCGACCGGTACGGCAAGCGGCCCAACTGGAAATCGAAGTACTCGTCGATCGGGCCGCAGTAGATCAAATGCGCGTACTTCACCCCTTCACGCACCGCCGTGAAATCGGTGCCCAGCAGCAAATCGATGTTCGGATGATCAAGCATGCGTTCGAACATTTTCGTGTAGCCATCGGTGGGCATGATCTGAAAGGTGTCGCCGAAATAGCGGTCGTCTTCGCTGGTTCGCGTGGGGATGCGCGAGGTCACCGATTTGTCCAGCGCCGACGGATCCAGGCCCCACTGCTTGCGCGTATAGCCACGAAAGAACTTCTCATAAAGTTCGCGACCGATCTGGTTCACTACAACGTCCTCGGACGTGCGAATGGTCGCCACCGGTTCGGCGCGTTCGGCGAGAAATACCTCGGCTTCCTCAGAGGACATCGACAGACCGTAAAGCGAATTCAGCGTCGTCAGATTGATCGGGATCGGCACCAGCTTGCCGTCCACCTGCGCCAGGACGCGGTGCTCATAGGGCCGCCACTTGGTAAAGCGCGACAGGTAGTCGACGATCCGCTGCGCGTTGGTGTGGAAGATATGCGGGCCGTATCGGTGCACCAGCACCCCGGCCTCATCGTAATGGTCGTAGGCATTGCCAGCGATGTGTGGACGCCGATCAATCAGCAACACACGGCGACCCAACCCTTCAGCCAGACGCTCGGCGATAACGCTGCCGGCAAACCCGGCACCGACGATCAGGTAGTCGTAGGATTGGGCGGACTTTGCGCTCTCCAGGCTTATCGTAGGCATTCGATCTGCTCCTGCATGAAGCGACTGGTGTTGTCCCACGACATACCGGCGATGGCGGCATCGGCGCGCTGCACAAATTCAATCGTACTTTTGAGCGGCAAGGCTTTTTCGATGGCTTCGACGAAAGCCTCGACGTTGTCGGCAATAAACACTGCGCCACTCTCGCCGTAGCCGCTGATGACATCGTGAATCGGCGTCGACACCACCGGGCAGCCGCCGGCGAGATATTCCGGGGTCTTGGTGGGGCTGATGTAACGTGTGGAAGCGTTGAGAGCGAACGGCATCAGCGCCACGTCCCAGCCAGCGAGGTAGTCCGGCAGCTCGGCATATTGCTTGCCGCCCAGATAATGAATGTTCGGTCGTTGCGGCAGCGTCTGCGGATCTATTTTCACCACTGGCCCGATCAGTACGATTTGCCAGTCGGGACGCATGGTCGCCACTCGCTCGATCAACTGGAGATCAAAGCGTTCATCAATCACGCCAAAGAAACCCAGACGTGGCCGCGCTACGGATGCCTGGTCTGGCGGCTCCGGCAATGCCTGCCGCGCCGCCGCGAAATGCGCAATGTCTACGCTGCTGGGCACCGGATAAGCATTGCCGTGCTGGCGCTGCTTGACCTCCCACAAACTGACGCCGCCGGTAAACACCACGTCGGCTCGGGCCAGCAGTTGCTTTTCCATATCAATCAATCGCGCCGGTGCGCCCATGAAAGCCGAGAGTTCATCCATGCAGTCATAAATCGTGACGCGAGGGTCGAGGTGCTCGGTAAACAGCAGACTCATCGGCGTGAAATACCAAAGCAGCAGATCACCCTGCACGCGGCCCGCGAGGTGTTCGTCGAGCAGTTTTTTTTGCGCCTGCTCAATCGCTTCGCCGCTCATGCCGCCAGGCAAATGCGGTACAGCGACTTCTATCCCGCTTGCCGGGTTCGACAGTTCAAGCCGGGGGGTCGTGTCTTGGGAAAATACCGGCTCTTCGAAAAACACTACGTCGTAGTTTTTTGCCAGTCGCGACATGACGTGCTGCGGCCGCTGATAGACAAACCCCCAACGCAAGTGCGAAAGGCACACCAGCGTCGGCCGCACCTGTAGCGATGCTTCAACAGCTTTTTGCACACTCGCCAGTGCGAGCACCTCGGGTTGTTCTGCAAGGTTCATAGCCAGTTCCTCATCAAGAAAAACAAGACGACACAGTGCCGAGCCACCGGACCGTCACACTTGTCGACACAGCAAGTGCATGGCATGTCTCGATGAGGCCGTACGGCTCTTGATTGTTGGAATCGCGGCGTTCACACAGCGTTCATACGAACGTTGATCGAAGCCGATGAACTGCACATACCGGTTGGCAAAGCAGGTTGAACTCGCCGGCCAATCCATCCCCTACCGTCCAGGACAACCATGGTTTTGGCCGCCACACAGGCGCACCGAAACCATCCACATCGCCATCGCCATCGGCCGATGGCAGCACTGGTGAGGGCGGACGCATGATCTTGATTACGGGTGGTGCCGGATACATTGGTGCGCATGTCGCACTGCAATGGCTGGGCAACGGTGAGGATGTAGTGATCCTCGATAACTTGTGCAACAGCCAGCGCGCGGCGATCGAGCGCATCGGCACACTGGCCGGAAAACGACCGGAGTTCATTCAGGGCGATGTGCGCAATCGACGACTGCTCGACAATCTCCTGCATGACTATCCGATCGATGCCGTGGTGCACTGCGCGGGTTTGAAAGCCGTTGGCGAAAGCGTCCGTGAACCACTGCGTTATTTCGATACCAACGTCGGCGGCAGCCTGACGCTGTGCCAGGCCATGGCCCAGGCCGGTGTATTCCATCTGGTGTTCAGCTCGTCGGCCACGGTCTACGGCGACTGTGCCACTCTGCCTATCAATGAAGCCTGCGCCACCGGCCAGCCGACCAATCCTTACGGGATGTCGAAACTGATGTCGGAAAACATCATGAAGAGCGTGGCCAGTTCCGACCCGCGCTGGTCGATTGGCCTGCTGCGCTATTTCAACCCGATCGGCGCACATCCTTCCGGCCTGCTCGGTGAGGCCCCCACCAGCACGCCGAACAATCTGTTGCCCTACTTGCTGGAAGTCGCCAGTGGCGAGCGCGCGCAGCTGTCAGTATTCGGTAATGATTACCCGACCCCGGATGGCACCGGCATTCGTGATTACCTGCACGTCGTTGACCTGGCGCTGGGGCATGTCTGTGCCCTCGACGCACTGCGCGATCGCCACGGCGTGAGCATCTGGAACCTCGGCACCGGGCGCGGCTATTCGGTGCTGGAGGTGATCAGCGCCTTTGAACAGATCACTGGTATCAAGATCCCGATGAGTATTGAAGCGCGGCGGCCCGGCGATATCGCGCGTTGCTGGGCAGACCCGCAAAAAGCGATCGAAGAACTGGGGTGGCAGGCGAGCCGCTCACTGCACAGCATGCTCGCCGATGCCTGGCGCTGGCAGTGCAACCAGCGCGGAAATGTCAATGTTCGCCAAGCCAATTGAACGTTGCGCGCGGTCACTCATTCTCGTGGCCGTGCGCGTCGGCACAGGACAATCGCCCGGACTCGCCGCCGGCGATTCGCTCTGCCTGGTCGATACCGCGCTTAAGCGCGTCTTCGACTTCCCATTCCACGCCCGGCAATTTCCTGATGCGCTCATAGGCGCACTCGCCAGTCGCGGTGTACACGCTGATAAACATTTCTACGTCGCCATCATCGGCCTCCCGCGCCCGAACTTCGATATGGCAACCATTTTCAACTTCTTCGGTATGGCACTTCTCTGCCTTTTCCGTCGCTTTCCATTTGTTGTAGGTTTCGCCGCGTATAAACATGTCGTACTCCTGAAGTCACTCCGCTTTCTTCAATGACCCACCCTCTGGCTGGATGATTCCCGCTTTTGCCGAGAGGCATTTGCAGCATAGCCCGCAAGTTGCGCTTCGCCGTTTCGCTAGTTCAACCGTTCGTCAGCTTGCGAAACATTTTGTCAAACCAATGCCAGAGCGCTTATTCAAAAAGTTCGAGACCCAGACGAGTTCATCTCAACTCATCTCCGACAAAGGGTGGCAGAGCGGCCGCGCAAACACTGTTTTGCAGCCGACAGGAACACTATTGCCTGGAGAAATATCTCGGCAACTTCGCTTCGCTTGAACAAGCGCAACGGTAGTTGCCTTTCAACATGGCGCGTCGCAGTCCCGGCGTAAAAAAAGGATCGCTCTGATAAACAGGAGCCTGTATGAAGCGAACAATCAGCTATTGCCTGGTCTACCTCGCGACCAGCGTTCTGCTCGCCGGTTGCAACCTGGTGGTGTTCAACCCCAAGGGCGATGTCGCCCGCGATGAACGCGACCTGATCATCCTCGCCACGGGCCTGATGCTGTTGGTGGTCATTCCGGTCATCGTCATGACTTTCCTGTTCGCCTATCGCTACCGGGCGACCAACAAGAAGGCCCGTTATTCGCCGCGTTGGGCCAGTTCGCACAAGATCGAAGCGGTGGTCTGGGGCGTGCCGTTCCTGATCATTTGCGTGCTCGGCTGGGTCACCTGGGAAACCACCCATGCACTCGATCCGTACCGACCACTGGATTCCGATGTGCCGCACCTCAATGTGCAAGTGGTGGCAACCGACTGGAAATGGCTGTTCATTTACCCCGATCTGGGCATTGCCTCGGTCAATGAACTGGCGATACCGGTGAATACGCCGGTAAGTTTCACCGTCACTTCTGACGCTGCCATGACTTCATTCTTTATTCCTGCACTCGGTGGGCAGATATATGCCATGGCCGGCATGCAGACCAAGTTGCACTTGATCGCCAATGAAATCGGCCAGTATCGCGGGATCGCCGCGAACTATAACGGCCACGGTTTCTCCGACATGCACTTCAGCACCCTGGCACTCAGCGGTGCGGATTACGAAGCCTGGGTCAATAAAGTCAAAGCGGCGCCCGGCCAACTTGATCAGGCCAGTTACGCCGAGTTGGCCAAGCCCTCTGTCGCGCACAAGATTACTTATTACTCGGCTGTGCAGGAGCGACTGTTTCTCGACATCGTCGACAAGTATGAAGGGATGAACAAGGCACCACGCAAGAAGCAAACCCAAGTGCAACGCAACAGCGACGATGTGCGCGTCAATCAACAACCGAGTCTGCTGGCCGAGGAGCGTTAAATCATGTTCGGGAAACTTTCATGGGACGCGGTTCCACTGCATGAGCCGATTGTCATGTACACCCTGGCTATCGTCGGCCTGATGGGCTTTGCCCTGGTCGGCACCGTGACCTGGAAACGCAAGTGGGGTTACCTCTGGCGCGAGTGGTTCACCTCGGTCGACCACAAGAAAATCGGCTGCATGTACATCATCGTTGCGCTGGTCATGCTGCTGCGCGGTTTCTCCGACGCGATCATGATGCGCACCCAGCAAGCCATGGCATCCAGTGGCGGGCCGGGTTATTTGCCGCCGGAACACTACGACCAGATCTTTACTGCTCACGGCGTGATCATGATTTTCTTCATGGCCATGCCGTTCGTGGTCGGCCTGATGAACATCGTCGTGCCGCTGCAGATCGGCGCCCGCGACGTCGCCTATCCGTTCCTCAATGCCCTGAGTTTCTGGCTGTTCGTGGTCGGCGCGGCGCTGGTGAATATCTCGCTGGGTGTCGGTGAGTTTGCCCGCACCGGCTGGGTCGCCTACCCGCCCCTTTCCGAGCTCGGCTATAGCCCGGGAGTCGGGGTGGATTACTACATCTGGTCATTACAGATATCCGGCATAGGGACGTTATTAACCGGGGTCAACTTCTTCGTGACCATTCTGAAGATGCGCACCGAAGGCATGACCCTGTTCAAGATGCCGGTGTTCACCTGGAACGCACTGTGCACCTCGATTTTGATCCTCGCCGCGTTCCCGATCCTCACCGCGACACTGCTGATGCTCACCCTCGATCGTTATCTGGGCATGCACTTCTTCACCAACGAGGCCGGCGGCAACCCGATGATGTACGTCAACCTCATCTGGGCCTGGGGACATCCGGAGGTGTACATCCTGATCTTGCCCGCGTTCGGGATTTTCTCCGAGATCGCCGCGACCTTCAGCAGCAAGCGCCTGTTCGGTTATGTGTCGCTGGTATGGGCGACGATTGCGATCACCATCCTCTCGTTCATCGTCTGGCTGCATCACTTCTTCACCATGGGCGCGGGGGCCAACGTCAACGCATTCTTCGGCATCATGACGATGATCATTGCCGTGCCGACCGGGGTGAAAATCTTCACCTGGCTGTTCACCATGTACCGCGGTCGGGTGCGCTTCGAAACGCCGATGCTGTGGACGCTGGGCTTTATCGTCACGTTCAGCATCGGCGGCATGACCGGCGTGCTGCTGGCGGTGCCCGGTGCCGACTTCCTGTTGCACAACAGCCTGTTCCTGATCGCCCACTTCCATAACGTGATCATCGGTGGCGCGGTGTTCGGCTACATGGCCGGGCTGACTTACTGGTTTCCCAAAGCCTTTGGCTTCCGCCTCAACGACCGCCTCGGGCGCATCGCGTTCTGGTGCTGGCTGGTCGGCTTCTACTTCGCGTTCATGCCGTCTTACGTGCTCGGCTTCATGGGTATGACGCGGCGTCTCAACCATTTCGACAACCCGGCCTGGCAACCGTGGCTGCTGCTGGAACTGGTCGGTGTCGGCATCATTCTCTGTGGCGTATCCGCGCAGGCGATGCAGCTCTACGTGAGTATTCGCAACCGCGCGAAATTACGCGACCTCACCGGCGATCCATGGGACGGACGCACCCTGGAATGGGCCACGGCCTCGCCTCCACCGTTCTATAACTTTGCCGAGCAACCGAAGGTCAACGATCTCGACGCCTATTGGGGCATGAAGGAGCGCGGCGTCAGCACCCTCAGCCACACCGACTACCGCGCCATCCACATGCCACGCAACACCTCGGCGGGCCTGGTGATCAGTGTCTTCGCGCTGATCTGCAGCTTTGCCCTGGTGTGGCACATCTGGTGGTTGGCGATCCTTGGCCTGGTCGCTTCTGTGGTAGCGATGATCGTGCGCAGCTACGACGAAGACATCGATTATTTCGTCCCGGCAGAGGAAGTCGCCCGGATTGAAAAAGCGCGTCTCAAAGATTTGGCGGAGGCCTGAACATGTCCAACATCATTCTGGATAAAGACATCGCGCACAGCCATGAACAGGGCCATGAAGACGCGGGATCGATGCGCATTTTCGGCTTCTGGATCTACCTGATGACCGACTGCATCCTGTTCGCAACGCTGTTCGCAGGCTATGCAGTACTGCGTGACAGCGTGGCTGGCGGGCCATCGACCGTCGACATTTTCGAACTGCCCTACGTCCTTGCCGAAACCGCGTTGCTGTTGTTGAGCAGCATCACCTACGGCTACGCCATGCTGGCGATGAACCGCAATGACACATCCCATGTATTGCGCTGGCTGGGTGTCACCTTCGTGCTGGGTTGCGGCTTCATCGCCATGGAAATCAATGAATTCCATCATCTGATCGAAGAAGGCTACGGGCCGGATCGCAGCGGTTTCCTCACTGCGTTCTTCACCCTCGTCGGCACCCACGGCGCGCACGTACTCAGCGGTCTGGTGTGGATGGCGGTGCTGATGCTGCAAGTGCGCAGCCGTGGCCTGACCAACACCAACACCACGCGGCTAAGTTGCCTGAGCCTGTTCTGGCACTTCCTCGATGTGGTGTGGATTTGCGTGTTTACCGTGGTTTATCTGCTGGGGGTGGTGTGACATGTATAACCAGAGTCCGATTCATAGCAGTGCCGGTACCAGCCATGGCACCAGTCGTTCATACATGGTGGGCTTCATCATTTCGGTGATCCTGACGGTGATTCCCTTTGGCCTGGTCATGTACCCGACGTTGCCGCGCAGCGTCACCGCGTGGGTGGTGGTCGCACTCGGTGTAGTGCAGGTGTTTGCCCACCTCAAATATTTCCTGCATCTGGACACCGCCAAGGAGCAACGCTGGAACCTGATTGCGCTGATTTTTTCCGCCGTCATCATTCTTCTGCTGGTTGGGCTTTCGCTATGGATCATGGACAGCATTCACCACAACATGCTGGCGCACTGAAGCAATGGCGGCTGTCGCTGAATGTCGGGCTGGAACTGACCAAGCCCGGCATTATCGTCGGCAACCTGGCGTCGGTGTTCGGCGGCTACCTGCTTGCTGCAGGCGGGCGTCCGGTTACCCTGGCGCATTTATTGGCCGCCTTGCTCGGCACCGCGCTGGTCATTGCTTGCGGTTGCGTGATCAATAACTGCGTCGACCGCGACATCGACAGGCGCATGGTGCGCACCTGCCATCGGGCCTTGGCCATTCGCGCAGTATCGCTGCCTGGAGCGTTGTGCTACGCGGCAGTCCTCGGGGTCGTCGGCTTCGGCTTGCTGTGGTCCGGCACTACGCAATTAGCTTGTGCGATGGCGGCGGTCGGGCTGGTTGTTTACGCGGGCGTCTACACCTGTCTGATGAAGCGCCGCTCGCACTGGGGCACGCTGGTCGGCAGCCTGTCCGGGGCCATGCCGCCGGTGGTCGGATATTGCGCCGTGACAGGCAGCTTCGATGCGACGGCGCTGATGCTGATCGTGGTGTTTTGCTGCTGGCAGATGCCCCACTCCCATGCGATTACGGTCATGCGCCACGAAGACTTTCGCGCCGCCGGATTGCCGACGTTGACCTTGGGTCAAGCCAGACGCGAGATCAACATCTACATGGTCGCTTTTCTGCTCAGCGCGGCGATATTGGGCTGGGTCGCGGATATCAATGTTTCCTATCCGCTGGTGGTGCTCGGGCTGGGCGGATACTGGTTTTACCTGGCCTTGCGCCCCGTGCGAAACGCTACCGCAAAAGCTTGGGCTCGGCGTTTGTTCAGCGTGTCGATCCTGCTGATCCTGGCGCTGAATCTTTCCCTGGCGCTGAACGCTGTGCTGCCCTCGCCCTCTGCGCTCTACCGCTCATCGGGCGTGGCGGAAAATCATCAAACGCAGGTGCGTGGCGGGTTATCAGAATCGATAACGACTACACCAACAGACAGCCCGGAGGAAACCCATGGCTAATGCCCCCTCAACTACCGATTGCGCCTGCCCTGGCTGCACCTGCAAGTGCAGCGGCGAGCAAACCTTCGAGCGTGACGGCAAGCAGTTTTGCAGCCAGGCCTGCGCAGATCTCCATCCGAAAGGCCAACCCTGCCCGTCCTCAGCTTGCCACTGCGAGCAAAACCTTGGGGCCGATGAGCGCAATGTGAGTGATTCGAAACTGGATGAAGCGGTCGAAGAAACCTTCCCCGCCAGCGATCCGATTTCGCCGTGAACCGGCACTTGCGCTTTCGAAGCAGTCTTTTTTTTCAGCAGGAGACAACGTAATGGACGAGGAAACCATCCGAAAAATCGCCTATCGCCTCTGGGAAGAACAGGGACGGCCCCACGGTAATGATTTCGAGCATTGGTTGCAGGCGCGTGCCGAGCTGGATGCGTTTGACTCCGATGGCTTGCCCGGCTCGGTGGCCAGCAGCGTCGCGCCACCGGCACCCCGCAAAAAAGCCAAGGCTGCAACCGCTGCTCCTGCGACCAAAACCCGCAAGAAAAGCGCGTCTGCTGCCAAATGACCGATCTTGAAAGCCGCGTGACTACGGGGCCCAAGCGCTCGTGAAACGTGGCATCAACCTTGTTGCGGCTGCCTTCGCGCTGACGGCGTTGTCTTATGGTCTGGCGCGCTTCGCCTACGGATTGCTGCTGCCGCAGATTCGTCAGGATCTGGCGCTCAGCGTGACCGCTGCCGGCTGGATCGGCGGCAGCGCGTTCGCGACTTATTGCGTGGGGATCGTGGCGACGTTTGTCTGCAGTCACAAAGTCAGCCCACGCGGGTTGACGGTCGTGGCCGGCGCGGCGGCTACGCTAGGGATGGGGTTGCTCGTGATCGCGTCGTCCGCACTGGCGTTGGGCTGCGGCGTAGCGCTGGCGGGATTGAGCACAGGTTTGACCTCGCCGCCATTGGCCAGCGCGGTGGCGGCGCGTCTTGATGACGCGGACCGGCCGCGTGCTAATGGTTTTATCAATGCAGGGACGGCGGCCGGGATCGTTTTTTCAGGCTTGGCGGCAATATTGGCGGCCGGGCAATGGCGGCCACTTTATGCGCTGTTCGGATTGATCGGCGTCGGCGTGACGGCCTGGCTTTGGTTTGCGGTACCGCGCCGGGTCGAGCATGACGTTGCGCAACACTTTTCTCTGGCAATGTTGCGTCGACCGGGCGTTATGCCGTTGTGCGCCAGTGCTTTTCTGATGGGGTTGGCGAGCACGGCGGTCTGGACGTTCGGCGCCGACATTCTGCGTAGCGAGGCTGGGTTCTCTGATCAGTCGATGGCCTGGGCGTGGATTGTGTTGGGCGCGGCGGGCATCAGTGGCTGCGCAACCGGTGTGCTGACCGGCCGGTTTGGTGTTGCACGAATGCAGCATCTGGCGCTCGCCGGGATCGCCGTCGGCACGCTGGGACTTGCCGCCACTGGCGCGGGTGCCATTTACGGCCTCGCTGCGATGGGCCTGTTTGGCGCGGCCTACATTGTTTCTTCAGGCGTTTATCTGTTGCAAGGGATCCGGTTGTTCCCGGATCGCCCGGATCTGGGGCTGGGCATTCCGTTTCTGGTGCTCGCACTCGGTCAGACCGCTGGCACGCCGATGTTCGGTGCAGTGCTGGAAGCTGCTGATGTGATCGTTGCCCTGTGTATTTTTGCGGCGGTCGCTTGCGTCGCCATGCTGCTGAGCCCGAGAGGTGGTGAAAACCCGCGCAGGCAAATGTGCGGCTCGGGAATGACCTGAGGCTTGCAGCGAGAATGATTTTTATCGTCAGGAGTAGAAACCATGGCCGTAAACATCAGCAATCTCACCCTCTCCACTCCGGTTCCCGTCTCGGCGACCAATCCGGTGGCACTGGAGCTCAACGGCGCCGAGGCGATCGCGCAGTTCCCCAGCATCGTCACGGTGCTGCCGGACGGGTCACTGCAACTGTCCGCGCCGACCAAAGGCGCCTCGAGCAAGAGCACCCACCGAACCCGCTGCGAGTGGAAGGAATCCTTCTATTGGTCGCTGGCCAGCGCCGCTGACCACCTCAACTATCAAGAGATGACCGTGGCCAAGGTCAATTCTGCGCAGAAGGTGGTCATTTCGCAGATGCACGTGAAAAACGACGACGGCCCGGTGATCAAAGTGTTCTGGCAGAAAGGCAACATCACCATGGGCTTCCGCCAGAGCTTCAACCAGCCATCCCCCGTCAACAGCACGGTGCTCAAGGGCGTGCCGCTGGGGGCGAAGTTCAAGGTGACCATTCGCGCGAACTCTGCCGGCGTCGCCCGAGTCACGGTCGACTACAACGGCGTAGTAGGGACATCAGGCGACTTGCAGCTCGATTCAACCTGGAATTTGCAGGTGTTCAACTTCCACGGCGGGGTCTACAACCAGATCGATTACACCGACGCCACCCCGCCTGAGGATGGCTCGATTTGCATCATCAGTGATTTGTTGATTTCACATACCTAGGGGCTGAAATGAGCAAGGGCCTGGGTCAGCTTTCGCTGGCAGGCCCTTGTTGGAGCTGAGCTTGATGATTGGTCTTCAGCCTTGCGCCTCATGTCGGAACAGCCTGCGTCCTAACGTCGCAGCTTTCAGCTATTGGCAAATCCTGCGCAAGCCTTAGAATCCCGCGCGTTCTTGCTATCGCGCGTCTCGTCAGGGAGGCGGACCTGCAAGGCGGACCTTGTCCGACGCCACCGCCCTGCCCGATCGGCAGACATTTGCACAACACCTGTTCCAGCCTGGCAACCGCATGCGCAGAGGCGCACGTTGCGCTGTTCTATTTCTTGAGGTTTTTATGTCTCCGCGTTTGCTGGCCATGGCGCTGGCGCCCCTGCTCGGGCTGTTCATTATTGCTCTGGGCAATGGTTTTCTTTCCTCCCTGACCACCCTTCGCCTGGACGCCGCCGGTACCTCGGCAACGATGATCGGGATTGTTTCGTCGGCCTATTTCATGGGCCTGACGCTCGGCGCGGTGTTCAATGACCGGCTGATTCTGCGCATCGGCCACATTCGGGCCTACGGCAGCTTTGCCTCGCTGATAGCGGTGACGATTTTGCTGCAGGGTCTGTTCTATGACACTTGGGGCTGGCTGATTCTGCGCCTGATCAACGGCTGGGCCACGGTCGGTGTGTTTCTGGTGATCGAAAGCTGGCTGCTCTTGGCAGGTGACGAAAAAATTCGCGGGCGTTTGCTCGCGCTGTACATGATCGTCCTCTATGGCGCCGGCGTACTCGGACAGGCGACGTTGGGAACCATCACGGGCATGAGCGACAGCGCGCCGTTCATGGTTGCCGGCATGCTCGCTGCGTTGTCGGTACTGCCGATCGTGATCCTGCCACGGGTGTCGCCGCTGCTCGATCACGTCGAGCCGCTCAAGCCACGACAATTGCTGGGCGTGACGCCGACCGGGCTGGTCGGCTGTTTCGGCTCGGGGCTGACCATCGCGGCGATTTACACGTTGTTGCCGTTGTATCTGCAACGCAGCGGGCTGGACGTCGGTGAAGTCGGCAGCATGATGGCCTGGACGATTCTCGGCGCGATGTTGCTGCAGTACCCGGTCGGACGCTGGTCCGACCGCACGGATCGCGTGCAGGTGCTCACTCTGTTGGCGGTTGCGTGCACCGTGTTATCGCTGGTGATTGTGCTGATGCCGCTGTCCATGACAATGCTCGCGGTGATGTTGTTTCTGCTCGGTGGCGGCGTGTTCGCGCTGTATCCGGTTGCCGTCAGCCACGCAGCAGACCGCGCCCCCGCCGAAACACTCGTACCAATGATTCAGGGTTTGCTGCTGATCAACTCGCTGGGCTCGGCCATCAGCCCGATGATGATCTCGCCGGTGATGAGCTCGTTCGGCGCCGACGGCCTGTTCTGGGTATTTGCAGTGGTCAACCTGTGCATGGTCAGCTTTTTCTTCTGGCGCCGGGGCAAACGCCCGGTGCCGGCCAATCCCGCACCGTTCACGGCGGCAGCCACCTTTTCGCCTACGGGCGCGGAATTGCGGGTCACCGAGGATTTGCGTGTGGCAGCGGAAGAACATCCGGCCATGGTGGATGCGATTAGTGGCGAATGGGTAGCGCAGCGCGGTGACAGCTGATCAGCGACCGCCCGGCGGGTTGCGTCGTTGATCGACGCGGCAAAAGCCAGAAGAGCGAAGCGCAAACGAACAAAGGCCTGCGTAGCTTTCGCTAGCAGGCCTTCGTTGAAAGATGGTGCCCGAAGCCGGAATCGAACCGGCACGCCCTTACGAGCGGGGGATTTTAAGCCCATTATTTTTTCCTTATAAATCATAAGCTTATGGTGAAGATTTTTCCGCATCACACAAATTCTCTGTTCGTTTTAGGGTAGTGAAACCAGGACCTCAAAACAAATTGCGGAAAGAATTCGGGCCGCCGGAAACCCGTATTTCAAGCAAAGGCAGTCGTATGTAGGTCTGTAGAAATGGCCTTGAAGCTGTCACCGGTTACAGCTCTACATTGAATCCGCTGAGGCCCACGCCTTCGGCAAAACGCCCCACCGCGGTCAAGCTGGACCAGGTGCGCAGTGACTCACGTCGCGAGCGCACCGGCACCCAGCGTGCGCCGCTGCCGCCCAGGCGAATCGACAGGCCCCAGTCGGGGCCGCCGTTGATCCTGGCCACCAGGCATTCGCGCACCGCGTGTTGTTCGACCAGGGCGCGCAACACCTCTTCGTGAATACCTTCGCCGATCACTGCTCGTGCTCCTGACGCCGCGCCGCGGCCGCGACCTCGAAGATCTTATACAAACCTTCGATACTGGCCGCGTTCAGCACCTTGACCGTCTCCAGGCCCAGCACAAAACCTTCGGCACGATCACTGGCGCGAAACAGGTCGTCCGCCGTGTGCGCCAGTTCAATTTGGTGCAGCACTTTCAGGGTTTGCACCTCCACTGCGTTCGGCAGTTTCAGTGCCGCCAATGCATCAGTCATGCGTACTCCCAAGTCCCGAGATCAACCAGATATCGAGGGAATGGTAGACCAGCCCTGGGGGGACCGGCTTCCACGGCCACAAAAAAAGACCCCCACACCTGAGCCAGGTGTGGGGGCCGATTGAACATAGGCTGGAATTCAATGTACCAGTCTTCAAAGACTACAAAGCGCCTCTGCATGGCGGTCTGTCGGTTGTGTTCCTTGGATGTGCCGGTCTGGCTGCCATTTGGCTAGCCTTTGCTGATACGATGCGCTCTCGGACACGGCAAACCATGACTGAGCAAATTTTGTGGCTTGGCTTTTCGCCAGGCACAAAAAACCCCGTCCCGCGAGGGACAGGGTCTGGCGTTGTTGTAGGGGGAAGACTTGGCGGTACTAGCCCTACAACGACTAAACCGATGCCTTAGGCAGAGGTCGTGAGCGAAGTGTGGGCTATTGGGTATAGTTATACAATACCGTAATAGCTGTTGGCTGATAGCTGGCACTCGTTCTCGACTCTCTTGCGTTGGCGTCCTTTTAAAGGAATCAACCATGAGAGAGACAAAAAATCGACGTGTTCGGCGTCGCACACCGCAGCACCTTAGGACAGTCCACGTCAGCGCCTATAGCCGCAATCGCTTTGGGCACAGGGAAAGCGTGTGCGAGCATTATCGTAGCCCACCCTGGACTCAGTTGATATTTGAGTTCTAGGTGGTAGAGGGGTAGGTAACTACCCCTTTCTCTAGGAAGAGCCGAGACTCTGATTGTCCGCTTTTCGCCAAAAAATTAGGTTGAGCGTCCATTAATGGACCACTGCTGCCTAACAGCGCAATTCCCTACGACTGCCGTAGCCTCGTAATCGCATCCGTAATCGCTGTTGCATTTGTGTCCAGGGTTTCCATGGCCGCAATTGCGTTATCGGCAACGCCCTCTACGCCATTCTCTGAAAGCCACCTAGTGACCTCTTCTATTGCCGCACCCAGAGCATGCTGGTTGTGCAAAAGCAACGTCAGAGCGTCTGCCGTGGCGATGTTGGATTCTGAGTTAGTTGGCATGGATTCGTCCTTGGATCGAGGCGTCAGCAGAGACTAGACCATTGCAGCCGGATGATGTCCAAACGATCAATCGACGCTCTGTTTTTCGCACCAAAGTAGCGCACCAGCCCCATCTCAGTCCCATATGGCCTTTTTTCAGATGCCAAAAACCACAAACCCCCGACTTTCTCTAGGAAAATCAGGTGTTTGCGTTTTCATAATTTGGCGGTGAAGGAGAGATTCGAAACTACCCGTTTGCGGTTTTTCGAGCATCCCCCCCCGGTTTATAAGGGCTGCAGAGGAGCGAGTTTTTTAATCTCAGTCCCATGTCAGTCCCATAGGTTTTGCGCACCAGGTTGCAGAACACGGACGCGATGGCCGTTTCGACGTTTCATGTTGACCCATGGGAAAAAGGTAATTTTGGTAATGCAACATGAGGCAAGCTCTGGAAGCCTTGAAAATCGGGGCGTTGAGAGAAGTACGCAGAGGTAATAATTTGGTAAGTATGAGGTTTGAAAATTACCTTTCCTATGAGTAATCCCTTATAGCCCTCAAACCCAGTAAAACCGGGCACGTCAGAAATTATTACCCTAACTCTTACCTAAAATTACCTCTTGAGGTAATGAGTGAAAGCCAGGCACGACAAGGGCTGTAGCCCATTTCTATATCTCGCTTACCAAAATTACCTTTTTCCCAGCCCACGTTCGAAAATATCCATACGGCAAATCCCAAGCAACCGCTTTCGGGTCCAATCTGGAGCGCTCTCGCTGCTACTGGGTTTCTTTCAAATGGAGCCAGTACCAATGCCAAGAGAAGATGCTTTACCCAAGAGCTCGATGCGTGAGGTGTCCGATGTATTCCAGCGCGCGCATCAATATACGCGCTCGACTTTTCATGACCGGGTCAACAATGCTGGTCGAGCAACGGACTTTGAACCGCGGATCAAAGGATTATGAGCCCGAGTTGAGGTGCCCAGTTCATTAGGGAAAGCCTGAAGAAACGGGCTTGCTGAGCAGCTTGTGTACATATGTGCTGAATAAAAATATGGCTGAATTGGACGGACGTTGGACGAAAAAACTGACGTCAACGTGTCCGCGTAACGAATTCCTGCTGGGCTTCTGCTAGTTTCAGTGGCAAGAAATCAGGGATCAGGAGCAACACAGCTATCTTGATCTATCCACAGAAAACTTCCGGCGGAATCAATCTATGTCTGACCTTTTGCAAGAGACGCCTGCTGCCCTGAAATGGGCGGAAGAGGCTGAGCGGCGGCACACGCCTGGGAAATTTGGCGAAATTGTACGCGCCGTAGTTTGGACTGATTCTCGCAACGCAAGTGGAGAACTACAGGTAGACGTCGACCCCGTCAGGTTGGTGACGCAGATCAACAGTAATCCGTTCACCCTTCTTCATAATCATGACCCGGGACTTCCCAAGGGAAAAATACTGGAAAGCGAGTGGTTCGTAAGCGGGAACGGCCAAAAATTTGTAGCCGCACTTATCGGATATTACGCAGGTGGTGATGTCCTGATCTTCAGTGATTTGGGCCTTGATATTCGGGCACTGGCGCAGCCGCCAGAACAGCTTCCACCGCTACCCGATGATATGCGGCTTGAGATTGCAACAGATCCAAGGGAGGTCGAAGAAGATTGGCTGGATCAGGTTGCCAATGATTCTCCTGTGAGAATTGAACGCAGTGAGCTTTCCCATAACGCCGCCGATTCGCTGCAAGAACTGATCAGGATCGGAATCCCTTACGTGATTCTTGTTTGGAACCCTTTCGTGAAGGCATTCGCTACTGAGGCGGGTAAGGCCTCATATGCGGGAATTCATGGTTGGTTGAGGCGGTTACTCAGTCGAGCAGCCGAACGACGTAGTCCAATCCTTGACTTCCATTCCTACCATGACGGTTGCCAGGTCTCATTTCTGTACAGGGGGACGGACGTCAAGAAGCTTCATGAAGCGTTAGACGCTTCAGCTGGTGCTGCTGCCCAAGCGGCACGCTTAATTTCAAGACTAAAGGCTCAGGGATTGGTTAGCCGGCAGCTTGTTTATGAGTTCGATAAAGAAGCGCTTTTGTGGTCTCCGTCCTTTGCATTGTTGGATGATGATCGGATCATCACTGACAACCTTGCGTTGATCTCCATTGAGAATCTTCCGAAAGGCTTGAGTCTCGGATTGACTCGAAGCAAATCCCTCTGAGACAAAATTCAACGGATGAAGCGCCGTCCGTAGCCCCGCAGCCCTTGTTTTAATTGGGCTGCGGCCTGCTTCTTACAATCAAACGATTCAGCGTCGTCTGCTTGTTTCCTGAAGTGTTCCGTTTGAAAAAATACCCTAAAGATCTACTTTTTTTGGTTTTCATCCAATGAATCCAGGGGCGGCGGTTGGGTAGCGTGCACCAGAGTTTTCTGATCTTCGGTGCAACGGCTCTGCATTTCTTTGCCAATCTTTGCACTATGTGAAATTGACAATAACTGGCCAAGGCCCGTGGCTTGCTTGGGTTACAGGTTCACTTGCACGACGGCTTTTCTTTCATAAAAAAAACATGTGAAGCCCGTCGGCGGGAGGGGGATAAGTGCTTTTTCACCGTTTTTTTGTTCGATCCTAGCCATTTTGGCGTGCACTGGCTGAACGCCCGCCTGACGTTCGACAGGGGCTGAATTTATGGCTGTTTTCAGCCAGCTGACGCAGCAGCATCCGCCGTAGCACTTCGATCCAGCGTCACGATGTAAGCGCTCGCCGCGAATCGCAACCCTGGGGTTACGTGACACCACGTGCCCGCCCCGTCGATACGTCATCCAAATTCGAATTTCCTTAACGCCATTTCAGGAACGTCTTATATCGATAAGCTCCGCTTGTGCTTAGCGTGTTGCGCGACTATAGGCGTACCACTAAAGGCATGCCTTCTCAGGGCGGATATCTACATGCGCAAAAAATTACTTTCTGTGATTCTGCTATCTGGTTTTTCACTCAATGCACTGGCAGCTGGTACGTGTGAGTTTTTCCCAAACCATCAGATGTACACTTTCAACTTCACCCTTCCAGCCACGCTTGATGTACCTCGCGACGCACCGTACGGAACAGTAATATATGAAACCCCTCCAGTAGGCCCATTAAATTTAAACGCCTCCTTCAAATGCACTGCCGACTACAGCTTTGGTGCTAGAAATATGATTGGATCAACTACCCCAGGCAATAATGTCTTGCCAATAGGGAACACAGGAATAGCATGGCAGTGGATTCGTGTAGATGTAGGCGGCCCTATGACCGGCTACCCTAAGATGTCGTCAGGACCAGCAGGAAACTTCGGACTGAACGACAGCATTCATGCTTTACGCTTAATAAAAATTGGCCAAATCAGTGGCAGCCCGACGATCCCCTCAGGCATTGCCGGTTACACCAACTATGGCGGAATAGATGTACTAGCGTTAAACATCACCAACCAAGCCCCCATCGTACCCGGCTCTTGCGAAACACCTGACGTTAAAGTTGACATGGGGCAACACGACATAAGCACTTTTGCCCATAACGGTGCTTTCTCCAATTCGATTAAGTTCAGTATTGATCTGAACAACTGCCCCGAGTCCATAAATAAAATATCCTATCAACTTAAAGCAACGTCAAGCAGCCCAGTACAAAACTCCCTGAGAGGCATTATCAAGCTGAGCGGCGATTCAACGGCAAAGGGACTGGCATTGCAAATTCTAACTGCCGACGGAACGCCCGTTATTTTTAATGAAGACCATCCATTCACAGATTATTCACCTGCCGGCGGGAGCTTTAACATCCCTCTAAATGCAAGGTATTTCCGCACGGTGGAGACTGGTGGCAATGGCGGGTTCGATAAAGGCATGGAAGCCGGAACGGCGAACGCAAGCGTTACGTTTATGATTAAATACTTATGATCTTGTTCGATACCCTGTTTTTCGATTTGATCTTCATTCGAACCGACATATTCATAATGTTATGTTTCTGAGTGCTAACTTTAAATCGGATGCGCGGTCAGCATTTACTGAAAAAGTTTCTGCTCCAACTGGAATAGGGGAAGGGCCATGGGTGTGTGATGCCAATTGGGCATTCATCTGCTTTACTAGATCGATTAGCTCGCATAATAGAGTCAAAACATTGAGGCCACTTGAGCCTATCCAAGTCCTAGGTGACTCGTATCGCTGGCTGATCATTGCCGCACTTTGACGCACGCCTTTGATTCGTTCCTGCATATCGCCACACACGGTGGCGTTGTGCTTCTGCCCGACAACCAAATTCAGATCTCGACCGGTCGCCTGGTGTAGATCGTCTACCGCCGCCAGACTTGCAGATCCTCCAGACATCAGCTTGAGCGCGCCCAGCGCTTCGATCGCTTTCACCCCCCCACCCACTCGGTCGAATGGTCATCGATCGTCTGCGTGTGGCTCTGGAACCGCTCGCGGTTGTCCAAGGCTTCAACCTCGCGCTCGATCGCCTGATCTCGGATCTTGCCATCGGTCTGGCGTAGCCAGTTGCCGTCGGCGTCGACGCGCTGCTGGGCGGCCTCGCTGTGCTGCCACACCTGATCACCTCTCGGCACCTTCGGCATGCTCAGGCCGTGCGGCAAGATCGATTGAACGTAGGGCTTGTTCGGCAGGCCGTAGGCAAAGCACACCACGACTCGCGTGCCCTCCTCCGGAAAGGCGTAAATACCCATTTCCTCGCCACCGGTGGGCAGCGGCAACGGAACGCCGGTGAGTGGTGGCATGGCGGGGTCTGGCTCGTCGTCGGCGCCAAGTACCTCGATGTCCACGGCGTAGCGCGGACGGAAGTCGTCGCACAGTCCGGCGTCCGCCGGTGCGTCGGCCACGGCGGTAACCCGGGCAAAACGCGGCAGGTGGTAACCACCGGTGAGTTCGGGGAATTGGCGCTCTACAGCGCGGCGGATTGCGTCTTCCATCGGATAGCCATCTGGTCATTGGTCAGCGTCACCGTGGTGATGCGCTCGCCGTTGTTGATTGTTGCACCTGGCCGCACGCCGGGAAGGGCAGCGACCATTGCGCTCTGGTTGCCCTGGTAGCCGTCGAACAGCTCCGTGGGTATTTGCAGCGGCGCACGTGCGCCGAAAAAGCTGTCGGTCCAACTGCCGGCGAACACTTTACCGTTGCCCAGCTGGTGCCAGGTGAAGTCGGGAATGCTGAACACTAGGGCCAAACTGTCCATCGCCTGGTAACCGGCAGCGAGGCTGTAGAAATACGGTGCCTTCACGCTGGCATAAGGCCGATCGGGGACTTGAAAGCGCAGCCCGGTCTGTTCGCTGACCTGGGCCAGCACGGCGCGCAGATCCACGTGACGCAGGTTCAATGGCAACGGGTTGGCCAGCACGGCGGCCAGCTCACGGCAGAACAGCACCTGTTCGACCGCATTGGCGGCCGTACAGCGCTCGACGTAACCGATAAAATGACGTTGCAGCGTGCCCTCGTTGTAGCCGATGTCCAGCGTCACCAGCCCTTTCAGCTGCACAGGGGATTGAACTGTGAAGTTCGCCCGGCCGGGGCTGGTAGCGTCCAGCCTGACGTCCTCCTTGATAAGAGCGTTCGGGGCGTCGTTGATGGAAAGTATCTTGTGCAGTTTCACGCCTGCTCACTCCCGCCCAGCCACTTATCCACACGTCCCAGCACTTTTTCAAAGCCGCTCAGCGCCGAGTTATCGATGGTTGGGTCACCGGCACTATCTTCGCCGACCGCGCTGCCCGGGGCGCCTCGGGCGTCGACCTTGTTGCCGGCGCGCCGGCCTTCGATTTTTTCCGGGTTCGGTTCGCGTTCGCTCAGTGTGAATTGCACAAGCCAGGCTTTCAGGGTCTCGGCTTCCCGCGCGCTGACGCCGTCGGAGAACTCCACCTGACGCACGCCGAAAGTTTCGGCCGTGTCGTTCACGATCCGATACAGATGCAACTGACCGCCGCCGGCGGTGGCTTCAGCCATGCGCAACAGATCCGTAAGCTGAGTTTTATCCACGAAGGGGATCATCAGCGAGACGGTCAGCGTCTTAGGCTTGAAGCCTTTGTGAGCCTTGTCGGTGTTGCTGGTCTGGCCGGACATATCGCCGCTTTCGATTCGCAGGTTGGCCGTGACCTTGAGGTTCTTGCCTTGGACTTTTTGCCCGTCGAGTAGCAGTGTCATAGGCCCACCAGTTCCCGAACAAAGCTCAGCCCTTCTTTGCTACCGACCAACAGAACTCCGACGCACTGAATCCATTCGTGGCCTGGCGCATCGCCGGCTAACAACTCCCGGCGTAATTCGCCGGCAGTGCCTGGGCCGATCATCCGCGCGCGCATGCTGACGTCAGGGTTGCCCCCGGCCAGCAGGTCTTTCAGGTCAGCCAATTGTTTATCCCGCCCCTGCTGCTGAGCGCTCTTGCGAGCCGCCAGCGCTGCCAAGTCAGCCAACGGCGAGCTGTCGGCGGCGTAGCCTTCTAGCACGGCTATTTGCCCCGCCATGGACTGCTTGGCGGCTTTGACCACCGTGCAGCGCTCCAGCGGCAAACCCTTCCAGCGTGGCAGCGGTCCGGCTGTGGGGATTTCCCACTTTTCGCTCTCCAACTTCACCAGGTGTTGCGCCCTGCGCTCGGTACGCACCAGGTCAGGGATCGGCAGCAATGCATTGAATCGCGCCAAGCTGCTGGCCAGCTGTTCCAGCCGCGTGCCCAGGAACAAGATCGACAGTGCGTATTGCGGCCCGGTTGGGCGCCCGCCGTCGCTGGCGTCTTCCAGTTTCTTTGCGAGATGTTCCAGGGCGTTGGGGGCAGACAGAAAGCGCTGATATCCCGCGCCCTGGCCAACACCGCTTTGAAACGGTGTCACGACCAGGCACGCCGGCACCTGGCCCAACTGCTCGGCCAGCGCTGCGCGCCCGGCGGCGATCGCACTTTTGGCAGCATCACCGACCGGCCCCGGATTGGTGGTGGCCAGTCCACTCAGGCCAGCCAGGCGCTGGGCGGTACTGGCCAATTCGCCACCGGCCAGATCTTTGGCCACTGAGAGTCCGCCCATCCACTGCGTGGCCTGTTCCGGCCAGCGCATCGTCACCGGTGCCCAGGTCATGCCGGCGGCGTCCAGGTGATGGCTTTCATTGCCTTCAGATCGTTGTTTTTTGGGCCTCCGCCACAGCTTGGCGCAGTGTTTCCGCGTGATGTTGCGCCGCCTGGCGGAAGCGCACCAGGTCCAGGCTGACTTTCTGCAATTGCTTGATCATGTGTGGTCGGAATCCGAACATCTGTTCGATGTCAGATTGTTTCCCATTATGCATGGCGCAAAGCCGGGCAATTTCGCGAAAGCGGAATCAGGTTAGCGCGACTTTGCCTCCCTACGCGACCACCACTCGCCGAGGAAACGGCTCGGGCACAAGTCGGTCGTGAGTCCTGCAACCCCGACGCTTACAATCAGGTAATCGGCGTGGATATCATCGGTTGAGGAGGATTCGGGACCTTCTGAAACGTCCCGGTATATTTCTGGCTTATGTGGCATGCGCTGTCCTACCCAATGAAGTCGGAGCCGATTGACAGACGACAAAAAAATTTGTTAATCACTTCACTTCGCAAACGGCGGCGCTGATGAACGGTCGCGCAAGTCGATGATATGCTTCTTCTTTTCCGCTCGTCTGCTCAGTCGAAGGAGTTTCGAACCGCGCTGCATCGCCCTGGCTCGCATTTACATGACCCGTCATATTCATTTCTGAAAACAGATCAGACGCGACGCGACGGTTCCTTTGAAGTGCCACGGCCAGGAGTTATCGAGATGTGCGAATACATTGTTCAACACAATGTAAAAGAGGGGTTTGAAGCGTTGTTTAACGCAGCGCAGAACCAGAATATCAGCGGTGCATTTGGTTTGGCGGACGGTTGTCTGCACCGAACCTGCGAACCGCAGCACAGCCGAAACGTGATCAAGCCGAACATGTGCGTGGATGCCATACGCAGCCGTAACGGGTTATTGGAATGCCTCAAGGTTCGCTGGGGGTGGAAACCGTTCTGGTCGATGGGAACAATGCCGCCGATGACTCATCTGCCTCTGCATCTGGTGATGCGTTCACGGGTGTTCGACAGGCTCAAGCGCGACGGGCGCATGCTCATCGCGGTCGATGGCTGGTATGAAGCCTGCGAAGTCGAGCAATCAAAAAATAGCCCTCGCCTCAGTTACACCACGTCACGTCAAAACGGGCCGATTTTTCTCGCGGCACTGGCACAAGCCAGTGAACACTTCAATGGCTGTGACGGCCTCGCACTGGTCACGCACGACGAGACATCCACCAGACAGCAACGCCTGCTGGCGTTCACTGCCGAGGATGCGCAAGTATGGCTACGCCCCGATTTGCAATGGGATCAGGCACAGGACCTCGCCATGCACATGGCGCTGGCAGAACCGCAGTTGGAGCATGTTCTGTCCTCCACTCGCAGCCTGCGCGGCCGATGAGTCCCAACATGCTTTTATTGAGGGTCGCTCGAACCTCACAAGGCCACACGAGCGGCCCCTACTAGTTCGGTGCCGAAGTCTGAAACTCTCAGGCACCAGCAATCTGCCAATAGTGAGGACGAACAATGCAAGCACCCTGCGAAGTCACCTACAAACTGTTCCCTGCGATCGAAGAGCCGCGCCGCAGCGGTAAGTTGAACGTTGATGACATCCATACGCTTTACTGGGAAGAAAGCGGCAACCCTAGCGGCGTTCCGGTCGTGTACTTGCACGGCGGCCCCGGTGAAGGAGCGCCGCCCGGTAAACGACAGTTCTGGGATCCGGATCACTACCGCATCGTGCTGTTCGATCAACGCGGCGCCCTTCGCTCGACGCCGCTGGGAGAACTGCGCAACAACACGACGCAGGCGCTGGTCGAGGACCTGGAAAAACTTCGCGAGCATCTGAATGTTCAAAGCTGGCTGATCACCGGTGGCTCATGGGGCACCACGCTCGCTCTGGCTTATGGCGAAGCTCATCCGCAGCGCTGTCTGGGTTTCATCTTGCGTGGCGTATTCCTGGGCACCGAAGATGAAATCAACTGGTTCATCCACGGCATGCGCCGTTTTTTCCCTCGCGCACACGAGGATTTCGTGAACTTCATTCCCGAGGCGGAGCGGCGGGATCTGCTGCAGGCTTATCTTGATCGAATGACAGGCGATGACGAGGACTCAAGCGGCGAAGCCATTCGCGCCTGGGTTCGTTATTCGGCCAGTTGTTCATTGTTGCGCCACGATCCGGACGGCGTTGAAGAGCAAGCCGCCGACCAGAAGACCAGTATCGGCATGGGCCGTCTTGATGTCTGGTATTTCAAGAACCGTCTGTTTCTTGAAGAAGACCAACTGATAAACAACATTGAGGCGGTCAAACACTTACCGTGCAAAATCATTCAGGGTGGGCACGACATGATTGCCACCCCCAACTCCGCTTTTCGCTTGCATAAAGCCTGGCCAGACTCGGTGCTGAAGATTGTCAATGATGCCGGCCACGCGCCGTCTGAGCCCGGAATTGTCAGCGCGTTGATAGAGGCGACCGAGCAATTCAAGGAAATGGGAAAGTTCTGTTGAGGGCGGGGCATGGCCCGCGTATGCGCATTGACTGGCCAGAAAACGTGTACTGAGTAGACATGTGTAACTTCGTGCTAGGTGGGATTTGTAATGGTTCTGAAGTACTCGAAAAGCGGGGTAAAGACTTCAAAAAAGTGTGATCACCCTTATACACGCAAGGGTTACTACCTAGACTTGAATCCGGAGGAATATGTCTGCGTGTATTGTGGAGAGCAACGCAGGCCTGAGCAGTGGGACAATTTCGAACGTCGGCGTACGCCACCGGCTGGGATGCTCAATGCAACGGCGCCCCGTTAGCCTATTAGCGAGATTAATGACTAGCCAGTGTGGACATGATAAACCTTGTATTTGACTATACCTTGGCCAAACATGGGACCACCGTTTTGCCTGAATTCGTAGGAAAGGCATTCCTCCATTGAGTAACGAATGAACAGCACAAGGCCACTGCGCTCAGCTAATACTTTAATAAGACGTTCATCTATCGCAACTGTTTTTTCGAAGCTGCTTATTCTTCTGCGCATATAGTTCCTGTTTTTCAACCCGACAAGACAGCACACGACTGCCTAGCCAAGCCATGCCGCACGAGAAGACTATCAATATCCAAACAAAGACTAAAAAAAACATCCCCTCCTCCCTATGAGCGTTTCCAAACCCCACCACTAAATAATTTGAGCCGACCATCGCCATCGAATTAACGATAAGCTGTTACCCCAACAAAGCATTTAGGACGTTCCTGAAAAAAAGTGCTTATAGAGAACCATCGACGCACAATCACCTGTGAGGTCTTTAGGAATCGTCTGATTTCCGTCATGCCCGGCGGCCCCTACTTTGCCGGGATGCGATTGAAGAATTATCTCCACCAGATCAGCCCTGTGCTGTCCACACCCCACGCTGCGCGACGTTTGTTGCGTATTTTCGCGTGGGTCCTGTTGCTGGGCATCCTCGGCGGCGTGTACAGCTTTTTGTTGTTCACTTTCAAAAACGAAATCTCTCAGCGACGCAGCTACATGAGCAGCGCCATCGCCGAGGCGCATACGTTTTTCACGACTCGCGAAGCGCTGCTGGAAAGCCTCAGCTTGTCGGCGACTCGGCAGACCGCGTCAAGCGCGCCACTGTCCGAAGAGGAAATTCGTCTGTTGCTGGGACAAGCGCCGGGCCAGCAATGGAGCATCTGGCTGACCCAGCGTATGCGCGACTATCTGCAAGCGCGTAAATTGAATTTGCTCTACGTCAGCAGCGGCGCCGAGGCGCAGGTTTGGCGCCTGTACAACACAACGCCGATGGCCGGCGACTTTCCGAGCGCGATGCTCAATCGTCTGGAAACCCTCAAGCGCGACAACGCCAGCACCCTGAAAGAAATCTGGCTGACCCACAACGCGCAAGGGCACTCGCAGCTGTACATTTTCATACGTCTGGATGAACGCGATCTCGATTCCGGCTGGCTCGGTCTGGAGATGGACGACCGTGAAGTCTCCAACGCATTGAGCGACCACAGCGCAGGCGAGTTCACCATGTTCAATTCCCAAGGCATGCCGCTCTTCAGCAACAGCCACAAGCCGCCGCCCGGGCAGAATCTGCCGCTGCTGCGCCAGCAGGATTTCTTCGGGTTCGTCGGTGACGGCTGGCTGCCCGAGCAACTCGTATTGCGCAAACAGCTGAAATCGTCGGACTGGCAGTTGACCTACTCGATCGATCTGCCTGCTGTGTTGTGGGCTTTGTGGCCGCAGATTTTCGGTGCGCTGGCGTTCTGCATGGCGAGTATCAGCCTGGTGTGGCTGCTGATCCGGCGCCTGGAATATCGCTTCATCACACCGGCCTTGCAGCGGATTCAGGCCTTGATTGAAAGCGAGCTGTTCAGTCGCGATGTGATCCAGACCGCCCCAGTGGCGCTCTGCGTATTGCGCCGCAGCGATGCTCAAGTGGTGCTGGAAAACACGCTCGCCCAGCAATGGCTGGGCGAATGCAGTGAGCAGCTCGGACCTGGCTGGATCCGCGCTGCGTTTGCGCAAAACACGCCGTGCCTGACCGATTATTTCGAAACCGCCGACGGTCGCCACCTGTACCTGAGCTGCGCGCCGACCCGCTACAAGGGCGAAGACGTATTGCTTTGCGCCTTCAGCGACATCAGCGCACGCCGAGAGATCGAAGCGGCGCTGGAGCAGGCGCGCCAGTCGGCGGATGCCGCCAACGAAGCGAAAACCCTGTTCCTGGCGACCATGAGCCACGAAATCCGCACGCCGCTGTATGGCGTACTCGGCACACTGGAATTGCTCGCCCGCACCCAGCTCGACGCTCAGCAAAACGGTTATCTGCGAGCGATCGAAGGCTCGTCCGCAACCCTGCTGCAATTGATCTGCGATGTGCTTGATGTATCAAAAATCGAAGCCGGGCAACTGGCGCTGGAATTGAGTGACTTTTCTGTCGTGATGCTGGCGCAGGAAGTGGTGCAGGGATACGCGGCGGCGGCGCAGAGCAAGGGTTTGCAGCTGTATGCCTGCTTCGACCCGCTACTGCCCGACAGCCTGATTGGCGATGTCAGTCGCCTACGGCAGATTCTGAATAATCTGCTGAGCAACGCCGTCAAATTCACCGATTCCGGGCGCGTCGTGTTACGGGTCAAAGTGCTGGGCCGTGAAGGTGAGCGCGTCTGCGTGCAGTGGCAGGTGTCCGATACCGGGCGCGGCATTGCCCACACCGATCAGGGGTTTATTTTCGAACCGTTTTATCAGACCGAGGGCAACAGCCATGTGGTCGCGGGTACTGGGCTGGGCCTGCCGATCTGCCTGCGCCTGACGCATTTGATGGACGGCACTTTGCGCATGGTCAGCGAGCCGGGCCTGGGAAGCAGTTTTTCCCTGACCTTGCCGCTGGAACAACGCTCGGATGGCGCCATGTCTGGAACAGCGCCGCAACTGGCGGGTGAAGCCATTTACGTATTGTCGCCGGTACGTGAACTGGCCGAGAGCCTCGCTGGCTGGCTGCGCCGCTGGGGTGCTCTGCCGCATATCGGCGCGCCGGCCAGCCGCGAGACTGCCAACGGCGGTGTGTTGCTTGAGCTGTCTCCGCAGCCGACGGCGCAGCGCAGCGATCTGCACTGGTCAGGCCCACGAGTGCTCGCGCGCACCGATGGAGCCTCTGAGCCGCAAAGCTGCGGCGACAGCTGGATCACGAACCTGAACGATCTGACCGCGATTCGCCAGGCGGTGCGTCAGGCGCAGGGCGTCCCCATCATAGAGCAGCAGGCGCAAACCCAGGCGCTGGCGCCGTTGCACCTGCACATCCTCGTTGCCGAAGACAACGCCATCAACCAGTTGATCCTGCGCGACCAGTTGCAAGAGCTGGGCTGCACGGTGATGCTGGCCAGCGATGGCGAAGAGGCCTTGTCACTCTGGCAGGACGACAGCTTCGATGTCGTTCTGACGGACGTCAACATGCCGCATCTCAACGGCTATGAACTGGCCACGACCCTGCGGCGCCTGGGCTGCGCCACGCCGATCATCGGCGCCACCGCCAACGCCATGCGCGGCGAAGAGGCGTTGTGCCTGGCTGCTGGCATGAATCATTGCCTGATCAAACCTTTCACGCTCCGAGCCTTGTCGACAGTCCTGGCTCCTTATCAACGAGTCGCCGATGAAGCCCTGTAGTGTGCTGATTGTCGAAGATCACCCGTTCCAGCATCTGTACTTGCAGAACCTGTTCAACACGCTGGGCGTTTTTGATCTGGAATTTGCCCGAGACGGCGAAGAAGCTTTGCGCCGTCTGAAAAACTGCGAGTTCGATCTGGTGCTGACCGATCTGCTGATGCCGGGCATGGACGGCGTGCAGTTCATTCAGGGCCTGGCTGCGCAACAATCGCGCCCGGCACTGGCGATCATGAGCGCCGCCTCGCGGCGCATGCTGATGGGCGCCAGCCTGGTGGCGAGCAACCTGCAGGTGAAAGTCATCGGGCTGATTTCCAAACCAGTGAACAGCACTGCATTGCGCTGCCTGATCGAGCAATTGAAGGCGCTGCGTCAGGACGTGCCAATAGCCGCGCAAACGGCCATCTGTCGACAAAGCATTCTGCGTGCGCTGGATAACCGAGAACTACAAGCCTGGTTCCAACCGAAGAAAGCGCTGGACAACGGCCGCATCGTTGCCGCCGAAGCGCTGGTGCGCTGGGTGCACCCCGAACATGGCACGCTGTTGCCGGGAGTGTTTCTGCCAGCGCTGATCGCCCACAACCTTGAAGAGCAGCTGCTCTGGCGAATGCTGGAACAGGCGATTGCCGCCCAATCGATATGGCGCCAGGAAGGCTATGACATTCCGGTGTCGATCAACCTGCCGACGCACCTGCTTAACAGCCAGGACCTGCCTGATCGTATTCTCGCGTTTGTCCTGCAACATGAAGGCCTGCCGGCGCGGATCTGTTTCGAGCTGATGGAATGCTCGGTGCCCGATGACATCAGCAACTTCTACGCCGGGGCCTGCCGTTTGCGCATCAAGGGTTTCGGCTTGTCACAGGATGACTTCGGCAAGGGTTACAGCTCCTACATGAACCTGGTGTCGGCGCCGTTCACCGAACTGAAAATCGACCGTGCGCTGGTCCAGGGTTGTAACAGCAACGCCGAACTGGCGCAGGCGCTGACCAGCATCGTCACGCTGGGCCGGCAACTAGGCCTGACGGTGGTGGCTGAAGGCGTAGAAACCGCGCAAGAACTTGCTCTGTTGCGTAAGATCGACTGCACTCAGGTTCAGGGTTTCCTGATTTCCCACGCAGTGTCTTCGGAACAGTTCCAGCAGTTGCTCAGCCACGACGGGCCGGCAAATGTCTGGTGAGCCGCAGTATGCGATGTACGATCGCCACTTGCGATCGAGGCCATCCGTGTTCACTAGCGTAATCACTTTCACAGACCGGGCGTTTTGATGCCGCATCCCAATGTCTTTCTGGAAAAACTCGCCAGCAGCTCGCTGCGCCTGAACAAGGGTTTGCTGATTCTCGGCGCGCTGGTTTTGCTGTTGCTGGGCATCAGCTATCTGGGCGTACAGCGCATGGTCGAAGAGCAGCGCGACACCATGCAGTTCCACTTCGCCCGGCTGATGGAAAACATTCGCGAGCAGGAAGCCTTTCTCGGCGATATTTCACGAGCCAGCGATAAGGGCGAATACTTTTCCGCGACCGTGGCGCCGCCAGTGGTGCAAAAGCGTTTGCCCGAGGAAGGGCCGAATATTTATGAAGGTCGTGGCCTGCCGTTTTCGCTGCCCTTCAGCGTCAAGATCGATCCCGAGCGTATTGCCCCCAGCCAATACCCCAAGGTGTTTGCCCTTGGCAGCTATCTGGCGGCTTATTACAGCGCCTTCTGGGCGGCATCGCATTATCAGTCGCCGCAGGTGATCCTGCTCAACGGGCCGGACAATTTTGACATCGCCGTGCCCGCTGCTGGCCGATTGCGCGGTGCCGGGCCAACGCAGATCAGCAGCTTCGTCGAGATCATGACGCAAAAAAACCTGCAACGGCGCGCGCAGGCTTCAGCCCAAGTGCACTGGGTGCCCTACCCGTTCGCTGAGCAAGACAACGTTACCCCTAGCCTGCTCGCCTACGTGCGGATCAACCTGCACAAACCGACGCTGGCTATCGAAGGCTCGAACTCCTGGTTGGTGCTCGGTTCGCTGTTGAAACTGTCGCAGGTCAACAACATCGAGCGCTTGATGGAATGGTCGATCTACGATGACTTCACCTTGATCACGCCCAGCGGCACGGTGTTGATCGGCGAGGTCAAGCCTGATCAGGTGCTCAATGAAGGCGCGAACCTGACCCGCGACGGTCTGGTGTTCAAGCTCAGCAGCCCGGGCGAACAGCACTGGACGGCAATCTATGTAATCAGTGTGCAGAGCTTTCTCGATTACGCTCTGTGGCCGCTGCTGTGTCTGTTCGGTCTGGTCCTGGCTTTGCTCGGTAGTGGCCGCGCGCTCAATCGATGGTACACCAGCCGCGTGATTGTCCCCGCGCAAAGCGCCCACGCGAGCATTGCCGAAAGCGAGGCTTTCAGCCGTGCGGTCATCGATACCGCGCCGACCGGCCTGTGCGTGATCAGCTGTAAGGATCATCAGGTGTTGCTCGAAAACCAGCGCGCCCAGCAATGGCGCGACACCCATGAACTGATCGGCCTGCTCGACCAACAAGGCGCGACCGGCCATGGCCACGCGGAGCTTGAGATCGACGGTCGGCATTTACACGTGGCCTTCATCGCCACCCGCTATCAGGGGCAGGACGCGTGGCTGTGTGCGCTACACGATGTCACCCGCCATGTCGAAGATGCTGCGGCACTGGAAATCGCCCGTCAGGCCGCCGATTCGGCCAATCAGGCCAAGAGCCGTTTTCTGGCGACCATGAGCCATGAAATCCGCACGCCGCTGTATGGTGTGCTCGGCACTCTTGAACTGCTCGGCCTGACCGATCTGGCGCCGCGTCAGCAAGCCTACCTGGAGACCATTCAACGCTCGTCCGCCAGTCTGTTCAAGCTCATCAGCGACGTGCTGGACGTGTCGAAGATCGAGGCCGGGCAGATGAACCTCGAGCTTCAGCCGTTCTGTCCGCTGGAACTTACAGAAGACGTGGTGCGCAGCTACGGCGCGTTTGCCCGTGACAAAGGTCTGCAACTGTATGCCTGCATCGACGCGACGTTACCGGATCAACTGCTCGGTGATACGCAGCGCATTCGGCAGATCCTCAATAATCTGCTGAGTAACGCGATCAAGTTCACCGATAACGGCCGCGTGGTCGTGCGCGTTCAGGTGCTGCTAAACGCTGGCGGCCGCGCTGAGGTTCAGTGGCAGGTCAGCGATTCCGGCGTGGGCATTTCTCTGGCGCAGCAAGAGCAATTGTTCGATCCGTTCTACCAGGTCAACGAAGCCGACAGTCACGCCGGCGCGGGTCTGGGTCTGGCCATCTGCAAGTGGCTGTGCGAGCTGATGCACGGCGAGTTAAATGTGGTCAGCGAACCGGGGCTGGGCAGCCGCTTCAACTTGCAACTGGCGCTGGATTGCGCGCCGGGCGGGCTTGACGATTGCCCAACGTTCGAAGCCGGCACTGCCGCCGTTTACGTACGCGCACCGGTAGCTGAACTGGCGCAGCATTTGCTCGGATGGCTGAATCGCTTTGGCCTCGATTGCCGTCTGGTGACGCACAAATTGCCACCGTCTTCGGCGCTGCTGGTGGATCTTGCGCCATTGACCAATGCTTTGGCTTTTGATGGACCGCGAATCGCTGCAATACCGGGCGGCCCCAACCCGGCGCAGGTCAGCGGCAACGGCTGGCAGGTCGATGCCGACGACGTGCGCGCGATAGGCTGGACGATTGCGCTGGTCCGACACGACGCCCGTCAGAGGCGCGCACCTTCGCAGCAGGAAAAGATCCGAGCGCTTAATCTGCGCGTGCTGGTGGCTGAAGACAATGCGATCAACGCAGCGGTCATCAAGGAACAACTCGAGGCGCTCGGCTGCTCGGTGATCATCGCCACCAATGGCGAACAAGCTCTGGCGCAATGGGCGCCCGGGCGCTTCGATCTGCTGCTGACCGACGTCAACATGCCGGTCATGAATGGCTACCAACTGACCTGCGCGCTACGCGAACAGGATGCGGCGCTGCCGATCATCGGCGTCACCGCCAACGCCTTGCGTGAAGAAGGCGAACGCTGCGCCGCCGTCGGCATGAATGCGTGGATGGTCAAACCGCTGAACCTGGCGACGCTGCGCGCGCAACTGCAAAGCCATTGCCAGACCGCCATCGCGCCGGTTGCTTACACGCCGCCAACGCTGTCGCCGAAAATGCGCGAGCTGTTTGTCTCGACGCTGCGCAAGGACATTCAAACGGCCCTCAGCGCGCTGGATGCGGCTGATGCCAACAGCGTCGCGCAGCAGCTGCACAGCATGGCTGGGGCTCTGGGTGCGGTGCAGGTGGAAACCTTGGCGAGCACCTTTGTCGACCTGGAGTGCCGCCTGACTGGCATGAACATTACCCCACCGCTGGTCGTTGAAGTGCGTCAACAACTGGCGCGCCTGAATGACCTGCTCGACGCTCTTGAATAATTTCACTCTGGATAAAGCAGCCATGGAAACCTTCAACGTTGTTATCGCCGATGATCACCCCATCGTCCTACTCGGGGTCCGGGAGCTGGTCGAGCGCGACCGGCATTTCAGCGTGGTCGGCGAAGCGGTGTGCTCAACCGGTCTGATCGAGCTGCTGCAGGCTCGATCGGTAGATCTGTTAATCACCGATTTCAACATGCCCGGTGACTCCCCCTACGGTGACGGTCTGAAACTGGTGGAATACGTCACCCGGCATTTTCCGCAAGTACGGATACTGGTCCTGACCATGATTTCCAATCCTTTAATCCTGACCCGCTTGCAAGAACTCGGCGTGCTCGCGGTCATTCAGAAAAGCCAGCTGCACATTGAAATAGAAGTAGCGCTCACAGCCATCGCCAAAGGCAAGCGGATACGCGGCCATCAACCGGCGCCGACCTCTGTGCTCGACGATGGCGCCGATCTCGATGAACGCTTTTCCCGCCTATCGCCCAAGGAACATGAAATTCTCCGTTTGTTCGTTCAGGGGCAAGGCGTCAACGAAATTGCCCGGGGTTTGAACAGAAGTGCGAAAACAATCAGCACGCAGAAGATTTCGGCCATGCGCAAACTGGAAGTAAGCAGTGATCAGGAGTTGCTGGCTTATTGCATCGAACGCAACTTGTTCAATTAACTCACCGTTATCGCTTGCAACTTCCCGGCTTCTAGGGATCGTCTGATGTTGCAATGTCGGTACGGGTTTTATCGTGTTGTCTTTACCCCACCAATGGAAAAGCAACATGAAAAAGCTGTCTCGCACGCTTCTCGCCCTGTCGATCTTCGCTGCCGGTAATGTTCTCGCGGCCGACCCGGTCGTGCCTACCAAGGCTGGCAGCGGCACCATCAACTTCACTGGCAACATCAACAACGATGCCTGCTCGATCGAAGGCGCCGGCAAGGAAAAAACCATTTCGGTGAACATGGGCGAAGTGTCGATCAAGGACATGGGCACCGCTACCGCGCCAAAAGGCAACGGCACCCTGAGCGTCGAGAACTTCGACATGAAGATCAACTGTAACGCCGGTACCAAAGTGGCGATGATCTTCGAACCGACCAAACAGGGTGGTTCGGGCATCGCGACAGGCACCAAAGTGCTGAACCTGATCCAGGGCCTCGGCGCTGCTAAAGGCATCGGCATCGCGCTGCTGGACGCCAACGGCGAGGTGATCGATTTGACTTCGCCGACCACCGCTCGCATTGAAAACACCCTGCAGGACAGCAACACCACGCTGAAATTCTCGGCGGCCTACGTGACCACCGTTGATCCAAAACTGGCCGTGGCCGGCCGCGGCGACGCGACCCTGCCGTTCACCCTGCAATACGAATAAACCGCGCGCCTCATCGAGCACTGTGCGGGGCTGAACGGCCCTGCACTTTCCTTCACTCTGCGCGGTAACTCTTCATGTTTTTACGTTCTTCCCTGTCTCTTTGCGTCGGCCTTCTCGGCCTGTTCGTCGTCAATCAGGCGATGGCCGGCATTTCCCTGAGCAGCACTCGGCTGATTTTCGATGGCAAGCACAAAGAAGCCGGCATCACCGTGCGCAACAGCGGTGCCGACGTATTGATCCAGTCCTGGGTCGACACCGACAACGACGAGGCCTCTGTGCCCTTCGCCGTGACTCCGCCGCTGGTGCGCGTCAGCGACAGCGAGCAGCAGATTCTGCGGGTCATCTACGAAGGCACTGGCATGCCCAGCGACCGCGAATCGGTGGTCTGGCTGAACGTGCAGGAGATCCCGCAGTCGGCGAAAACCGCGAACACCCTGCAACTGGCGGTGCGTCAACGCATCAAGGTGTTCTTCCGCCCTGCCGGGCTGAACAACAACGCCTATCAGGCACCGGCCGAGCTGACGTGGCGCCTGACCGAACGCGCCGGCAAGAGCCTGCTGCTGGTGAATAATCCCGGCCTCTATCACGTGTCGATTGCCGATATCACCGTGCAATCCGGCACTACCAGCGAGCATCCATTCGATTCGATGATGATCGCGCCCGGTGAACAAAAAGAGTTCGCTTTCAAACAAATTCACGCGGCCACTTCCGCGCGCCTGTCATTCAGCAGCATCAACGACTATGGCGCCCGCGATCGTTATGTCGCGCAACTTTCCAGCAGCGCCGAAGCCAGCGCCACCCCGGATAAAGAATCGCCGTAACTCGCGTGCCGCTTTAACAGCCGCACTTTCACTGTATTTCTCTTCGCTCCGTTAGTTCGTATCGGAGGTGATATAGGGTTCCTGCATGTTTTTACTCAAGCGCGATGGCCTGGCGCCGTTTTCGGTTGCTCTGGTATTCAGTACCACCTGCCTGGCCGACGGCGACGAACAATTCAATACCTCGTTTCTGCAAGGCGCGACATCCGCCCTCGACTTGCAATCGCTGCTCGCCGGCAGTCGCGTTCTTCCCGGCAACTATCGCGTTGATCTGTATGGCAACGACATGCTGGTGGGCCGCCGCGATATCGACTTCCGCCGCCTCCCCGACAGCAACAAGGTCGAAGCCTGCCTGACCGTGGACATGCTCAAGCAAGTGGGCGTGGACCTCGGCAAGTTGCAGGCCAGCGGCAAACTCGACGTCGCCGACGCGGACGCCTGCCTCGACCTGCCCGCGCTGATCGACCACGCCACCGTGCGCTACGACGTGCCGCGCCTGCGTTTGCTGGTCAGCGTGCCGCAAAGCGCCATGGAGCGTGGTCGCCGTGGTTATGTCGATCCGGCACTGTGGGACGAAGGCGTACCCGCAGCGTTCATCAACTATCAGGTGAGCAGCAATCGCAACAGCAGCGACGCCGAAACCACGTTTGCCAACAACATCGGCCTGCGCAACGGCATCAACCTCGGCGGCTGGCGCTTGCGCAACGAGTCCAACTTCAGCAGCAGCACAGGCCGGCCGAGCACGTTCAAGAGCAACCGCAGTTATCTGCAACATGACGTCACCGCGTTGAAGGGCCAGTTCAGTGCCGGCGATATTTTTTCCGACGCCGACCTGTTCGACAGCGTGCGCTACCGCGGCTTGAAACTGGCCTCCGACGACGGCATGCGCGCCGACAGCGAGCGCGGTTATGCGCCGGTGATTCGTGGCATCGCGCAATCGAGCGCCACCGTCGAGATTCGCCAGAACAATTACATCCTGTACACCGCCAACGTGCCGCCCGGGCCGTTCGAGATCAGCGATATCTACCCGAGCGGCTCCAACGGCGATCTGGAAATCACCGTGATCGAAGCCGACGGTCGGCGTCGGGTGACGGTCCAGGCATTTTCCAGCCTGCCGATCATGGTTCGCGAAGGGCAACTCAAGTACAGCGTTTCGGCGGGCCGCTACAACAGCAACAGCGATGACCAGCAGACGCCGGAATTTCTCAGCAGCACGGTGGCTTATGGCGTCAGCAGTAATCTGTCGGCAATTGTCGGTACTCAGGCCACCGAGAATTTTCAGGCACTGTCAGTCGGCGCCGGGCGCAATACGGCGATCGGTGCGATCTCGCTCGACCTGACCCATTCAAACAGCCGTACCTTCGGCCGCACCGTCAAGGGCAACAGCTTGCGCGCGCTGTACGCCAAGACCTTCACCGGGACCGACACCAATTTCACCCTCGCCGCCTACCGTTATTCGACCGAGGGCTATCGCACCTTGAGCGAACACGTCGAGGAGCTGAGCCGGGACGGCGAGCAACGCACCGGCAATTCGAAAACCCGCACCGACCTGACCGTCAACCAGAGCCTGGGGCGCAACCAGCAGTTCGGCAGCATCTACCTCAACGCCAGCGACCAGCGCTACTGGGGACGCGGCGGTTCGCAGAGCCTGTCGGCCGGTTACAGCAATTATTGGGGCGAAGTCAGCTACAACCTCAGCGCCACCTATACCAAGGATGTCGGCAACTACGGCCCGGCGAACAACGACACTCTGCTCAACCTGTCGCTGTCATTTCCGCTGGGCTCGAAACCCCGCGCTCCACGGGCATTCGTTTCGGCCAGTTCGCAGAAGGACAACAGCAGCACCCAGGTCGGCATCAGCGGTTATCTGGCCGAAGACAGCGATACCTATTACTCGGTGCAGGGCGGCAACAGTCGCACCGGCGGCAGCACGGGCTCGGCCAACCTCAGCACGCGAACCTCGGTAATGGACATCAGTGCCGGTTACAGTCAGGGCCGTGGCTACAACTCGCAGAATCTCAATGTTGCCGGTTCGATTGTCGGCCATGCGGGCGGCATCAACCTTGGGCAAACCGTCGGTGAGACCTTCGCACTGGCTCACGTGGAGGATGTCGAAGGCGTGAAAATCGCCAGCTTCTCCGGGGCGAAAACCGCCGGCAACGGGTATGCCGTGGTGTCTAACGCGCAGCCGTATCGGGTCAACTGGATCAGCCTCGACACCCGCGATCTGGGCGGCGATGTCGAAATCGAAAACGCCACCCAGCAAGTGGTGCCGCGCCGTGGTGCGGTGGTGCTGGCGCGCTACGCTAGCAAGACCGGGCGCCGGGTTCAATTTTCTCTGTTCGACGCGCAGCGCCAGCCGATTCCGTTCGGCGCCGCACTAGAAGACGCCGCCGGTAAGCAACTGGCAATCTCTGACCCGGGCGGCAAGGCCCTGGCCCTGGTCGAGGACGACGCCGGCAGCTTGACCATCAAATGGCAAGGCCGGCGCTGTGAAGCGCCATATGCACTGCCCGAGCGCGACGAGGCGTTGAACTATGAGCGGGCTTCACTGGTGTGCCGTACGACAACCGCTGAGGAGATCAGCTCATTTACTGATCCTCATATGCCCAATGGAGAGGAAATACTGGATTGACCCTGCTCCAGTTAGCATGTCATCTAATGTTAGGAATGACGGGCTGGCTCAAGCGGGCGTGGCGCGTTTTATCTGATCGGGCTCTTATCCCGAAACTTCAGACTCCGTTCTAAGCAGTCCGCTGTAAACATCACGCTGAAACCGCTCCTGTAGACGGCGAGCGGCGACGGCAGCCATGCCAGGGTCGGCGGTATCGCGGATCAACACTTCGGTGGCCTATTCGTCGACCTGCTTACCATTGGTCGACCGCCCCAGTCGACAGCTCTCCTTGAGCCAGGTGATGTAGCTCGGTGATCGGCCGATGTGCGCAGCGAAGGCGCTCTTTGACAGGTAGGTAGCTGTGCTCTAAGGCCTCCTTTTCATCGGCTTTTCAATGAACCCTTTCAAGATTTCAGTGGATTGAAATTTCAGTAAGCTGGCGGGCCTCCCACTAACAAGATCCCGCGGGTTTCCGACCCCGTGCCCCTTGAAAGTCCTCAGGGTCCCCGGCACTTTCTGCGCCATTCGCGTTACGCTAATCTCCCCCCATCCACCAATACATCAAGGACGAAGCGTGTTCTGGAATAGAGACAAGAAAATTCGAGTTGAGCTGACGGCTCCAATAACCATCGCCCAGGCGAATTGCAAAGATTTGCAAACGCCGTCTTCGCTAACGCCGGTTATAAAGACGATAGACAAAGACTTTGCTCTTAAGCTTTTGATAGGTATTGCGCTCTTTTTACAGACCGCTCTCTTTGTCGACGGCTACCTGGAGCTTGCGGCCTACTTCGAGCAGTTCGGCATCTCGACAAGCGAGCTCGAATTGACTAACCCGGCGATCTTGGCTGCCGGTTACATACACTGGTTTACCATGGTTATGAGCTGGGTGGACGACATGCCCATTGTCGGCCCATTTCTGCAATGGTTTCCATTCGGGACCGTGGCGTTGGCGTATGTTTACACTCTTGCAAATCACGAAGCGAAAGGACAATCCTTTTTTGTTAAGGGACTAATGGGAAGTTTGGCACTGTTCGTCATTTTCATTCTGCCTACCATCGGAATAAGGCATGGGGTTGACAGGGGCAGACATGATGTCCACGAAGCAGCTGGTATCGAGGTAGTGAGCGGTCTAAGCCAAGTACATACCGTCGTAACCAAAGAAGGAGAAAGCATCACCGGGTATCTCGTGGCAGCAGACACTAAAAGCGCTTTTCTTCTCGCGAATCAGACCGTTTACAAAATCGACAACCGAACAAACCGAGTGATGAGAAAGGTACTGCTGAAGGCGAAATCCAAAAAAGCTCTCTAGGTATCAAGCGCTGCGAACCTAGTGCATTCCGTTTGAAAAGACGGACATCCCTACGCGCGCTTCAGCTAGAGAGAATCCGCGAGTTCGATAACCCGTGTAGGGGGCGGCCCTTGGGGAGGACCCGTAAAATCGGAGCGCCACCCGGCCTGCCCAGCTCATGCCTTCGGCTCGGCCTCGCTCAGGTCCAGCCGCTTGGCCACCCAGCGCTCGTACAAGCCGATGGCAACATCCGCGCCCGCCATTGCGGTCAGGCAACCCAGAGCACCCGCTGTCCAGATCGACAAGCCCGCGCCAAACAGCAACATCATCGCTGACACGCCGCAGACGATGCAGGCACCGGACCGAAGTGCGAGGCGGCGCAGTAACGCCCAGCCTCGCGCCCCGTCCTTGTCGGCGCGCCACATCTCGCCAGACACACCGCCAACCAATGACAAGGCGATCACCAACCAGATCGGCATCTCTACCAGTGCCTGTTGCTCGTTCGTCATTGCCCTGCCCCTTAAACAAAAAGACCCGGCGCAATGGCCGGGTCGGTTGGTGGTTGCCTGCCGCACTCTGCGGTCGCACCCATCGAAGATGGCCCCTTTTTACAGGTCGATTCTGGTGGCAGCAAGACCGTTTTAATGCCATCCGGTGAATGTGTGGGTGACGCCCGGTGAACGGCTGACGAATGTCGGTGAATATCTCATTCCGGCTGGCTTTTGCTTCTGTTGTTTCAGTGGCGTCCCATGCGTCCCACCTTCTAAAAACAAGGTGGGACGTCTGAAAGCCCCGCAGATTGGGGCTTTGCCCCACCGTCCTACTTTTATCTCTCTTTTCTCGTGTATAGAGAGAATATTTAAAAGCACGCGTGCGCGTGAACACGCGCATTGATGCCCGCTACGCATACACGGGCGGGAGACATGAAAAAGGTGGGACGGTGGGACAGCCCAACAACGACGGGGCCTGCGCCCGTCCCACCACCGCAAAAAGCAGTGGGACGGAGGCAGGCCAGTGGGACGGCGTGAGCCAGAGTAATGCCCACGATCAAGCCGCTTCCCCCAGGAGGAAGTGCTCAACCACGATGTGAGCGTCATGCAGGCGCTGGTAGTAGAGGTTGCGTGTGCAGCCACTCTCAGCCAGACGTGCAGTCAGAGGCGCATCAGGCTGGAAGTAATGCACCTGGACCACCATCATCAACTCGGGATCAAGGCGTTTCTTGACGATGCGCTCAATGTCCAAGGAGGCCTCCAGCGGCACCCTGCTCCCGCGCCTTCCGCGCACAAGCTGGCCACCGCTTTCCATCATCATCGCGACCATGTTGCCGCCCGAGTAACCGGCGGCGACCTCATCGCTGTGCAGCTCCTGCGCCCATTGCTTAAGGGCCATATCGATCGTTTTAATCATCGAAGCAAGGCTCCTCAAACGCAGGTTGTTCCAGCGCCGGCGCCCTGCCCCAACCCTCCGGTTTCTTGTACGCCCATGGCCGCTGGCCGCTCTTGCTCAAGGCGCCCAAACGGAAACGTCGCCAGCCCAGTCGATGCAGGATTGCACCCACGCGCATCTGCTCCGGTTTGCCCCAATGACCGGGATCGAGCTTGAGCGCCTGACTCATCACCTCACTGCCGGTGGTGGTCTCGCCGATCTGCGACTCTTCGAGCCAGGTCAGGATGGGCGTTTCCCATTCGTCCACCACAAAGCGTTCGTCCTGCTCCTCGCTGAACATCGGCGCTTCCTCTCGCGTTACCCACCAGAGATCACCGGCCTCAAAACAGAACATCGTTTCGGCCCACAGCTGGTCGCGGATCTCGCGCAGCAACGCCACGTCGACCTTGGTACAGGCCACCGGCCAATAACGACGGTTGCCGGTGGCGTCCTTCAGGTACTCGTCCTGGTTGGTAGTGCCGACGAAAACACACTGGCGTGGCACGTCCAGGGTTCTGCGGCCATAGCTTTCGCGGTAGGTGTCGGTCGAGGCCGAGAAGAACTGCTTGGCCTTGGTGCTCTCGGCCTTGTTGAAGCTGTCCAGCTCGCCGAGCTCAACAATCCACTTACCGCGGATCGCCTGGAAGCCATCTTTGTCACCGAGGGCAAACGGCGTATCCATGAACCACTCGCCGCCGAGCACGCTCATCGCAGTCGACTTACCGGCGCCTTGTACACCTTCGAGAATCATCACCGAGTCGGCCTTGCAGCCGGGTTTCATCACCCGCGCCACGGCTGAGATCATCCAGCGCTTGCCGACCTTGGACGTGTAGTCGGTTGCCTTCACCCCCATGACATCCGTCAACCAACGCTCCAGGCGCGGCACACGATCCCATTCGAGTTTTTTCAGGTACTCGCGCACCGGGTGAAACGCGTGGTCGTGCGCCACAACGCTGACGGCTTCGATTACGTGCGACGACTTCACACGCAGGTTGTACTGCTGCGCGAGCCACTTCATCACGCGCACATCATCGATGTCGGCCCATTCGCCGGTACCGCCGCCATAAGGGGCGGCGCGTAACTTGACGATCTTCGAGCTGAAGGCGCAGTAGCTGATCACGCCAGCCCAGCGTTCGTCATGAGCCAAAATCAATTCGACGTTCTGCATGTGCGCGATCAAAGCACCGCTCTCGCTGCGGGCGAGTTGATCCTTCCAGCCACCGGCCGCCGGTGGACGGACTACTGCGAGCACTTGTCGGCGAACCGCGTCGAGGCCTTCGGCGACGTGCAGATCGTTGAAGTCGGTCCACTTCTCGTGACGCTCGACAGAGAAGATCGGCGCAACGACCTGGGCACCAACGATCAGCGCGGCGTTACTGGCCTTCTCTTCGCCGGGGTTCCACGCATCACCGTTGGGCTTCGTGGTTTTCCAGTCGTCATCGCGGCAGATGATCAGCGGGCAGCCGGCAAAGCGCTCGCGCATGACCTTGCACACGGCCAACAGGTTGCCCGCATCGAAGGCCACGGCCACAGCGAGCGACGTCGCCATGTGCAGGCTGGCGCCGGTGGCGTAACCCTCACAAACCAGCACCGGTTCGCCCGGTACCGGATGCGGACCGAGCAGGTGAAAGGTGCCCTCCTTCGCCATGCCGTAGGGCCAGTAGGATTTGTCGCGGCCGGTGTCTTCCTGCTTGTTCGGGAAGATCACCTGCAGGCCCATGATCTGATCACGGGCGCTCTTCATTGGGACCAACACGGCGCCGGTGCGTGGCGCGTATCGGACATTGATACCAACGATCTGCTTGCGGTCCAGGTATTCGCTGCGGCCGGTGGTCGGCATGCGCTCGAACAAACCCTGCGCCCTTTTCGCGGCCCGCCGCGCAGCGTTACTCGCGATTTCGGCGGCGCGGCGCTTGGCTTCTTCCTGGCGGGCGCGCATCAGTTCGCGCTCTTCCGGCGACATGCGACCGGTCTTGACCTTGATCTTCTGCGTCTCGCCCGAACGCCAATCACCGAAGGCGCCGAAGATCAGGATGTCGCCCTTCTCGGTGCGCTGCTCGTGGACCACGTACCAGCCGTTCTTTTCCTTGCCCTTGTCCTGCGATGTCTTGCAGCGGGTCAGCTTGCCGAACACCAGCGGTTGGCGGGAAACCACGCAAGGAAATCCCGCTGGGTACAGATTACGGCCTAGCCATCTTGGAGTACGCAAAGCTCGAAAAAAGCCGCGTTTCTCAAGCTCTGACACAAACCGTACTTACCTTTGCGTACGTGGCCGAGCTTTATATGAATGAGGTGGTTCCCACGAAAGCCCATGCCACCCAGAAGGACAACGCGCGCGAACTGAAAAATCTTCTCCTGTTCTTCAACGACCCACCGGCCCCTCTAGAAGCAATCGAACCGAAACATGTCAGCCAGTACCTTCGTCATCGCGGTAAGGCAGCTCCTATTCGTGCAAATCGGGAAAAAGCGTTACTTAGCTCCATTTGGAACTTCGCTCGCGAGAACGGCTACACATCCTTGGCAAATCCTTGCTCAGGCGTGAAGGGCAATAAAGAAACCGGTCGCGACATATATGTTGAAGACGACGTCCTAGCCCGAGCCTACCAGCATGCCGATCAGCCATTAAGAGATGCTTTGGACCTGTTCTATCTAACAGGTCAGAGGGTCGCTGACACATTGAAGATGGATGAGCGGGACATAAAGGACGGAAAGCTCTCCGTCCAGCAAGGCAAAACTGGGGCTAAACGAAGGATCGAAATCATTGGTGAGCTCAAAGTCGTAATCGATCGAATCATGGCGCGAAAGGCCGGACAGAAAATCAGATCAACACGCCTGGTAGTAATCGACTCTGGGCAGCCGATGACGACCAGCATGCTCAGAAAAAGGTTCGATGACGCCAGGGAAGCAGCCGGGATTCCAAAAGCAGAATTTCAGATGCGCGACCTACGAGCAAAAGCGGCCACGGATAAAGAGGAGTCAACAGGGAGCATCAGAGAAGCTCGGGACCAACTTGGGCACACCACCGTAGGGATGACAGAACAGTACATCCGTATGCGAAAGGGCATGAAGGTCACCCCTACGAGGTGACTAACGGTCACGAATTGCGGAAAAGATTTTTTGATTGCGGAAAAAAGAATTAAGGGCTTGCATGAGGTATGTCATGCAAGCCCTTGATATTCATGGTGCCCGAAGCCGGAATCGAACCGGCACGCCCTTACGAGCGGGGGATTTTAAGTCCCATGCGTCTACCAGTTTCGCCATTCGGGCGGTAGCGCGGTGTTGATTGGTTCAGCGTTGCGGTTGCGATCCAGACAGGATGACCGCTTGAAAAGCCGAGCGGGGAATATATACATCACATCCCGGTGAAGCAAGTTCGCAGTGGCAGATTTCGAGACTAAATCTTGCTGGCCATGAAAGCTAAAAAGCCATTTAAATCATTGTGCTATGTAGCGTGTTTGAAGTTGAGGCTGAAGCTTGAGAAAAAACGCGCTAACCAAACTCGAAACCGAAGCTAAAACCCAACAAGATCAAAAGGTTACCACTACATCCGCTGTACGGGCCAGAGATTTTTCTGCGCTGGCGATCATGAAGAAGCAACCCATGACTCGCCGGGGTGTCTACGCTAAACGATGACGCCGGAATCAGCGACTGCATGTAACCCGCTTACCGTTTCTACACCGCATCCCGCCTCACAGGCGCTGACTTCCACTAAACGTCACCAGAGCTCAGCTCAGGGATGTACAAGCAATCAGGAGATTTAACCGAATGCAAATGAGTGACACCGTTCTCAAAGCGTCTTTGAGCCCCGAGGAGCGCTCGGCAATCGCCGAAATCGAAGCGACCACCAATATTTTGCAGCTCGTCACCCGGTTGACCGGCACGCGCTTCGCTGGCATCGCAAAATTCACAGAAACCGAATGGATAGTCTGTTCGGCCTACGATCCGATCGAACTGGGGATAAATGTCGGCGACACGCTGGATCTGGAGACTACGCTTTGCAGTGAGTTTCGCAGGGATCCTCAAGCCCTCTTCCTTCCACAAATCAGCCAGGACGGAAGACTTTCGTCGCGTCCCGTAGTGAAGCAATATTCAATTGAAAGCTACGCCGGCGCTCCGGTTTTCCTGCCGGACGGACGACTGTGGGGCGCGCTTTGTGCTCTTGATTCGAGGTCTGTTCTGTTTGATAACCCTGACCTGGCAGAGACACTGACGCTGTTCGCACGGCTTATCGGCTGTATCTTTTTCTCGAATCTGACAGTGGAAGGCGCCAGCCATATAAAGACAGGAGCGTGCGTGGCTGAGTGATCTTTTTGAAGGATGCGCAATTCCACTCTTTTTCGAAGACAACAAAAAACCCCGTAAATCATTGATCTACGGGGTTTTTGATAGTGGAGGCCGAGGTCGGAATCGAACCGGCGTAGGTGGATTTGCAATCCACTGCATAACCATTTTGCTACTCGGCCTCAAAGTATTCGCTGTCAGTAG
>Ga0308159_1000744_pt1 | contig 62480 bp, 51 predicted proteins | sample PhyCR1_FD_201040 | JGI IMG/M metagenome (GOLD analysis project Ga0308159, IMG submission 201040) | Phyllosphere microbial communities from UC Gill Tract Community Farm, Albany, California, United States - DLSLC.R1 | ecosystem: Host-associated > Plants > Phyllosphere > Unclassified | place: USA...
CGCTTCAGCGCATCCTGGTGCCGCCGGTGAAAGTCATCGCCCGGCGCTCTACCGACTTCCGCTCGCTGCGCGATCCGGCGGTGATTCAGGCGATGCACTACATCCGCTTCAACGCCTGTAAGGGGATCAAAGTGGAGCAGGTGCTGGATGCCGTCGGGCTGTCGCGCTCTAATCTGGAAAAACGCTTTCGGGATGAGACCGGCGACACCCTCCATGCGATGATCCACCGTGAAAAACTGGAAAAAGCGCGCGAGCTGCTGGCCTCTTCATCACTCAACATCAATGAGATCTCGCAGATGTGCGGCTATCCTTCGCTGCAATACTTCTATTCGGTCTTCCGCAAAAGCTACGACACCACGCCAAAAGAGTATCGCCAGCATTTTGGGGAGAATGTGTTGTAGCAGGAAGCGTTCAGTCTGAGGTGGATGGATACCGGATGAATCGGGGCGGCTTGAGCCACTAGATCATCCGCTGCTCCCTCTGCTCCAGCACCGCCAGCGCCAGCCCGTTGGCCGGATCGATCCGCTGCTCAGGAAAGTGCAGCAGGGTATGTGCGGCGGTAAAGGCCAGCGCGTTGCCGTGTGCGGTAGTGCGCACCGCCTTGCAGAAGACTTCACTGGCGTTCCACGGACAATCAATGATGATGGTGGCGGGATTGAGCAGCAGCATAATCTGACTCAGCGCCGCACCCAGATAGCCACCCGCCTGCGCCATCACCTCATCCACCACGCGCGGCGCGCTGTCGCGGTTCTGCCAGCTCAGGCCAGGCTGACGCTGCGCCAGCTGCTGTTTAACCGCAGGCTGGCTGACCAGCGCTTCCAGGCAACCGCGGCGGCCACAGCTGCAACGCGGGCCGTCGGGCTGGACAACCAGATGTCCCGCCTCGCCCGCCGTCCAGCTGTGCCCGGTAAATACTTCGCCATGCTGTACCAGTGCGCCGCCAATTCCCTCGGAAATACGCAGATAAAAGTGACCGCTCTCCACAGATAATCCACGCTGCTGTACCGCCAGCAGCGCAGCGGCTTTGACATTATTCATAATGCGGATGGGGAGACTGACGTGCTTACTCAGCGCGCCCAGCAGGTCAACATCCTGCCATTCGAGGGGCAATGAAATATGCATCCAGCCGCGCCGGGGATCGACGATCCCGGGAAAACCCAGGCCAATGCCGAGCAAATCAGGATAGCTTTTCACCAGTTCCCGGCACAGCATCGCCAGCTCAGCCAGCAGTCGGGTCGGGTTACTGGTATCGGTGCGCAGCGTCTTTTCAGCCAGCACCTGTGAAAAATAGTCGCAGACCCGCCAGTGGATGACGTTGCGTTCCACCATGATGCCTGCGCTCTTGAGCTTTTCCGGCCGCAGGGTAATCCCGATTTTAGGCCGTCCGGCCGCCGCCACGCTGACCGGCCCCAGCTCCTCTATCAGGCCCTGCTCCAGCAGGTCATCAATGATTAAGGATACGGTGTTTTTGCTGAGTGTCAGCGTCTCCGCCAGATCCTGACGCGACGTCACGCGCAGCTTACGCAGCTGAGTCATCACCCGTTTCTGGTTATTCAGTCGCAGTAGTGCAGGGCCTTTGCCGTTCGTTTTCATTACGGGTTCACTCAACAGAGGAGTAAGAATTGAGTGTATCAGCCCATACGTATTCCACATCCCACACTTTTGCGGGCGGTTTCACACAACCCGATCGCCTGTGGCTAAGATCGTGACCGCGATCAGATCGTGGGATTAATACCGGGTTTTCTGCTGCACCAGTGGCCGGGCGTCGGGATGATCCTGACTCAGCGTGTCCGGCTGCGCCGGCATGGGCGGAAGGACAAAAGCGGTGTTGCTCGTCGTTGTGACGAGGGGCTTCAGGCCCGATGAGCGCAGTGACCCGGCGCTGCCGGGTTACTGTTTAATATTCGTCGCCGCGTACCCGACTACGATAGCTTTCCCAGTCGAAGCGCACCCACAGGCTGTTGCCGAGGCGCATACGATCCATGACACGTTCGCCCAGCAGCGTATTCATGCCCGCATGGTCGAGGTTGGATAACATGCCGGTCGGGCGTTTCGATGAAGAACGGCGATCGACAATCTGGTTAATAATCACTTTTTCGTAGCGCGATTCGCTCTGCATACCGATCTCATCAATCACCAGCAGATCAACACTGCTGAGATCCTGAATCAGCCGCTCTTCGGTAATGCCACTGCTGCCGCTGAAGGTGCCCTTCATGCTCGACATCAGATCGGCAACCGTCACGATCAGCACGCTTTTACCGCGCAGGATAAGGTCATTACCAATCGCGGCTGCAAGATGGTTTTTACCGGTGCCGGGACGGCCTGAAAAGACAAAACTGGCGATGCTGCCATCAAATTCAGCGGCATACTGACGCGCCAGTTCCAGCGCCTTGCGCTGCCCCTCGTTCTCCACCCGGTAATTATCAAATGAGCAGTTCATATGCAGCTCGCGAATGCCGGAACGGCCCATTACGCGCTGCATTTTCATTGCGCGATTCTCACGCACAATCGCCTCTGATCGCAGGCGACCCTGCTCCTGATTCCACGCCAGCAGCTCTTCGCCATTGGCAAATTTAGGACGGGTGCCTGCGGGCATCATTTTTTTCAGACGGTTAAAGAGATCGTTTGGCGTTTTCATCATTCACCTCGGAAACCATCGGGAATGGTACGGTCAGGATCGGGCAACTGCGTGATATCACGCTTCGGTTGCCCGCCGTTTGCGGCACGGTTCATCTGAATGCTGCGTGCCAGTTTCTGTTGCCACTGTACATGATGGAACATCCGGCCTTCCGCCTGCCAGTAGGCCACAAAGGCCGCCAGCTCGCTGGGGGTCACCGGTTCACCCAGCGACACACCCCAGATCGCGGCCTGGCGCGTAAAGTCGGCATCCGGCTGCCAGCCCTGATACATGGCGAACTTACCTGCCGGCGTATGGATCGCGGCGGGGGAATCGTCATACAGGCTGTCATCCAGCGCCACATCATTCGGCTGCCGGGCGGCGGCTTCCAGCGCCAGCAGCTCAGCCAGACGCGCCGGGGTGATGGCGTACATCACCGGCGCATAATTATCTAACACCGCCAGCGTGCCCTTTTCCGCCTGCTGCAGGGCAGTCAGCGGATCCTGTCGGAAGGCATCCAGGCCAATGAGCGTTGAAGTTAAGATTTTAGCTGACATGAAAAGACCTGAGGTTAACGAACACCTTGCGCCGGGAACCCGTCGCCGACGCAGAAGTGTTTATTGTACCTTTTTTAATGATGCGGATCGCTTAAAAAGCAAGAGTGCGGATCAGTGCGAGGTGACCGGAGAAGTGGCGTGACGGGCCGGTGCAGATTCGGTGGCCCGCACGCTGACAGCCGCGGCGGCCGGGCGGGTCTGCCATAGATAGCGAACCGAGGCCAGCCAGCACAGGCCGTAACCCAGCAGTTCGGTACCCTCTTCGGCCATGTTTTTCACCACGCGGTTGTAATCCCCCAGCATCAGGTGCTGCCACAGCGCATGAATACCAAACAGTCGTGAAAAGACCAGCACCACTAAAAAGCCGGAGGCCATCACCGGCCAGCTGCGGTGTTGCAGCAGCCTGGCCAGCGCGTGCAGCGTTTTTTTCGGCGTCCGCAGCGCGACGGCCAGGCAACCGGCCGTCACCGCCAGGGCGAACCAGATCCAGCTGCCATGCTGGATGGCATCAAACACAAAGTCGAGCTCACGGATTAGCATACAGCTATAGAAGCCCGCCACTAAGGTCAGCGCGCCGCGCTGAGCCGGACGGCGCTGGGCAGCAATAAAGAACAGGGCGGCAATCACCGCCAGCATGATTTCCTGGGTAGTTTCAGTAAAAGAGGTTTCGTGCAGCGCATCATTCATCCAGGCCACATCAATATAGATGGGCAATATCATCAGAGCGAGAAAGAGTGCTGCCAGTATGAAGACCGTCATTTCGCGGCCAATAATTGTCAAATCGTTGCGCATAGTGTTACCAGTATAATGATTAGCGGACTCATTATATTTTAAACGCCCGATTCCCTTTCTCTTTTCATGCCCCGGTCAGAAGCTGGCGCTGAAGCCAAAGGTATAAAGTTGCTGCTCCTGGTTATTCAGCGCTTCGCTTTGTGAAAACGCGGCGAAAGCCGCCAGATTATCGTTCAGAGGCATTTGTGCACCGATGCTCAGATCGATGCCTTCGGACTGATCGGTGCCGTTCGTCGCCTCACGCCGGGGATTCTGCGGCGTGTCTGCCAGCAGATAGTGATAACTCAGCTGCGCCCAGGGCGATATCCATCCCTGCTGCGAATCGATGCGCCAGCCGACGCTGGCGCTCTGCTCACGACTCTGTTGATCGCTGTAGTCACATTGCAGGCAGTTCATCTGCTGCGGATCAACGGCATACTGCGCCACCGGCCCGGTGGTAAATGACGGGGCAATGGGCAGGTCAACCCCAGCCCGATAGCGTTTTCCCAGTGGGGTAGTGCCTACGCTGCCGGTTTCACTGTGGAGCGCGATGGGGGACGCGGTGGGAGAGTTGATGGCGGCTTCAAACAGGGCGCGGCTCTCATCGCTGAAGGCGAGTGGCGTCAGGGCGATCTTCTCCGCCAGAATCGTATCGTAGTCGGGCAGAAAGTCGGGATGCTGAGGCGCAGAGATGCCGCCGCGCGCAAAAGTCGGTTGCGTTAAGATTAACAGCCATACAGCACAGCAGATCCGCAGACCTTTCCAACCGCTTCTCGGCAACATCGCTTCTCCAGGCAAGGCTGAAGTTATTATCCGGCGTTTAAATTAAATTTCGGCCCGTCTCTGTTATTTAACCGGTGATCGTTTAACTATCAACCGATTAATTCTAAGATCAAGCGGACCGCTAAAATATTCTCGTTATAAAGGAACAAAGCGATGCAACGATGTGGTTGGGTAACGCAGGATCCCCTCTATCTGGCTTATCACGACAGGGAGTGGGGTGTGGCACAGAGAGACAAGCGTGCGCTGTTTGAGATGCTCTGTCTGGAAGGGCAGCAGGCGGGGTTATCCTGGATAACCGTGCTGAAAAAGCGCGAAAACTATCGGGCGGCGTTTCACCAGTTTGATCCGCAGGCGATTGCAGAGATGGATGCGGCAGAGATCGACACGCTGATGCTCAACAGCGGCATTATCCGCCACGCCGGTAAAATCGCGGCAATTATCGCCAACGCCCGTGCTTATCTCCAGATGGAAGCGCAAGGAGAGGATTTCAGCCACTTCGTCTGGCAATTTGTCGATAACGTACAAATCGTTCACCATTATCCTGACTATAGCCAGGCTCCCACCACCTCAGAGCAGGCCATTGCGCTCTCGAAGGCGCTAAAGCAGCGTGGTTTCAAATTCATCGGCCCCACAATTTGCTACTCCTTTATGCAGGCCTGCGGGCTGATAAACGATCATCAGAGCAACTGTTTTTGCCATCCTGACAATCAAAAGGCGTAATTCCCGCTAAATCAGGATTTTTCCTCACTACATTCCCGGCCACCAGGCGGCATAATCGTGCCACTTATGGGAAAGGTTTTCCCCTGTGTGTCGAATGTAAGGGAACAAAAATGCAGAAGAAATTAATCGCCATCACCTTGTTACTAAGCGGCAGTCTGGCCCTGCCAGGTTGTACCACCAATCCTTACACCGGCGAATCTCAGGCGGGTAAGTCAGGTGTGGGCGCAGGCCTGGGTGCGTTAGTGGGTGCCGGTGTCGGCGTACTCTCCTCGTCGAAGAAAGATCGCCGTAAAGGTGCGCTGATTGGTGCTGCAGGCGGAGCCGCACTGGGCGGTGGCGTGGGCTACTACATGGATGTGCAGGAAGCGAAACTGCGCGACAAGATGCGCGGTACGGGCGTCAGCGTGACCCGTAATGGCGATAACATCGTCCTGAATATGCCAAACAATGTCACCTTCGACTCCAGCAGCAGCAATCTGAAACCTGCCGGCGCGAACACCCTGACGGGTGTTTCAATGGTGCTGAAAGAGTATCCAAAAACCGCGGTAAACGTAGTGGGTTATACCGACAGCACCGGCACCCGCGCACTGAACATGCGTCTGTCACAGCAGCGTGCTGAAAGCGTCGCCAGCGCGTTGATCGTGCAGGGTGTCGCCAGCGATCGCCTGCGCACGCAGGGCGCAGGCCCGGATAACCCGGTTGCCAGCAACAGCACCGAAGCAGGCAAAGCACAAAACCGTCGTGTTGAGATCACGCTCAGCCCGCTGGGATAAACGCGGTCGCCCCCGCCTGGGGGCACCTTTTTTCTGTAAAGCAGCGCGTTAAAAGTATCAGTAATGTTTCTGCGAATAGAGCCAGCAGAGGCTTTATGATAGTCTGATCAAAAATTGATCAATGGATGCCTTCCCATGTCTCTTAAAGCCATCGCTGCGGTTTTAGGTCTTTCCGTAACGACCGTCAGTCGCGCCCTCAACGGTTATCAGGATGTCGCTCAGGAGACGCGTAAACGCATCGAAGAAGAAGCGCAGCGGCGTGGCTACCGGCCTAATGCGGCGGCCCGGCGTCTGAAAACCGGCCGTGCTAACGCGGTGGGATTCGTCTACCCGATCAGTGCCTCTCCCCTGAATGGCAGCGACTTCAGCGACATGCTGCTGGCGCTGGAGCATCACCTTGCCCGTTATGACATTAACCTGCTGTTGCTGGCGGATAAGCAGCATAGTCAGTCGACTCTGACACGCCTGCTGCGCAGTGGCGTAGTTGATGCCCTGATCGTCGGCCACACCATGCCAGAAGACAGTCGGCTTCATGCTTTGCTCCAGACCAATTTTCGTTTTCTGGCGCTGGGCCGCAGCGATCTGCCATCGACCTATGCGTGGTTTGATGTTGATCACCTTGCCGGTTCACAGCTGGCGGTGGGCTGGTCGCTGGCGCAGGGACGGCAGCGGATAGCCTGGCTTGGCAGCAATGAAAACAGTACGCGGGTGCGTGACCGGCGTCAGGGTTATCTGACGGCGCTGGGGGAGGTTACGCCTTATGCGATGGCGGCGGTGGCGCCGTCGCGCCGCGCCGGCTATCAGCAAACCCGGGAGTGGCTGGCAGAGGGGCCAGCACCGGAAGTGATCATCACCGACTGCGCTGCGCTGGCTGAAGGCGCGGCTCTGGCGCTGCAACTGGCCGGGCGTGCAGCGGGCGAGGGTGCCATTCTGCTGGCGGGCTGGGAAGGATTGCCGCGAGATGCGATTCTCGATCATCCCATTGTCGCCATTCGTCAGGCGACGCCGCATCAGGCCGGTGAACAGGTGGCTGAAATGGTCATCCAGCTGATTGATGGCGCACCGCCGGAGACGTTACAGACTCTGTGGCAACCCTGGCTGCAATTACCGGCGTAGCGCTTTTTGCGCCGGGCTTTGCTTGTGCTAGTCTCTGCCTGGTTTCTTATTACGCAGGATATCTCATGAAAATCAGGCCGCCTCGCGCCACCATCAGCGATGTTGCTCACGCGGCACGAACCGGTAAAACCAGCGTTTCACGCTATCTCAATGGTGAACTGCATCTGCTCTCTGCCGGTCTGAAAGCGCGGATCGAACAGGCTATTGCTGATCTCAGCTATCGCCCGAGTCAGATGGCGCGCGGCCTGAAGCGCGGACGTACCCGCCTGATCGGGCTGATTATCGCCGATATCACCAATCCCTATTCTGTTGATGTCATGAGCGGTATTGAAGCCGCCTGCCGCGAGCAGGGTTTCACGCTGCTGATGTGTAACACCAATAACGAAGTGGATCTGGAGCAGCACTATCTGCAATTGCTGAGCAGCTATCAGGTTGAGGGCATTGTGGTTAACGCCGTCGGGATGCGTGAAGAGGTGCTGAACCATCTGCAACAATCCCTGCTGCCGATGGTGCTGATTGACCGTAAAATCCCCGATTTTCCCTGCGATGTGGTGGGCCTGAACAACGCCGAGGCAGCCGAAACGGCAACGCGGCATCTGGTCGACAATGGCTACGATGCGCTGCTTTTTCTTAGCGAGCCGCTGGGCAGCGTCAACACGCGCCGTGAGCGCCTGCAGGCCTTCCGCCAGCTACTGGCGGAGCATCCGCAGGTTGAGCATGAGAATACCGAGGTGGCGCTGCACCAGCCCGCTGCGCTGGATCAGGCGCTACTGGCCTTTCATCAGCGTCACACCGGCAAACGTTGCGCGGTGATGGTCGCCAACGGGGCGCTGACATTGCAGGTAGCACGATCGCTACAGCGACTCAATCTGCACTGGGGCCGCGATATCGGCCTGCTCGGTTTTGACGAACTGGAGTGGGCGGCGCTGGCCGGTGTGGGTATCACCACGCTGAAACAACCCACCTGGCAGATTGGCTACAGTGCGCTGGAACGCCTGATTGCGCGCATCGAGGGCAGCGGATTACCGGTTGCCGAGCAGGTCTTCTCTGGCGAACTTATCGTTCGCGGCTCCAGCCAGCCTCTTAACTGAATTTCAGATTTAACCTTCCGTTTACGTGCTCGCTTCGTGAGCACGATCATAATTTCACTGTTTGCTGCTTTGCTTTGGAACCGGTTCCATTTAGGGTTTTTGTATTCGTTATGGGCAGAACCCTGCCATGGAGTAGAACATGAAACCTGACATCATCGTGGTGACCGCAGCATATGGCCACGCACAGATCGCCGCTCTCGGCGGTCAGCGTGCGCTGCTGCCAATTATCCAGCAGGCGGGCGCTGACGGGGTCGAAATCCGCCGCGAACTGCTTGATGACGCGGCGCTGGCCGATCTGCCAGCACTGGCCCGGGCGGTGGAGCAGCATCAGCTGCACAGCAGCTATTCGGTGCCCGATACGCTGTTTTGTGACGGCGGCGAAATCAATCCTCGTATAACCCACTACGTTGAAGAAGCACGCCAGTTAAACGCTCAGCGGCTGAAAGTGGCGCTGGGAGCGTTCACTGGTGCGCTACCTCGCGAAGCTTTGCAGGCGCTGCTGGCGGATCTGCCGTTTCAGCTGACGGTGGAAAACGACCAGACTGAACATGGCCGACTGGCTCCGTCAGTTGCGTTTTTCACGGCGGTCAGGGAAGCGGATCTGTCGATCAGCATGACCTTTGATATGGGTAACTGGTGCTGGACCGGTGAGGATGCCGATCAGGCGGCGCAGCAGCTGGCTGCGCAGGTGGGCTATGTGCATGTCAAAGCTGCCGTGGCGCACCAGGATAGCTACCGCGCGATTGCGCTGGATGAGGCTGATGACCACTGGCGCACACTGCTGCAACAGTTGCCCGCACAGGCACCGCGCGGTATTGAATTTCCGCTGGAAGGCGACGATCTGACTGCGGTGACACGCCACTACGTGTCGCTGCTGCGTAACGTGTAAGGAGTGAAGATGACCACGCATCACACTATGCATCACAACGGTCCGCTTGATGTTGTCACTATCGGTGAAGCGATGGCGATGTTCATCGCCCGTGAAACCGGCGACCTGGCCGCAGCAGAGACCTTTGTTAAACGCGCGGCGGGTGCTGAACTCAATGTGGCGACCGGCCTGGCTCGTCTTGGCCTGAAAGTGGGCTGGGTCAGTCGTATTGGCGATGACGCGTTTGGCCGGTTTATCTGCCAGCAGCTGGAAAAAGAGGGTATCGACCACGCCCGGGTGACGGTCGATAAGCGCTATCCCACCGGTTTTCAGCTCAAGTCCAAAGTCGATGACGGCTCTGATCCGCTGGTGGAATATTTTCGTAAAGGCTCGGCGGCCAGCCATCTGTCGGTCGACGATTTTGATGCGGACTATTTTGGTTCGGCGCGTCATCTGCACCTGAGCGGTGTGGCGGCGGCGCTGTCAGAGAGTTCGCTGGAGCTGCTGAAGCACACGGCCAAAGAGATGCGCGCGCGCGGTAAAACTATCTCGTTTGACCCTAACCTGCGGCCGGTACTGTGGCGCAGCGAAGAGGAGATGCGTAAGCAGCTCAATCTACTGGCGGAGTATGCCGACTGGGTACTGCCGGGCGAAAAAGAGGGGCTGATTCTGACCGGCTATCGTCAGCCAGAAGCGATCGCGGATTTCTATCTCGATAAGGGCGTGAAAGCGGTCGTGATTAAAACCGGTTGTGACGGTGCCTGGTATAAAACGGCGCAGGGCGAGCAGGGCCAGGTTGAGGCGATCAAAGTCGACAACGTGGTGGATACCGTGGGCGCCGGAGACGGCTTTGCCGTTGGCGTCATCAGCGCCCTGCTGGAAGGTCAGTCGCTGCCGCAGGCGATTCGTCGCGGCAACAAAATTGGTTCGATGGCGATTCAGGTCATTGGTGACAGCGAAGGTCTGCCGACGCGTCAGCAACTGGGCGACGTGTAGTTCGCGCCCCTCTACAGTCACAGGAGTTCCCGATGAAAAAGCAGACAATCGCGCCAAAACGCTGGTGGTTCATCATGCCCATCGTGTTTATCACCTACAGCCTGGCGTATCTCGATCGTGCAAATTTTAGCTTCGCTTCTGCTGCCGGGATTAATGACGATCTCGGCATCACCAAAGGCATGTCCTCGCTGCTGGGTGCGCTGTTCTTCCTGGGTTACTTCTTTTTCCAGATCCCGGGTGCAATTTACGCCGAACGGCGCAGCGTCAAGAAACTGATCTTCTGGTGCCTGATCCTGTGGGGCGGCTGTGCCTCACTGACCGGCGTGGTCAGCAACATTCCGATGCTGGCGGCCATTCGCTTTATTCTGGGCGTGGTGGAAGCCGCGGTGATGCCCGCGATGCTGATCTACATCAGCAACTGGTTTACCAAATCGGAACGTTCACGCGCCAACACCTTTCTGATTCTGGGTAATCCGGTCACGGTGTTGTGGATGTCGGTCGTGTCAGGCTATCTGATCGAATCGTTTGGCTGGCGTGAGATGTTTATCTTCGAAGGGATTCCGGCGGTGGTCTGGGCGATCGCCTGGTGGTTCCTGGTGCAGGATAAGCCGGCGCAGGCGCGCTGGATGAGCGATGCCGAGAAAGCGGCATTGCAGGCTGAACTGCAGAAAGAGCAGGAAAATATTAAAGCGGTGCGCAACTACAGCGAAGCGTTCCGTAACCGCAACGTGATCATTCTCTGCCTGCAATATTTTGCCTGGAGCATCGGCGTCTATGGCTTTGTGCTGTGGCTGCCGTCGATTCTGCGTAACGGCACGCAGATGGGCATGGTAGAAGCGGGCTGGCTCTCTGCGGTGCCTTATCTGGCGGCGACCATTGCGATGGTGGTGGTCTCGTGGGCGTCGGATAAAACCCAGAACCGTAAGCTGTTCGTCTGGCCGCTGCTGCTGGTGGGCGCGCTGGCGTTCCTGGGCTCTTATCTGGTGGGATCGAACAATTTCTGGATGTCCTACACCCTGTTAGTGATTGCCGGTGCCGCGATGTATGCGCCTTACGGGCCGTTCTTCGCCATTATTCCTGAGATGCTGCCACGCAATGTCGCCGGTGGCGCAATGGCGCTGATCAACAGTATGGGTGCGCTGGGGTCGTTTATCGGTTCATGGATTGTCGGCTATCTTAATGGAGCCACCGGCAGCCCGTCCGCGTCCTACATCTTTATGGGATCGGCCCTGCTGGTTTCGGTGTGGCTGACGCTGATTGTGAAACCGGCGCAGAACAAAGCGCCGCCGCTGCAGGGTGCAAAACCCGCCTGAAAGCGTAAACGTTAGCCTCTATTTCTCCGGGCGGCCTGCAAGCCGCCCGCTACTTATTGACCGGGAGCTACCGAATGAAACCCGCTGTAATTCTCTATAAAAAACTACCCGACGATCTTTATGCTCGCCTGGCTGAACAGTGTGACGTGACGGAAATCAGCGATCTCTCGCAGGAAAGCCAGCAGGAACATGCTGCGGCGTTCCGGCAGGCAGAAGGTCTGCTGGGATCGGGCGGTAAAGTGAATGGCGAGCTGCTGGCGAAGATGCCCAATCTGCGCGTCTGCTCCAGCGTCTCTGTAGGTTATGACAATTTTGATGTGGATGCGTTGAATCAGCGTCACGTGGTGCTGATGCACACGCCGACCGTGCTGACCGAAACCGTGGCGGACACCATGATGGCGCTGGTACTGAGCACCGCCCGTCGGGTGCCGGAACTGGATGCCTGGGTCAAAGCGGGCAACTGGCAGAAGAGCATCGGTCCGGCGCAGTTCGGCATCGATGTGCACCATAAAACGCTGGGTATTCTCGGCATGGGACGTATCGGGATGGCGCTGGCGCAGCGCGCCCACTTTGGCTTCGGCATGAAAATCCTCTACAACGCCCGCCGCGAGCATGAAGAGGCACAGACGCGCTTTGGCGCACAGCGCTGTGAGCTGGAGGCGCTGCTGAAGCAGAGTGATTTCGTCTGCATCAGTTTGCCGCTGACTGAAGAGACGCACCATCTGATCGGTGCCGCCGAGCTTGAACTGATGAAGCCGGATGCGGTGCTGATCAACGCCGGTCGCGGGCCGGTGGTGGATGAGAATGCGCTGATCGCCGCGTTGCAGGCGGGCAAACTGCATGCCGCCGGGCTGGATGTGTTTGAGCAGGAGCCGGTCTCTGCCGACTCTCCGCTGCTGTCGCTACCCAATGTGGTGACGCTGCCGCATATCGGTTCTGCCACCCATGAAACCCGCTACGGCATGATGCAGGATGCGGTAGAAAATCTCCTCGCTGCACTCGGCGGAAGCGTCGAGAAAAACTGCGTGAACCCGCAGGCGCTGAAGTAATCCCCTCGCCTTTCCATTGCGCCCGCCCATGGCGGGCGTTATGGTGGACCCCCGATTCGCTATCACAAATATTTAACCGCTATGTCTTTTTCTCAGTTCGGCGACAAATTTACCCAACATTCCGGCATCTCACGTCTGATGGAAGATATGGGCGCGGGCCTGCGAACGCCCGGCACCATCATGCTGGGCGGCGGTAATCCGGCGCAGATCCCGGCCATGAACGACTACTTTCAGCAACTGCTGCAGCAGATGCATGAGGAAGGCAAACTCAGCGAGGCGCTGTGCAATTACGATGGCCCGCGCGGTAAAGCGACGCTGCTGGCGTCGCTGGCCGGGCTGCTGAGCGATCAGCTTGGCTGGCCCATCACCGCACAGAACATTGCGCTGACTAACGGCAGCCAGAGTGCCTTCTTCTATCTGTTTAACCTGTATGCGGGTCGCCGGGCCGATGGCAGCAAGAAGCGGGTGCTGTTCCCGCTGGCGCCTGAGTATCTTGGCTATGCGGATGCCGGCCTGGAAGAGGGGCTGTTTGTATCGGCGAAGCCGAACATTGAGCTGCTGCCGGAAGGTCAGTTTAAATATCATGTCGATTTCGAGCATCTGCCGATGAACGAGGAGGTCGGGCTGATCTGCGTATCGCGTCCGACCAACCCCACCGGCAACGTGATCACCGATGATGAGCTTATGCAGCTCGATGCGCTGGCACAGCAGCATGATGTGCCGCTGCTGATCGACAATGCCTATGGCGTGCCGTTCCCCGGTATCATCTTCAGCGAGGTGCGCCCGCTGTGGAATCCCAACATCATTCTCTGCATGAGTCTGTCGAAGCTCGGCCTGCCGGGTGCGCGTTGCGGCATCATTATCGCTGACGAGAAGACCATCACCGCGCTGAGCAATATGAACGGCATCATCAGTCTGGCGCCCGGCAGTATCGGTCCGGCCATTGCCAATGAGATGATCCGTCGCGGCGATCTGTTGCGGCTCTCCGAAGAGGTGATTAAGCCGTTCTATCAGCAGAAGGTGCAGCAGACCATTGCGATACTGCGGCGCTATCTGCCGGAAGACCGTTGCCTGATCCACAAGCCGGAAGGGGCGATTTTCCTCTGGCTCTGGTTCCGCGATCTGCCGATCACCACCGAATTGCTTTATCAGCGGCTGAAAGCGCGCGGCGTGCTGATGGTGCCGGGACACTTCTTCTTCCCGGGACTGGAACAGGCGTGGCCGCACACCCATCAATGTATGCGGATGAATTACGTGCCGGACGCAGAGAACATCGAGCGGGCGGTGCAGATTCTGGCGGAAGAGGTTGAGAACGCCTGGCGCGACAGCTAATCCTGCGAATCGGTTAACGACAGCTGGCACCACTGTGCCAGCTGCTGAATCGCCTGTTCCACTTCCGCATTCCAGCCAAAACCGGCATTCAGCCGGAAGCAGTGATCGTAGCGCTGATCGGTGGCAAAAATATGGCCCGGCGCGATGCCGATGCCCGCATTACGCGCTTTCAGAAACAGCTCGCGCACGTTCAGCGCCTGTCGGGGCATCTCAACCCACAGCACATAGCCTCCTTCCGGATCGGACACCCGGGTTCCCGCCGGAAATTCTCGTAACACCGACTGACGCATTTCACGAATTTGTCGCGCCAGCTCACGCCGCAGCTTACGCAGATGAGCATCATAGCCGCCGCTGCGCAGCAGTTCCGCCACCGCCGCCTGCGACAACACCGAGGTGCCCATGGTTGAGGTATATTTCAGTGAGGCGATTTTGCGCATGTAGTTGACGCTGTGAACCCAGCCGATACGAATACCTGGCGCCACGGTTTTAGAGAAGCCGCTGCAGAGAATGGCGTTGGGGCTGAAGGCGCGCATCGGGAAAGGGCGGCGTTCACCAAAAGCGGTATCGCCAAAAATATCATCCTCAATGATCACCACATCGTTTTCATCCGCCTGCCGCGCAATATAGGCCTTATGCTCGTTGGGAATGCTCTTGCCCAGCGGATTGTTGACGTTGCACAGGGTGAGAAAGACCCGCACCGCCTTGCGCTGAAACAGCCCGGTGAGCTTCGCGACATCGACATACCCTTCCGGCCCGGCTTCCACTTCAATCACCCGTAAATTGAGGTTATGCAGCATCTGCAGCAGCACGAAATAGCAGGGTGATTCCACGGCGACCACATCGCCCGGCTGGGTCGTGGCGCGCAGCGACAGCGAGATCGCCTCAATGCAGCCGTTGGTGATCAGAATATCGTCAGCGCTGATATTGCAGCCGTAACCCACTGCCCGACGGGCAATCTCTGTTTTCAGCGGCGCATAGCCGGTGCCCTTCACCGTATTCCCGAGCAGGGCCGGTTTGCTGTAGCCCATCTGACGCATCAGCAGGCCGATGCGCTTGACCGGATAGAGTGCGCTGTCGCCGTTGGCCAGATCGAGACGCACCCGGCAGTCTGAGCCAAGCATCGCCAGATGAAGTTCTGTCTGCTCATCAAGCGGCGCGATGGCGCGCGGCTGTTCGCTGACGGCGGGCAGTTGACGGGAAGAGGGCCGCTGCGGCGCAACAAAAAAGCCCGATTTGGGGCGGGCAACGGCGTAGCGCTCATCTTCCAGCGTGCGCAGTGTCTTCAGGGCGGTGGTGAGGCTGACATTGTACTGCGTCGCCAGCGTGCGCACCGACGGCAGACGGCTGTCAGGTGCCAGTGAACCGGCATGAATGGCCTGCTTGATCTGTTCTGCGATCTGGCGGTAACGACTGCTCTGACTCTCCTGTTCCCCGATAATATCGGCCATCTGTTCCACCCCATATCGCGCTGATCTGTGCATATTCAACAGAGTACATTCAAAGTACTTTAGGCTGCATCTCTTAATTATTCATAACGCTAAACGGCCCGCAGACCCCGTCAGCCGCCGGGCTTCAGACCATAAAGTGATTCTGTTCACCTGAGGAAAACGTGAGAAATGAATAATCTGCCCGCCATGATGAAGGAGATGGAAGCGTATCTGTCACCCGCCATCATTGAGTCCGCTCAGCGCTGCTCTCTTCGCCTGCTGGCAGCGTTGCCGGATCAGCAGCAGCTGGAGAATAACCGTGTGCTGCTCGCCTATGGCGGGGGAAAAGACAGCAGCTACATGGTGGCTTACGTGCGTTACATTCAGGGGCTGATCTGGCAGCAGCAGGGCAGCACCTTTCATCTGCGGATCAGCACCAACCGCCATGCGGCGATGAATCAGAGCGTGATGGAGAATATTCACCGCGTTTATCAGTCGCTGGCGATGCATGACGATGAACGGGTGGAGTGTCTGGTAGTGGATGGCCTGCTTATCCGACCGTTTGACCGCGACCTGCCGATGCCGGAGAGCGTGCGGCAGCAGAACCGTAATGACGTGCTGATGAATGGCCACCGGTTTCGCGCCGACGCGCGCTCGACCTTCTGCAATGCCTGTAATCTCAGCATGGTGAACTCCTTTGGCCTGGCGGCAGACTACAACGGTGGCGTGGATCTGATTATCACCGGCGACTCGCCACAGGAGCAGGCCGCCTATGTCGCCTGGGCGCGGCACCTCTCACGGCTGTTTGATGCGCCGGTGGCGGATAAAAACCGGGGCTTCAGCGGGTTTCTGCAGACGCTGGATGGCGTGGCAGAGCGCTACTTCAGCGATGTTTATGGCGCCGATCAGCTGACGCCTGCGCACCGCATCACCCACCAGCTGGCGCGCAATCCACTGTTCTTCAACATCTATCAGGACACCGCCTATGAAGCGGGCGCGCACTGGGCACTGCTCAGCGAATTTATGCGCTTCCGTTTTGATGCGCTGATGTTCAGCTTCTCCGAGTCCGACTGCGGTAATCCGACGCTGATGGCGCACCTGCGCGGATTGCGGGCAGAAACGCTGCTGCAGCGCCACTATGCCGAAGGGATCCGCGAATATGTGCGCTTTGCGCTGGGACTGATGGTGAAGAAAGATTTTCCACCCGCGCTAATCGATGAGATGGCGGCGCGCTATCAGGATGATGCCGCGATCCAGCAGCAGCGGCAGCGCGCGGCAGACTTTGCCATACAGGCGTTTGACCTCAGCGAAGATCAGCTGATCTGCATGATCTACTCCCCGTTCCTGGCGCAGGGAGAGCAGCTCGGACACTGGCTGATGCAGCAGCAGATTACGCTGGATGAGGCGGCCATCCGCGACCTGCTTGAGCAACGCAGTGAAGATCGCGCGCTGGCACAGCAGTTAACCCGGCTCTCCGGCATGACGCTGACGCAGATGCGGCACTGCTGGCAGAGCAAGCCGGTCAGTTCGCTGCTGGAGGGCAAAAGCGCCGATCCGCTGTCGCGCGTGCTGCGTTTTGATCCCCACAAAGCGGTGATTCAGGTCAATAACGGTGTGCTCAATGACATCGTGACAGAAATCATTTCCGGGCGTTAACCCGGTAAGGCGAGGCGATGAAAAAGATTTTTCTGCAAATTGGCGCCACCCGCGACGGGCAAAATCCTTACTGCGCGGTGGCGAAGCGCGACGGCTATTTTACCGTGCTGGCTGAAATGGGTGATTTCGTCGATTACCAGTCGTTAAGCCTGGCTCTGCCGTTTGATCTGATCATTCGCCTCGACCGCCCCGAGAATCCGTGGGAGGTGATGCAGGCTTATCTGCACGCCGGTTTACTGGCGCATCCGCTGGTGGTGCTGGCGGGCTTTGAAGCTTACAACGCCAGCGCCGGACGACTGCGCGAAATGCTGGCCGGGCCGGATGCGCCCGCTGCCTTTATTCCGCTGGATAAATATGCGCAGCGCATGGCGCTGAAAAAAGCCTGGCCGCGCTTCCCGCAGCCGGAGTTCCGCTTTTTCGCCTCGCCGCTCAGCATTCTGGATGCCGGACAGGCGCTGATCTATCCCTGCGTCGTGAAGCCGGTGGATGGCGGCGGCGGCCTGGGCATCTGGCTGATTGAGCATGCCGATCAGCTGCATAGCGTGGTGAAACAGCTGGTACAGACCATGAACTACGGCGGACGCGGCTTCAGCGGCTTTATTGTGGAAAGCGCCCTGATCGGCGATGAGTTTTCGTTGCAGGGCGTGGTGCATCAGGGACACCCCCAGGCGCTGACCTGCTGCCAGAAGGTGATTGAGCAGCACCGGGATGCTGAGGGCTGCGTCAGCTTTTATGAGTCGGGGCATGTGGCGATGGCGGCAGCGGCCCTGCCGGCCTCGTTCAGCAGCCTGATGACATTCTGTTGCGAAACCTTTGGCTACCGTCAGGGTGCATTTCATATCGATTTTATTGTGGTCAACGGCGTGCCGCATTTCCTGGAGATGGGGTTCCGGCTCTCCGGCATGGGCGTGGCGACGCTGGTGCAGGAGGCGACGGGCATCAACTGGGCGGAAGTCACCTTCCGGTTAGAAGCGGGCGGCGCGTTACCCGTCTTTGCCTTCACCACACCCGGTGCGGTCGGCCAGCTGCGGTTGCGGCAACCAGCGCAGCTGCAGGCTGCCGAACGCTGGATCGATCAGCATCAGCAGGGCGCGCTGTTACCGCCACTCAGATTGCCTGCGTTACAGGTTTCGTCACGCTCCTCGCTCTATGCCGACCTGACGCGTCACGCGGGCATTCTGGCCACGTTCAGCCTGACGGCCACAGCGCGTGAGCCGATTATGACCACTTTTCAGCAGGTGATTGCCGCGCAGCCGGTGGCGGCCGGGAGAGATAAAGTATGTGCAGGATGATTCTGGCGCATGGCCGGTTCGACAGCGCAGAGATTCTGGAGGCGGCGCGCGCCATGAGCTGCGGTGAAAGCGCCGAACACGATGGCCCGATCAAATCACACCCTAACGGCTGGGGCTGTCTGTGGCTCGAAGAGGGCGAGATTCGTACCCTGCACGGCACCGGCGCGTTCGCAGAAGCGCTGCCGGGTATCGATGTGGATCGGCTGCGCAGCCGGTTTCTGGCGGTGCATGTGCGGCACGCCACGCTGAGTAAAAATCAGGGACTGGCGTTTTCTCATCCGCTGTGGCGCAACAGCGCCGGACATCAGTGGTACATGATGCATAACGGCTTTCTGCCGACGATTTACCGCCAGCTCGGTCTGGCGGAATCGCGCTTCGATTCAGAAGAGTATCTGCATTATCTGGTGGATCAGACCACGCCCGCCGATTTCACCCGCGACTATCTGCGCGCAAAGATGGCGCAGGTAGAGCCGGGCGGTAGCGCAGGCAATGCCATTTTCGTCACCCGTGACAAAGCCTGGGCATGGCAGTGGTATCCGCACGACACGCCCTGGCCCGACTATTTTACGATGCATTTTCAGCAACAGGATGGTTGCACGCTGATCGCCTCTGAACCCGTGGCAATACCAGGCAGCGCTGGCAACTGGCGGCGAATGAACAATCATGAACTCTATGAAATACCGTTTAGGGAGTGATAAACATGGCAATTTTCAATCAGTTCCGCGTGATTAATCCCAACATGTTTGTGGAATCGACCTGGCTGGATGACATCGTCACCGCACGGGTGCCGCTGCTGGTGCTGCGTAATTTCCTGACGCCAGAGGTGCGGGAAGCGGTGGTGACTGACCTGCAGAGCTGCCGGGAAAAGATCCGTGTCTCCCACTATCCCAATGGCGCGCTGACCACGCTAGGCCCCTATCTGGCGCGTCATACTGCGGCTCCCGATAACTACTTTACTGAGCTGCGCGATATCCAGCCGGCGTTGCCGCCATCGCTGAATACGCTGCGCGAACAGATTTACCGCTGGGTTCAGCATGCGCTGCGGCTGGAAAGCTTACGCATCGCCCACGAGCCGGGTTGTGGAGACTACGCCGGTTCTATCGTGCGCTTTCATGCCAATGGCGTCGCGAACCCGCTGCATAACGACAATATCGTGCGCGACGCCGCAGAGACTTCGCTGGTGGTGACGCAAATCCTGCATCAGCTCAGCTGCGTGGTCTGCCTGCAGGAGTGCAACGCGGGTGGGGCACTGCGTATCTACAACAAAAAGTGGTCGCCGGAGGATGAGCAGTTCAAAACTGCCGGGGAGCTGGGTTATCGCAGTGGGGTGATCGAAAACAGCGAGATCTGCGAATTTTCACCACGCAGTGGCGATATCTATCTGTTTAATCCTGCGTTTTATCATGAGATCGATCGGGTCGAAGGCGATACCCGTATCACCATGGGTTTCTTTTTCGGGCTGACCGATAAAAAAATGAAACACGCTATCGCCTGGAGCTAAGCCGGGCTGTGCCAGAACAGGAGAAGGGAATGACGACGTTTGAAAAAATCACTGCGCTGCTGGATCAGCAGCAGGCCAGCTACCGCGTGGTGGAACATGAGGCGATAGGGCAGACCGAACAGATCAGCCAGATACGCGGTAACCTGCTGGGTCAGGCGGCCAAAGCGATGGTGCTGGAAGTCAGCATGCCGGATGGTGCGCCGTCGCGTCAGCTGCTGGCGATAGTGCCGGGCGACTGCCGGATCAATTTCAAAAGTGCGGCGCGCGCCATCGGCGGCAAAAAATCCTCTTTCGCCGCTCCGGAGCTGGCGCAGGCGCTGACGGGCTGTGTGATGGGCGCGGTGCCGCCATTTAGTTTTGATGACCGGCTGGCGCTGCGGGTGGATACCCGGCTGCAACAGGTCGGAACGTTATGGTTTAACGCGGGCGAGCTGGATAAGTCGATCGCGCTGGCTGTAGATGATTATTTTCGCATCGTGGGTGAAGGCTGCTGTGCCGATATCGCGACCCCGATTGCGGTCACCGCCTGACGGCAGGACAAGGAGTTTCTGATGTCGGTAAAAGATATGCTGTTAGCGCTGTGCGTGGTGGTGGCGTGGGGCGTCAATTTTGTGGTGATCAAGCTGGGGCTACAGGGTATGCCGCCTTTTTTGCTCGCCGGGCTGCGTTTTACCCTGGTCGCCTTTCCCGCCATTTTCTTTGTGCGCCGCCCGCCGATTCCGCTGCGCTGGCTGGTGGTTTATGGCATGACCATCAGTTTTGGTCAGTTCGCCTTTCTGTTCCTGGCGATCAAGCTCGGCATGCCTGCCGGTCTGGCCTCACTGGTGCTGCAGGCGCAGGCATTCTTTACCCTGTTGCTGGGCGCGCTGTTGCTGGCGGAGAAGCTGCGCTGGAATCATATCGTCGGGATTATCATCGCTACGCTGGGGATGTTTTTGCTGGCGACGGCAGGCATGGAAGGGCAGACCAGCGCCGGTATTACGCTGACCACCATGATGCTGACGCTGTCGGCGGCGCTCTCATGGGGGCTGGGTAATATCACCAATAAGATTATTATGCGAAACCGTAGCGTACCGATCATGTCACTGGTGGTCTGGAGTGCGCTGGTGCCGATCGTTCCTTTCTTTGCCTGTTCGCTGCTGTTTGATGGTCAGGCCGCCATCGTTAACAGCCTGCTGCATATCGGCCTGCAGACCGTGCTGGCGCTGTTCTATCTGGCGTTTGTCGCCACCATTGTGGGTTACGCTATCTGGGGGAATCTGCTGAGTCGCTACGAAACCTGGCGCGTCGCGCCGCTGTCGCTGCTGGTGCCGGTGGTGGGGATTATTACCGCCGCGCTGGTGCTGGATGAGCATCTCTCCGGGCAGCAGATGCTGGGTGCGGTGGTGATTATACTGGGGCTGCTGGTCAATGTGTTTGGTGGCGTGCTGGGTCAGCGCTTAGCGATGCGAACGCAGTCGTAAGGACAAGTCCGCCTTCAGATATAAGGGCAAAAAAAACGCCGCTAACGCGGCGTTTGTCATGGTTACTTCAGAATCTCAATACGGCGTGGTTTCGCCTCTTCCGGCACCAGACGTTCAAGATCGATGCTCAGCAGACCATTTTCGAGACGGGCATCGCGCACCACAATGTGGTCGGCGAGCTGGAATTTACGCTCGAAGTTACGCTCGGCGATACCCTGATACAGGTATTTACGCTCGGTCTGCTCTTCAGGATGGGCACCCCGCACGATCAGCACGTTATCGTGCGCCGTGATATCCAGTTCGCTCTGAGCAAAACCGGCCACCGCAATAGTAATGCGATAGTGATTTTCATCGACCAGTTCAACGTTATAGGGAGGATAGCCGCCATTGCTCTGATTCTGATTAGATTCGAGCAGGTTAAACAGGCGATCAAAACCGATAGCAGAGCGATAAAGTGGGGTGAGATCAAAATTACGCATATTAAGACTCCTGAATTTCAGCAAGTTTTGGCAACCTTCCACTACTGGACAGGCTGGATACGGCACCCCACTGTCCCTTGCGGCAACGGTGAGTGCGTCCGTAAACTAAAAATGGGTGCCACAAGACCATTTTCAAGAGGGCGAAATGCAATTTTTTTCGCCAAATTGTGGAAATGGCATACACTCAGGACTACTTTTGCCAGACCCAGACGGACTTCGCCCCAGAGTGTTGACGTTGTCTGGCAAGCAAACTCAGCCAGGCTTATGCCATGACTGAAGGGATGATGATGATGAAATTGATGAAGACCTTACCTCTGGCTGGAGTGGTGTGCTGCGCAATGGCAACAACCGGCTGTTCCAGCGTGATGTCTCACACAGGTGCGAGTCAGGGCTACTATCCAGGCACCCGTGCCAGTGCTGATATGCTGTCCGATGGTGATACCAGCTGGGCGCTGAAGCCGCTGGCGTTAATCGATCTTCCTTTCTCTGCCGTGCTGGATACGCTGCTGCTGCCGTGGGACTACTACCGCAGCGACAAAGATAAATCTCTCGACTCTCCACGTGAACGCATCCTGCAGAGCGAAAGGCTGGCGCATACGCAGGAAAGCCTGGCGCAGGCGCAGCCTATGCCTCCTATGCGGTCACTGCCGCAACCGTAAAGAGTTGCCGCCAGCCATTCACCTCACGCATATAAGCAATCTGTGTACCATCAGGTGACCAGACCACCGCGTCACCTGATGGCGCCTCTTCCGTTCTGCGGGTCAGACGCTGACATGCGCCGCTCTCAACGTCACATCGCATCACGCTGTTATCGCAGATAAAAGCGATCGCCTGGCCGTCAGGATGCCAGCTAAAGGCGGACTGAATGCTGTGGCTGAGTCGGGTGATCTGACGCGGTTCGCCGCCGTTGGGGGAGACCGTCCAGAGCTGGATCACCTCTGCGGCATCCGCCATCAGAAATGCTATCTGGCTGCCATCCGGTGCGGTGCGCAGCCAGTGGCGAGGTTGCAGAGCCACACCACGGCTGTGCGTCAGGCGACGCTGCTGCACGCCAGCCGGTGGCGCAGGTAGCTGCTGGCTGCTGCCCTCCAGCGGCATCTCTCCGGCGCGGGCGTAATCCTCCAGCGCATCAGGCAGATCAACAATAAAAACTTCAGGCCGTTTTTCACCCTGCGCCGTCAGCGTGTCGCCAATAAAGGCGATCGCCCAGCGCTGCCAGCTGCCGTCCGGCTTCTGGTAGCCACGCTCACCGACCCAGCACTCCTCACAGGCACGATTAATCTGGTCACTGCCTGGCAGCGGTTCCGCATGCGTCTGGCTCACCAGCAGGCAAAAAAAGGTGCCGTCATATTCGCGCGGATGCTGCTTTTCAGGCGTTACAGCGCAAAGGGGCACCGCGATGCCGACGTTGCGCAGATCGAGCCGGCTATCCAGTTCGTGCATCACGTGGTCATTGTAGGTAAAGCTCAGGCGAGAACCGTCGGGACTGAAGACATGTACATGCGAGCCGCCACGCAGCGCGCCAGGAGTAAACGGTGGCGTGATATCGCAGGCATCCAGATTCACCGCCACACCGCTCTGAACGATCACCCCGCGCCGGTGGTGGAAGTCATACCGCCAGCTGGCATCGGGATGTTCCGGGCCATGAATGCAGACGTAGCGCGGTGGCAGATCGGGACTGACCGTGACGACGCCGACATGGGCACCATGCCGGGCCTGATAGAGCACCTCCACCTCACCGGTCATCACATTGACCCGCTCAATGGTCTGGCTGGTAAACGACGCGCCCGATGGACGAACGTCAAACGCCAGCCACTGACTGTCGGCAGTCCAGACATTAATATTGGTGAGCTGATGCTGACGGGCAGCAAAGGTGATCTGTTTTTCTGACATGATGAAACCCGCGGAGAAAGAGTTGCCCGACAAATTACGCGATTCTGTTTTGCGGTGCAGCTTTTTTGCCGGGTTAAGGGAGCCGGGCCGTAGTGGCCCGGCAGAGAACGGGCCGTTACAGCACTAACTCTTCGATGGCATGCGCGACGCCATCTTCCATATTGGTTTTGGTGATGAACTGAGCAATTTTCTTAACAGAGTCAATGGCATTCCCCATTGCGACACCCGTTCCTGCGTATTCAATCATCGCCAGGTCATTCTCCTGATCGCCAATCGCCATCACTTCTTCCTGCTTCAGGCCGAGCTTCTCAGCCAGCATTTTAACGCCCTGGCCTTTATTCACCCGACGATCGAGGATTTCGAGGTAATAAGGCGCGCTCTTCAGGATGGTGTAGGTCTGCTGAGCATGCCCGGGCAGGCGGGCAATTGCCGCGTCGAGCAGAGCGGGCCGGTCGATCATCATCAGTTTCGGGAAGCGCATGGCACGATCCATCTCCTCCACCGCGCGGTAGCGCACCGGAATGCCGGTCAGGCTCGCTTCATGGATGGTGTATTCGCTGATGTCTTTGTTAGGGGTATAGAGATGGGTTTTGTCGAATGCCTGGAAATGTACGCCAAGCTCACGTGCCAGGTTCTCGATGTAGAGGTAGTCGTCAAAGGTCAGCGTCACTTCCGCCACGCACTCACCATCTTCGGCCTGATGAACCAGCGCACCATTGTTGCTGATCGCGTACTGGCCGGGCGTCTGCATATCCAGTTCCATGAGATAGCGCTGGATACCCACAAATGGCCGGCCGGTGGTCAGAACAATCGACACCCCTTGCTGACGGGCGCGATCCAGGGCGGATTTCACCGCCGGTGTGATCTCATGTTGCGGGTTGAGCAGGGTGCCATCCATGTCGATAGCGATCAATTTAATAGCCATAGAGTCCTCGTAGCGTCTGGGTTTTATTCAATGCTAGCGCGATTCAGCGCACATTGACCAGTTTCATGGCAGGCGAGAACGGCCAGCTGATAGCCAGCTTCAGGCGGTAAAGAGATCGCGGTGGATTTTAATCACGGCTTTTCGGATTGTTGCGGGTTCGCCAGGGGCGCAGCAGGGACGATGAATATCGTGCGGGAAAAAGAGCGCGAACATGCCGGGCATCAGCGTAATCACTGACTCATTCAATATCTTCTGATAAAAAACGACGTCTCGCTGCTGGGCAAAATCTTCGGTGATTTGCTGGTCGGGATGGGCGCGGGCCACGCCAATATTTTCGGTGCCTGCCAGCAGATACTGAATATCGATGTAGTTGAAGTGGGACTCCGCTTTGCGTGCGCTGGCCGGTTCGGTCATCATCTCCTGCACCAGACAGAACATTTTGTTGTCGGGCAGGATCTCATATTTGCCGGTTTCCAGCTGGCTGAAATCTGTGCTGGCAATCCAGCTTATCGCCTGATCGACCACCGGATGAAAGGCGTGACGTTCTCTGTCCCAGTCGTGACGATCGCAAACAATCATGGTGTAACTCCCTGTGTTGAATGGTGCGCGGTAAATGCGCAAAGAGGGGCAAGAGTAAGGGAGCTGACCGGGTTAAAACGTGATCTTGATCGCAGCCTGTGGGCAGCAGGACGCGGCCTGGCAGGTTTCCGCTCGTACGGCACAAAAAAAAGGCCATCACCTGGGTGATGGCCTTTCATCTCTGATGCCGGTTAAATATCGATATTGGCGGCTTTCAGCGCATTTTCTTCGATGAAGGCGCGGCGCGGTTCGACCGCATCGCCCATCAGGGTAGTGAACAGCTGATCAGCGCCAATCGCATCTTTAATGGTGACGCGCAGCATGCGACGGCTGTCTGGATCCATGGTGGTTTCCCACAGCTGCTCCGGGTTCATCTCGCCCAGACCTTTGTAACGCTGGACCGAGAGGCCGCGACGCGACTCTTTAATCAGCCACTCAATCGCCTGTTCGAAGCTTGCCACTGGCTGACGACGCTCGCCACGCTCGATGTAAGCATCTTCTTCCAGCAGACCACGCAGTTTGCCGCCCAGGGCGCAGATTTTGCGGTACTCAGGACCCTGAATGAAATCAGCATCCAGCGGATAGTCAGTATCTACACCGTGGGTACGGACGCGCAGTACCGGCTCGAACAGGTTTGATTCGCGGTTTTCACGCACCTGTGCCAGATAGGTGCTGCCATGCGCTTCGCGTTCAGTCAGATAGCTCACCAGACCATTCAGCCAGGTTGTAACCTCCGCTTCATTGCTCAGGTCGCTCAGCGTGTCGTGATAAATCATCGCACGCAGCATGGCCATCGGATAACGGCGCTCCATACGCTTGATCATCTTCTGGGTGCTGTTGAAGTCAGTGACCAGCGTCTCCAGCGGCTCACCGCCCAGCGCCGGCGCGCTGGCATTGGTGTGCAGCGTCGCACCATCAAGGGCGATAGCGATCTGGTATTGATCCATCGCTTCATCATCTTTGATGTACTGCTCCTGCTTGCCTTTCTTCACTTTATAGAGTGGCGGCTGGGCGATATAAACGTGGCCGCGCTCAATGATTTCAGGCATCTGACGATAGAAGAAGGTCAGCAGCAGGGTACGGATGTGCGAACCATCGACGTCGGCATCGGTCATGATGATGATGCTGTGATAGCGCAGTTTGTCCGGGTTGTACTCGTCGCGACCAATACCGCAGCCCAGCGCGGTGATCAGCGTGGCCACTTCCTGGGAGGCGAGCATCTTGTCGAAACGCGCTTTCTCAACGTTAAGAATCTTACCTTTCAGCGGCAGAATCGCCTGGTTTTTACGGTTACGGCCCTGTTTGGCCGAGCCGCCTGCGGAGTCACCCTCCACCAGGTAGATTTCAGACAGCGCCGGGTCGCGCTCCTGGCAATCCGCCAGTTTGCCTGGCAAACCCGCCAGGTCCAGCGCGCCTTTACGGCGGGTCATTTCACGGGCACGGCGTGCCGCTTCACGGGCACGGGCGGCGTCGATGATTTTGCCGACTACAATTTTGGCGTCTGATGGGTTTTCCAGCAGGTATTCAGCCAGCAGTTCATTCATCTGCTGCTCAACTGCTGTTTTCACCTCGGAGGAGACCAGTTTATCTTTGGTCTGCGAGGAGAATTTAGGATCCGGCACTTTCACCGAAACCACAGCGATCAGACCTTCACGGGCATCATCACCGGTGGCGCTGACTTTAGCCTTCTTGCTGTAACCCTCTTTTTCCATATAGGCATTGAGGGTACGGGTCATCGCTGAACGGAAACCGGCGAGGTGTGTACCGCCATCGCGCTGTGGGATGTTGTTGGTAAAGCAGTAGATATTTTCCTGGAAGCCGTCGTTCCACTGCAGCGCCACTTCCACACCAATGCCATCTTTCTCGGTAGAGAAATAGAATACGGTAGGGTGAATCGGGGTTTTGTTTTTGTTGAGGTACTCAACAAACGCCCGGATACCGCCTTCATAGTGGAAGTGATCACTTTTACCATCACGCTTATCATCCAGACGAATCGACACGCCGGAGTTCAGGAATGAGAGTTCACGCAGGCGTTTCGCCAGGATGTCATACTCAAAATCGCGCACGTTGGTAAAGGTTTCGTGGCTCGGCCAGAAACGCACACGGGTCCCGGTAATGTCGGTCTCACCCGTCACCGCCAGCGGTGCCTGCGGTACGCCATGGACGTAAATCTGCTGATGCACTTTGCCTTCGCGACGAATGGTCAGCTCCAGCTTCTGCGACAGGGCGTTAACCACGGAGACGCCCACGCCGTGCAGGCCGCCGGAGACTTTATAGGAGTTATCATCGAACTTACCGCCAGCATGCAGCACGGTCATGATCACTTCAGCGGCAGAGATGCCCTCTTCTTCGTGAATACCGGTAGGAATGCCGCGTCCATCATCCTGCACCGATACGGAGTTATCGGCATGGATGGTGACCACAATGTCACTACAGTGACCAGCGAGCGCTTCGTCGATTGCGTTATCCACGACCTCGAATACCATGTGATGCAGACCGGTACCGTCATCGGTATCGCCGATATACATGCCCGGGCGTTTGCGTACCGCATCAAGTCCTTTCAGGACTTTAATACTTGAGGAGTCATAAGAATTCGACATCAACGTTTCTCGCTCATTTTAATCTTCAGGTTGAACCGCTATTTTACCCTGTTCCACGCGGAACATCTTGCCCTTTTCGTCGGTCATGTCGATTACATGTCCGGCAGAAATTGCGCTGACAAACACCTGAGCCTGAGTGGCTTTTAACCGTTCCGCCAACAGGCGTCGGCGGCTCTCATCCAGCTCAGAAGCAAAGTCATCAATGAGGTAAATACAGCGGCGTCCGCTCTGGCTTGTCAGGAACTCGCCCTGTGCCAGACGCAATGCACACATCAGCAGTTTTAACTGCCCGCGTGAGAGTAAATCTTCTACCGGCGTCCCCTCAGCCCGAATACGAAAATCCGCTTTATGGGGGCCGCTGGCGGTATAGGTCAGTGCGCGATCGCGCTCGAAGTTACGTTCCAGCAGTTCGGCGTAGTCGCTCTCTTTGTCCCAGCCACGCTGGAATGAGAAGCGCAGCTCAAATTCCGGCAGAAACTGGCCACAGGTGGCGGTGATTTCCGCGGAAATCGCCGCACTGTATTCCGCCCGCCACTGGCTGATCTGTTCAGCCAGCGGGACCAGCTCCTGATCCCAGGGACGAATCTGGCTGTAGCGTGAGACCTGGCGCAGCGCCGCGTTCCGCTGTTTAAGCAGGCGGCGCATGTTGTTCCAGGCGTTAAAAAAGCCGGGGGTGTTATGAAAGCAGCCCCAGTCGACATAGGCTCTGCGATATTTGGGGCCGCCATTCAGCAAACTGAAGCCTTCAGGGGTGATTAACTGCATCGGCAACAGCTGCGCCAGCTCTGCGACCTTGTGACCATCGCTGCCATCAATGCGCACTTTGCTGTCACCGGCCCGGTTTTTTGTCAGCCCGACTGAAATTTCCCGCTCTTTGTTTTCCAGACGTCCATGCAGCACAAACGCCGCCTCATCGTGACGAATCACGCGCCCCGCCTGCAGGCTGCGAAACGAACGGCCATGCCCCAGAGTATGAATCGCCTCTAAAACGCTGGTTTTACCACTGCCGTTGGCGCCGACCAGGAAATTAAAGCCGGGTGCCAGCTGCAGGTCAGCCTGCTCAATATTACGAAAATCTTTAATAAGAAGGCGGGTTAAAGCCATGAATCAATCCAGCGTGAAGGGCAATAAAGTTTTTGGCCTGGCGATCCAGGGCGTCAACGGCAAGCAGGTTTGCCCGATACCTCAGTCACCAGGCCGTCGGCGTCGCCGCCAGTCTGGTTCCGGCCAGCGCGCAGGCCCTGGGAGCATACTGAAGTATGTGACCAGGGGTGAGCACTGCCCGGAATCAGAATGGCAAGTAAGCCAGGCCGATATATTCTACAAGCGCATGGGCATGACGACATAGGCCGCTGCCGGGCTCGCCACATCCTCAATCTGCACGCTTGACACCGAATCGGTCAGCAGCAGACGGACGTTTTCGCACTTCAGCGCGTTCAGCACATCCAGCACGTAACTGACGTTGAAGCCAATCTCCAGTTCCGTGCCGTTGTAGCTGACATCCAGCATCTCTTCCGCTTCTTCCTGTTCAGGGTTATTGGCGGTGATCTTCAGCTGATTTTCGGTGATATAGAGGCGAACACCGCGGAACTTCTCGTTAGAGAGGATAGCGGCGCGGGCAAAGGCCTGTTTGAGCAGATCGCAGCCCGCTTCCAGTGCTTTGTCCGGATTCTTCGGCAATACGCGACGATAATCGGGGAAACGGCCATCAACCAGCTTAGAGGTAAAGATGTAGTCGCCGACATGCGCACGGATATTGCTGCCGCCAATCTGAACCTGCAGCGGGGTATCGCCGCCATCCAGCAGACGCAGCAGTTCAATCACGCCTTTACGCGGCACAATCACCGAATGACTCGGCAGCGCCTGACCAATCGGCATGGAGCAGACGGCCAGACGGTGACCGTCAGTGGCCACGGTGCGCAGCTCTTCCCCTTCGGTTTCGAACATCATGCCGTTAAGGTAGTAACGCACATCCTGATGCGCCATCGAAAACTGGGTCGCTTCAATCAGCCGTTTCAGCGTTGCCTGCGGCAGGGTAAATTCAACTTCACTCTGCCAGTCGTCAAGATTCGGGAAGTCACTGGCGGGCAGGGTCGACAGCGAAAAACGGCTGCGGCCAGAGCGCACCAGCATGCGATCGCCTTCCAGTGCCAGAGTAATTTCTGCGCCATCCGGCAATCCGCGACAGATATCGAGGAATTTACGCGCCGGAACGGTGGTGGATCCAGGCTCATGTGCCTGAGTCAGCGCCACGCGTGCGACCATCTCCATTTCCAGATCGGTACCGGTCAGCAACAGCGAACCTTCAGTTACCTGCAGCAGCAGGTTTCCGAGGATCGGCAGCGTCGGACGACCACCCAGGGGGCCACTTACTTGTTGCAGCGGCTTCAGCAGCTGCTCACGTTCAACAATAAATTTCATAGCGTCAGGAAGATAATGTTCTGATGAGATTAGAGAAATCTTCTTTGATATCGTGGCTCTCTTCACGCAGCTGCTCAATCTTGCGGCAGGCATGAAGCACCGTCGTATGGTCGCGACCCCCAAAAGCATCGCCAATTTCTGGCAAGCTATGGTTGGTTAACTCTTTCGCCATCGCCATCGCCATCTGGCGCGGACGTGCCACCGAGCGCGAACGGCGCTTGGAAAGCAGATCCGCCACCTTAATTTTGTAGTACTCAGCCACGGTCTTCTGAATATTATCGATGGTGACCAGCTTTTCCTGCAGCGCCAGCAGATCGCGCAGCGCTTCGCGCACGAAGTCGATGGTAATCGCCCGGCCAGTAAAGTTGGCATTGGCGATCACGCGATTCAGCGCGCCTTCCAGCTCACGCACGTTAGAGCGTAACCGCTTGGCAATAAAGAAGGCGACTTCACCCGGCAGACGGATGTCGTTCTCATCCGCTTTTTTCATCAGGATCGCCACACGCGTTTCCAGCTCAGGCGGCTCGATCGCCACCGTTAAACCCCAGCCGAAACGTGATTTAAGACGATCTTCCACCCCGTTGATCTCTTTTGGATAGCGATCTGAGGTGAGGATGATCTGCTGGTTGCCCTCTAATAAGGCATTAAAGGTGTGGAAGAACTCTTCCTGCGATCGCTCTTTATTAGCAAAGAACTGAATGTCATCGATCAGCAGCGCATCTACCGAACGGTAGTAGCGTTTGAACTCTTCAATCGCATTGTTCTGCAGTGCTTTAACCATGTCCTGTACGAAGCGCTCGGAGTGCATATAAACCACTTTTGCATTGGGTTTACGGGCAATGATGCCGTTGCCCACCGCATGCAACAGGTGCGTTTTACCGAGACCGGTGCCGCCATACAGAAAAAGCGGGTTATAAGCGCCGCCTGGATTATCCGCCACCTGACGTGCCGCCGCGCGCGCCAGCTGGTTAGATTTACCCTCGACGAAGTTATCGAAGTTATGACGGTTGTTCACATTTGAGCGATAGGTGACGTCGGCCGGAGCCGGGACATTATCCCAGCTGGGACGCATGATCTGCGTCGGGGCCGGACGAATATGGCTCTGTACGGGCATCACGGGCGCGCTGACGCTGGCCATTACGGGCTGGCTGACCGCTGCCGCCTGCTGCTGAACCGGGCGCGTTCCCACTTCAAAACGCAGGGCGGGCACGTTTGGACCGCAGAATTCATTCAGCAGTGCATTGATACTATTAAGGTATTTGTCCCGAACCCAGTCGAGTACGAAGCGATTTGGAGCATACAAGGCAAGCGTATTGTCGTTTAACTCAGCCTGTAGTGGACGGATCCACATGCTGAATTCGGTGGCAGGAAGCTCATCCTGCAAACGGGCAAGACACTGTTGCCAAAGCGTAAGTGACACGGCGGACTCCACTCGTACAAATTCGAAAAGAATAGTAGGCGTTACTTTAAGAAACGTTCATTTTTGACACAGACGCTAAGAAAGCGCCTGCGACCGCTATCAGCGGTTTTCCGTCCTGCAATCACCGGAGGATCGTCAGCGGAAGGGCGGATCATAGCGCAAAGCGAGGCAGAGATCTTCCCTTTCTACACAGTTTTGATCCTTTTTATCCACAGGCCAGAGGCGCGCAAAGAAGTTTACGCCAGTTGCGGGAAAAACCAGCAGGGATCTGGCGCAATCCATTAAAATTTCGGGCGACATCTCATTTTATCCCCAGGATCCGGCAAGCCGATCGCAATAAGATCCCGTGCGATCCTTGCGCTTTAGTGCGGAGCCCGTATAATTCTCCACCCGACATTGAGCCATCAGGCGCAAAGTCGGGACTCTGCGGGCTGTATGCGGGTTTTCAGGCACTATGACACGCGAAGTAAATTGACTCGGGACTGTACAATTATTACAATCCCGCCTCTTTATTAAAGACACATTGAGGCGTAGGTCGATTTTCTGGCCCGAAACGCGTCACCCAGTGAAAATTTTCAAGTTTAGGTAGAAACCGCCATGAAACGCACTTTTCAACCGTCCGTACTGAAGCGCAACCGTTCACACGGTTTCCGTGCTCGTATGGCAACAAAAAATGGTCGTCAGGTTCTGGCACGTCGTCGTGCTAAAGGCCGTTCTCGTCTGACCGTTTCTAAGTAATAAAGCAAGCCCTGATGGGTAAGCTCGCATTTCCCAGGGAGTTACGTTTGTTAACTCCCACTCATTTCACTTTCGTCTTCCAGCAGCCACAACGGGCTGGCACGCCGCAAATTACTATTCTCGGCCGCCTTAACGCGCTGGGGCATCCCCGCATCGGTCTCACCGTCGCTAAAAAACATGTGAAACGCGCTCATGAACGCAACCGGATCAAGCGATTGACCCGCGAAAGCTTTCGTCTGCGTCAACATGAACTGCCGTCGATGGACTTCGTGGTGGTCGCGAAGAAGGGGGTTGCCGATCTGGATAACCGTATGCTGGCGGAAGCGTTGGAGAAATTATGGCGTCGTCACTGTCGCCTGGCGCGCGGCTCCTGATCGTCCTGATACGCGTCTATCAACGCGGCATCAGTCCATTACTGGGACCACACTGTCGGTTTCACCCGACCTGCTCTCATTACGGAATTGAGGCATTACGCAGGTTCGGCCTGATAAAAGGCAGTTGGTTGACATTAAAACGCGTATTAAAATGCCACCCCTTGAACCCGGGTGGTGACGATCCTGTGCCGCCAAAAACCTTTGATACCAGAGAACATTAACGATGGATTCGCAACGCAATCTCTTTCTCATCGCTTTTCTGTTCGTGACCTTTATGATCTGGCAAGCCTGGCAGACGGACCACGCTCCGCAGCCACAGCAGACGCAGACCACACAAGGCACAAACAGCGTAGCGGGTGATACCGCCAGTCAGGGTGTACCGGCCAGCGGTCAGGGCCAGACGATCACCGTTAAGACTGATGTCCTGTCATTGAATATCAACACCCGAGGCGGTGATGTTGAACAAGCACAGCTGCTGACTTTCCCGGACAAACTGGGTTCTAACCAGCCGTTCCAGCTGCTTGAAACAACGCCAGCGTTCCTTTATCAGGCACAGAGTGGTTTGACCGGTCGTAATGGCCCGGATAATCCGAACAACGGCGCGCGTCCGCTGTTCAACGCTGCGCAGGATCACTTCGAGATGGCTGATGGCCAGTCCGAACTGCGTGTGCCGATGACCTACACCGCTGAAAATGGCGTGGTTTACACCAAAACCTTCATCTTCAAGCGTGGCGAATATGCCGTTAATGTCGATTATCATGTCAACAACACCACTCAGCAGCCGCTGGAAGTGTCGCTGTTTGGCCAGTTGAAGCAGACCATCGATCTGCCTAAGCATCGTGATACCGGCAGCAACAACTTTGCTCTGCACACCTTCCGTGGCGCGGCCTACTCCACCAGCGAGTCGAAATATGAGAAGTATAAATTCGACACCATCGCGGATAACGAGAACCTGAACGCCACCACCAGCAATGGCTGGGTTGCGATGCTGCAGCAGTACTTTGCAACGGCATGGGTTCCGCGTACCGAAGGCACCAACACCCTTTACACCAGCAACCTGGGTAATGGCGTGGCGGCGATTGGCTATAAATCTGCACCGGTCACCATTGCCGCGGGCGCACAGCAGAATCTGGGTGCAACGCTGTGGGTCGGCCCGGAAATTCAGGACAAGATGGCAGCGATTGCGCCGCACCTTGATCTGACCGTGGATTACGGCTGGTTGTGGTTTATCTCTCAGCCACTGTTCAAACTGCTGAAATTTATTCACAGCTTCATCGGTAACTGGGGCTTCTCCATTATCGTGATCACCTTCATCGTGCGCGGCATCATGTACCCGCTGACCAAAGCGCAGTACACCTCGATGGCGAAGATGCGCATGCTGCAGCCGAAAATTCAGGCGATGCGTGAGCGTCTGGGTGATGACAAGCAGAAGCAGAGCCAGGAAATGATGGCGCTGTATAAAGCAGAGAAAGTGAATCCGCTGGGTGGCTGTCTGCCGCTGGTGATTCAGATGCCAATCTTCCTGGCGCTCTACTACATGCTGTCAGGCTCGGTTGAACTGCGTCATGCGCCATTTATTCTGTGGATCCATGACCTGTCAGCGCAGGACCCGTACTACATCCTGCCGATTCTGATGGGCATCACCATGTTCTTCATTCAGAAGATGTCACCGACCACCGTGACCGATCCGATGCAGCAGAAGATCATGACGTATATGCCGGTGATTTTCACCGTGTTCTTCCTGTGGTTCCCGTCAGGTCTGGTGCTGTACTACATCGTCAGCAACCTGGTCACCATTCTCCAGCAGCAGCTGATTTATCGCGGCCTGGAAAAACGTGGTCTGCATAGCCGCGACAAGAAGAAAGCGTAAGCGATCCAGAGCGGGAGCAATCCCGCCCTAAAATAGTCTATTCTCAGGCGGTCAAAGCGACCGCCTGTGTTTTTTGTAGCGAGAGAAAATTTATGAGCCACAGCGATACCATTGTTGCCCAGGCGACGCCACCCGGACGCGGCGGCGTAGGCATTCTGCGCGTCTCTGGCGCCCAGGCGGCAGAGGTCGCCCACCAGCTGCTGGGCAAACTGCCTAAGCCGCGTTACGCCGATTATCTGCCGTTCACCGATAGCGATGGCCGCGTGCTGGATCAGGGCATTGCGCTGTGGTTTCCTGGTCCTAACTCCTTTACCGGTGAAGATGTGCTGGAGCTGCAGGGCCACGGCGGCCCGGTTATCCTCGATCTGCTGCTGAAGCGCATCGTGGCGCTGCCGGGCGTGCGTATCGCCCAGCCGGGTGAGTTTTCAGAGCGTGCGTTTCTGAATGACAAGCTCGATCTGGCGCAGGCCGAAGCGATTGCTGACCTGATTGATGCCAGCTCTGAGCAGGCGGCGCGTTCGGCCGTGAACTCCCTGCAGGGCGTCTTCTCCACCCGTATCAATCATCTTGTGGAAGCACTCACTCACCTGCGGATCTATGTCGAAGCCGCTATCGACTTCCCGGATGAGGAGATCGATTTCCTCTCTGACGGCAGAATCGAAGCGCAGCTGAATACGGTGATCGGCGATCTGGATGCCGTCCGTGCCGAAGCGCGTCAGGGCAGCCTGCTGCGTGAAGGGATGAAAGTGGTGATTGCGGGCCGGCCTAATGCGGGCAAATCGAGCCTGCTGAATGCGCTTGCAGGCCGTGACGCCGCCATCGTCACGGATATCGCAGGCACCACCCGTGACGTGCTGCGTGAGCATATCCATATTGATGGCATGCCGCTGCATATCATCGACACCGCCGGTCTGCGTGAAGCCAGCGACGAAGTGGAGCGCATCGGGATTGAGCGCGCCTGGCAGGAGATCGAACAGGCTGACCGGGTGCTGTTTATGGTGGACGGCACGACGACCGATGCCACCGAAGCGGCGGCTATCTGGCCCGATTTCGTCTCCCGTCTGCCGCCGGAACTGCCGATTACCGTGGTCCGCAACAAGGCGGATGTCACCGGGGAGTCTCTCGGTCTGACAGAAGTAAATGGTCACTCACTGATTCGCCTGTCGGCACGCACCAGCGCGGGCGTGGATGAGCTGCGCGATCACCTGAAGCAGAGCATGGGCTTCGCCGGCAATATGGAAGGTGGCTTCCTGGCGCGTCGCCGTCATCTGCAGGCGCTGGAGCTGGCGGCAACGCACTTACAGCAGGGTAAAGCGCAGCTGCTCGGTGCCTGGGCCGGTGAGCTACTGGCGGAAGAGTTGCGTCTTGCCCAGCAGGCGTTAAGCGAGATCACCGGCGAGTTCACTTCTGACGATTTGCTGGGTCGCATCTTCTCCAGCTTCTGTATCGGTAAATAACCTTGCTGGCCTGATGGCGTCCTGCTGTCAGGCCAGATTTCCTGCCACGCTGCCTCCCTGCTATTCCCGCCTCTGCGTTGATTCTTGCTGATATGTTATTTTGCGGCGGCACGGCATTGCCGTATAACGGTTGAAGCGCCGATCTGACATGCGGCGACGGATTGCGGTGAATAATCCCCGCCTCATCCCGCCGCGCCGGATCGGACGCAAACCCACTACGTGAACACCGTTGGGCGAATCTTTTCGCCTGAAACAGGAGAGTTGCATGAGTACACCGCTCGACACTGCCGCACTGGACACGCTGTTTAATGATGCCCGCACCCACAGTTACTGGCAGGCTAAGCCCGTCGATAACGCCCTGCTGGAGCAGCTCTATGCCCTGACGGCACTGGGCCCGACCTCGGCAAACTGCTCGCCTGCGCGATTTGTTTTCGTGACCTCGGCGGAAGGCAAAGAGAAGCTGAAACCGGCACTCTCTTCCGGCAATCTGGAAAAAACCATGAGCGCGCCGGTCACGGTGATTGTGGCCTGGGACCGCGAGTTCTATGAGCAGCTGCCCGCCCTGTTCCCGCATGCTGATGCGCGCAGCTGGTTTACCGGCAGCCCGGAAGCGGCAAAAGAGACCGCTTTCCGTAACAGCAGCCTGCAGGCGGGCTACCTGATTCTGGCGGCTCGTTCGCTGGGTCTGGATGCCGGTCCGATGTCCGGGTTTGATCCGGCCAAAATCAATGACGCCTTTTTCCCCGACGGTCAGTATCAGGTTAACCTGCTGATTAACCTCGGCTACGGTGATGCATCAAAACTGCATCCGCGCCTGCCGCGACTGAGCTTTGAGCAGGCGAGCCGTTTCGCCTGATGCTGCCCGCGTCGCGAGTCGAATCGCGACGCGGATGACCTTATAACAGCGTGTCACAGCGGCGCAGCATTTTCTGCAGGCGTCCCCTGATGAAACACCATTCGCCAGTTCTGACCCTCGCACAGCCAGTGTGAGGCGCGCAGTGCGGCCCGACTGCCATCGGCATCACAGCTCTGGTAGTGCAGTATCAGACTCATCTCGCCCGTGCTCACCAGCTGAAAGTTACTACTAAGCATATCGGGCATCGCATCTTCTTTTATCAGCGCCGCGATGGTCTGCGCGCGAGTCACAAAGCGTCCTGAACGGGTTATCTCACAAAAGTCAGGATGGAGTATCTGCTCCAGCCACGCCAGTTCCCGTCGCCTGGCACTGTGCAGGCTGCGCTCTCGTTTCACCATTTCGTCCAGCAACATGGCTGACCCTCCTGTTATTCTGTGCTGACAGGCAGCGGCAATAATTCTTTTAAGCTGTTGAAGGTGGGCATTGTGATGTTCCTGGCCGGTCAGCTCTCCCTCGCGATTCTGCTCATCCTATTCTGAATTTACCCCAATCTGTGCGTTGCCAGGTGCATTAAGGTAAGAAAATTCCTACAATGCTTCTGATGATTATCTGACCATTTTCACGGAGCGACAGATGGCTGGTCATTTTGTACGCTGGACGGGCGATCCCGGCTTCCCGGCTAATGATTTACGCATTCCCCAGGCTATCACCGACACGGCACAGCAGTTTGCTGACAAACGCCGTGGGCGATTTCTGGCCGCGCGTACCCTGCTGGCACAACTGATGCTTCGGGTTTATGGCATTGGTGAACTGCCGCGCCTGCTTATTCAGGGCAACGGACGCCCCGTTTTTGCTGACAGCGATCTGCCTGATTTCAGCATCGCCTATGCGGGTAATACGGTGGGTGTGCTGCTGGCCGAAGAGGGTGGACGTGCCGGTCTGGATATGGAGATTGTGCATGCCAGAAGCCGTCAGACTCAGGAGCAGCTGATTCAGGGATTAACCTCGGGCGAGATCGCCTGGATCAATGCCCAGCAGGATGCCATGGAGGCGGTGACGCAGATCTGGACATTACGCCAGAGCATTCTCAAGCTGACGGGAGAGGGCGATCGGGGACTGGATTCGCTGCGCCTGTTGCCCGGTGCGGGTCGGCTGCGATCTTCACTCTATCCCGATATCCAGGTGGTGTGCGACGCGGAGCCCATGCTGGTCTGGTCGTGTGCGCTGTCGTCTGCGACTCAGCGTCTGCATCTGTGGGAGATGGATAACGCCTTTCAGTGGCATGCATTACGCGAAATAGAGATGGGTAAGCCCAACATCGGGCCTCATGCTTTGCGGCTGACCAGCCTGCCCAGCGAGCGCAGCCTGCATCCTGAAATGTAAAAAGCCGCAACCCGGCGGTTGCGGCCCTGAATGCGCTTAGTGCGCGTCTACAAAAACAATCTTCAGCACAAACAGCAGAGCAACAATCACTACGCAGGGGCTGATTTCACGCCAGCGGCCAGTACCCAGCTTCATGACGCAGTAAGCGATGAATCCCAGCGCAATGCCTTCGGTGATGGAAAAGCTGAAGGGCATCATGGCGGCGGTCACGAACGCCGGAACGGCTTCGGTCAAATCATCCCAGCGTACGCGCGACAGGCTGGCGGTCATTAACACCCCAACGTAAATCAGCGCGCCCGCAGCGGCGTAGGATGGCACCATCGCGGCCAGCGGTGACAGGAAGGTCACCAGCAGGAACAGCAGGCCGGTGACCACTGCCATCAGGCCGGTACGACCACCAATCGCCACGCCCGAGGTGCTTTCGATGTAGGCGGTCACGGATGAGGTGCCCGCCAGCGCGCCACTCACTGAACTGATGCTGTCGACATAGAGCGCCTGCTGCATGCGCGGGAAAGTGCCGGTTTCATCAGTCAGTCCCGCTTTATCGGTGACGCCGATCAGCGTGCCGGAGGAGTCGAACAGATTGACCAGCATAAAGGAGAAGATCACGCCCGCCATGCCGATGTTGAACGCGCCTTTGATATCCACCTGGCCGACCACAGAAGTAATGTAAGGCGGCGCAGAAAACAGGCCGACAAACTTCACGTCACCCAGCATCCAGCCGATAGCAGTGGTAACCACCATCGAGATCAGCACTGCCGCGTGGATATTGCGTGATGCCAGAATAGCGATGATAAAGAAGCCCAGCGCGCCCAGCAGTACGCTGTGCGAGGTCAGGTTCCCCACGGCCACCAGGGTATCGGGATTCGGCACGATAATGCCGGCATTCTTCAGCCCCATCATGGCGATAAACAGGCCGATACCGGCGGTAATGCCGACGCGCAGGCTCAGCGGGATATTCGCAATCATCCAGTAGCGAACCCGCAGCAGTGTCAGGATCAGCAGGCCGACCGCACCCCAGAAGATCGCGCCCATACCCACCTGCCACGAATAGCCCATCGCGCCAACCACCACAAAGGCGAAAAAGGCGTTCAGACCCATTGCGGGCGCCAGCGCCACCGGCAGATTGGCAAACAGTCCCATCAGAATGCTGCCAAAGGCGGCAATCAGACAGGTGGTCACAAACACCGCCTGGGTATCCATGCCGGCGACGCCGAGGATCTGCGGATTGACGAAGACGATGTAGACCATCGTCAGAAAGGTGGTGATACCCGCGATCACTTCGGTGCGCACCGTGGTGCCATGTTCCTGCAGCCTGAAGATGCGCTGCAAAACGCCTTGCTTGCTCATGCCATCCATCCAGAAGAAAAAATCATCGGCGCGTATCCTGGCGATTTTACCGGGGCAATACAATGATTTTTCGCAACCGATTGCCAGTCTCGCAATCTGCGCTGAGTGCGGTAGAGTGTGGAGCATACCCCTGAATCGAAGGATAGAGTCTGATGTCAGTAGAATGCGTCTTTTTTGATTGCGATGGCACGCTGGTGGACAGTGAGTTGCTCTGTACCCAGGCCTACGTCAACACCTTTGCCCGTTACGGCCTGGAACTGTCGCTGCAGCAGATGTTTGAGAAGTATAAGGGCGTCAAACTCTACGACATTATTCGTGACGTTGGCGACGCGCATCAGGTGACGCTACCGATGGAAGAGGTGGAGACCGCCTATCGCGCAGAGGTCGCGCGGCTGTTTGATCAGCAACTGCAGCCCATCCCGGGCGCGAAAGCGCTGGTTGAGCAGATAAAGGTGCCGATGTGCGTGGTTTCAAACGGGACGGTAAAAAAGATGCAGCACTCGCTGGGCTTAACCGGCATGCTGCCGCTGTTTGCGGAGCACCTCTACAGCGGCTATGACATTCTGCACTGGAAGCCCGATCCGGAACTGATGTACCACGCGGCGGAACAGATGCAGGTGCCGATTGAGCGCTGCATTCTGGTGGATGACTCCGAAGCGGGCGCCCGCGCCGGTATCGCCGCCGGCATTCCGGTCTATTACTACTGCGCTGACCCGCACAACCCTGAACTGGATCACCCCCTGGTGACGCGCTTCGATGATATGGCGCAACTGCCTGCGCTGTGGCGCGCCCGTGGCTGGGATCTGGTGTAGCCCGGGCCAGCATGACACATACCGTCTGGTTTTTAACCCTGCCCGGCGTGATGGCGCTGGATCTCACCGGCCCGGCCGAGACGCTGAAGCTGGCGGGCGAACACTTTACGCTGCGCTACATCGGCCCGCAGCCGGAGGTGGTCTGCTCCACCGGCATGACCATTGGCGGCATCGAACCGTTACCTGAAAAGTTGCCCGCCGGGAGTCTGCTGGTGGTGCCAGGCGTCTATGACTCCCAGGTCTGTTACGCCACGCCGCAGGCCGGAGAGGCTCGCGACTGGCTGATGCGCCAGCACGCCGCGCTGCGCGCGCAGACCTTTATGCTGGTCTGCGTCTGCTCGGGAGCGCTGCTGGCGGCGCAGGCAGGCATGCTGGATGACGTGCTCTGCACCACCCATCATGATGTGATTGCCCGCCTGAAAGCCGCGGCCCCGCGCGCACGGGTGCAGGAGAACCGGGTGTTTGTCGGGCATGAGAATATCTGGACCAGCGCAGGCATCACGGCGGGAATCGATCTGGCGCTGCATCTGATTAATCAGCTCTGTGATACGCAAACCGCGCTGGCGGTAGCACGGGAGATGGTGGTCTGGTTTCGCCGTGCCGGTGACGATCCGCAACTTTCGCCGTGGCTGCGTTACCGCAACCACATGCATCCGGCCATTCATCGGGCGCAGGATCTGATGATTGCCCATCCTGAGCACGGCTGGACCCTGACCGAGCTGGCCGGACGCACGCATGTCAGTAGCCGCCATCTGGCGCGGCTGTTTCGCCAGCATCTGGGGATTAGCGTGCGTGAATACCATGAGCAGCTGCGGGTTGGCGTGGCACGCCAGCGTCAGCAGCAGGGTGAATCTGCCGAAAAAGCGGCGCTGGCGGCGGGGTTTTCATCGGCGCGCCAGCTACGGCGCGCCCGCCAGCGTGAAGCCGATCAGCTGACAAAGTGACGGGTATCGACGCGTTTCAGTGCCATACCCAGCAGCAGGCTGCCGCCCAGCGTCAGCCCGAACACCCAGGGCAGGTCGAGCCACGGACGTGACATATCATCGTAATGATGCGTTCGCAGGTAGTGAATGAACAGCGCATGAAAGCCGTAGATCGGCAGTGAATAGCGTGCAATCACCGTTAAACCCGGCAGCGTGCGCTGGTTCAGGCTGTTTTTAAACACGATCAGCAGGCTGATCGCGGCAATAAATACCAGCGGTCCGCAGTAGAGATACCAGGTGTCATTAAACGCCCCATTGACGATCAGCGCCTGTTTCGTCCCCAATGTAATGCCAATCACACAGGCGATAAACAGTCCGGCAGCCAGCGGCGTCAGGCCGCGCCGGGTCGTCTCCATCGTGCCGATAGCCCGTCCCAGCAGCGCATAGAGCAGGTAGTAGATACTGTCACCGCTGACATAGAGATTAACCGGCAGAAAGTGAAATGGCCCCAGCGACTGGCTGACCGTATTGGGATTGGCGAGCACCACCAGCACCAGCACCAGCAGCGCCACGTAGCGCGCCTGCACGGTTTTTACCTGGATCAGGGGCGACAGCAGATAGATGCCGATCAGCGCAAAGAAGAACCACAGGTGATAAAACACCGGCTTCTGCAGCATCTTCAGGATTGATCGCCCTTCGCTGATGGGGGTCAGCCAGGTGATATAGGCCAGCGATACCGCGCTGTAGAACAGCAGACAGAGCACCAGCCGGAGCATATGGCGCGGCTGGGCGCTGCGTTCGCCGAAAAACAGATAGCCGGAGATCATAAAGAACAGCGGAACACAGACGCGTGATGCTGAGTTCAGCAGATTAGCCGCATCCCAGGTGATGCCAGTCACCGCCATCGGCCCGGTGATATACCAGGTGGTGGTATGAATCACGATCACCATCAGGCAGGCAACCGCGCGTAAATTATCGATCCAGTAAATCTTCTGCGGCATGGCATCCTCTTGCGCATCGCGTCCGTGCGCAAAAGGGTAGCCAAATGCGACCAGCGCAACAACTGCTGCCAGCAGGATTCGGAGCCATCTGTATGCCAGCGCACTGAATCACCGCGAAAACGCGCCGGTAGCGCCTGGGATTTACGGCTGCACATCGCGCGGTCAAAGGGTATACTGTCGGCCTCTTTTTTTAATCTAACCGAAGCGCGTGCACACTCAACATGCAAAAGTTTGATACCAAAACCTTTCAGGGGCTGATCCTGACCTTGCAGGATTACTGGGCGCGTCAGGGCTGCACCATTGTCCAACCGCTGGACATGGAAGTGGGCGCTGGCACTTCACACCCGATGACCTGCCTGCGCGCACTCGGCCCGGAGCCGATCGCCGCCGCTTACGTGCAGCCATCACGCCGTCCCACCGATGGCCGCTACGGTGAAAACCCGAACCGTCTGCAACACTATTACCAGTTCCAGGTGATCATCAAACCCTCACCGGACAACATTCAGGAGCTCTATCTTGGCTCGCTGAAAGAGCTGGGTATGGACCCGACGGTGCATGACATTCGCTTCGTGGAAGATAACTGGGAAAACCCGACGCTGGGTGCCTGGGGACTCGGCTGGGAAGTGTGGCTCAACGGCATGGAAGTGACGCAGTTCACCTACTTCCAGCAGGTTGGCGGCATGGAGTGTAAGCCGGTGACCGGCGAGATCACCTACGGTCTGGAGCGTCTGGCGATGTACATCCAGGGCGTCGACAGCGTTTACGATCTGGTGTGGAGCGACGGTCCGCTGGGCAAAACCACCTACGGCGACGTGTTCCATCAGAACGAAGTGGAGCAATCCACCTATAACTTCGAATACGCCGACGTTGATTTCCTCTTTACCTGCTTCGAGCAGTATGAGAAAGAGGCGCAGCATCTGCTGGCGCTGGAAAAACCGCTGCCACTGCCCGCCTACGAACGCATTCTGAAAGCGGCACACAGCTTCAACCTGCTGGATGCCCGCAAAGCGATCTCGGTAACAGAGCGTCAGCGCTATATTCTGCGCATTCGTACCCTGACCAAAGCCGTGGCTGAAGCTTACTACGCCTCTCGCGAGGCAATGGGCTTCCCGATGTGCAATAACAAAAAGTAAGAGGCAGCCATGACTGAACAAACCTTCCTGGTGGAGATCGGCACCGAAGAGCTGCCACCAAAAGCCCTGCGCAGCCTGGCAGAAGCCTTTGCCGCGCAGGTCACTGCTGAACTGGATGCCGCTAACCTGAGCCACGGCGAGGTCAGCTGGTTTGCTGCGCCGCGTCGTCTGGCGCTGAAAGTCGCAAACCTGAGCGCCTCACAACCCGATCGGGAAGTAGAGAAGCGCGGACCGGCGATCTCTGCTGCGTTTGACGCTGACGGCAACGCGACCAAAGCCGCTGAAGGCTGGGCGCGTGGCAACGGCATTACCGTCGATCAGGCTGAACGTCTCGCCACCGATAAAGGCGAATGGCTGGTTTATCGCGCTCAGGTCAAAGGCGAAGCGGCCCAGGCGCTGCTGCCCGCAATGATCGCTACCGCGCTCAGCAAGCTGCCGGTGCCAAAACTGATGCGCTGGGGCAACAGCGATGTGCAGTTCGTTCGTCCGGTTCACACCGTGACGATGCTGCTGGGCGATGAGCTGATCCCAGGCACCATTCTGGGCATCGCGTCAGACCGGATTATTCGTGGTCACCGCTTTATGGGTGAAAGCGAAATCAAGCTTGAAAGCGCCGATCAATACCCCGATGTGCTGGAAAAACGCGGCCAGGTCATTGCCGACTATCAGGTCCGCAAAGCGATGATCAAAGCCGATGCTGAAGCGGCAGCACGCCGTTTAGGCGGCAACGCTGATATCAGCGACAGCCTGCTGGAAGAGGTGACATCGCTGGTGGAGTGGCCGGTGGTCCTGACCGCGACCTTTGAAGAGAAATTCCTCAAGGTGCCTGCGGAAGCGCTGGTCTACACCATGAAAGGCGATCAGAAGTATTTCCCGGTGTATGACAATGACGGCAACCTGATGCCGAACTTCATTTTCGTCACCAACATCGAATCCAGCGATCCGCGCCAGATTATCTCCGGCAACGAAAAAGTGGTACGTCCACGCCTGGCCGATGCGGAATTCTTCTTTAATACCGACCGCAAAAAGCGTCTGGAAGATCACCTGCCGCGTCTGGAGACGGTGCTGTTCCAGAAAGAGCTGGGCACGCTGCGTGATAAAACCGATCGCATTCAGGCCCTCGCGGGCTGGATTGCCGGTGAAATTGGCGCAGATGTGAATCACGCCACCCGCGCGGGCCTGCTGTCGAAGTGTGACCTGATGACCAACATGGTCTTCGAGTTCACCGACACCCAGGGCGTGATGGGCATGCACTACGCGCGTCACGACGGCGAAGCCGAAGATGTGGCGGTGGCGCTGAATGAGCAGTATCAGCCGCGCTTTGCCGGTGACGATCTGCCGTCCAGCCCGGTCGCCTGTGCGCTGGCGATTGCCGATAAAATGGATACGCTGGCCGGTATTTTCGGCATTGGTCAGCATCCAAAAGGCGACAAAGATCCGTTCGCACTGCGTCGTGCGGCGCTGGGCGTGCTGCGTATCATCGTTGAGAAGAACCTGCCGCTCGATCTGCAGACTCTGACCGAAGAAGCGGTGCGCCTGTATGGCAGCAAGCTGAGCAACGCCCGCGTGGTGGATGATGTGATCGACTTTATGCTGGGTCGCTTCCGCGCCTGGTATCAGGAAGAGGGTCACAGCATCGACACGCTGCAGGCGGTTCTGGCGCGTCGTCCGACCCGTCCGGCTGACTTTGATGCACGCATGAAAGCGGTGTCGCACTTCCGTACGCTGGAAGCAGCCGCAGCACTGGCGGCGGCGAACAAGCGCGTCTCTAACATTCTGGCGAAATCGACCGAAACGCTGAATGAAAGCGTGCAGGCGTCGCTGCTGAAAGAGAACGAAGAGATCCAGCTGGCGACCTTTGTCACTGCGCTGAGCAGCAAGCTGCAGCCTTATTTTGCTGAAGGTCGATATCAGGATGCGCTGGTCGAACTGGCACAGCTGCGTACTGCGGTAGACAACTTCTTCGATAAAGTGATGGTTAACGCCGACGATCAGGCGGTGCGGGTTAATCGCCTGACGCTGCTGTCAAAACTGCGTGAGCTGTTCCTGCAGGTCGCGGATATCTCGCTGCTGCAGTAATGCGATTTGTTGTGCGGAAAAGGGACGAGCAATCGTCCCTTTTTTTATGGGATTTTTTGGCCTGATGTCTTCAACTCATACCTGAGTGTGACCGCTAAAGCGGCCATTTTTTAGGGTGCAAATGAATACGCTAAAGTGCTCAAACTGCCATTGCCGGTCATCAAAAATCGGCTGTGTTGATGCGCCACTTGATAAATATTTAATATATATCAAATGGTTACTTTCTGATTTTTTCCTGGAATACCCTAAGATTTTTTCAAAATCCGGAGGTTAAGAAACCGCCCGAAAAATAGCCAACCCTCTTGTTTTTCCCCTTTCCTGATGGATAATTCGCCAGAATTTACACCCGGTTACAGTTAGTGAAATGGAATTTTCATGAAAAGGATTTGTTTATTGCTCTGGCATCCGCCAGTGCGTCTGCTCGCCATGGTGGCAGGCGCGTTGCTCTGCTCTGCTTTCCCGGTGATGGCAGCCCCGCCAGCCGATAATCCCCGTGAAGAAGGCCAGGCGATTGATGCCCGCGAGCAACTGCGTCAGCAGACGCGCGAGCGCGTGCTGCAACAGCAGAATGCGCCGCAGGCGAATGAACATCTTCCCCGTCCTGATAGTCGTCTGCCCGGTTATCCTGCCAGTGAGCAGCCCTGCTTTACCATCAATCAGATCGTCCTGACTGGCGATGAAGCCAGCCGTTTCCAGTGGGCGCTCGACGCCGCTGCGGATGCCACCGGCCGCTGCCTGGGCGGACAGGGCATCGTGCTGGTCATTAACAAAGTGGAGAATGAAATTCTCGCCAAAGGCTATGTCACCACCCGCGTCATGGCACAGGAGCAGGATCTGACCAAAGGCGTATTAACGCTGACGTTACAGCCGGGCCGTATCAGCAGGATCCGTTTTGAGGAACCGGTTTCCTGGCGTGGACGGCTGTGGAATGCGATTCCGGCGTCATCGGGCGAGATATTAAATCTGCGGGATATTGAGCAGGGGCTGGAAAACTTCAAGCGGGTGCCCAGCGCCAGTGCCGACATTAAAATCGTGCCGGGCGAGCAGGAAGCCACCAGCGATCTGCAGGTCAACTGGCGCGAAGGCAGACCGGTGCGGCTCAGTCTGGGACTGGATGACAGCGGCTCCAGAAGTACCGGGCGCTATCTCGGTTCCGCTACCCTCGCAGTGGATGCGCCTTTTGCGCAGAACGATCTGTTTTACGCCAATATTGGCAAAAACCTGTTTGAGCATGGGCCGTTCGGTAACCGCTCGCACACCCTGAATTACTTTTTCCCGATAGGCTACTGGGCCGTTTCCGCCAACTACAACGACTACACCTATCACCAGAACATCCCCAATGCCAATGAGGTGCTGCGCTACAGCGGCAAGAGCGATAATTTCCAGCTCACGGTCTCCCGGTTGCTCTACCGCGATCAGTCGAACAAAACCACGCTTAATCTGCGTGGCTACCGCAAACACTCCACCAACGCCGTCAACGATATCGACATTGAGCAGCAAAAGCGGCGCACCGCGGGCTGGGAGCTGGGCCTGAATCAGCATAGCTATCTGGGGAGCAGCACGCTGGACGCCAGTATCGCCTGGCGGCGCGGTACCGGGGCGTTTAATGCGCTTCCTGCACCAGAAGAGTCGCGTCATCAGGGCAGCGCGCGTACCGGCATATTGCTGGGCGACCTCGGCATCAACCATCCTTTCGCCCTGGGCGGGCAGCCCTGGCGGGTCTACAGCAGTGTGCGGGGACAATGGAGTCCGAATGCCCTGACGCCACAGGAGCGAATGGCAATTGCCGGCCGTTATACGGTACGCGGCTTCGACGGTGAGCAGATGCTGTCGGGGGAAAAAGGACTGCTATGGCGTAATGAAATCGGCTGGAATCTTTTCTCGCGCGGGCATGAGCTCTATCTGGCTGCCGATTATGGCCGGGTCAGCGGGCCTTCGACTCGCGATCTTGTCGGGCATCAGCTGGCAGGCAGTGCAATAGGGGTACGCGGCGCGCTCTGGGGCCGCTTCAGCTACGACCTGTTTACGGGCATTCCGCTCTATAAACCTGCGGGTTTTCATACCTCAGGCGCGACGGCGGGTTTCAGCGTTAACCTGGAAATCTGACCACCAAAGCGGGCGATCCCGCTATCTGAACTGAGTGACTTTCACATGGATGTGACCCATGAATAAACATTGCTATCGCATTATCTTCAGCCGCACCCATGGGGAACTCCGGGTGGTGTCAGAACTTGCCCGCAGTTGCAGCACGGAGCCCGGTCAGAGCCGTGGTAACGGCGCGCCGCGTCTCTGGGTCACTTTACGCCGCGCAGCGTGGCTGCTGGGAATGGCCCTGTTTGCCGGGCCTGCAATGGCGAACGGCATTGTGGCGGATAGCAATGCTACGCCAGGACAGCGGCCGGACGTCATCGCCACCCAGAACGGGCTGCCGCAGGTTAATATCACCGCCCCCAATCAGGCGGGTATCTCGCATAACCAGTATCAGCAATTCGACGTCGCGCAGAACGGCGCCATCCTGAATAACTCCGCAGTGATGACCTCAACACAACTGGCCGGAATTATTCAGGGCAACCCGAATCTCAACCCAAAGACCCCAGCGGCGCGGGTGATCATCAACGAAGTAAACAGCAATAATCCCAGCCAGCTGCGCGGTTATATGGAAGTGGCGGGCGGACGGGCGCAGGTGATCGTTGCCAACCCGGCCGGGATTGTCTGTAACGGATGCGGCACCATCAATGCCGGACGGATGACGCTGACCACCGGCAAACCACAGCTCAACGCTGACGGCAGTCTGGCGGGTTATCAGGTCGAACGCGGCGTGGTGCGCATTGAAGGCGGCGGACTCAACGGCGATCCCCGTCATGATACTGAGTATGTTGACGTACTGGCCCGCGCGGTGGAGATCAATGCGGGCGTCTGGGCCAAAAAAGAGCTGGCGGTGGTGGCCGGTCGCAATCGCGTAAGCGTAGACGCACAGACGGTCACACCGCTGGCTGATGACGGCAGCGCCAGACCTGAACTGGCGATCGACATGGGGCAGATGGGCGGCATGTACAGCGGCCAGATCCGCATGATAGGCACCGAAGCGGGCGTCGGCGTGCGAAATCAGAACGCTCAGGTGCAGGCGGGCAAAACGCTGGTGGTGAGCAGCGAAGGTAAGCTTGTCTGGCAGTCGGCGGCGCAGGATGGCGTGACGCAGGCCGGAGGCGACATCAGTCTTGCGGCCAGAGAGGATATCGACTATCAGGGCAAGCTCCACAGTGGCGGTCAGCTGACGGTCCGGAGCCGCGAAGGCGGAATCACTCAGTCCGGCACCCTGGCGGCGGCAGGTGATGTGCGGCTGACGGCGGCCCGCAGCATACAGAGCAGTGGACACCTGCTGGCAGGCAGCGATGCCAGCAGCCAGGTTGTGCAGGAAGCGAATCTGCAGCTGGAGAGCCAGGATACCATTCGTGCCAGCGGCAGCCTGATGAGCAAAAAAGAGGTCAGCGCACGCGGACGCCGGGTCGATCTCAGTGGCGCTCAGGTCGCCGCCAGCCGCGCCACCCTGACGGCTCAGGATGAGGGTGTTGCCGTGCGTCAGTCGGTGATTAATGGCACGGAGCTGGTGATTAACACCTCAGGTGACATCGAGGCGCAGCAGGCGCAGATCAGCGCCGGGCGCTGGCAGATCGATGGACGCAGCCTGTTCAGCCAGCAGGCCGGATGGTCACAGACCGGAAGTGGTGAAAGCCGCTTCACCCTGAGTGGTGGGCTGGATAACAGCGACGGCAATATTGAGAGCCGGCAGCTCAGCTTCCGGGCCGCATCCCTGAATAACCAGCGTGGACGCATGGTCGCACTCGACAATGCCGCCCAGAACTGGCGGATTGACGGTCTGCTCGACAACACCTCGGGTGAGCTGGGTAACAACGGCGATCTGACGCTTGAGACAGGCAGCCTGACTAACCAGGATGGCACCGTCAAAACTCAGGCCGCGCTGGCTATTAATGCCAGTGCGGCTGTTAACAACATTCAGGGTAAGCTGTTGGCCAGTAATGCGCTGACGCTCAGTGCGGGCGCTGATCTGAATAATCAATCCGGCATCCTGAACGGCGGGCAGCTGTCGCTGACCGCACAGCATCTGAATAATGCGCAGGGTGAAATCGTCAGCCAGCGCGATCTCGACCTGACGGCAAGCGAGTTGGATAACCAGCAGGGGCTTATCGGCGCAGTCGGTGCGCTGGCGATCCACACCGCTGAATGGAACAACCGTGGCGGCACGGCGCAAAGCGAAACGCAGCTCACCGCGCAAGCCAGCAGCCTTAATAACGATGAAGGCAAGCTGCTCTCCGGCCAGCAGTTAAACCTCTCAGTCCGCGATCATAGCAGCAACCGGGCGGGCGAAATCAGCGGCACCACGCTGAAGGTAAACAGCAGTAGTCTCAATAATACTCAGGGCAAAGTGATCGGCCAGCAGACGCTGGATCTCACTGCCGGTAAGGAGATTGACAACACACAAGGGCTGCTGGGTGCCGGTGACGCACTGACGATCCGTACCAATGGTGGACTCAATAACCGTGGTGGAACGCTTCAGAGTAACGATCTGACCACACTGGTGGCGCGTGAGTTGCAGAATGAGGCAGGTAAGATCCTCGGCGGCCAGCAGTTGACCCTGAATACCTCGGGCCAGCTGAGCAACCGTTCAGGTGAAATCAGCGGTAAATCACTGATGCTTAACACCAGCCAGATCGATAATGCCGGGGGTAAACTGATTGCGCTGCATGATCTGAGCCTGACGATGCCAAAGGGCCTGGACAACAGCGGTGGCTGGATCGAAGCGGGTCATGAACTTTCTCTTTTCAGCGGCGGACTCTGGCAAAACCGCGACGGGACGGCACAGGGCGGTGAGCGGGTCACGGCAACGGCAGACCAACTCAATAACGCCAGCGGCCGGTTGCAGTCTGGCGGTGACCTGGACCTGACCAGCCGTGGCGATATCCTCAACCAGGGCGGCAAACTCACGGCGCAAAATGCCCTCGCGATCCATGGCACCTCCACGACGCTGTTTGATAACGATGGCGGATCGCTGCAAAGCGGCGGCGATCTGCTGCTGCAGGGCGGCGCACTGAACAATCGCCAGTCAGGGCAGATTCTCAGCCAGCAGGCGCTGACGCTGAACCTGGCGGGCGACTGGGACAATAAGGGAGGCACCCTGACCGGTAATGGCCGCACGCAGGCCAGCGCCGCAAATCTGTTGAATGCTCAGGGCGCGATCAATGCGCTGGATACGCTGGATATGCAGGTTGCTGGTCGTCTGGATAACAGCAATGGCCGCATCTTCAGTCGGTTAAGCCAGACGCTCCAAGCGCAGGAGATGGGCAATGCGCAGGGCTGGATGGGCAGCCAGGGGAGCTGGACTGCCACGACTGCCGGTTTCGATAACACGGCGGGCAGCGTACAAAGTCAGCAGCAGGCTGAACTCTCGGCGAACTGGCTCAGTAACGCCAGCGGCGTGTTGCAATCGGCTGCCAGCATGGCGTTACGCATTGCGGAGGATATCAACAACCTGGCCGGTAAAGTCTCTGCTCAGCAACAGCTGACGGTACAGGGTCAGACAGACGGTAGTCGCACCGGCATTATAAACAATGCGGGCGGTCAGTGGCTGGCTGGCGAGGGGCTGACTATTACCGCTGCGCGTCTCGACAACACCCGGGGCGGACTGCTCTACAGTCAGCGGCATTCACGGCTGAATCTGACCGGGGATCTGGATAACCGGGCCGGTAAGGTGCAGAGCGGCGAAGCGCTCCAGCTGGATGCGCAGACGCTGAACAACGCAGGCGGCAACATCGACAGCCAGCAACAGCTGACACTTCAGCTGTCAGGGCAGTTTGATAACAATGACGGTGCGGTACGCAGCAATGGCGGACAGCAGATCAATGCCGCAACGATCAATAACCGTCAGGGCGTCTTCAGCAGCCGTGAAGCGATTAATCTGACCACCGGGCAGCTGGAGAATGCCAGCGGCACACTGATCAGTCAGGGCACGGCAAGTTATCGTATCAACACGCTTAACAACCAGCAGGGCAAAGTTCACAGCGGCGCGGCGCTGACCCTTGAAGCCGCACAACTGAACAACCAGGGCGGTCAGCTGGTTGCCACGCAGGATTTTGTGCTGAACGCCACGACGATCGATAACAACGCACAGGGTGTGATCAGCAGCCAGGCGGGACTCTTACTGCAGGCCGATCGCCTTATCAACCGCAACGGTGGCCTGTTACTCGGCACCACCTACACCGACATTTCTGCCCGTGATATCGATAACAGCGCCGGACGGCTGCAGAGCGCTGGAACGCTCATGCTGCACGGTGTTGCACAGCTGAACAACCTGCAGGGACGGGTGCTGGCTAATGGTGATCTCCACATCAACGGTGATCTCTCGCCGACTGATTTACCGCTGGTGCTGCTCAATCAGAGCGGACGGCTGGAGAGTGCTGGCGCATTGAGCATCCATGCACACTCTTTCGATAATCAGGGCGGCACGCTGCTGGGCCTGCAAGCTCTGACGCTGACCGCGCAACAGGACTACACCCGCCAGGCGAGCGAAACCATCAGCAGTAACGGCACGGTGACTGTCTCTCTGAGCGGGGCGTTTACTAACCTGGTGGACTGGCTGCTGCCGGGTAATCTGGTGCTGAATGCGGCAGGCATAACCAACCCAGCGATGCTGGTGGGCAAAACCGTTCAGCTCACGACCGGTGCGCTGCTGAACAGCGGGCGTCTTGAAGCCGACGACCTGACGCTGAATGTCGACTCGCTGGATAACCGTGCCGCGTTGATGGGTGATGAAGTCACCGTGCGTTCCCGGGTGATCGACAACCATGGACAGCCTGCGGTCATCGCGGCAACTCAAAACCTGACTCTGCAGGCCAGCGAGCGGCTGAGCAACACAGATGGCGCGCTGCTCTATAGCGGCAATCGCCTGTCCCTGCACAGCAATGACCTGATCGAGAACCGGGCGAGCTTTATTGAAGCGGACGGCGATATGACGCTTGAGGCACGGCGGCTCGACAACCTGCGCGAAGGGCTGGTGATAGAGCGTGAGGCGGAAACCAGCGACTACAAGTGGCATCGCTATCACTATTACTGGCGCTCGTTTGGTGAAGAAACTAATACCGATGCCAGCACGATGCAACCCAACACCCAGCAATTAACATTCCGTAATGATGCGGCCGCTGAAAGTAACCCTTATGGTACGTTGCTGAACATTGACGCAGCGGGTAAGCGGGCGGAAGTGAGGGTTAAAGACAATACAGGGAAACTAATCAATCTGTGGGTTAATTATCTTGCTCTGATCCCAAATACAGATGGCAGCTATGCCATGACATTTTATGACGTGCGTGGGTGGCTTCAGGATGTTATTCCAACGCCTTATCAGAACTCCTTCCGACGTGAACATGATATTGGGCAAGCCGTTGTATGGGACCCTGAACGGTTCATTGATATTGCTTCTGCGCCATTTGTAAGTGATTACAATAATTTGCGTGAGCGTACTGTGACGGGCACGGTGACGGCCGACAAGCTGGTTTCCGCAGGAAACGGCGCACGTATTCTTGCGGGCGGCAACATGATGCTGCGCATTACCGGCAATTTACGCAATGACGCCAGCGTGATCACGGCTAACGGCAATCTGACACTGGATGGCGGGGGAAGTGTCGATAATCGGGGATATTCGGTTAACGAGCGGCGTCAGGAATATATCGTTGATCATTATGATCAACATAAAAAGCACTGGTATCCGACCTTCAATCTCGACCAGACCACAGCTCTGGCAACCGTTGACGGCATCATTACCGGCAACGGCAACGTCACTATTAACGGTGCCAGCATCAGCAATACCACCGTTAACCAGGCACAGATCAGTCAGCTCGAAGCGGCGCTACAGGCGGTGGACGCAGAGCGTGCGGAATATGAACGAAACCCGTTGGCCTTTGCCGTAGACGGCATTGCCCGTCATGACGGCGACACAGAACTTGCGGCGGGCGGCCAGGTTACGCAGTCTGGCCTCAGTTCCCGATCTCAGCCAGGACGACCGCTGTTACCGGCAGAACTGGCCCTGACGGCGCTGCAACAACTGGAGAAAGTCGCCACAACCATCCCCAATAACGGCCTGTTCAGTCAGCATACTGCGGTGGGCAGCCCGTTCCTGGTGGTGACTGACGAGCGCTTTACCAGCCAGAGCAAATTTATCAGCAGCGACTATCTGCTTGAACGGGTGGGCTATGACCCGTCACAGGCGCATAAACGCCTGGGCGATGGGTTCTACGAGCAGCGGCTGGTGCGCGAGCAGGTTCTGAAACTGACCGGCAGGCCCTCTATTAATGGAGGGGATGTGATGGAGCAGTATCAGGATTTGATGAACAACGGCACCAGAGTGGCGGAGGATTTCCATCTGGTGCCGGGCGTGGCGTTGACGCCGCAACAAATCGCGGCGCTGCAGCAGGATATCGTCTGGCTGGTCAGCGAAACGGTTGATACGGCAGATGGACCTCAGACGGTGTGGGTGCCGAAAGTTTATCTGGCCCAGAACACGCTGCGCCTGACCGGCGCGGGCGCGGTGATTGGCGGCGGTACTTTGCAGCTCTCGGCAGACAGCGTGACCAATGCCGGTAACCTCTTTGCGGACCAGGCGCTCTCCATCGACAGCGGGAAGTTTCAGCACCTGGGCGGCGACATCACGGCGGGCAGCATTGATGTGAAGACGGAGACGCTGACGATCAGTACCGATCTGCAGAATGCCCTGCGTCAGGCGACGATGAGCGCTGAGGATATCAGCCTCAGCGGCACTGATATCCGGCTACAGGGCGCGAAGCTCAATGCCACCAGTAACCTTAGCCTGAGTGCGCGCAACGACCTGTCGATTAGCGCGGCAAAAAGCAGCCACAGCGGCAGCCTGGAGGTTATCTCCGGGGCAATGGGCAACCGCACCAGAGACGGCCTGGAAGAGGCGGGTAAGCGCATGGCGCAGGTCAGCGGTGAGTGGCAGCAGGCGCAGGGCAGCGAGCTTAACGCCGGTGGCAATCTTCTGCTCTCGGCCGGTCGTGATCTGACGCTGACCGGTAGTCAGGCCAGCGCCTCCGGCTCCGCCCGGGTTCAGGCTGGCGGAGACATTCGCATCGGTGCTGAAACCACCACCAATACCACCCATCTTGAGGCCGACAGCCGGACCTCGTCGGTCAGCAATAGTCGCCAGGAAGATCGTCTGTTGCTCAGCACCCTGAGCGGCGCTCAGGGTGTGACGCTGGTGGCGGGTAATAACCTGCTGGCCGAAGGCGCGCAGGTTGACAGTACAGAGGGCCGCATTGGCGTCAGCGCGCAGAACGTTACCATTAAAGACGCACGCGCCAGCCTGGTAGCTCAGGACAGCGAAAACAAGCGCGAGGGTAATACCCGCACCCACCGTGAAGAGGAAACTGCACGTGAGAGCAGCACCGGCAGCACCTTCAGCGGGCAGCTGGGCGTGACGGTGATCGGGCGCGAGGGCGACGTCACCGTTACCGGCAGTACGCTGCACAGCGAACAGGGCGCGGTCGGGTTGCAGGCAAAACAGGACGTGGTACTGAACACCGCCACCGAACGTGAGTCGCTCTACAGTGAAGAACGCTCAGAGAATAAAGGTCTGCTGAACAAAAGCAGCGGTCACAGCGTGACGCGGGACGTCACCACGCGTGAGAACGGTAGCCTGCTGAGCGGCGAAAGCGTCACGGTCATCGCCGGACGCGACCTGACGGTGACCGGATCGGCGGTGGCTGCCGACCAGGACGTCAATCTGCGGGCCGGGCGCGACGTGGAGATCGGCGCGGCGACCGAGACCGACAGCCACTACCAGCTGAAAGAAAAGAAAAAAAGCGGGCTGATGAGCAGCGGCGGCATCGGCTTCACCGTCGGCAAGCAGTCCACGCGGCACGAAATTGATGAGAAAGGCACCACCCAGAGCCAGAGCGTCAGCACCATCGGCAGCAGCCAGGGCAGCGTGGACATCACGGCGGGCAACCGGCTGCACGTCGGCGGCGCAGACCTGGTGGCGGGTAAAGACATGAACCTGACGGGCGACAGCGTAACTATCGACCCGGGCTTTGATTCACGCAGCCGTAAGGAAACCTTCGAGCAGAAACAGAGCGGTCTTAGCATCGCCCTGTCAGGCACGGCAGGCAGCGCGCTCAACACGGCGGTCAGCACCGCGCAGCAGGCCAGGAAGTCGGGTGACGGGCGGGTCAGCGCGCTGCAGAACACCCAGGCGGCGCTGAACGGGGTGCAGGCGGCGCAGGCGTATCAGATGGACGGGCTGAACACTGCCGCCGCGGACGCGCACAATGCAGCCGGCGACCTGAAGCCCGGGCAGGACGGCTATCAGGCGGGATCGACCAACACCATCGGCGTCAGCGCCTCGTACGGCAGCCAGTCGTCGAAAAGCGAAGCGCGTACTGAGAGCAGTCAGTCGCAGGGCAGTACGCTGACGGCGGGCCGGAATCTGACCGTCACGGCAACCGGCAAAAACGGCACGGCGCAGAGCGGCGACATCAGCATCACCGGCAGCCAGCTGAAGGCGGGCGGCGACCTGAGCCTGGATGCGTCACGGGACATCCTGCTGCAGTCGGCGCAGAACACGCAGAGCACCGATGGGAAAAACAGCAGCAAGGGCGGCAGCGTCGGTGTCGGCATCGGCGTGGGGTCGGGCGGCTACGGCATCAGCGTGTCGGCGAGCGTCAACGCGGCGAAGGGCAGCGAAAAAGGCAACGGGCTGACGCACAGCGAGACCACGCTGGACGCGGGCAACCGACTCAGCCTGACCAGCGGGCGCGACACGACGCTCACGGGCGCGCAGGCGAGCGGTGAGAGCGTGAAGGTGGACGCGGGCCGCAACCTGACGCTGACCTCAGAGCAGGACAGCGACCGCTACGACAGTAAGCAGCAGAGCGCCAGCGCGGGCGGCAGCTTCACCTTCGGCTCAATGACCGGGTCGGCGAACGTGAACGTGAGCCGGGATAAGATGCACAGCACCTGGCAGAGCGTGGCGGAGCAGACCGGGATTTTTGCGGGCAAGGGCGGCTTTGACGTTACGGTGGGTGAGCACACGCAGCTGAACGGTGCGGTTATTGCGAGTACGGCAGATGCCAGCCTGAATAAGCTCGACACCGGCACGCTGGGCTTCGGCGACATAGAGAACCACGCGGAATATGAGGTGGAGCATCAGAGTGCGGGCATGAGCACCGGCGGCAGCATCGGCGGTCAGTTCGCCGGGAACATGGCGAACGGGATGCTGGCGGGGTTGAACGACAGCGGCAGCGCGGACTCCACCACGAAGGCGGCGGTGAGCGAAGGCACGATAATCATCCGCGACCCGTCGAAGCAGAAGCAGGACGTGGCAGGGCTGAGCCGCGACGTAGCGAACGCGAACCCGGGGCTGGACGTCATCTTTGATAAGGAGAAGGAGCAGAACCGGCTGAAGGCGGCGCAGCTTATCGGGGAAATCGGGGCTCAGGCGGGAGATATCGCACGGACGCAGGGTCAGATAGCGGGCATGAAGGCGCAGCTGGACCCGGCGGCTCTTCAGGCGGCGCGTGAGCAGCTGGCGGCAAGCGGTAAGCCTTATACGGAAGCCGATATATCGCAGCGGGCGTATGACAACGCGATGAAGCCGTTCGGCACGGGTTCGTCGCTGCAGCAGGGCATCAGCGCGGTGACGGCGGCGGTGCAGGGCCTTTCGGGCGGGAACGTGGCGCAGGCGATAAGCGGCGCGTCGGCACCGTACCTGGCGGAAAAGATACATGAACTGACCACGGACGCGAACGGTAAGGTTAATGTTCAGGCGAACCTGATGGCGCACGCGGTGCTGGGTGCGGTAACCTCGTACGCGGCGGGCAATGCTGCGCTGGCCGGCGCCTCGGGCGCGGTGATGGGCGAGTACATCGCACAACAGATGTATCCGGGGGTTAAGCGCAGTGACCTGTCTGAGGAGCAGCGGCAGACGATAAGTGCGCTGGGGACGCTGGCGGCGGGTCTGGCGGGCGGCGTGGTTGGTGACAGCACGGCGGATGTTGTGGCGGGGGCGCAGGCGGGTAAGAACGCGGTTGAAAATAATGCGCTGGCGAATGTACTTGCAGCGGCAGAAGCCCACAAAAAAGGGACGATAGAAAAGTACGAAGCAGGCATGCAGGACACAATAAAAGAAGCCTGTAGTGGCGGAACGCCTGTATCCTGTGAAACAGCATTGGCAGCGGTTGGTAGTGCGCTAACATGGCCACTTTTACCAGGTATGGCCGCAACTACCAGCCTGATAGGTGCCGGAGCTAATGCAGGAGTAGGTTACCTGATCAATGGGGACGTAAATCTGAATGATGTCATTTTGGGTTACTGGACAGGAGCACTAACGGCAGGCACCGGGCTGTGGGGCACCATTGGGGTGAATGCTGTGAGCGGTGCCACGTCCAGCTATCTTAAAGGGGATGACCCATTGAAAGGTGGCGCGATGAGTGGTGCAGCATCGGGGCTAGGTTATGGGGCTGGTAAATTAGTTGAGTTGCCGCTTGATAAAGTATTTAACCCGATGAAACCGTGGAAAGACTGGGTCTGGACTGATGTCGGAATGGGTATATCCAAGCCTCTGCCAGTTAATCCAGTGCCAGGCATCGCTGGAAATATAACTAGCTCAATAGGTACCGAATATGGAAATGATCAGGCAGGTAAGGCTATAGGAGGTGAGGAATGAAAATTACAACCTTAAAGTGGTTTTTAATATTTATTTACTTGGTCATTACTCTCCCGGTTGGAATATTTATTGCAGCTATAGCTACGCAGGTTTTGATAAAATTATTCTATGTTTTTTTTCATGGGTTATCTTTAGATTTGTCAACTATTAATTATATAAAAATTTTGAAAGGAAGTATTGCTGGCGGGATGATCGGAGCAATAGGTTGTTGGTGGATATATTATCAGCACTATAGAAAAAGCAGATTCAGGTAGCACTTTAAGCCTGAGCTGCGGCAGGAGTTGTTGTTAAGAATAACTCTCTGGCGTTGGTGGTGCATTGTGACTCTTCCCCATCAACGTGCCGGAATAAGGTCGCAGAGATGTTTCTGGAAATCGGGGCGAAAGCCGGAATCACAGGGCTTGCCGGACTGGCCATTAAAGATGTAGCTGATAAAATGACCTCCGACGAACTGGAGCATCTTGTTACCCTGCAAATGATGGGTAACGACGAGATCACAAGAAAGTATCTCAGTTCGCTTCATGATAAATACGCGCCTGTTCATACCGGTGGTGACCAGATAGCTGGGTCAGGTCCAGCCAACACAGGTGGAAATCAGCAGTTAGATCCAAATGATACGCCGACCAACACTGGTAATAATCAGGCTTCAGGACAGGGAGCTACTAATACCGGTAATACGGAAGGAAAACCTGATACTGTTGGGAATATCTTAGTCAATCCGGGAGCCGATCCTCTCACGAAGAAAGACATAGTTTATCTTTCAGAGAATTCAAACAGCAAGATAGATACTGTCATTAATGAGACCTTATCTGGTAAGAAAAACTTCACCAGTTCAACAACTTTGAGTTCAGATGAAGCGTTAGCTGCTGGTTTAAAATTCTTAGGAACGGGATATAAAGAGATTGGAAAACCAGGATCTGGTGTTTACCATAGTGCTGATGGGACAAAAGAATTTAGGATTGACTCAGGTTCAATTGGTGGTGCCCATGCGCCGGGAGTTCCACACGTACATTTTGGTGTAAAAAATCCTACAACAGGCAAGTATATTTCGAACAACAATGTTCCTTATAAAGACTAAGGAAGCAAAATGCTCTTAAAGAAAGGCATCGTTAATGATGGCGAATATGCTGGATGGGAAATCCAAATTGTCGATGATACAGAGGGTGAAACAGGAGGGTTCTACCTAATTTTAAGTAGCGGAGAGGCTGAGGTTTTTGATTATTGGTTTGAGAAAAGACAGTTCCTAGATAATCAGTTAGCTGATTTTAATGTGGAATGGAATTAGTACAAAAATCCCGGCCAGTTGGCCGGGATTTGTGCTTTTACGCCCTAAAAACCCCATCCTCCCGCCGCCATGACCGACGTGCGCCGGGTGCAGCGGTGACCTCCTGTTGTTCAGCGTCGGTAATATCGGACTCGATGATCCAGTCGCCATCCATCATCTATTCACCATACCGATATCGACCAACTGGTATCTTCAATCGTAGGTAAAGTGAGGGACAGGAAATGTTTTGTCATTACCGCCATGCCGTGGCGGTAATGACAAAATAACCTGGTCTGGGCTTCGCCCCGGGACCCCAAAGTGGATCAGGTTGAACGGCCCACATAAAAAACAGGCTTTCCCGTCAATAATCAACTCGCCATTATCCCTGAATGCGTTTACCCTGGCGATATGTCCGTAATAAGTATCCGGGCAGTAATGTTAAAAACAGCTGATTCTATTCAATGATTACCTTTGAGTGGGTTATTTATCAGAGCTTACCATTAGTGAAATTTCAGTGAGTAACTTATATTTAGCAACCTGAGTTGTCATATCACGGCGCATGATGCAGTAAGGTTAATGGGAACGATAATGGCTGGGTGTTTTTAGCAAAAATCCAATCAGTGATGTTAATTGAATGATGATCCTGCAGAACGATTAAATATTATTGTATAGCGTAAGCGTTTCAGGATGTTGTAGAATCACACGATTATTTAAAGGTTAATATAAATAAAAGACGATTGGTTCAAGTGATTTTTTGTATCAAATGAATGATCTGCTCAGGAAGCAGGAAGGGTGAAATGAATAAGGATGTGAGGATCACCGTATCAAAGGGACCATTCAAAAAAATACGCGAATGGAATCGAAGAAAAAACTACTATCTCAAAGAGGTGAAACTCGAGGCAAGAAAGTCTATTGCAAAGCTTCTGTGGGATAAACGGAAAAAAGTCTCCTTTGAACCTGACTCCGTGAAAACTATACTGCTTGTTCGCAATGAAGGTAAGCTGGGTGATATCATCGTTTCGATGCCACTCATCAGGTCGCTTCATCAGGATGGCTATGCAGTAGATTTGCTGGTAACTGAAGCCTGTTACGACATAATAAAATACAGCCCTTTTATCAGACATATCTATAAGGCAGCAGATTGCAGTTATAACCATTACCTGAAGTCTTTTTATCATACCGTTTCACAAGCAACGATGAAAATGCTAAATAGAAATAAGTATGATCTGATTATCGATCCTTGCTTATCCGAAACGCCGGTGCATCGAATGAAGTTATTTCGGGATATCAATGCCAGATTCGTTATTGGCCTAAATAAGAAATCTGACATCAGCCATTACACAGTTTCGGTTCCCTATAAAAATGAAAAGCAGCATGTTACAGAGTTACTTTCTTTGATAAGTAAAAGCATTGGCGTTAAAGCGACAGGCAATTTCACTTACAGTCTTCATTTTCCTGATGTTGTGCTTGATGAGGTGAGGCACTTTCTTAGTCCCTGGAAAAGTAAGAAAAAAATTGTTATTAATGCTTTTGCTGGCACGCCGGAAAGGAACTTCTCACAACAGCAATTGCTGGAAATTATTAATATGATTAATAATAACAGCAGAGAGGTGAAAGTCATCATTCTGGATCATCGTAATGAAATAGCGGTGCCGCTTCCTGGAAATGTTGTGAAAAATCCCTTTTATACTTTGCATCATGTGATGGCATTAATTAAAGAATCGGACGTGGTGATAACGCCAGATACATCAATTGTACATATCTCTGCTGCGTGGAAAAAACCTCTTATCGCCGTTTACAAAAATGCGCCTAATAATAATATGTGGGCGCCAGGCTATGAAAACGCAAGCCACATCATTGTTCATGATGATAAAACATCCGATGCTGAGAATATCCCTGAGCGTATTTTTAAAGAGATAATCCGAAGGAATTTATTGGGCAAGCGTGAGATGAAATTTCAGGAATCCGTATCGGTGATCGAGTTGAAAGAACCTGTTCGTACGCACGGTTATCATGCTCCCGACTGCTGTATCGCCTCCTCTGATCAGCTCTGCTGCTGACCAGCAGATAAAGCGTCCTGCCGTGCCAGACACCATTGTCCTTCTTAAGTGGGCTGGCTTATAAAGCTCTCACGCCGCAGCGGCACCCTATCCTGCAGAGCAGATACATACGCTGACTATCACGAAAGGGGCTGACAGAAAAGATGTGGTGAAATACTGAAGCAAACCTGATTGTGCATGCGGTGGTGGGTATGCAGGTGGGTAAAAATTTGCCTGAAAACAATAACCTTTAATCCCAAAAAGCCAGGTAATAAACTGCGAGTCGTCTCTGAAAAACGGATTGTTTTTTCCATTTACTATTTCGTTTACATCCTCTTCTCAATACTCTCTTCAGCATCTGCAGCCAGCCATTTGTTTATATGGGTATGGCGATTTCCGGCATCGCATAAGAGTGAAATGATGATGACAGGGAAAAGGATGACAGGCATGATGACACCACAAATGACACCACGCGAGAGTCAGGTTATGAGTACTATCCACTTCAGGATTGATGAGGACGTTAAACGGCTGGCGATGCGGGCAGCAGAGCGCCAGAAGATGACGCTGACAGAGGTTATGCGTCAGCGAGCGGAAGAGCTGGCTGCTGAAGAGCGGCAATATCAGGATGGCCAACATGATGCATGGCTGGAAGAGCAAATCACGGCGGCATTCAGTCGTTATGAGGCCGGTGATAGCGAGTTCATCAGTAACGATGAAATGAATGCCCGCATGGAAGAACTGAAAGCGCAGGCCGCGCGGGGAACGTTGTGATATCAGCCGTTCAATGGGAAAAACAGGCGCAGGCAGACAG